>Ga0307930_1002792_pt1 | contig 13142 bp, 16 predicted proteins | sample OrgLakmetageno46_FD_203161 | JGI IMG/M metagenome (GOLD analysis project Ga0307930, IMG submission 203161) | Saline water microbial communities from Organic Lake, Antarctica - #46 | ecosystem: Environmental > Aquatic > Non-marine Saline and Alkaline > Saline | place: Antarctica: Organic Lake... | reverse complement strand
TGACATCAGTAACTCAGCGATTTACAAGCAGCACTTCGACTTTTCTGCTTGTCACACCAAAGCCAAACGGCGTCGCAGCAGTGCTATATGTGGGTCATCGGTGTCTTGCGCCTCCAGAGCCGCCACCATTGGCGTGAGCTCCGACGCGGCAGCCCGCAGCTCGGGCAACCACGCTGCCTCGTAATTGGCACTATTGTTTGGTGGCAGGTTTTGCGCCAGTTGCCTCGCCAGCTTCAAGCTCAAGCCCACGTGTTGCCACCCTTGGGGGGCAGGCTGCACCAGTTGCACCAGAGCGGGGGCAACTTTCATCACCAAAAGCTCCCGCACCACCAAGGCCGCCAGAGGGTTGGGCGCGACCAGCTGCGACCACTGGCAAGCGTTGCCAATGAGCTTGATGCAGCGCCACAGCTGCGCGACCATCACTTTGAGCCCTGCGTCAGTGGCTTGCTCCATTAAAGTGTCGTCGACTTTGGATGTGGTAGCCGCCAGGAAAGCGTCAGGGGTAGCGGCTACGGGCACCGCGAGTTGAGACGCAGCGCGACGAAGAGACGCGAGCGGCGCTGCTAAGAGATCGGGAACACCGCCCTATGAGCGGGAGAAAGAGGTGGTGTGAGGCGAAGAGAGACAGGCGCCAAGTAAGCAAGAAGTTGGAGCAGATGAAAAAGAATTCAAATGACTCAGAAACTATGAGACAGAACACCAGCAGCTGCCTCTTTACGTATACGCCATCTACTACATGTTTGCTGCAGCAACCCTCGTAACAAAATATAGATTGCCCGTACCTTGTGTGGATCAAGCCCAAAGTCGAGGGTGACTTCAGCGACCGCGCCCACCAAAGCTCTGGTCTGCCTGCTGCTGAAAGGGTCATACGCTGCACTGCTCAGCAGAGTCGCCAGGCGAGGCACCACTTGCAAGCCCACAAGCTTCGGAACCACTTCACTGTCTTCGGAAGCTTTTCCATCTGCCTCTCCCACGCCCGTTGCTGAACCGTCTGCTGTGGCGCTATTGCTGCTGCCAAGATCATTATCGCTGGGTCCAAAGTCGGCCAATTCGCTGACCCACGTCAAGTCGGTTACTGGGTGGGCTGGTTCGCTCAAGGTGGCCGCGTTGCCGTCGTCTGCATGAGCGCTTACCGCTGAGGAACTAGTCATAACAGGCGGGTCGCCGCCGAACCATCTGCTCCCACTGGCGGCGTCGCCGTAGCCCACCCACAGAATGTCCCACTCCGCCAGCTCCACCAGCGCGTAGGGGGCCAAGAGCGCAGGCAGCGACTCGTTCACGTAGGCCGCGTTGTATTCTTGCGGCCAAGTCTGGCGCCAGTGGTTGAGCTTCTCCACCACGGGCGTTAAAGTCGCGAAGGTTTCGCTGACGTCCGCAAACACCAACCGGCCGGCCGACACGAGCTCTTGTTTCCGGGTGGCACGCGCGGCGCTTTCGCTTTCCGAATCGTCTTCTTCCGACAAGACCCCACCGTAGTCGTCTTGAGCTTCCCAAGCCGCGAGTGCAGCCACTTGAGACTCCGAGACACTTGATGATGACGATGAAGAAGAGGCTTGTTTCTGGCGCTGAGCGTGGGCTTCCGCCTTGGCTGCTCGCTTGGCTGCTCGCTTAGCTGCTCGCTTGGCTGCTCGTTCTTCACCGTTGCTGTTGCTGCTGCCGCTGCCTAGCCCTAACCCTAGACCGCCACCGCCGCTGCTGCCCAGGCCTAGGCCCCCGCCCCCGCTGAAGCCACCAAAATTTCCCCACCCAGCGTCAGCCAGCATCGACGCTCCTCCGCCGTCTCCTTCCGCTGCGGCTGCTTCATCCTCTTCGTCGGAGCTTAACGACATTTCGTCTCGATTCACACCTTCGCCGCCACTGCTGTCGAGCTGCCCAGTGGCCCTCTGCCAAGCCCACACGCGGCGCCGCTGCCGCGCCGCAGCTCGCTCTTCGCGCTCGATGCGCAGGCCATAAGCCCGGTCCCGGCCCATCTCGTCCACTCCACCGGCGGCGCTCGCTTCGGGGTCTTCTTTGAGCGTATACCTGTGCATGAGAATAAAATATGGAAGGATTTGAAATAAAGCAAGAGAGCAATACAAATGATAACGATAGGAATACTAAAGGACAGATTCTGGACAAATCTACGCATTTCTGTGCAGATAGTCATGTGTGCATGCACGTTATCCCATCTTACCCGCCGAGCGAAAGAAACACCTTGGCTTCACTGCTTCCACGACTGCTAGCATTGCTACCACTACCCCCGCCCGCGCCTAGGCCAGGACGGCTCCCTAAGCCCGCGCTCGTGCTACTCCAATTCGCCCACTGCCCCCCACCACCACCACCGCTCTCACTCCTGGCCTCGTGGTTCGAGATGGCTTGTCGAGCCAAGCGGTTGACTTCCCAGAGGGCGTCGTCTTGCGCAGCTCGGCGGCGAGTCGCGCGGCTTGCGCCAGCTGCTGTTACCACTTGGCTGATTGCGTCGTGCAGTTCCAGCGCCAATTTCTGCTTGGCTCGCGCGCACCCTACCAGGGACGCCACAAAAGTGCGCAATTCTTTGAACGCTTCGAACTGTTCTTCGAGAAGCGCTTTCCGGCTCCTGACGCTGCCCGTGCTGGCACCGCTAAGACTTGAACCCACTGCAGCAGCCGCGCTGCCCCCACCGTGTCCACTGCCGGTGGCGCTGCTGCCACCACCGCCACCGCCCTTAGGCGCATTCTCTTCTATGTCAAGCGCATCCAGTTGGCTCTGTGCGGTGGAAAGTTCGCGCTCTGCGCGCTCCTGCGCTTCGCTTGCTTGTGCCACCACGCTTGCGACGGCGGCGAGCGTCTCCGCCACCGTGGGCATAGCAGCACCACCAGCAGCACTGCCGCCGAAGGCTGAGGCTGCAGTGCCAACACCGCCGCCACCTCTGCTGCTGCTGGGTGCTGCATCCCGGTTGGGCAGCGTGTATGCGCCCGGCTTGATCCCGCCGCGCTTCAGGGCTTCGTTTTCCCATTGTACTGCGTCGTCGTCGTCGTCACCGAATTGCTCGTTGCTCAGACCCACTTGCGACAAGAGGCTGCCGCTGTTGCCGCTGTGGCTGTAACCGCCCTCGCCGCCCCGCCTGCTGCCGTTGCGCCCTGTTGACCCACTGAGGGCAATGAAGCTTTCGGCAGGGTCAAAGTCCGCAGTCGTCCGGCTTCTCTGAGCAACACCTCCACCATTACTGCTACTGGCCCCGCTGCTTGAGCCAGAAGCAGCAGCAGCAATAGCAGAGTGGCGAATGGAAGCTTGGCCTAGGCTAGCAGCAGCGGCAGAGTTGGACGCGTGTGACTGGGCCCCCGTCATCATGGGAGCTGACGACTGTCGAGCGCCGTCGAGGAGGTCGGCCGCGGCTGCATCCAGTGCAACGTTTGCCACTGGCTTCCCACCCTTTGCAGCTACCATGCGCTGCCGACGCGCGTGCAAACCCGCAGCCCGCTCGGCTGCGGACCTACCGTCGGTCTCTCCGTCGCCCCCATCGTCTTCCTCGTCGTCAAGAAGGCCCATGGCGGTTGCCTCGGCAAAGTCCACTTCCATGCCATTCGCGTCACTTGCAGGCACTGCTGGAGCACCAGGATTAGCCTCGTCGTTGACTTCTTTCGCGATGAAGGCGCTAGGCAGAGCAGATTGTTGGCTTTTCAGCGCTGCCAAGGCTTCGGTGTCGTAACGGCCAGCGGACGGGCCATCGAATGTGTCTGCTGCAGCACTGCCAGCAGGGACGCTTAGATCTAGCCCTTTTGCAAGCTTGCGGGAGTTCTTGGACTTTTTCACCTTGAATACCGCACCATCCTGTAACAGCCATTCCACGCCACATGTGTACGTTAGCGGGGCGAGCACCCACTTCGGGCTCATTACATTGCAAGTGTTGAAGGAACAGCAGAAATGAAACATTCTATGCAATGGAGCAAAACTAGGACCTAGTAGGATGCCAACTCCTTTTGAATCTTCGAAATTCAACTTACGTCCTCTGCCGCTTCGTCATCGCCAAACGATAAGCCTAAGCTCACAGGTCCCTTTTGCTTCTTAGGCTTCTTGGCCTTCGCCACCACTGCACTTGGTGCAGCTTCGCTTCCACCGCCCTCCTCGTCAGATGATCCAGCTGTTTTACTCCGGAATTGTTTTCCGGCTCTGGCCTTCATTCTATTTTTTGTTGCCACTTATGTTGGACTGGACAGTTTAGCACCGGGCTAGCTAATGTGCTAGTGGGCCCGTGCAGATGGGTAGTAGACAAGAGACTGTGAGACGCTAGGATGGTACGTACGAATGGAGGGATTTTCGCTGTTGTGGTCTTGTGGTGATGAAAAAGTATGCTCTAATGTAATAAGAAGCGTGAGGTGTCTGAAATCGGAAACGCACCCCACACGAAGAAAGTCGCATCAACGCATTTGACATCATTATTGAACGTGCTGTAGAATCAAGGAAGGAAGCACTACAACGTGCTTGCTAGGCCCACAGAACCGAAGCAACCTTCGTTATGAATTTCGCAGTAAGTCATACATCATCTGCAGTCTTTTAAATGCACAAGGTTTTCGCTCATAGCCTCGCTGGTTCAATGGATTTCGTTTGACTTCAATAGTAGATGTTGAATGAGGATTTTACTTTTGCGATCGAATCTTTAATGTTAAATTATCTCTTGGTATGGTACAGGCGAGGGCACCAACGCTGATATGGCGCGCACGAGGGGCTTCATTCTCGACGGTAATTGTGGAGGTTGTCTTTCAACATTCTATGCCTCATTGCTCACAACGGCGGTCTTGCCAATGCTTTTTTCGCGTATTGACATTCATCTAAGCTTTCTCTCTTTCTCTCTCGTTGAACCCTCCCTTGATCCATTGAGCCTCCTTTAAAGACACTCTAAGCCACTGCTGTATCCTTAAATATACCCACAGAAGCAAAGCCCGAGCTTGACCAACCAATTCGGAGGGGTGCACGGCAACAAGACGGGGGCTGCCACCATGCAATGGCGCAACAAGCCGCTGTTTCGGCGCACCGGCGACATCAAGTTCAAGACCGGCACGGAAGCAGCAGAGCTCCTTGTGGCTGAGGTACTGCTAAACAATAAGCCCGAGAGTAGCTTCAAATGTGCCCAATGTTTACTAGGATTAAGGAGAAAAGGAAATAGAATCAGTTACTTATTTTAGAAAGTCGGATTTTGATTGAATAATGTGGCAATGGGGTGTCGGGTGTGCGAATTGCTTGGAGATTCGCGAGGGAATCTTGAAGAAGTGGCGGGTAGTGGGCACGCATGTACACTCTCAGTTATCAAGGAGCGAAGAATAGAGACAATCCGATGGCTCAAACTCTTGCATCCTGTAATGTAGGCCAAACGGCACGATCCGCACGAGGTCGGCTTTCTTCAAACCTTTTCGGAGCAAATGACGGCGCTCGCGCCTGCCATCGACCGGAACCCCAAGTAAGCAAGAGTCCAAACTTTCAATTCTTGAAGTTGCGGCTAGCTTATTAATCCAGCCCCACAATGTTTCACGTTTCAATATTTTTGTTGGATTGTTGTTCTCGGCGCATTCCTTTATTGCCTCTGTCTACTACTTTGTTTATACACCTAATTCTTCAACTCATTCCGAAAGCTTCCCCTGTAAAACGACAAACAACAAAATCACAGGTACGCGTGGATCGCCAAGCAGCTGATCGAGCCGGAGCGCCAGGTCTCGTTTCGGGTGGCGTGGCTCGACGACAGCGGCACCGTGCGGCTCAACCGCGGCATGCGCATCCAGTACTCGAGCTCGCTCGGCCCCTACGAAGGGGGGCTCCACTTCGGCGCCCACGTGAACACTGACTACGTGAAGGCCGCTGCGCTCGATGCGGTGGGTGGCACTACAGGGGGGGGGCTTAATTGACGAGGCATAGGGAGAGAGGGTGCTCATGTTGGGGTTCTAGTCATCTATGAATATTCTCACAGTATTGCAATCGTTTTGAATCACGAGCAACTCGTTTGCTTTTGCGTGCTCCTCTTCGCCTGGCCACCTTCTCATGCCTACATACACCCTTCAATTTACTTGTGTCCGCCCCCACCAATAGGTCTCGATCAACGCGCTGGCGAACAACGGCATGGGAGGTGCCGCCGGGGGCAGTGACTTTGACCCGTCCAACAAGTCGGAAGCCGAAATCCAGCGCTTTTGCCAAAACTTCATGACCGAATTCGCCAAGTAAGGAACAAGAAACTCTCTTGATTCGCCTCCTGTAACTGCTTGCTATTATGTGAGTTAAGGCGCGTGTGGAAACGAGCCAACAGTGCTCAACCTTACCATTTTGTTTGACATTGAGCGAACTTTTCTCTTTCGCTGGTCCTCCTTAGCCTTAACCCTACCTTCCATCCCCGCACCTCCTTCTAATGTAGTATCTTTCCACCATGGTAAATGTGTGTGTCCCCCAATTACAGGTACATTGGCCCGGACGTGGACATGCCGTCCATGGGTTACATGGTGGGGCCGCAGGAAGTGGGTTACTTGTACGGCCAGTACAAGCGCATCTACCAGCACAGCGCCGCCAAGAGCACCGGTCTTCTATGGGGAGGACTCCCGCCGTGGCCCAACGCTGCGGTGAGGAGATTGACTGGGAGAGGGACGCCATGGGAGAAAGAGATGAGAGAAGTGCAGACTAGCGCATAGACTTTTCAACTCGAAAAAAGCAAGGATTCGGCGATAGGAGAACAAAGATGCTTTATTGGCTCTAGTCTTTACGTTTCACTCGTACTTATAGTTGTTCTTCGACGCCATCACCTTCATTCTGTACCGTATCAGGGCTTCGGCATCGCACACTTCGCAGATCGCCTCTTGCGGGACAAGCGGGACTCGCTGGCGGGGAAGCGGGTGTTGATCACGGGCTCTGGGCAGGTGGCGCTGGCGGTGGCCGAGCGGGTGTTGGCGTTTGGGGGGGTGCCGCTGACCTTCTCGGACTGGAGCGGCCACATTTACGAAGAGGTAGGTGTTTAGAACAAGCAGGCACGCCTTGTGTTTGTGCTTTGGGGAGGGAAAGAGAAGTATATGAAAGAACGAGTGAGTTGAGCAGGGATGGTTTGCGATGAGATTTGTTTTCGTTGTATGTTCAGTTTCCTTCGATATTTTCCTGCCGAGTAAACGTAAAATTTCCTCCCCTTTTCGTACATCATATCAGGACGGTTTCGACGCGACCAAGCTCCACACCATGAAGAAAATCAAGGCGGACCGCGGCGCGCGCGTGGGGCGCTACGTGGTGGCAAGCACCACCGCCAAATATTCGGAGCCCCACAACATCTTCTCCATCCCCTGTGACGTGTGCATCCCTTGCAACGGCACCATGAACGAGGTAAACAATGACAAGTAATAATCTCCTGAAACCGTTTCAATCGCAACGCGATGACTTCGAAATTGATGAAAGCAAAGCGACAAATGTGCGCCTGATGGATTAGAGCAGGTTGACTAGGTGTTTGGAGATCATGCTTCGAAACTGTTTTTTCGTCTTTCATGTGCGCACATTTGAATTAAATTGGCACTCCATCTTGTGTCGAATTTCTTTCTGTCTCTTATCCCCCCCCCCCCATCAGATTGGCGAGTCCGAGGCCAATTTGTTAGCAGACCACGGGTGCACCGCCCTCGTCGAAGGCGCCAACATGCCCACGTCCTCAGCCGCCAACAAGGTGTTCAAGAAGCGGGGAGTCAGCTTCGCCCCGTACAAGGCGACCATTGCGGTGGGCACCGTGGCCTCCGGCGCGGCCTTAGCGCACACCCCGTTGCCCACCGCCGAAGCCCTGGACAAGGCTTTGGCGGCGCGCGCTGACGACGTCTTCATGCTCTGCAAGGACACCGCTAAGGAGTTCAATTCCCGGGGCGACCTGGCCGCGGGAGCGCAGATTGCGGCCTTCTTGCGCGTGGCGGAAGTGATGGAACGCCACGGTGCCGTTTAAGGTGTGCTTCGAATGACTCCTCATGGTACCTACTTCTGGCTGCCTCTTCGCTCGGCCTATACAACCGAGTCGAAGCCCTTATTCTGATGCCCCCGACTGTGCCTCGCTTTTAGCTTAAAGGCAAAATTTCATTGGAAATTATTATAATTAAACATGCCGCGTTCACCTCGAATTTGTATTGCATTCGAGGTAATTGTAATCGGATACTTCGAAGCCCCGGATTCCGAATTCCAACCGACAAATAAATAACAACTAGACCTACATGCTTCCTTTGTGGGCCGTGTTTCGGATGCGATATGGAGACTAGTTCCTTATATACAGTTCTGCATTGCGCAATGGAACCAACTCAGGAGTCCGGGTTTGGGTTTGGCCGTGGTTTACTGGTTTAGGTTTTAGGTATAGTGTTTAGTGCTAGTGTCTAGTGCGGACAACAACGAATTCCGGATTAAAGAGAACTAGGGGCTTCAATCGAAAACAAAAAGAGCCATATAAAGAACCAGCAGGAACCGTATCTGTTTTCACAAGGCGACTGGCGCCTACATTAGTGGCTTCTGGTGCGCTTAGGTGCCCTTCAAGAACGCCGCAATTTCGTCGTCTTCGTCCGGAATCTCGTGCTTCCGCAGGGACACGGGGTCCAGCTTGTTGAGCAGCTGGTGCTTGGTCTTGTACTGCAGGCAGGTTTCTTCCAGCTCCATGTACCTAGATGTAACGCATGCGTGCGCCAGGACAACAGGCAAAGAAGTCAAGCAAAAATCTAATCTGCTTGTAGATGAGTCCACCACTCGCGCTCTCAACCTCTTCCGATCACCCCTAAAAATGGCATTTACCCCTTGGCGACGAGCATTCTAATCACGCGATCGTCTTTAACGTGGGCGTTCTCGCGGATCAAGTTGCCGATTTTGCTGCGGAGCTGCGGGACCGTAAGCATGGGGGAAGGGGGCAGGAGGTAATTTAGGGACCCAGATATATAGAGGGGCAAAATATTTGAGCTAGTGCAGCCAGAAATTAAAAATAGCTCGTGAAATTTCTAATGTAGACATAACTGATAAGAATAACGCCATCCTCTTTCAGTCCTGGGTAGTAAGACTCCTTCCTCTGCTGACAAAAGGTATTCCCTACGGTGTACCCACATCGACAATTGGGATGTCGAGGTCGAAGATGGTCATGATGCGCGGTAACTCCCTGCAGCAGTCGCGGAAGAGCTTAATTTGCGGCTTCGTGTTGGCGATGTTGAAACGAATCAAGCCGGTCACTTTGCTAACTGGCTTTAAACCGCGCATTGCACTCATGATTGCTCTGTGCGGTACAAACCGCGGAAACGAAATAATATACGAATGAGCATAACACAGAGGAGCAAATTTAGGGTTCACTTGAATATTCCTCGTTATAAATATTGTCCCTTGAAGGTGCAGTGCTCCATTCAGTCTCTACCTTGTACTTGCTCGCAACTATGCGGCAGCCAACAACCAGCAAAAATTGAGCTGCAGCAAGGCAGCAACAACACCACCGAAAAGAAAGATGTTGCGACAACCTGAAATATTATATTAGAGTAGGGCGCACACTGTATATATTTCCAACCAAAGCATGACGACCATGGCACAAACCTTGAGACAGGGGGTAGACCAGCGCAGGGATGAAGGCCGAGCTGGCGCTAGTGCCTTAGCGAAAGTAGTCGCAGATACGAAAGTAGCTGGGGGAGGAGTGTCTGACGATTTGTTCGCTGATCTTGAGGTCGCTTTTCGCGGCTCCCTCGGTGGTCTCTTGCGCGGCGCAGCGGCAGACGTCATTCCTGCCGTGGAGTCACTCGTCTCGCTCGCCGTTGGGTATGCGCTAGTTGAAGCTGATGCTGCTACTGCAAACGGCTTGCCAGCGCCGCCTACTGGAAAGCTTCCTTTTTTACTGTTCGAAGATCTGCTTGATGCGGTTCCCCTCGAGGTGCCCAACGCACTACACCTCTTGCTTCTGAGAGATTCCTCGCTCTAATACTTCAAGCTTCAGTGTTGAGCGTTCCCACTCATACACTTTAGTGCTATACTATACCAATCAATTTGCTCTTACTCGTATACACCATCCTTAGTTTAAATGCCTGGTTTAGTTGCAATGCTCGTTCACACTCTCTTTTTCGAACTCGCCGTGTGCACGCAGGCGGGGCCAGGGCAGTGGTCAGCCCGCGGCGCGTGGGCGCTGCTCGAAGCTCAGAGCTACAGCTTAACCGAGCACTCTAGCTTGTTCCTCAAGGGCAAGCTCGTGTTGCTGCGCGTCTGCAATGGCCTCCTCCGGCGCTTGAGCAAGACGCTGGACACCGAGTGGTGCGGCCGCGTCCTCATGTTTTTGACGGCAGCCTACCCTTTGAGCGAACGATCTGCGGTGAATGTGAAAGGCGAGGTGAGATGAGGTTGAGCTTGAGTATAAAGTAGAGCAATGCATTCTGCAGCTCCCACAAATTTGTTTATGTTTATAACTGTTGCTTGATTCTGCAATAGGTGAACACGGAGCACGACACCACTTTTGAAGAGCAAACAATTGCCAAATTTGCGGAGGAAGATAGCGTCGATGGCACGAACGAGGAATCCAAAACAGAGGAAAAGGAAAGCGAAAAAGCACCAACAGAGAAAGCATCAGGAGAAGAAGGAGAAGGAGGCAACGCGTCATCTGACGAAGAAGAAGGAGGCAAGGAGGACGGCGACAAGAAGGGCGGGGTTGGGAGCGAGGTGAACTACGCTCTGTACCAGGCCGTGTGGGGCTTTCAAAAGTGGTTGAAAAAGCCCAACCTTTCGTTGACTAGCCCTGCTGAGTGGGCTGCTTTCACCAAGGACGCCAACGTTGTGCTGAAGGCATTCGAGGCGCGCGCGTTCAAACCGCACGAGCTGGCCCAAGGCCGCAGCAATTACCTGAGCAAGCGAGAAGCCCCCCTGCCGCCAGCCACAGGAGGTGGAGGAGGAGGTAGTAATGCCGACAGCAACAAGAGTTGCAGCAGCACTGGTGGGGACCTAACGCCTGCAAAAGGAGGAGCCGCCTCGTCTACTGCTGCTGCTCCTGACGAAGGCGCCGCGAGTTGCAAGTATTTAACCGCGTCGCGGCTGCTCCGATTGCAAGTGAGTGCGTAAAACCCCTACTATTTTCCTGTGTTTTCCTTTTGCCATAGCTCCCTTTTCCTTTCTCTCTCGTTGATTTTTCTTCGTCACCCCTGCTGTGGTCTGCTGCAATCTTTTTAAAACAGCTAGTGGACCCTGCGTTGCGCCTTCAATTAGCCACTCAGCTGCGAGTGGCCTTAGCCAACGCTCGTTTAGCCGCGCCCAGTGCTCAAGCCAACGCCCAGGCCAAACTAGGAGCTGCTATAAGCCAATCCGATCTCGCAGCGCTGGAGCCGGTAAGATATCAGAAGTGTGAGAGAGAGAGGCAATGACAGGCAATGCACACTTCTCATGAAGCAGTAATGCTCTACGAAAATACATTACCGTAGGGAAGGAAGAGAGAGAAAGTCGCATGAGAGTTGGAACTTGAACCAGGAAAATTTTGCCTCCTTAACTTCCGATAATTATGTCGTTTCTCCATCTTTAACGTTATCGCCTTGTGGACGCCACCCCCTCTTGATTTGTCCGTCCATTCCCTCGGCTCCCTCGATGAAAACCACCTCCACCAATTCAAGTCGGCCCTGGCTGCGGATTGCGCAGAGCTCGAAGCGCGCGTGGCTCGCCTCGTGGAATGCACACCCCCAAACGGCGCCAACTACGCCAAAACTTTAGACCACGTGGTGCGTGCGTGCATGCCTTTTTTGGTCAACCTTCTTTGTTTGAGCTTTCTTTGAGCTTAGCATATTAGTAAATGACATATTTCAAGAGGGAATGAAGGGAAAAGTGGCTAGCAAAAGGGAAGTTCATGTTAAAGGCAAAAGCAAGCACGCGAGCGGCGTCTTAACTTCATTCTTGAGACTTCTAATGTAGTCGAAACCTATTATTGACACCTCCGTGGAGATTCTTGTACCTGTCAATATGACCTTCTCTTCCTTGCTTTTATCTCCACCCGTGTTGTTCTTTTTGATTTCGCTCACTCCCAAGGTGGCTCGCGAAGCCTTATGGACGGAATGGAAAGACAAGCACAAGTGCCGCGCTTACGAGCGAGCCCCTCCTCCTCCTACTCCCTCAGTCCCTCCTGCCTCCACCACCTCCTCCTCAACCGATGCCCAAGCCAGTGGCAGTGGTCAGGCCCCTCCACCCGCGAAACGGGCCAAGAAAGATGACGGTTCCAAGAGTAGCAACTCGGCTGTAGCAGCGGCGCCGGTTACGAGCATGCTGGCACCCCCTAGTACTGGGTTAAGCGACAGCAGCAGTGGTAGTGCCTCCAAGGCCGTGAATTTAGAAGCCAGTATTGGCGCTCGTAAGCCTGCGCCGTCCCTCATAGACCACATGGAATTCTATCTCGATTGCGAAGATCCCGAACAGGTTTGAAATTTTTGTAGGAGAGCACAAATAATTACTTGTGTTTTGTCTTCCCATTCTCTAATAATTTCCGATGAGATGGGTACGTTTATAACTGCAGCTTTCTTTCATCGCTCGTTTCTGTCTTTTCTTTAAACTGCATTTACTGCAGGGGATTGAAGCAGAGTACCACGCGAAAAAGGACAAAGTGTACTGCTGGCGCGCGACTCGGCTGGTGATGTCGTCTCGGTCGCCTTGGCTGGACATTCCGTCGAAGGACAGCAACGGCGACGCCACTTTGCTGGACAAGGTGGCGGCGATTATGAAGGCAGAGGCGGAGGCTGCAGCGCAAGCGGAGGGTGCGAACACGGGTGCGTTAGCGCCTGACGACAGCAGCAATACAATCGAGGAAGAGCCCGCCATAGCTAGCCCAGTGACGTCGGCTGAGGCCATGGTGGAATGAGGTGTTGGCCCGATTCAAGGCCAGTTGTGTATTATCTATTAATTAAAGTAGGTCTTCGGATGGGCTACATGTCACACGGATCTGGTGTAAGCATATATCTCGACTTCTTGGGACCTTTAGCCGCAAATGTAAACGTAAAAGTAGAATTCTGAATTCCCAACTGACAGCTGACAGTGGCCCATCCACAGATGCGAAGAAGAAGAAGCTTAACCCTCGCTCCTCCATTAAATTATATGGGAGTTCGGCACGTGGTGATATCCACAGACCACTGGATCTAGATACATGTAGGTGCGCAACAACTACCTTGGTGATGATGGTGCTCTTTGCTAGGGAGCTAGAAAGTAGTATTAAATTATTTATG
>Ga0307930_1002791_pt1 | contig 13142 bp, 9 predicted proteins | sample OrgLakmetageno46_FD_203161 | JGI IMG/M metagenome (GOLD analysis project Ga0307930, IMG submission 203161) | Saline water microbial communities from Organic Lake, Antarctica - #46 | ecosystem: Environmental > Aquatic > Non-marine Saline and Alkaline > Saline | place: Antarctica: Organic Lake... | reverse complement strand
GCCCCTCTCCCTCCTGAATCATTCCGCACTTGCTTTGTTTGCGCAACGCACGCGCATTCCCACTTCTGCCCGCAGCATTGGCTTCTGTGCCATTTGGGTTTGTATTAGTTCGAGTTCGAGTTCGATTGTGTTCAGGCTCAGACTCACTTGCTATCTGAGTTTGGTGGGGGGTTCTCACCGCTCATCCTGCACCGCATTCCTCTCCTCCAAGTCCGAGGTCAAACCCACTCCACCGATAGGATGCTTTCACCCATCGAGAAGCTGCGAGCCTAGGTCCACTAGGATGAACAGAGACAAGGAAAAAGCCACAAAGCAGGGGAAAAACGAAGTGGATAGTTTCTTCGCAAGCATGCATAAGTTCAGTGGCTGCGCGGGTGACGAAAAACTCACCATCAGCACCCGCGAGCCCTACTGAGGTAAAGTCGTAGACGATTATAATGCACTGCCTCCTCTCTTCCACGGTAGAAACTGAACCCCGACCGGGCATGCTGTTGAAGAAGGGGTAAACGAAGATATGGCGATAATGTAGGCATTAGAGTGCGAAAAACGATAGCCGTAGGCCATTTGGTACATAAATATGATGAAATTGTATGCTCCGTTCATCAGAGGGCCACTCAGCGAGTAACCATGGCCCTCCGACCGGAGGGCTATGGCGGGGATCCTTCGCCAAAACTACAGGGGTTGCGGAATGGATAATACCTCGCGACGGTGTCAGGTGTCAGTGGAATGGCCTCAGACTTTCACATCGCCATGGAAACGCCTTTATCATGCTGGATATCTTTTATGGCTGTATCTGAGTTGTTTCTTCAATCTCTACGGCTAGTCTAGCTTCTAGCTTTACTAGTGTAAACTGGGTCCGATCTCAGCATGTTCTACATCGTCATCACCACGTTTATCATCATTGCGCGCCCCTCGAGGAGCTCTGAGGTGAATAGCGTCGCGTTTAAAAGTATTTTTATCAATTGAAAATATGCTACGATTCTTATTTTCACGCGCATCGTTGTACTCTCACTTAATCAGTAGTTGTGACTCCAGGGAGCCGCGATTTCAGCTCACATTTGTGTCGCTACGCACATCGGCGCTATCTCGCGACGGTGTCAGTGAATTGGTCTCAGATTTTCACATCGCCATGGAAACGCCTTTATCATGCTTGATATTCATTATGGCTTTATCTGAGTTGGTTTAATGCACCTTGCGCCAGAACCAGAACACGACGACAGTGTGCTCAAAAATAGTGTACTGTATTGTGTATTGTTGTATTGTTCAGTATCTGAACATCCCCCCTGTACTTAACAACTTCAGAAGAACGACTGACTACTACTACAGAATTACCGAGAGCCCGAGCAGCAACTGAACTCGAGTAGTACCACTCAAGTAGGGTCTCCTCTTCATACGCCTCAAGCTTCTGCTCTTGAAGCGCAGTATACCTTTCTCCAGTTTGATTTAAAATATGCGGGCAGCATGGTGTATGCTTGCTTTACCCAGTGCGATCGAAGCAGGAGCAGTATTCTGGTCACCTCAAGGAGATGTGTTTGGCGCCGGGAAGCAGTACCTGCAGGACAAAACTGTTGCGACTTGGCTTGGGGAGCACATTGGAGCCAAAGTTCCCACCGCACCGGAGCTACTTGTCGTAATGAATAATGGAGCAAGCTCAAAAATTTCGACCAAGCTACGCAATGTTATCGCGGCCTCACCTTCGTCGGCTGTAGCACCATTTGCAGACGACTTGTCAGACATTGGTGCACCTGGAGAGCGTCTTGACGCGACGTCCTGGGTAGATGCCCATTCTCTTCTCGCAAGCAGGATTGCCCTGGCATCGAACGGTGTCTGTGACGTTCTTGTTGTCGCAGCTGCTGTAGACGAGGACGACGCTACCTTTGCGGCATTCCGCTCCAAGGTAGAGGACTCGACAGGAGGTGCAGCGGCTTTCGCATTGGCTGTGGCCCAGCCATCAGCCGAATCCGAGTTCACTTCGAAGTACGTTGAAATCATGACAGCAACTTTCAATTCAAATTCCCGGCGGCTTTCTACTTCAAGCTACGAATCTCCCAAGAAATACGTCCGCATGACTCCGGACCTTCTCGCCGGAATCCTCACAGGCATCCTGCTGGTCGTAATCGCGCTCATCGGCTTAACCTGTTTAAACAGTATCCAGACGCCTTCGATGTACACAAGCAAAAATTTTCCGAGCTCTCGCGAATACTAGAAGTCTGCCCTTGGTGCCTAGTCTCTCGTAGAAGGGCCTAATATCAATATCAGTTCCCGTTTCCCGCAACGAACCACCAAAGCGCGTTTTGCTTGTTCTCTACAAAGAAGTCCGGTTCGCGGTTTGCGAATTCCAATGTGCTGGGTGTATACTTATAGGATTAGTCTGTTATAGACCTGAGACCTGGTACTTCTGAAATGGGAATCAAGTATTGGAGTATGGGTTTTGGACTAATGGTCCGAATATCGAATATCCGGATTTCGGATTTGAATTTGAATTTCAGAACGACTATCGACTATTCGCTATACGCTATTCGTATTCGACTAACCGACAGCTAAAGGGGGGTTTCATTTCCTTTAGTTATCAGTTGGTCGGGAGTTGAAATGGCCATGCCATTCCGTTACCACTACCACGCTAGACAAGTGGCTATTTTGAAATCCGTGTGTCGTGAGTGTCGTGTGTTGTGTGTTGATGAGCTATTTTGGCTCTTGCAGTAATGATGAGCCGTTAAAGCTGCTGGAGAGGCCCCTCCCTGGGCCTATTCGGTTAAAATCTATGCATATCCTTACCTTCGGAGGAGTTATAATAAGGTTACCATATATGAACCTGCGGTAGGACCATTCTTGAGAATGCTCGTGAAGTGCATTGCCTTTACAGGGAGAAATATAGATACGATTTATCTTGGGAGAAACTATATGACTTCTTGCACCATACAGGCAAACTTGCTGCCCCGAAGTAGTGCAAATAGCTAGGGCTTAGCTCGAACGGCAGTGAAGCCGTTGTTGCTTGGGAAAAGAAGAAACAACAATTCTATACATCAAAACAAACCAAAAATATGGTGGTGTTCGGTATAACAATTGACGCTGTAAGCCTAAGTAATTATTGTGGGGTTCAACAACTATTACGTATAATCGTGCTCATCATGGCGTGAGAAGACCAACCCCGAACCCCCTTGTGGTTTGTGGCTGCGTCATCACAGCAGCTTCGAATCTGCCTCCAGGGCGAGACTTAGAAACCTAGAGCCGCGTATAGCGCGGTTTGAGTGAGAGCTCTCTAGAAAGACTCCACCCAAACTGTCGCCGCTGACGCACGGAAATGAAATGCAACTTTCGCTGCCGGGTATCTTGGCTTCTACATCGATGAAGAATACAGCGAAATGCACGCCCTTCCGATTGTCCGGGAAGATCGTATCGCCCGCCCTTTTTATCTCGCAGACAATTAACTTACTTACTTGTCTTGTGCTACTTGTTCCCGTGCCTGCCTAGTGTTAGGTGTACAGCCACGCTGGTTCTTCCTTTTGAATGCGCTGCTTAGGAGTACAATTATCGCGCAGGCTGATTGCTAGTGGTTATTGGCCTAGCCAGAGATGTGGTCAAAGAGTGTGGCAATCAAGCTTGCTTTACATGTTGGAGGAGATTTCGTAGTTCAGTAGACGCCGATGAAGTACTAAAACCTAAAAGGGACTATAGTATATGTTTTCACTTTCAGACAACTGCGTAAGCATCTGAATCTGAAACCTAAATTACGCACATCTGTTGGCCTTGAAGTCCCTAAAGTCCGCCCCCACTGTAGAAACTGATCCTCCATGTGGGGATTGAATTGTCGACGTGCTGATGTGCGCTCTCCTTGACCTTCGTAACCTTTCTATTTATCTATACGGTAGGAGCCTAAAAAATGGAAAAATATGCGATGGGCGCATGGATCAAGAGATTTTTTTACTGGAAACTATTCGAATAGCTGATTGAGGCGTGAAATCATTTGTTTTGACACAGGCCCCGAGGGGCCGGAATTAGAAGGCTAAGAGGCAGGCCAATAGGCAGAAAAACAAAGCAAAGCTTCCCATATTAGGAAGAGGAGCTCATCAGCAATTAGGAACACATGCCCTCTCGTTTGTTTTTCTGAGACTCCCTCGAGGGGGAATGGAACTGCATTTAGTAACTGTTTTGTATTGTAGGCCAAATGCAGGCCCCGAAGGACCGGAATGAAAAGGCTAGCCATCGACACAGGCCCAATTTTCATTGCCAGCCCAATCACAGAAAGAAGCGAGCAGCAACCAAAGCTATGAGATGGAGGAATTCATGTGCCCAACGAATACTGAACGCATTATGCTGATTTGCGTGCACGCTTCTTAATTACACCCTCGCGTATTTACCGCGTTTAATTCGGTCTCGATTTTGAAGAGCCAAAATTCGGCGAAGGATTGGCCAATTTCTTTCTTGGCCGCCGCCGCTAGAGTGCTGTCGCCTCCCTTGGCCTTGACCACTTTCGCGTACCTGTGAACGATGCCGTTGTTGTAGCAACAGTGGCGGTGGATAAACACACCTGAAAGCTCTTGACTCGGTTCCGCGGGAGGAACTTTTTGCTGTTTTACGCCGGTATGGCATGCTTGATCATTTCATCAAAGTTCTTATTCGACTTCACTTAGGTGAAGTGGACTCCGAGATCGATAGCACCATAGGTATGCGGCAAGGCTCATGTGAAAGCCCTCTTTCTCTTCATTACGCAGGCGGCAATGGAAACGTTGGAGTGGCCGGAATGTGTATTAAAGCCGGAGTTTATGACGCGTGAGTCGGGAAGACAACGGGTGAGAGTGCCTCCCGTGTGCGCGGTGCCTATTCTATTGAACTTAGGACTTCCCTTTTCGCAGTCGACTGTATTCTTCTCTTCCTGTTGCGTGGCGATCTTATTAGGAGGTCCAGTCACATCTTTGCTCATCTTCGGAAATTTGGGCTTTGCATGCATGTTGGTCGCGGTAATGCAGCGCCCAAGACTGAGGCAAAGTACTTTCCACCGCCCCGAATGGCGTACGAGGCTGCGGACACATCCCGCTTTTAAATTGATGGCACTGATTTCATTGATTTTTGTGAGAAGTTTAAGTACCTGGGCTTAATGCTCCACTACTCGCTTACCTCTTATGCAGATGTTAACAAACGTATGACATCAGCGACAGGTGTGCTCGTAGCATGTGCCGTGTGAACCTCCATCATACCTTCCGCCACCATATCACTTCCGCGAGTCCCTTCCGTCGCTTGGGCATTCTTGACATCGGCATTTACTTTCATAATCGGATTCTTCGTTGGGCTGGCCACGTCGCACGTATGCCCATGAGCCGGGCGCCACGGCAGTTACTGACCGGTTGGGCATCGCATTCTCGACCGACAACTGGCTGTCCACAGATGACTTGGGGCAGGATCTCGGAGAACGCGCTCAATTGCAAGGGCATTTTGAAGGAATTCGATGAGTGGATCGCCATTGCCAAAGACAGGTCGAAGTGGAGACAGCTGACTCACTCCATTCCCAAACCTCCTGATGCCTGATGGCTGAAGCACACCTCGAGAGAAAATGATTACAATTGCATTACGCAAAAGGGCACTCAGCCTAGTCAGACTTGTCCTGAAGGTTACATTTTTCTGTTGCTACATGCCACAGTGGTGTTTCTTTGTATTTTTGGGGAGTATTAACTAGACTAGACTAGACGGCTGCTTTTGGCGCCCTAAAATTATTTTTGCTGACATGTGTCTTTCGGAGGATCTTAAGGGTAAAGTATACTAGGTTCTTATCTTGCCTACTTCACTTTGCGGCTGCGAAGCTTGGTCCTTGCGTGGAGATTTATTCAAGCGCCTTCGAGGTTTCCATAACAGGTGTGCTCGTAGCATGTGTCGTGTGAACCTCCATCATACCTTCCGCCACCACATCACTTTCGCGAGTCCCTTCCGTCGCTTGGGCATTCTTGACATCGGCATTTACTTTCATAATTGGATTCTTCGTTGGTCTGGCCACGTCGCACGTATGCCCATGAGCCGGGCGCCACGGCAGTTACTGACCGGTTGGGCATCGCATTCTCGACCGACAACTGGCTGTCCACAGATGACTTGGGGCAGGATCTCGGAGAACGCGCTCAATTGCAAGGGCATTTTGAAGGAATTCGGTGAGTGGATCGCCGTTGCCAAAGACAGGTCGAAGTGGAGACAGCTGACTCACTCCATTCCCAAACCTCCTGATGCCTGATGGCTGAAGGACACCCCGAGAGTAAATGATTACAATTGCATTACGCAAAAGGGCACTCAGCCTAGTCAGACTTGTTCTGAGAATTTGCATTCCTGTTGTTATATGCCAAGGTGGTGTTTCATTAATTACAGCCAGTTACGGGCGAGAAGAAACACTCATGATAAGATTTAAGGGGTCAATTTTAGTGATTTTTAAAAGAAACTGAGGGATGTTGGCTCCGGTTTCTAGAAGCGAGGGCTTTTCTGCCTTGCCTGTCTGCCGGTCGCCTAGGAAACTGAGGGGGGCTTTCGAAGGATTCAAAGGAGCTGCCTAAGAAACGAGGGGGCTGGCCGTTTTTTCCTGCTTTCTTATCACCCGCAACTGGCTGTAGGCGGACTAGCTAGACTACGTAGCTAGCTACTACGTACAGTAGCTACCTACAGATAGTACGAGAGTACGAGTAGCCCTCGCCCTCGCATGGACACTAGGGCCCTGGAATTCCCACCTTCAGAAAGTCGCCTTGGGAATTCCCAAGTTTCCCGGGAATTCCAATAAATTCCCTGGGAATTCCCGGAATCCAGGACACGGGGACTTCGTGGTTTCTGGCACTAGTCACCTGAGAGATCAAGAGAAAAGCAACCCCGGCGGCTCACCGAAACGAATACGCCGATGGTTCTCTTTGCAAGCCCCTTTCATTCAACACCGGTTTGCTGATAGCCAGCTGCATGTCCACATCGGGAATCGGGAGTGCCATTAGGCCAGGGCTCAGCACTGCGCTGCACGACGCAAAAAAAATACGAACGATTTTCGTAGCGACGCCACCCGAAAGACCTCCCCTGTAATTGCGATGACCTCCCCTGTATGGGAATTCCAGGGAATTCCCACGAAACGGCCATTTTTGAGCTGGGAATTCCAATTGGAATTCCACAGATTTCAACGCCGGGAATTCCCGCCTCGGGAATTCCAGGGCCCTAATGGACACTGACTCATACGAATAGAATTTCGTAAGTTTACGCAAAAAGTGGCGCCAACGCACCCGAAATCCTGCAGCGAGTGGTTGGTGGGAGAGTGCGAGAGGCGTGTGGTTGTAGAGCAAGAGCGAGAAGGCCAAGAGGTCAGCGAAGGACTCTCACTAGAGAGCAGTTCAAAAGCCAAGAAAGAAGTCGCTCTCTTCGGCTTGAGAGTGACTGACAGTCCCATGCGGGCCACGGCTGCCCTGTGGGCAGTCGTGAATGGTGGCTTCTTTGCCCGGGCAGAGGACTATTCGACTGGGCTCATCAAAGATGATGATCTTTGTGCGGCAATTGCCACGCCCTCCGATACATCATACTGGGACGCGATTACAAGTTGTGGCCCGTGTGTTCGTAAAGGCTGTGGCTACTGTCTGAGTACACTTCAGTGTATGGGCGGAGATCAGCACGGCCCGAGAGCTGGCTCAATGCCTTGTCCGGAGTGGGTTTGGAACGAGGAAGCAAGCTGCCCTCCAGTGCCAGAGTGCAGCACGCTTCTTTCATGCGGAGAATGCGCAACGCACGAAAACTGCGCGTGGTGCGCCAACAGTCAGGAATGTATGACTGTCGAGGACACGTTCGACAAGGACTGCCGTGGCGCAGTCTTCGATGCTCCGTGCCCGGCCTCGTTCACTCCTGGTTTGGGCACTCGCCATTTGAATTTATTCTTATGTGTGCACATGTATGCTTGTGCATTCTTTTCCTTTGTCTTTGTTTTTTTCGCCTTTTTTTCCACTATACCTTTGTCTGGGTCAGCTTGAAACCCCACGCACCTTCTCAGTGCTTGGTTCTCTCCTGCGCTTCCTTCCTAACCTAGTACTGCTTTTGATTTCGGCAGAAAATCCTGTGGTTGGCAACCTGGCCGTTTTACCTGACCCTGATTTTGGTGGAGGCGAAATTCGGGCCGGGACGCCCACGTGGAACTTCACATTGGCCCTTGAATTGTTTGAGGTGAACTCCGGCGGAGACGTAAACCTGCATGCTGCTTCAGTTCAAGGCGCCAATGAGGCCGGTGGAGATGTTGCACTCACAGCTGGCGACGGGCAAGGTTTGGACCGTGGCAGTGGAGGCGATGTCGCTATTTCAGCCGGCGATGGTTCGGGTTCTGAAGCCCACGGTGGTGTTGGTCGCGGCGGAAACGTGGCGCTCAAAAGTGGCGATGCACTCGACGGCGACGGCGGCACAATCAAGATTGCGGCGGGGAACTCAGAGAACGGCCGCGGCGGTCATTTAGAGCTTTCGTCGGGCTTGGGACCAAGCCCTCACGGGACTCCTGGCTCCATTGCAATCTTTACTCCTGGCTCTGAGGTGGGCGAGACGGGAGGTGTTGCGATTAAGACGGGTTCTTCCGTGGATGCCCCAAGCGGAACCATCGAGTTGTCCACTGGATCTGCGGAGCTCACCGAGAGTGGCGACTTGATCTTGACTACGGGTAAAGCTCGCGAGGTGGGTTTGATTCGCATTCAAGCAGGCGACAGCTCGCTTGCCGCGGGTGGCGATATCGTGTTGTCAAGCGGCGACGGTGCCACTCATGGAAGCGGTCGCTTATCCCTCACTTCGGCTGACTCCTCGGCGGCATCTAGCGGCGATTTGCGCCTCGGGTCAGGCAGTGCTCAAACGAAAACTGGCGTTGTAACTTTGCAAACGGGTGACTCGTCGGCTGGTGTCGGAGGCGCTGTTAGCCTCAGCGTTGGTCGCAGCGGCAGCGGCGTTGGCGGTGACATGCGGCTTGCAGCCGGTGCCACGGACGACGCCACGGCGGCGCGAGCAGGCACTGTCTTCGTTACCGGCGGTGCATTCAACAACGGTGAGTCCAGGACTTCTAGCGGTGGCGACATCGACATTCGAGGCGGAGACAATCTGGCTGCATCGTCTGAAGCTGTGGGCGGCGACCTCGCGCTTCGGTCGGGTGCGTCCGCATCGGGTGTTGGTGGCGACGTCTCCATTTCGTCGAGTGCCGGCCCGAAGGCCTCATCGGGCAGAATCACGATTTTGTCGACCTTTTCTAAGTTTGGCAGCAGCGGTGCGGTCACGGTGGGCTCAGGCTCGTCGGAGACCATGGATTCGGCTGCTACCAGTGTGGGGTCTGGCGACGCCGCTGAAGGCACAGCGGGAAACTTGAACTTTCTCGCTGGGTCTGGAGCAACTGGTGGGGACGCTATCCTCTCAGCTGGTGCTTCTACAGGCTTTGGCAGCCCTGGCGGTAAAGTCAGCGTCACAAGCGGAAGGACGTCAGACTCTCCGAGCGGTGAGGTTAGCTTGCGCTCCGCCCAAGCCGTGGCCAGTGGCGAGGTTCGCCTTGTGACGGGTACAGGGATGGCGGGCCCTTCCGGCGCTGCACAAGTGCGCACAGGCGACAGCACCGGCGGTAAGCTCGCATGCTCTGTGTTGTGTTCCGTGTTCATTTCTCGTCATCGTGCGTCCCAACAGATTCCCGCAGGACCTTTCTATACTTTTCTGCACTACTTGAGTATTTGATATTGTGTTTGCAATTTTAATTGAGGCAATTTTAAAAATGGTTTGAATGCCTTTGAATGGGTACCTACTCCAGATGTATAACTTGTAGGTCGAAAATGTGTGTTCTTAATTTTGGATGCATGTATTGAATATCTTTGATTAGGCCGCGCTGGTCAAATTGAGCTCACCGTTGGGTCCAGCGATTCGGGCAACGGCGCCAACGTGCAGCTGATGGCAGGCAACTCGTCAGCTGAAGGCGCCTCTGCTGGTCGCATCGATCTCATTGCAGGCACCGTGGCAGGCACCTCAGGCGCTGGCGGCTCCCTTGCTTTGAGCGCTGGCGGCGCTACGGATGGAAACCAATTCGGTGCCACAATTGACATCCAAGGCGGCGACCTGAGCTCGGGCGGAGGCGATTTGGTGCTGGGAGCTGGCCGAAGTGTAACTTTGGACGGCGGCGATCTCATCATGTCGTCTGGCCAGTCGAAGGACAGGAGCTCCGGCGGTATTCGGCTCATGACGCCCAACGCAGGGTCCGACGGCAAGAGCGGACGAATGACAATTTTGTCTGGCACGAGCAGCCGAGGCAACTCTGGTGCGCTGAACTTCAAGTCTGGTAACGCCAACTACGGCCGCGGAGGCGAGGTCAATCTCGCAGTTGGCCGCGGCGATGTGGGCGACGGCGGTGACGTGGTGATCAACGCTGGTGCTACTTCGGATGCGGGTTCAAGTGGCGGCGCATTGCGCTTCTCCGGCGGAGAGGGCACCAATCCCAACACCGACAACGGAGGTGACGGCGGCGCGGTCTACGTCACTGGCGGAGCAAGCCTGGGCAACTCCCACCGCGATTCCGGAGGAGACGTTGACATCCGCAGTGGTGACGCCGATGGTGGCACCGGCGGGAACGTTGTCGTCAGCTCTGGTCGCAGCGTGGACATGAGCAGCGGATCCGTGGCCATCAGCAGTCCAGCATCAGGAGTAGCCGGCGTCAGTGGCTCAGTTGCTCTCGCAACGGGAGACTCAGCGGCCGGTACAAGCGGTGACCTCACGATGGGCACAGGCCATGCGACAGTGGGCCGTGGCGGCTCCGCGCTCCTCAAAGTGGGCGACGGGGACCTTGGTGACGGCGGAAACATCGAGTTTCAGGCTGGCACCACCACTGCCAAGGCAAGCGTCGGCGGGCGCCTCGAGTTCCGAGGCGGCTATGGGGCAAGCTCGCACGCTGCAGACGGTGGCGACGGTGGCTCAGTGGTGTTCCGCGGCGGCGAGTCGGCTGGGGCCTCAATGCAGGACCGCGGTGGGAACGTTGAGCTCGCAGGCGGCGTCGCAGCAACCGGCTTCGGCGGCAATATCGCACTTCGCTCTGGAGGCTCATCCGAGACGTCGAGTGGCGACCTCGTCATGAAGAGTGCCAACGCTGGTGCGGCAGGTGTTTCTGGGATGCTGGCCGTTGGCACAGGCACGAGCAGTACTGGTGGCTCCGGCTCAGTGGGCGTTACAACGGGTTCATCCAAGTTCGGTGCTGGTGGCGACATCAGTCTTCGCGTCGGCAACGGCGAGTCGGGCGAAGGAGGTCGCTTGAGCATGCAGGCTGGAAACTCGGGAGATTTGTCTACCGGTGGATCAGTCCGCCTCTCCGCAGGCGCTAGCGTTGAGACGTCGAGCGGCGAAATCGAGCTCGTGACCCCAAATGCTGGCGCCGTTGGCATGTCGGGGGAAATTCGTCTCTCGTCCGGAACTTCGTCCGGCGGCAACTCGGGCATGCTGTCTCTTTCATCGGGCGAGGCGCCAATGGGAGCTGGCGGCCAAGTTTTCATAGCCGTTGGCTCTGGAGGCGGCGGCGACGGTGGCAGTGTTCGCATCACTTCTGGCGAGACGACGGACGAGTCGTCCACGGGTGGCGATATCCTGCTGCTGGCGGGCGAGGGGTCCAACCCTTACAGCGTAGACGGAGGAGACGGCGGCTCGCTGAACTTGTTGGCTGGCGCGTCCCAGGGTGGCAGCACCTTTGATATGGGCGGCGACGTTAACATCGAAGCAGGCTTCGCGCGGCGCGGCGTTGGAGGCTCAGTCGACATCTCTTCTGGCTATAGTGAGGGCGGCTCAAGCGGCCCCGTCTTCATTCAGACCGCCAACGCTGGCGAGCAAGGCGCGAGTGGCGCAGCAACTCTGAGGACTGGTACCTCGAGCTCTGGGAGCAGCGGCGCACTGGACCTCATCACCGGTGATTCGGTCGCAGGGCAGGCTGGCGCCATCAACTTAGTCTTGGGCAAGGGAGGATCTGGTCAAGGCACCGACCTCCTCTTGGCCGCCGGTGACACCACAGACTCAGCGAGGGGCGGCTCGGCGACCTTGCGGAGTGGTTCATCGTCGTTGTCGAGCAGCGGCAACCTCGAATTGAACACGGCGAATGCTGGGCGCTCTGGCAACAGTGGCTTCGTGTACATGCGCAGTGGACAAGTTGACGCAGGAGCTAGCGGAAGCGTGATCATCGCGACGGGCGAGTCTTCTGCTGGCCGCGCCGGCAAGATAACCCTCACGGTTGGCGAGAGCCATGGCCCAACGGGCGGGAACGCGGAGTTTCTTGCAGGCAGCTCGGCAGTGCGCGGCGGTATCGGTGGCGATGCTGTCATCGCCGCGGGTACTGGAAAGAGCACCGATATCAAAGACGGTGGCGACGGCGGCAACTTGGTGATGACTGGCGGCTTGAGTTACGGGCGCAATAAGGCCGATGCAGGGGGCAGTGCCACCTTGATGGGTGGGCAAGCTCAGGGAGGCGAAGGCGGCTCGGTGGCCGTCAAGTCAGGCTACAGCAAAAGCGCAAGCAGCGGCGAGCTGTCCCTTTCATCCACAGATGCTGGCGCCACTGGCCAGAGTGGAAGTGTCAAATTACTGTCTGGCTCGAGCAACCATGGTGCAACTGGCGCGATTTCGATCGTGACGGGAGCTTCGTGGTGTGGCCAAGCAGGAGACGTCCTAGTCGCCTCCGGAAACGGCTATTCTGGCGTCGGAGGCCGAGTGCATATTCTCGGAGGTTGGACTAGCGCTTCCGAAGGATCTGGCGGAGACGTTAACATGCAAGGAGGTGCTGGCATGAGTAACGATTTCTCTGACGGAGCGACAGGAGGCGACATCTCAATGCGAGGAGGTCATTCGACGACTAGCACCGGAGGCTCAAGCACCTTGAGTGGTGGGTCATCAGGAAATTCTTTTGGTGGCAACGTTTCAGTCTTGACAGGCGAAAGCGAACGATCTGCGAGTGGAAATTTGCTTGTTTCATCAGCACCTGGGATATCTGGTTCAAGTGGGAACGTGATGCTGGGCAGTGGATCAGTGAAAGATCAATCATCTGGAAGCCTCGATATCATGACCGGATCTTCAAATAATGGAAACGCTGGTGCGCTCTCAATAATTGGAGGGAGCTCAATTTCCGCTGATGGCTCTTCTGTGGGAATAAAAGCGGGTGCGAGCAACTCGAAGGA
>Ga0307930_1002790_pt1 | contig 13144 bp, 7 predicted proteins | sample OrgLakmetageno46_FD_203161 | JGI IMG/M metagenome (GOLD analysis project Ga0307930, IMG submission 203161) | Saline water microbial communities from Organic Lake, Antarctica - #46 | ecosystem: Environmental > Aquatic > Non-marine Saline and Alkaline > Saline | place: Antarctica: Organic Lake... | reverse complement strand
CAAGGCGCTGAAAACGGAATTTAGCTGGGCTAAATGAGTATTTCGGCAACGAAGTAGTTGGAAGAAAGAACAAGTTAGCAACCAAAGTAGGGTTTTTAGAGGTGCCCTATACATTGAACACCTTTAATTTAACTGGAAATAAGGTATTTAAAGCATATTTTGAAAGTTATTAAATTGATAACCAATCCGTAATCAAATGAAAAAAAACATTTTAAGCATTTTTTTAATTTTAACATTAGGTTTTTTCGACTTGTTTGGTCAAGAAAGCCCCTATTATGAAGATTTCAACTATGCTTATGAAATCCTTACCACAAATAAAAAAAATAGAAATATAGAAGAAGCCGATTCTATTTTCGAACACCTATTTAATGAGAGTGATGATCATCATATTTCAGATATTATTGATGTTTTAAACCGTAGAAGTAGATTGGGTAGCATACAGAATTCTTTCTACACAAATACCCTTGTCAAGGTTGCTAAAAGATATAATATTTATAAAATGGAAACGAATTCACCACTTATAACGAGGCGTGAATTCAATTCGATTAAGAGAAATCTAGGCATAAAATCCAACTATAAGAGGAAGACATTGTCTCTTACTAGAATGCTTTTAAAAGAACAAAAAGAAAGAAGAAAAAATCGAGATATTGATTTAGCAGACTCAATCAATGCTATTAAAGTGAAAAAAATGCTAGCAGACACATCACTTATAAAAAACCTCACCTACTTGAATAAAATTATTCTAGAGCTTTTAATCTTTCATGGTGGAATGAGAAACTACAAGCAAGAGTTAGATTTATTGCGCTATTATATTGGTGAAAAACGATACTTAAGCAGAGATTTACTAAGTACTATTATTGAAAGGCAGGCAGTACTTGGCGGTATTACCTACAAGATTTTAAACAATGAATTAATACCTAACACAAAGAATGATCTAATCTGTGAAATTAATGATGGTTTTAACCTTTTTTATTCCAATATTGGAAAGTTCCGATACAACCTTAACAACAATCAGGTTTATGTACCAATCGACCCTAATTTAACTATAGAAGAAATAAATCAAGTTAGAAAGTATTGCTTTCTCCCAGATTATTCACAAAATCCTCATGAGATGTTCATATATCCTAGTGCAGTGGAATGGTGTGAAATTGTAAAGTATATTGAATAACTCAAAAATGTAAATAAGAAACATAAAATTAAACCACGATGAAATAACATTTCTATTTCTAATCGCTATTTCATTCATCAGTTTTGCACAAAAACCACCTGATATTTTTGCAGAAGGCAAAGAAAACATTTACCAAGTGGCTTTTATTCAATCGAATGGAGATACATTGACCAATGAAAAATTGGTAATGCTAGGAAAGGATAAAGAATGGAAGTATCAAAAAACACAAACTCTAATTGAATATAAATATTTTCCTGACACTGTAAATCTGAAGAGATATATTGACCCAAGGGTGGCTTATCAGGAAAGAAAGATCAAGAATATTAAAAAGAAAACCAAAGGAAAAAGAGGATGGGATAATTACACTTGGATTGATAATCATGAAATTACAGGGAAGGTTATTACAGATTCATCTTTTTGGATTCATCCGCCAAGATCAAATCAATACGCATATCATTATATGAATGCATATACTGAGATTAATTTCAATCAATTGTCTTTAGGAGGTGCTTGGAAATCAAATCTTATCATAATGCGCGGTATGCCAAGCAATAAAGAATTTATAGGCACGAAAAATGATGTATTTAAAGTAACTGAAAAGTTAAGTATTGACTTTAATGGAAAAATTTTAACCGATTGTTGGCGAATAGAAATAACAAGTAAGCACAACAAACAAGAAAAGACAACTGCAGAATTTATATTCAGTGAAACACATGGATTTTTAAAAATGGATTATCTGTTTTATGATGGTGTGAGAATTAATTATGTTTTGAAGGATATTTTGGTTAGTGGGAAATAAAAAACGCTTTTATTATCCATACATCGGAATAAAAAATCAATTTTTTCATTTTACAAAAAAAATTGTATTACTGATTTAAGAATCTCCAGTAATGTCAATAACGTTAAAAATAGATACCAATAGTAAAACTGCTAAGCAGTTATTAGCCTATTTAGTGTCTGGTCGGAAACACAACAAAATTAAAATTGCCTGTTTCCGACCAGACACTATTTAAAAACGCTACCTTTTGTGAAAGTTGAAGAGAAAAGTCCCTACGATCCCAAATTTGTAGAAAATATTTTAAATTCTCACAAGGATGATAAGCGCCAAACTATTCCTACAGATAAATTATGGGAAAACATATAACTTTTAGGTAATTAAGAAACCCAAAAATTCTAAAATACATCCCCATCATGAAAATTTAAAATTCATTTGGATTCAAACAATTAAACAATGAGTAAAAAGAAATTAAATGTAAATGAGTTTTAGTCTGCATTATTAACTTCGTTGAGCTCGCAAGCTCGGTTCATGAATTTAATTTTATGCAGTTTTTTATTCATAAGTGTCTATTTTCAATGGTATTTCCCGATTTCTCGGGACAGGCTATGAGCTCACTTTGTTCGGTTGGCATCGGACTTTGCAGACATAGTATTCTATTTCAATAAGTGCGTAACGCAGAAGCTGTATGAAAGTAAATCAAAAAACACTCAATTTAAAAGAAGTTTTCTTCTTTTAAATATTGATATAAATCATTGTTTTATAGTGTGTTATAATATTTTTGAGTGTTTTGATGAATAATACAGGCTAACAGTTTTACACTTACTCCCAAAAAATGGATTGAAACAACGGATGCAATAGAAATAATATCTAAGGCTGGTAGATACCGAGGAAGCTATGCTCACAAAAATATTGCCTCAGAATTCGCATAGTGGATTAGCCCTACATTTAAGAGAATTTCAATAAATGTATAACGGGCTGAAAGCCCAGCTTAATTCAGTAGGATGCAACGCGTCCTGCTAATAATAGATAGGTTTCCGGACCCTGAAAGGGCAAATCATTTTTTCAATTTAACTATTTTAACAAACTACCATTAATTTAGAGATTTCAAAACCTAATATTCCCTCCAACCCTTCATTTAACGAAATCTTAATCACCATTTAACAATGCATTTTACTATATTCGTTAGAATTACATCGATTATGCTTTAAACAAGTATGCAATCGACAATGTAAATTAAAATAGTTTTAAAGTAAAAATACAACAAAATTATAAAATATATGAGCGAAAGTAAACGCACAAAAGCACAAGAAGCAACACAAGCAATAGAACGCATTTATATTGGAATGCGACACTTATTTAACCGAGGATTCTACAAGCCAATGGGGATTTCAGGAACAACTTTGAGAGAAGGCTTGCTCGCTTTACAACCAGAAATCTATGGTTCAATTGGTGAAGACAAAGTCGAATTAAGCGGATTATTATATGTGCTTGATCGATTACCACATGGAATTGAGGAATGTCCAATCATTAATCTTACGGGAGATGAAGGGTATCAATTATCGAATATAAAATCAATTATTCCGCCTAAAAGGAGAAGAAACTGTTACCGCATCGATCAAGACCAAATGAATGTAGAAATCACACGTGGTCGTTCGGATATATACGATATTCTTACTCACCTTACTTTCTTATTTATTGAATCACATAAGATTGCAAAACGCGTTGTAATTAATGACGAAGGACGATTAACAAGTGAATGGCAAAAATTCGAGAAAATCATAAATCAAGAGGATATTTCAAATGAAGAGCTAGAGGTCGCCATGTTTCATTCAGCTAACATATTAGGAAGAACTTTTGAAGAAGTATTGGCCGTATCTAGAGCCCTTTCAACTAAAGAAATGCCGCATCGTTTGCTTAAAGTAATATACTGGTTGGGAAAACTAGCGATTGACGAAGTATTAGAAATCAACAAAAGAATCATTCTATTTAGTCCTGTTTTACGTGAAAGAACTGGTCACCATATGCATGGAGAACGTTGGGCAAATCGCATCAAAAAAGAGTTAGAACAACAAGAGATTATAGACCGACCTGTTCATATCATCAGTGCAAACATGCACAGTGTAATGAATTACTTATTTAGTAAGCAAACCATAACTTCTCAAAAAGAAATTCTTAATAAAATAGAAGTTTTCGAAAGGCTGAGTCAACAGGGAAACTCAAAAGATAGAAAGCAGATTACTGATTTAGCATTGAAACAAGGAATGACTTACCTCAAAGATGAATCAGGAACCAATATTGATGTTCAAATTTTTGATTTAGCGAAAATGGACTTCGGCAATAGTTATTTATCTGACATTATTGATGACACCAATGCTGTTCTAATTGTAATGGATTATGCTTTCGGTGAACAAGCTTTTGAAACGATGGATGAATTATTGAAACCCTATAAAAAAGGAATTAATGGTCCAGTGAACTTAAATGTCCATTCAGTTTCCATCATGGGGAAAGCCGGGATTCTAAAAGGTGGCAAAGGAGACATTATGATTCCGCAGGCACATATTTTTGAGGGAACAACAGACAACTATCCATTTGAAAATGAAATCACTTTAGCAGATTTTGAGAATGAAGACATCGCAGCAAGTGAAGGACACATGATAACTGTACTAGGAACTTCATTACAAAACAAAGAAATGTTGAGCTACTTTAAAAAGTCAACATGGCAAGTTGTAGGATTAGAAATGGAAGGAGCACATTATCAAAAAGCAATTCAAGCTGCTTCAAAAATCCGTAAAAGTGTGAGTCTTGATGTGAAAATCAGATATGCTTATTATGCTTCGGATAATCCGTTAGAAACAGGAAGTACTTTAGCTTCTGGAGGATTGGGGTTGACAGGAGTGAAACCAACATATTTGATAACTGAGAAGTTTTTGAAACAAATTGTAAGGCAAACAATTTAAGGAGGAAGAGGGGAATATTAAGGGAGAGGGAGAGATTTGAGTGTGGATGTAAGGGATTCCATTGTGTTTATTTGTAGGAATCTCTTTTTTCTCTGTGAATCTCCGTGAAAAACCTCCGTGTTCTCTGTGTTAAAAAGAGTGAGAAACAGAACGAGAGCGAGGAAAAAAACCTCCAAAATCTATTGTTTTTTCTCTGTGAATCTCCGTAAAAACCCTCTGTGTTCTCTGTGTTAAAACAATTCACCACAGGTGAACAAACCACGCATCACCAACAAAAAACACGAGTCTATAAATCCATCAAGTTCTAAATAGTGTCTGGTCGGAAACACAACAAAATTAAAATTGATTCTTTTGAGTTTATTTTATTTTTTTTTCTTGTCGGCTGATGCTAAGGCATCTCCTAAAGAAACAAACCCAAACCGCAGCAAAGCAAGCGCATATCCTGTCCCTAGAAATCGGGAAAAAACATTAAAAATTATTATGATTGAATAAATATTTCTCATCCCGAAAACAATCGGGAATAAAAATCGTCTGTTTCCGACCAGACACTAAATAAATATTGCAGCTAGAGATCATTTAACAATTCCCTATTGACAAAGCCCAACTTTAAATCCTTAATGATTTTGATATTAACTTTTAATTTGCTTACTTTTGTAATCGATTTAGAAAACATAAATAAATGAGCGAAGCAAAAGAACAATTAAAATACAAGGTTAAAGATATTAGCCTTGCAGAATACGGAAGAAAAGAAATTAGACTTGCCGAGGCAGATATGCCTGGTTTAATGTCTTTACGTGAAGAATACGGTGCTTCAAAACCACTGAAAGGAGCGCGTATAGCAGGTTGTTTACACATGACAATTCAAACCGCAGTGTTAATTGAAACATTGATTGAATTAGGAGCAGATGTTACTTGGTCTTCTTGTAACATATTCTCAACTCAAGACCATGCGGCAGCGGCAATTGCAGCAGCTGGAATCCCAGTTTTCGCTTGGAAAGGAATGAACGAAGAAGAATTTGACTGGTGTATCGAGCAAACAATTTTTGCATTCGAAGATGGTCAACCTTTAAACATGATTCTTGATGATGGTGGAGATTTAACGAACATGGTTTTTGATCGTTACCCAGAGTTAACGAAAGACATCAAAGGTCTTTCTGAAGAAACAACTACAGGAGTTCACCGTTTATACGAAAGAAAGAAAAATGGTACTTTAGTAATGCCTGCTATCAACGTAAACGATTCAGTTACAAAATCTAAATTTGACAACAAATACGGATGTAAAGAATCATTAGTTGATGCAATTCGTCGTGCTACAGATACAATGATGGCTGGTAAGGTTGTTGTTGTTTGTGGATACGGAGATGTAGGAAAAGGTTCTGCTGCTTCACTTAAAGGTGCTGGTGCACGTGTAATTGTGACGGAAGTTGATCCGATTTGTGCTTTACAGGCTGCAATGGATGGTTTTGAAGTTAAGAAATTGGATACCGTTGTTGACCGTGTGGATATCGTTGTTACTACAACTGGAAACAAAGACATCGTTGTTGACCGTCACTTCAAGAGAATGAAAGACAAGGTTATCGTTTGCAACATTGGACACTTTGACAATGAAATCGATGTTTCATGGTTAAACGAAAATGCTACATCTAAAGACGAAATCAAACCACAAGTTGACTTATACGATTTAAACGGAAAAGATATCATTCTTTTGGCGGAAGGACGTTTAGTAAACTTAGGTTGTGCTACAGGTCACCCATCATTTGTAATGTCTAACTCTTTTGCTAACCAAACATTGGCGCAAATGGAACTTTGGATGAATACAGATAAGTATGAAAATGATGTGTATATGTTGCCAAAACACCTTGATGAGAAAGTTGCAGAATTGCACTTGGCTAAAATTGGTGTTGAGCTAGAGGAACTTTCTAAAGATCAAGCTGATTATATCGGTGTTGATGTGAAAGGGCCTTACAAACCAGAACATTACCGTTACTAGATTTCTGTTTATAAAGTCCGATATCGGCGTTGCAATTAGTTTTAAAAATTAACATTGACGAAAAGTCAACTTATAATTTGGAAAACCAATCGCGCCTAAATCTCGAACTTTCTAAATCAGAAATAATATCAAAGTATACAATTGAAAAGAGTCCTGACTTTACTGTTTGGACTCTTTTTTTGTTTTAGTATCATTGCTGTACGGTGAAAGTTTTTTAAATGTTTTGAAGCCCTTGCTAATAAAAGGGAACAATCGATTTTGAAAACCTTGTGCATTGCGTTGGATTAAGTCTGTCGAATGTGAGCTTGCCGAAGTGTGCTTGGATTTTCATAAATGCCAGAATCGGAGCGCATGGGATTCCACAGCGAAATAAGAGTTATCATGTGGAATCGCTTTCCTCTGAAAGAGTGGAAGCATATGGAAAATAGATACCACGAAGTCGCAGCGAAGCTAATCTCATGGTGCGCAGCATTTGCCTTGGTCCCGCTGTAAAATCGGGATTGTAGTTTCGTTTTTTTATCAACCGACCGAAGGGAGCTCACAGCCTGTCCCGAGAAATCGGGAAACACGATTGATAATTTACAAAAGTGAGTAATAACCGACGCGAAGCGAGCTCATGAAGGCAATAAAAAATAAATAAAGACTGAACTCAAGTTTCGCACCTAATTTTGTTTAAGTATCAGGTTGATACTTAAACCCATGTGAATTCAAGATAACTCCGAATTTTTCAATATTTGCTATTATATTCTGAGTAACACTTTCAATATCAATTGAGTCAATAATTTTTTCCAAAAACGTTATAATTAGAGCGACTACAGCCAATATTCTGATATTGAGCTTATTCTCTATATAATCCTGTTTTAAATCTTCAAATAATCCACCAATTGTTTCATATGCCTCCATCTTGAATCGAATACTTGTTAGAAGATACTGTATCATCGTAATTGTTATTTGTGCAATTTGAACATCAAAATTGGTTGACTGACATTTGCCAAGACCAAAAAGTTGTTTAGCCTCCTTAAAAAACACCTCAATGGTCCAGCGAATACTATATACTTCAATTACTTTTACAAAATTCATTTTTGTGTCGGTTGTTAATAAAGTATGGCATTTTCCGTTTTTCCCTCGTTTTGAAATAAATATTGAGACTTTAAGACCATCAATTTCAGAAACATAGTGATAGTAGTAGTAATTGAATCTTCTACATCTTTTAGGTTTTGTCTTTTGTCTCTTTAGTTGGGTCAACGATTTAACTTTACCATCAACCTCTATTTTACTATTGTATTTATACATTCCAATAATATGAGTTGAACTACAAATACTTCTCAGTTTTTTAAGCAGTCCAACACCTGTAAACCAAGAATCCATTAAAATATAGTCAACTTGAATTCTACGCTTTACAACCCTTGAAAACATTTGTACTAATAAATCTGTTTTCTTTTTATTGAGCTCCTTATATCTCTTGGCAGCCGAAGTTTTATCACATCTAGGAGTCTTCTTTTGAGCTTTACGTTGTTTGTCAGTTAACCCATATTTTAATTTTTTACATTCACGATGCAAGCTAAAATCAACAGGAATAAAAACGCTTCCGTTCCAATATCCAGATAAAAGAAGCTTAAAACCAAAATAATAACTCTTGGATACGTGATTGTAAATTTTTGAAATACCCTCAATTTTTTTTCCTGTCTTTGAAAGGTCAGTGTCATCAAAGATCATACATTTGGTAGTATCCACTGGAGGAGTGAATAACTCATCTTTGATTAGATATTGTTTTACAAAATAAAAAAGGAAGTCTCTCCATTTAATTTTTTGATTTGCTAAAACTCGATAATATGAATCCTTACCAGTAGTATCTAATTCATTATCTTTTGTGGTTGTTAAAGCATGAATTGTCTTAAAACCAATAAGAGGTAAGACTAATAGCATGGAAATTAAGCTATCAAAGGAATATCCTGATTTTTTAAGCCAATTAAACTTACTTCTAACCTTATCGAATCCCAAAATATTGAGATGCGCCTGTAAATACTCTGAGCTAAGCCAAACATTTTTGAATTTAACTTTTAGTTCTTGAATTTTTGTAATATCTTCGTGATGTAGCATGTTTTGTACTTTGTTTTTGGTAACTCGAAGATACAACAAAACCAAGGACTTACCTTGGTTTTCATGCTATTTTTTATTGGATAAAACACTCTAAATTAGAGGTGCGAAACTTAAGGACTGAATAAAAGAGAGTAAAGTTTTAATGCAAGTTTCATCCATTATTGATGAAGTTTATTTTAATCGGACAATAGTAATATTTATTATACATAGTCCGACAACTGGCAGACGACATATTAATAGGCATGGATACTCGTTCATCTGTTAAAACGATTAAAGCCGATAGAAGACTCCAAAATAATCCAAATAACCTAAAAAACTAAAGAACCACCGAGCCAATTTCAAATGTGTTCGCAGAAGGTTTCGGAGCCAAAGCCCATCTCATCTAAACAAAAAAGCACCTTTCTTAAAATAAGAAAAGTGCTTTAAAAACTTGTTTACTTTATTTTTTCTATTGCTTGATTACTCTTATTGTTTGTTCTGAATCATTAGAAACAACTTTAATCAGATAAATTCCTTTTGAGAAATCCTCCATATTAATTTCACTTTTCAAGTCTGTAGGTGAATATTTATGCATCTCTTGTCCATAAATATTATAAACAACAATGGCATCAACTTTCTCACTCGTTTCAACTTTAACGCTGTTGCTCGTTGGATTCGGATAAACTTTAACAGTATATAGTTTATTAAATTTATCTGTAGATAAGAGAGCGCCTCCCGACAATGCAATGTTATTGATGATTACCTCATCGCTATTATCCACAAACATATCGATTCCATCAAAACGCATTCTGATCATAAAATTTATATTATTGTTTGCTAAAACTACATTAGAGAAATCAAATTCTAAAATTTGATATGCGCCAGTAATTGCTTGTGAAGAACTATTTATATCGTCTGTAATCCATTGTGAACCATCCCAATATTCTAACAACATCGTTTCTGCACCTCCATTAGACATTACAGCAAGAGATAGTTTAATATTCTCAAAATCAGTAGTAGGAACTTCAAAAACTAAATTATTCTCTAAAGCACCAAATCTAAATGGTTGCCTTACTTGCACTCCTCTCAAATTGGCATTTGCATAAACAACATTATTATTCGCTTCAGGATAATAATTTAATGCTGTAGGTTCATTTTTACGTTCTAAAGATGCCTTTCTCCAATTTGGATTACCTATCGCAAAAGGATAACCAACTAGGCAGGAATTATAGACAATAGTAGCGTCTAAACCATTAACTGCATAGGTCGCATCTAAGTTTTCAAAAGGAGTGTCATTCTGCAATTCACCATCCATTAACCAAAAATAAACCACTTGTTCAGGATTTACGATGGCATCAAAATTCGCTTGAATTTGCATATCACTTGTTGGTGTAATTGCTAAAACAGGATTTGTTCCACTTACATCGCCAGACCAATGAGAGAAAGAGTGACCTGGTAAAGCTACGGCTTCTAAAGTGACGGGTATATTATGAAAGTATTGTCCAATCCATGGATACGGATTTTGTGTAACTCCTGGAGTTGAAGGTTTGATATCAATAGTATTAATCGTAACACTCCCAGCACTTGTGTTTGACACATCCAAAGTAAGGTCTAATACTTCTGTAATTGAAAAATAATCTTTAATCTGGTCTTGTTGAATTGTATGTCTTGTTGTTCCCCAATCTAATAAATCTTGTTTTTCAGATTGTTCATAAAAATCATTTATTGGAAAACGATTTTCATTTTCTAAAAGGTATGGAGTAACCTCATCAAATGATTGGTTGACAACATTATTAAAGTATTCAGTAGTAAATACTGTGTTTAAAACATCCGCAAATCTGTTTATAAATTGCGTCTTAAAACCATCATTGGCTAATAAATGCCCCAAAAAGGCACTATTAGGAGATCCCGTTATATCTGCATAATAATCCATCCAATTGGTATTGTCTTTCAAGGAAGCTTCGAAATCCTGAACAGTTAATCGCCATTTACCATCTCCAAGATTAGTGTTTTCAGGAACGGTAGCTCTCCAGAATTTTCTTTCATAACTATCATTTGCTGCATAAATCTCCATAACAATATGGTCGATAAAAGAAGACATATCCATCATGTTTACCGCTTGGTCAAATTGTGTTTGATCTGACATATCATTATTGGTAATAAAGTCACGCATGTTATTGAAGTCTGAATAATCTGCACTTGTACCTTCATCCAGTCCACAGTTACTTCCTTTACAGTCTATTATTGCAATATTATCCTCGTTAAGACCAAAATTCAAAGCAAAATGTCTATCATCAAAACGATCTCTAAGCGCAGTAAGCCCCCAATACTCGCCATTTACAAAATGAATTGCAGGTTTTATACGCGTAACACCATTATAAATAGGCTGCATCACATTATTGAATACAACATCGTAAGCAATAGGTCCTCCACTTCCATCTCCTCGTAACAGTATTCTTTTAAAATCATTGTTGGGAAGGGTTGACCCTGGTATTATATCATCAAATAAATCATGCTCAAAAAGGTTATTACTATCATACTCACTTCGTGCATAAAGACGTAGATTTTTTATACCAAGAGATCTAGAATTGTTCCCATGAATTCTTAAACCGGCGTTTATACTCATTACAGTATTTAATGCAGTAGGATTTGATTCAAAAAATTCGACATTTACAGGGTATTCCCAAAGGGGACCCCTTCTCCAATAATTATTCCATGATGCCCTCCAATATTGATTGTTAGTTGGATTCGCTGCTCGCCAAGTATCAAAATCAACTCCAGCATTGTAAATTCCATCATCATAATCAAACAGATAATCTTCTTGTATTTGCAAAGAAATTACTGGAATTTCATAAGGATTTCCTTGGCTCCAAACAAAAAAAGTCTTCGCAATAGTTTTTGAACCTATTCCGTTTACAAAGGCTTTTGCTTTAACAACAGTCGCTTTTCTTACTGGGTTTATAGGTGTGTATATATCATGTTGTCGCGTATTTTTTAAAGCCAATTGATCTGGATCTGAAGATCGGTCATAGATATTAATCTGTGACATGTAGGTATTTGAAGTATAACTATCTGTTAATATAGGACCTGGTGAGCCATTGATTTGCGTAGGATATTCATTTTTATATTCAAATATTGTTCCCGTTAGATTACTTAAAGTAGGTTCTGATCCATCTAATGTATATATAATTTGTACACCTGGATTATTGTGGGTTAATGCAAGATCAAAACCCGAAGTATATAAACCTGATTCATGTGAAAAAATAGGAGGCAATAATAACTCTGTAAGTCCTGTTCCTATATTGGAAGCTCCGGGCGTACTTGTGTAAAAAAACAGATAAGAACCTGTTCCATTGGGCTGTCTGCCGTAAGAAACATCTGTCTGTAAAACCACAGATGGAGCTTGATCTACTAAATTATTTGTTGGACTCGTAAGACTGATCGCTTCTCCAACCGAACTAATTTGAAAATTAGTATGTAATTGTTGTCCCGCAATTACACGGTCTTTACTAGAAGCCCAGACCAATAAGTACTCACCTGGTTGAATTGTTTGCGCAGGAAAAACCCATTTAAAAGGCAATAAAGCATCATCTGAAATACCAAATCCTTGCAGGTTTAGTGGTGCAGTACCATAATTATAAATTTCTACCCAATCTGAAAAATCACCATCTTCATCGGCTATGACTATATTATTGGAAGCCATTACTTCATTAATAGATAGATCTTGTCCAATCACTAGAGTACTTGATAGTAGAAAAAAAGATAAGAAGAGTGAGCGAAACCTAGAACTAGCGTTTTTTTTCATGGTTGGTGATTTTAATTTTAAAATTTAAGTTTAAGTTTAATAAGCACTTAGTTGTTAACGTATAAAAAACTGGCTAAACCTTGATCTACTTGGACTTTAATTGAATGTAAATCATGTAGTTGAACACATATACGCGACAAAAATATGACAAATTTAATGAGTTACAATAAATTAAGTATAAATATTAATTTTTGAATAATAGAAACTGTTTATTTGTTGACAAAAAAAGCCCCAACAGTTCGTTGGGGCCTTAAACATTTTAAAGTATATGATTCTTTTATTCCTCAGTCGCTTCTTCGCCTTCTTCAGCTCCTTCTTCACCTTCTCCGCCTGTATCAACAGCTCCACGTGACATTTTCACAGATAC
>Ga0307930_1002777_pt1 | contig 13177 bp, 7 predicted proteins | sample OrgLakmetageno46_FD_203161 | JGI IMG/M metagenome (GOLD analysis project Ga0307930, IMG submission 203161) | Saline water microbial communities from Organic Lake, Antarctica - #46 | ecosystem: Environmental > Aquatic > Non-marine Saline and Alkaline > Saline | place: Antarctica: Organic Lake... | reverse complement strand
CTTCAAATCCACATTCATGCGCTTGATGACGTGAATGAGGTGAGCTGGGACACCCATCTTGGCCAACACTGCCCATAGCACATCCCTCGGCACCGAGTCAAACGCTTTGACCTTATATATCGACTGGGCGTCTAAGGCATGTGGGCTCTGCTAAATCTCCACCCAATCAGAATTTTCATGATTTCCGTGTCTGGATTCTGAAGGAAGGACCTACTGATTGAAAGCACCACTTATATCTTGGGGGGGGGGGGTGTCAGCGGAAATTGAAAATTTGCCCACTCAAGTGGATCTTAGCGTGAAGTGCTGAGAAACGAAAGTCTGTGTCCAACATATACTGTGCAGACCCAAAAATCCTCCTCAAAATGCAACGGTCTGATTTTTTATTTTTCCCCGCAGGGTGATTCTGGGGTCGTAACAAATACAGCCAAGACGGCCATGGCAGACGAGGAGTCTGCCTCTTTGCTTGGCACGGGGCCGGTGTCGCGAAAGGCGCAGGAGGATTCACCCCATGATTCCCGCAGCTACACCTTCGTGCGCACAGCCTCAGTGGTGGCCGCCCTTATGGTAGTCGCCGTGACGATGCGGCAATCTGGTCACACTAGCGCCACCTCGACGGCACTCGACTCGAGCTCGTACAAAACCTTTAGCTCAGGCTTGGACCAAGACGGCTGGTACCTGTACAAGGTTCGGTTCGTTACTATTTGCATTATAGTACAGGCGCTCGGGGCGGTGTCGTATGGGTCGTTAGGATTGTGTGCAATCAAATCCACACCCACGCACTCGTATGCCTGTTCTGACGGATTGGTGTTCGCTGCCTCCTCAAACGTGATCCGTCACGCTACTCGTAGAGTCCTTTTTCAAGTTGAGCGCTTACTCTTTTTTTTTATTCTTTGCTCATCCTCCGCCCTTTTCATTGGTTGCACTTGCACTCTTGTGGTCAGACTGCGTACGCGGGCGCTGATAACGCAAAAGACGAGCTCCTGACCTTCATGAGCAAGCACAGTGGAGGCAACGACTGCGAAGCCGTGAACCTGGGCTGCGACGGCTACAAGCTCAGCTGCCAATTTGGGCTTGGGAACGGCGTCGACAAACAGTTGCATTACGTGGTCGCGCCCAAACTCCTTTCACAAGCCCGAGACGGCGACGGCCTGGGTGTGAATGGCTGGACTCAGGTAAGAAGACGCGAATAGATAAGATTGTGGATAATGCGCGCACGATGCGCGGCTTTCTCCGAGCCCTTTTCTTGCCTTCAACTCTTTAACTGTTTAAATGGCCCGGACACTTCCTTCTCGACTCCTTTTCATCACTTATCCACGAAGTCTGTGCTGTTTTCTTCGCTTACTTAACGTTCTTTTTTCGATCGCACCCCTGAATGCATGCTCACATCAGTTGGCCACGACGAGCTTGGGGGACATGACGTCGTTCTCCGCCATGAGCCACGAAAAAGTGCAGCTCTTTGTGGGCGATGTGAACGCCAAGGGCTTAGCCCTGGAGACCGCAGGATATAAGGTGATGCGCCGGTGGTCCACCGCGGTGAGCAGCGATGGAGATGCGGAGGCCGAAGTGGTGATTGGCCACGCCATGGTGCCAGTGGGGGGCAAAGTGTGGGACTTCGTGGGCGTGCTCAGCCCCCAAGAAACGAGTGGTGCTGCAAGCACCCCCGCGGCGACCCCCGCCACCACCCCTGCGGCGAGCGACGGTGACGCAGCGGCTGCAGCGTCAGCCTCCGGTGGAAGCGGGTACGACTTGACCACTGACCCCGCTGCTGCCGCCAACCCTCCAGCTGCCAACCCACCAGCCAGCAGTGACAATGCTCCTGCTGCTGCGCCAGCCCCCAGTCCCCCAGCCAGTGACGATGCTACGCCTGCTGCGACTACTTCCTCTGCCTCGACTGCGGCTGCGACTCTGGCTGCCGCGAAGGAGCACGCCACGAGTCTGGGTTTCTCGGCTTGGACCAAAGACGAGTGCCCCGCGGCGCACAGTTTGGGGGTAGGCAAGCACGCCCTCAACACTTTAACCACTGCGGTTGCGTCCGCATTCAACAGCAGCACTACGGCCGGCAGCGCGGCAGCTTCCTGGATCAGTGTGTCGGTGGCCACTTCCAACGTAGACGGCCCCGGGATCACCACAGCCCTGACGCACATGTCGGAGATCACTGGCGCTACGGTGGCCACTACCCACCAAGACGACACTTGCGCGGTGAAAGAAGCGTCCTGGCTCAACCAATGGGAGAACGCGTTTGGGGGCAACCAGGGCGAACACGTGTACCTCAAGTACGTGCACAACAAGGCCCACCAGATCATCGGTACAGCGCCGCCGTCCTCATCAGCAGCGGCGTCGTCATCATCATCGTCGTCGCCGTCGTCGTCTTCAACTGCTCCTGCCCCGGCGCCTGTGCCTGCGCCCGATGCTGCACCCGGTGCTGCGCCCGATGCTGCGAGCACCTCCACTGCTGCTGCTGCTGCCGCGCCCGACGCTGCAGCTGCGCCGCCCGCTGGCACGTCTTCACTGTCTGGCACGGCAGCGTTGACCATTGGGGACTACGAGGCGTACGTGTCGTCGGTGCACGAGCGGTACATGTCGGTGCCGGAAAAGGACGGCGACAACGCCAAGCGGTGGCGCAGCTGGGACCACTGGCTCGATTCGCACGTTGGCGTCAAGTAAGTCATTCGACTTGAATGTTTTGTTTTTTATATTTCAACCAACTATGTGCCTCTTGAACATTCGTGCGCTCATGGCATGTCTCGATGAAAGTTTACTGTGGGTACGTAAAGTGAGACGTTCCTGGCTACTTCTTGCTGAGAAGAGAGCTTTGTTTTTCGAACACTTTTCTGCGTTCGTGGATGTTTTTGCAACAAAATTTGATGTCCCTTTTTTTCTTTTTCTTTCTTTCACTCGTCTGCATAGGTACGTGGGTGCGTCTCGCGCGACCGACGCTGGCAACACCATCAACGCCACCACGCTCCAATCGACTTGCATCGACATGGCCTCCGAAGTCAACGACGCCCTGTTGAAGTCCCGGGCTTACGTGGGGAAGCGCTCGATTCTCGCCGACGGCGACCATTACTACACCGGCTACCGCGCGTCGAGCATGAGCGTGGAGTACAACACCGAGTGCCATTTCGGGCAAGCAGGCGACACCGACATTTGCACGTGCGTGCCTCAAAACTCGGACAACTGGGCGCTCGCGCACGATTCGGTGAAGTTCAGCTCGTGCGCGGTGATTTACGAAGACGCGGACGGCCACGACAGCACCTCTGGCCCGTGGGACACGACGACGACGGACGACGCCCACACTCTCGCTGCGAGCCAGTGGGACGGCCGACGCAAGTGAGCGGTGAGGTGGTGGCCTTTTTTTTCTTTCGTTGGTTGGGAATGGCTTTTCAGTTTCAAACTGCAACGATTGAATGTACAAAGCAAATTACTTCCGCGCCCGCGCGAGCCCGCCCCATGCCTCATGTTGCTTTTGCGCTTTGCCTTCTTGTCGATTCGCCTCAACGCGGGTATGGCAGCGCAGAGAAAGCTACGATACACGCATAACGCCCATCTATGATTTCCTTTTCACGTTTTCTTCCTGCATGCTCGGTGTCAATAAGCCCAAAATTTGTTATCTTCTATACCCATTATATCTTCGTTATATAAATAACGAATTATAACTTTAAATCTGGGCAGCCAATAACCAGTATTATGTATTTAATCCTTATTTTTATGTGCATGTGAAAACGCCTGAGATAAGAAGCTTCTCCAATCAACCAAGAAAAGCCACGAGGGTGCTGGCTTTTCCTTCAGCGCAGTTAGCATTCACCGGATCATGGGGATCATCTGCTAAGTCGAAGTGCGACGTGGATAAAACCCCGAAAAAGCCGCGGATTTCTTGGTTACTGCCAATAGCTAATGGCCGACATAGTGAAGAAAGATACGACAGTGGCATAGAACTAAATTCGATTAGTACACGGCGCAGTAGCACTAGTGTTGGTGAGCCAGGTGCCAGATGCAGCTAAGTATATTCCCCCCCTCCCCTGCGACTGCGATTGCGACTGCAAGCCGCCACAGCTACTACAAGGAAGGATCCCCTGCGTAAAAGGATGAGGAAGTTTGCAACTCAATTACGGCGAAGTTGAAGTCGGAACTGCCCACGAGTTCCAAATGGCTCCGACGAAGGGCTCGCTTACGACTTTTAATTAAACATACTTAAATTCCTAGCCTGGCTATCAGCCCAGCCTGGTAGACATCGTAGACGCCAATTAGATGGCAGCATGCTCTGCTAGTTTCCAAATCCAAACCCCAACGCAAGACCGTTATGACGCAGAGGTAGTTAACGCCAGGGATTGAGATACATTGTTTGAGATGCCTACGAGGCGGAGTAACCACATGCCCTCTTCAATATAGAAGTAGGCAAGTTGTAGAGCGCGCTTAGAAGTGAGGGTACTTCGAAGGAAGTCGATAAGTGAACCGCCATTGCCAAGGACAGGTCGAAGTGGAGACAGCTAACTCACCCCATTCCCAAACCTCTTGATGCCTGATGGCTTACAGACACCGAGAGAATAAATGATTACAAGTGCATTACGCAAAAGGACACTCAGTCCAGTCAGACTTTCTCTGAAGGTTACATTTTTCTGTGCTATATGTCACAGTAGTTTTGCTTTGTATTTGGGGAGTATTAGCTGGACTAGACTACACAGAAGCGATCTTAGTGTGGTTTCAAAATCCTTTTCCCCCAGCCAATGATCCCAGAGAATACCGGTTCGAAGGGTCTATTGGAAATTGGTATACGCCCCCTCTTCGCGGCTCTCAAGCCCGCTGTGAGAGTTTTCTCCTTAGGGGTGCTTAAGGCATACAATAAAATCAGCGGGCGGATACCTGGTTACTCTCTCAGTAATGGACACGAAACTATTCAACGGACAAGCCATCTCCCAGACCGACTCTTAAGTCGGGTCTGGGGACTTCTATGAAGCTGCCTAGACGATGCTACAAGCCAATGCTACTGAGGTGCTTCTTGCGAAGCGTGCCACTGTGGAACCCCAAGGTGAAGAAATCGCAACGCAATCCATCCTCCATCCCTGACCCTGTGATTCGCCTTTAAATTCAGCTTACACAAAAAGAGAAGCAAGTCAGGAAAACATAACCATGTGTCTATGGTAGTGGTCTTTTTGGATCGTAGTGGTTTGCTAGGCTTAAGTAAGTATCACAAGTCAGTCCGAGCAAATAATTGGTTCGAGCGAGTTCGGGTTCATGAGAAATTCCCTCCTCTGCGGGCGGAAACTCTTCTTTTGAGCTGAACTCTCAGAGCACGGAGGAGCGCGCCACTTTGAACCGCTACCATCACTTCCATGGCCACTCGGGCACGTGCGCCTGATTAGCTTCTTAGGTTTAGTTTGCGCTGCTTTGCTTTTCTTCTTTACCTGTAAGCCTTCTAATTCCGGCCCTTCGGGGGGGGGGCTGTCTCAAATTCTTTTCTTCTGTAAACCCCTGTAATTCTTTTCTTCTTCTTTTCAAAGCTGCATGAGCGTGAGCACGGAGTATCTTAAAGAAGTTATCTAGCTACAGACTGTAGCTAGCTAGAGGGGAGTTAGGCGTGTGCCGCGGGCTATGTTCCACGTGCCGCGTGCCCACTCATTCGCCGGCCACATTTTAGTCAATCTCTAGGTACTGTTGCATTTGTGTGATTGAAGTCATTGACTTGTGTATGTTGGCCTTGAGCGCGCTCGTGCTTCATGCGAGTGCGGCTTCTTTTCCATTGTGCCCCTGCTAAGTACGAAGATAGAATCATTTGTTGCATTGGTTTTAACATGAAAAATTATTGGCAAAAGACAGTTTTGAAAGGAGTGCCAATTGTTTCTGAAGCATTATTTATCAGTACCTTATGTTATGTAGCGGCGGTTTACACTGTTTCAGGTTCGCGATGCACTCTGAAGAGTAAAACTCAATGGTCAATTTGGCGGATGCCCATGCGCACCTCTCGGTCGCGGCGGCTGTTGCATTTCAAGTGGCTGCGCCAATGGTGACGGTGGCAGCATATGGTGTCCCTTTCGCGGATGCGGTGCTGTATCTGGCTGGCAGCATTGCCAAGCACGTAGTGGCAGTGAAGGGCAACGACGAACTGATGCGTAAAGCAGAACGACAGGCCGAAGCGGTAACGAAACTCGTGAAAAAGCTGGAGCATGTTGACTTCGACGAGGACGATTCTGCTCTTGGGCTGGTGGTGGAAGCCTTGGTGTCCCTCGAAAGCTTAGCTCGAAGCTGGAGCGTGAAAACAACGCGAAACAAATGCGTGTCGTTTAACTTGCGAGGTGGCTGTTCCACTGCGCTCACGTTTGAGAAGGAATTCGTCGCTTGCACTGCTCTGGTAGATAAGGCTTGCGAGATGCTCGTGCTGGCAGTGGCTGTTGAATCATTCGCAGACATCCAGGCTCTTCGCAATGAGCTGGCTGAGAGTGCTGCTGCACGCCAGGCAGATTTCGCAGTTACTTCATCAGAGCTCAAGCTGCAGTGTCAATCACTGGAGGAGCTGCAGGGCTCCGTTGCTACGCTCAAGCAAGAAAGCCGTGCTGCTGGGGCTCGTGTTGAGGGGCTCCTTGAGGAGCTCAAGTGCGACCTCAAGGCCTCCATTGCAACGGCAGTACAACAGGGAGTAGCAGGCGCGGCTATCGGGAGTGCTGCGCAAGTCACAGCCTCAGAAGGCGCCCGTAAGGCTGCTGAAGAGTTGGGCGCTGACGCACACGCACTCGAGTTACACTTGCTGAGCTCGGTGCCAGCGTTGCTATCAGCAGTAGCAAGCGAGAGCGAAGCCACTCAAGCTGCCGTGGCTACATCTCAGGCTGAGATCGAGGCAGCGGTGGAGCGTGTTCGCATTGGCCTTCAACGCCAGCTCGATGAGGTGCTCACTAGACTTCCAGATGGCCCACTGCGGTTGCCAACGGACGGACTAGAACCAGCGCTGGTGGCGTTCCTAATGAAAGAGGGCTTGGGCCAGCTCGGCGGTTTCTTTCTGCGGTGCCAAGTCTTAAGCCTCCGCTCCCTTGCGATAGTTCCCGAGGCTGACATGCATGAGCTCGGGTTGACTCCGCTGCAAGCAGCTCGCGTTGCCGCCGTATTGGACCTCAGGCATCCTTCGTGCCCCCTGCGACTTACGAGCAGCGATGAGTCTGTTGTAACCACGGATACAGACACGTCATCTCCACCACCGCTGCGTCTGACGCCGGTGCTAGACCTCGAAAATCTGAACCCGTTGCTGAAAGAAGTGCTCGAAAACCCAGGCAAGGAGTTTGGTTTGCTTCAGTCGCTCGAGGTGGTACTTGAACTCATCGAGGCGGGTGCAATGCAAGCTGTAAAACTCTCTGGTCTCTCCACTGTTATGGTTCTAGGCATCACAGGTACGACGTACATGAAATACGCTCAAACTTCTTTTTTGAATTACGATTTGGCTCCCTTATACAAATGAAAGCACTTTGATATCAAAGTATCAATGAAGTGCCTCTTCGTTGTCGCATAAGGGGTTCCCGTGTTGATCTTCTTTTTCAACGCATGATATGCTCATAGGAGCGGGCAAGAGCACTTTTATCAACTACTTGAGTGGCGTGGAGTTGAAGCGCGTATTGAATGCTGGGCTTGAAACGTTTGTTGTCGATAAGCTTGGAGTAGCAGGTATCAAGAACGGCGCCGTTTCTGCCACTTTGCTCCCCGGCGTCCATGCTACCGACAATGGAGTCCTTACTGATTGCCCGGGTCTTTTCGACACCCGCGCTCCAGCAGTGAATGTGGCGAATGGAATCAACGTGGCGGCGTGCGCTGAAGCTGCCAGCGCGGCCAAATTTGTGGTCTTGATTGAGTTTAGCTCAGTGAAGGCTGCTCGCGGGAATGCACTCAAAGAAGTCTTTTTAGCCTTAGCTGAATCTCTTGGCGGTGTTGAAGGCTTGAAAAGACACGCTGATTCTGTTTTGTTGTTGGTGAGCAAGGCACCTCTAGATTATGAATTGGCAAATGCTCGCGAGCTATTGAATGAAGCCGTTGTTGTCTTGAACGAAGATGAGCGAGATGTGGCACTTGAGCTTTTCGGACGGGCAGAACTTTATCACCCTCTTGATCAAGGTCACGAGTCTTGGACCAAGCTGAGCGCGTTAAAGAGCAAACTCGAGGCATTAGTGCCAATCCCTAAGCCGGGTCAGATTTACAGGTCTCCGCTCAGTTTTGCAGATGAGAAGCTGCTCCGCGATATCACGAATGAACTAGTAGCAGCTGTGACAAGGGCACTGAATGAACAATGCTTTCGCGCTTGCGCTGAGTCACTCGCAGCTCTCGAACGGCTGAATGTGGTTAAGCTTCGCATCGTGCATGTGCTTGTAGCAGATGCCATGTCGCAAGTGAATGCTCAGATAGAGCGCTTCTTTAATGAGGCTCAATATTGTATCTTCAATGAGCGCTTTGACGATGCATCACAATTAGCGCAGCATATTCGATCTCTCGAGAAAGCACTGCGCAAGAGCGCTCCCACAATTAATTCAACGCTAGCGGTAGACTTATTGCGTTCTCTAAGCCTGAGAGTGGGCGACCTCGAGAAACTTATTGAGCATCGTCGGCTCGAGGAGCAGCGTTTCGCGCAAGCGCAACTTGAGCAGAGAGCTCAAAGCGAAGAAACAGCATGGTTGCGGGCCAAGTTGGCGAAATTGGAAATGGTGAACCGTGGATTGACGAGCGAGCTAGAGAGCGTACAGAATGAGTTAGTGCAAGCGCAGGAGACAGCTAAGAGTAAGGCCCGGTACTTGGAAGCGACTTTTCTAGGAAAAATTCAAGCGTTGGAGGAGCGTGCCGCGCGTGGTGAAAAGAAAGAAGAGTCCACAGCTGAGGCAGCGGCCCTGCGACTGGAGATGGATGGCGCCTTGAAGATATTGCATGAAGAATCTGCGGCGCGCGAGGCAGCCATCAAGCGGTCTATCGAGGAGCAAAAGGCTTTGGCGCAGAGAAAAGCTGCAGAGGAAGCAATGCTGCGCCGCAATCTTGATAACGCAGAAGAAAAACAGCGGCGACAATTGTTGGAAACGAGACAGGCGGCTGAAGCAGCGGCCGCAGTTGAAGCAGCAGAGCGCAGAGCGGCAGAAGCAGCTAATCAAGCACGGGCAGCCGCAGCTATGGCTCAAAACGAAGCTACTGAGGAGCCAGCGGCAACGCAGCACTTAGCTGAAGGTGTGGAGAGCTCGGAGTCGCCTTATGCAATACGCGTTGAGGGTGAAGCATTAGTGCGAGACCTCTCCATAAGGCACGATGCCAACCTTGAAGCGCTGAAAGAAACAGCCCAAGCCCAAGCAACCACTCGTGAAGCTCGACTGACTCAAACCCTCCAAGCATTACAGGTGTCCATGCAAAAAGCTAAGGATGACTTTGATCCTGAAGCCGCAGGAAATATTCAAAATCAGGTCAAAGAGGCGAAGGCAGCTGCAACATTAGCCAAAATCACTTCAGATCAAGAGCTAGCCAGGGCCAAAGAAACCGCGACAATAACACACATCAATTCCGTTGAGATGGTCAAATTAATTTATGCTACTAGATCAGAGAAATTGGAAGAATTACTGGATGTGCAAGCAGCATCAACAGCAGCCAATTTAGAGCTAACGGATATGACCAAAGCAGCGAAAGTACGCTTTGAAGCAGCAACACAGGCACGAGCTGCAGCTTTGGAAGCGATAGTGGAGAAAAAACTTGCAGAAGGCAGGCAGGCTATGAGTGTTGATGATTTTGCTAAAGCAAAAGTGCTAAAAGATGAAGCTGGAGACTTCAAGGTCAAAGCAAATGCAGCAGCAGCAGGGGTGGATGACGAGAGCAGCGAAGTACGTGTGCAAATGGAGGCAGAAGAGCAAGCACTCAAAAGCACAGTGACTTACGCCATGACGGAAACAAAGAGGTGCGAGGAGGAGCTTGCGGTGGTTCCCAAGACGCTGGATGCGATGAAAGAAATACAGCCTCTTTTCGAGAAGCGCTTCGGGATACGCCGCCAAGTCCTCAATCATTGGGTCAATGGCGCTTTCTTGGATGCTAGCAAGCAAGCAGGGGAACTTTTGATGTTTCCATGGAGCATTCACGCCATAAACCTTGCCCGTATTGCTGAAAAAATGGCATCTGAAGAGGCTTCAGCCATTGAGGCAGCAGCATGCTTTGACCCCGTTTTTCCTCCTGCTGCGCAGTTAGACTCCAAGGCAGACGCACACGCCTGCCAGGCTTGTGGTGTGAAGTTGAGTGGGTTCCGAGTATCTATGGTGGCTGCAGTTAAGTATCGCTGCAAGACCTGCGGTCATGTCATCTGCAAAGCTTGCTCGCCGACTCAGGCAGACGTGGCTGGCCATTCCACTCCGCAGCGCATCTGTACTCCTTGCGTGGAAGCAAAGGCAACAGTAGAAAAAGAGCTTCAAGCAGCAACTTCTGAGGCCGAGAAACGCTGTGCTGCGGCACATGAAGCAGCACACACTGCCGTCATCGACGATACAGCAGCAATCCCCGAGCTTCAAGATGGTAGTGCAGCCTCGGCGTTGATGTCAGCGGTGAAGGAAGCCACAGCTGCTGGCAAACAAAAGGTAGCGGCAGCGTTTCAATCAAAGCTTGATGAAGTTGGCGAAAAGTCCTTGGTACTTGCTATCGCCCTCGATGCTTTTCCAGTGAACACTATTGTGCGTGCGTCTATAATTAGCGAAGGTGTAGCTGCTGGCACGGTAGGTGAAGTCGTTGGCCACACATCAAACGGTACGGTCGAAGTGCGCTTCAGAGAAAGTGAAATGCCGTTAAATGCAGCTACTCTGCGCCCGGCGCCCCTTCCGAATGGCTGGGTTGTGAACCAAACCTGTATTTGTATCGACGAATTACGAGATGAAATTATTTCTACCGGGCAGTCAGGCACGGTGAAGGGTTGGAGTAAACCGCTCGACGATACCAAGATTATGGCTGATTTTAGTGGAGTACAAGTAAATGTGGAGTTGCGTCAGATTGAACCAGAAGAGGAGCAGCTTGAGTTTATGCAACAACGAGCCTCAAATAATGCCGCGCTCGATACTGCTCAAGATGCCTATGTCATGGAACAGGAGCAATTGTATACTTCCGCCAGGAGCTATAGAAGCGCTCAGCAGCCTACACCGCAACAGCTCCTGCCGCCAACCACGGCTGGGATTGCTGAGGTGCAAGACATGGTCAGAATATTCGCACCACCAGGATGTGCAGCCGGTGCTATGCTGAGCATCAATCACAATGGCACAGAGTATTTAATCACGATGCCTGCTGGAGTCAGTCCCGGTCAGCAGTTTTTGGTCAATCTTAGCAACTGTGAGCAGGTAATGGCTGATAGTGGTGGCACCCAAGTCAATGAAGTGGATTTGTGTCAAATCGAGCCTGAACAAGTGCAACTAGTGTCGATGCCACCAGGAGCAGATATTGCCACGATCGATACTGCTCGAGAGGCCGATGCCATGGAACAGGAGCGAGCGTCTACTTCCACCACCAATCCTTCAAGCAATCAGCAGCCTGCACCACAACAGCAACTGCCACAAACTACGGCTGGGATTGCTGAGGATCAAGACATGATAAAAGTCCTCGTGCCACCGGGATGTGCAGCCGGTACTATACTAAAAATCAGCCACAATGGTCCGGAATTTGTCGTCGCGGTGCCCGCTGGAGTCAGTCCAGGGCAGCAGTTTCTGGTCAATGTTCCCCGTACATAAGGCAGCTGTGGCAGCATCATCACCGCAGCTGGGGGCGTGCGGGGGAATATTGTACCTTGCTGGCCTGTTCCTATTGAATGAAAGTGTGTGGTTGAGATTTGATGTCGTCTTAAATCATTTAAAATTGGGGCCTTCTTTCAGAAGCCACTTAAGTGCCCCGAATCAGCCACTTTCTTCCTTCACTTCACAGAAAATTTCTCCCCATGTTCTCCGGAGAGTATTTTTCTTACCTAGATCTAGATTAGATTAGATTAGATTAGATTATACTCCCCCAGTGTAAAGAAAGACAAGGGCAGAAATAACACGCTCCCAGAGGTGACCTGTATTTGCACTTGTGGCATGTATCTGCGCGTTCCAGAAGGCTCTATCTGGCGTCTTCCCTCCGAACAAGTCGGCGGGGCCCTACTAGGGCGAAAAATAGCCCGGAGAAATGCCTTGTGTACCTGGGACGTTAAACACATTGGGCACTCAGACCCCGCCGACCTAGATCTAGATCTAGATGTAAGATAGCGCAGGGATCTCCAAAATTATTATGACCAGACCACGTGGGATTTTTGTCGCCGCTTCCATGGCCATGCCGTGGCCATTCGGGCTTCTATACGCTTTAGTAGTGTAGAAAAGGTTATGAAAGGAAAAGGGAAGAAAGGAAAGGGAAGCGCACAGCAGTTGTGACTTCAACCTCTGTAACTTCCCCTTACAGGGGAGATCAGTTTCTACATGTAGAAAAGGTTATGAAAGGAAAAGGGAAGAAAGGAAAGGGAAGCGCACAGCAGTTGTGACTTCAACCTCTGTAACTTCCCCTTACAGGGGAGATCAGTTTCTAACCTTTTCTACAAGTAGACCACGGTTCTCGGTTCAAACTCCTAACCCTGTAACCCTCTTGAAATGGGACTTCCGATTAAATCGCACATAACCACAACCAACTAGCTCTCTTTTATTAATTATTTAATGAGCTGCTGCCTATGGGCTGCTACAGCGAAGGACAGGCCGGGGTGATGTCCACAGACTTGCTTCAATACCAAAACTCCTCATACCTGTTAGTTGAAGGGCATCTGGGGAGCAAATGAATACAGTTCCTTATGGAAATGGACACTGAGGTAATAAGCTAAACTTGCTATCTACATGTGAAGTTAGAACTAGACCAGGCTACGTTACCGAGATATATATAGCCTGATTCGCACGTGAAGTGCTTATGAGCCGCGCAGCGAAAAACGACCTACATTACAACCAGCGAAAGTTACTTTCGTAAGAACGTACTGGAATCGATGGCCGAAGATAATACGTGGTGTGATGTAGTAATTTGTCATTGTAGTCCGACTGGGACTGCAAACTGATGAAGAGCTGAGAGATGCAGAAAGCGAACTCGAACTAATACAAACCCAAATGGCACAGAAGCCAATGCTGCGGGCAGAAGTGGGAATGCGCGTGCGTTGCGCAAACAAAGCAAGTGCGGAATGATTCAGGAGGGAGAGGGGCATTGG
>Ga0307930_1002774_pt1 | contig 13186 bp, 12 predicted proteins | sample OrgLakmetageno46_FD_203161 | JGI IMG/M metagenome (GOLD analysis project Ga0307930, IMG submission 203161) | Saline water microbial communities from Organic Lake, Antarctica - #46 | ecosystem: Environmental > Aquatic > Non-marine Saline and Alkaline > Saline | place: Antarctica: Organic Lake... | reverse complement strand
AACGTCTCGTTGATGCTATCAGGGAGCGCAGAACGCCATAGCCCCGCGTAGACTATGGTCCGATTTGAATGGGCAAAGAAATTGCAAAAAGATGCTTGCGCCAAGCTTTGAAGAAGTCACTTGAGAGCACGCAACACTACAACGATATAAAGGCTGTTAGAATTTTTCAAATCCTGGCGTCGCAGACTTGAACACAAAGCGGCATGTGAGGATCGTCAGCCTATTGTGGACCTGTTGGAGTGGACGGCAAGGTCAGCAGTTGATGCCTGTGCCTAGATACGAATCAATTCACTTGCTTGAGACAGCGTAATTAGAAGGCTTGCCAGAAGGATTTTACCTCCGCATTGATGTTTTTATTGGCATACCTTAGTATGAGGGCCTACACCTAGACCGCCAACATGAACGCGAGTAGCCCCCATTTTATCATTTTATATATACTATACAGTATAGGAAGCAGGTGGTCCTGTTCGGCGTACGCTACAGGGATGTATCATGCGTGTTTATTTCCGTAGGCTAATTGAGCGTGAAATGAGCGAAAACCTTCAGCGTGAGTCAGCGTGCACACACGCTCTTCTATTAAATGGAATTTCGTTCGTGGTTCGTTCGTTCGTTCGTTGGTGTCCGCCCTTTCTTTTTTTTGTACTGTACTACTGTACAGTTCTGTTGTACATGTGCAGTACGGGACCAAATAGAAAGCTGAGCACGGGCAGAAGAAGGGACAGGCACCACGGGCAAAGGGAGGAGGGTTCACGGGCACCTCGAAGTCGCGATCAAGTACGAACACAGACAGACCTACTGCGTTCCGCAGCAACATAACTGCGCCTGAACCGCGCATCGCGCGGGCACCCGAACTTGTTTTTCGAAAGTAGGCAAAAGAAATCTCAGAAATTTTAGTTGATTATTATATTAGACGAGCTTCTGAACGAAGCTGGAAAGTGTGCCACTTTGGACCGCTACCATCACTTCCATGGCCACTCGGGCATGTGCACCTGATTAGCTTCTTAGGTTTAGTTCGCGCTGCTTTGCTTTTCACCTCTACCTGCTGGCCTTCTAATTCCGGCCCTTCGGGACCTGACTCGAAAATGCTTCTTAAATTATTTTAGTTTGAGCTGCTTTGCTTTATGACACAGGCCCCGAAGGGCCGGAATTAGAAGGCTAGCACAAAGGAATTCAACAAGTGTTTGCCTTAAGCACCCCTAAGGAGAAAACACCCACATCGGCCTTGAGAGCCGCGAAGAGGGGGCGTAAACCAATTGCCAATAGATCCCACCAACCGGAATTCACCGGGATTAAAGCCTGAGGGAAGAGGAACGAGGAACCCCAAATCCAAATCCCGACTGCCATCAGGTGGATCATACCCGACGCCACTTGCGTTGTCGTCCTCACTGCCACTTCGCCCGGAAGCCTCACGAAAAGAAGAAGCCTGCTGCTTGCTAGCTCCAACAAGGAAGCTTTTGCTGCCGCTGCCGCTTTCGTAGTCGCATTTGCCAGAGACCAAAATGCCATCGAACTTCTGGTCTGAATTAGAAGAGGAAGGCGAGAACACTCCTTGAAATTGCTGAGAGATTTTGTAATAGTTGTCTTCTTCGGTGCGCTCTTCTTTTCCTGTTAGCCTTCTAATTCCGGCCCCTCGGGAACCGTTTCAAACTGTTTAGAAGCACGAAAATCAGTGGGAGTTGGCAGACAGAAAGGAGATGAAGCATAACTGAAAACAATACGGGAATTTGATTCTCATTGATCGCCAATTATACCTGTCGACCATCAAATTCTTGCCCCGTACTACTCACTGTGAGGCACCTTACAGGCGAAGAACTAAAAGCCAGCGAAAGGAAGTCAAGAAAGACCATACATAAGAAAGCACATTGATTTGTTTCTATATGTTAAACACATAGAAACTAATCAAAGCGCATGTGCAGCGACTTGGCTGGGCCTGGGCATTTTAGCCCGAAAGACATAATTCCGCAATCCAGATCTAGTCTTTATCTTCGATCTTCATCGAACATCGATCTCGGACTTTTTTAAAAAGTGATTTAAATATAATTCGGGAGTAGAAGTATAGGGATCCGACCTCACCTGGGTGCCATAATCTTCAGTCTAAATTTGGTAGGAAGAGAAGGCCAATCTGGGCCGCTCCAGCGATTTTTCTTATTCAGGTTACCAAATCTACGAGTTCTTCTTATTTCCACGTGTTCTTGTATTCTTCCATTCCACCTATCAGGCCTCTAATTCTCGCCCCTCGCGGACTCGAATCTCGCCTCAGAAATCTATAGAAATCAATTACCAGCGAGCCCTTTCTTCTTTTTGCCCCCTTTGCTGCCCGATTCTGCTGCTGTCGCGGCATTAGCAGCACGACCGAAACCGTGGTCTGTAAGAAGGCTTCGTGCTGCATTGTTGATGAGCTTAAAACGATCGGGGCCGAGATGGATACCTCCATACCAGCGACTTACCACAATTAAAACTCCCTGTGCCTTCATGACGTCTAGAAGTTGAGCCAACTTGACTCCAGCACCATCTTCTCCGTCGTCGTCGTTATCAGCTACCAACACAGCCACTCCCTTGGTTTCGTCCATAAATCGATAAGCGCTTATATTATGCGTAGCTCGAGACACTTTAGGCAAGTCATCGATTGCCTGCATTGCCCTGGCCACTTCGAGTCGAGACTTTATGTCTAAAGCGAGGTGGGCTTGAAAGACTGACTTTTTTTCGGTCACAGGAGGACCACTAATTATCTCCACAGAATCCTCTGGCGCCAGCTTTGCTGCGCTCAACAAACTATTGCTCTGCTGATATTCAAAGTTCGGTGGAACAACTCCAGAATCGAGTACTTCACTGTTTGAGTTCTCGACGACTGTAACCTCCTCAATGATCTCTTGAGCAGAAGCAGAGCTTGCACTAGGATTTGAAGCTTGTTGAGCGAGGCTCAAAGAATCAAGCACTTCTCGAGCAGCTTCTACCGCAGCGTAAATGCCTGGTTCGCCTGGCTCCATGGCGAGAAGCATGGCACCTCGCATGGCTTCGCGTGTGGCGTTGCTCAGTCCTGCACCTTCTATCGATATCTCGGTAGGTGGCTTCTCTGGATAGTTCGGTCCCAATAAGATGTGTACTTGGCATGCGTTTCTGTCAATTGAAGTCAACGCAATGATGTACTCCCGATCAGGCTGAAATATTGCTCGGATTTCATCCCCGTAAATAGACTCAAGAGCTTGGGATTCGTCAGAAAGAAGCTGCTCCGTTTCATCCAAACAAGCCATGACGTCTGCAATAAAAGCTGTATGAACGTAATCTAGAGCACGCCTGACTTACTCTTCTATTCAAAGCTTTTGCAATGCATTGTAATCACGGCACAAACATCAAAAAGTTACCGCCCGGATCCTTTGCCTAATAACTCACTGAATGAAACTGGGATATCGGTTGATTGCAGTGCATGTATTGCCAAATTGCCACGCCAACTACAGACAGAAGAGCTAGCCTGGGGCAGATTGCTCCCACTTGCAGTTGCGCTTTTCCAGAGACGATGATATAGTCCGTAGCTCAACCGATAGCAATAGAGGCTAGCTACAGTACTACTAGCTAGAGACTGTACTTAGAGGCAGAGGCTACTACTTACTTGCTATAGTGGCCATGTAAGTACAGACACAAGCTAGCTAGCTAGACCTACTACAGATACACAACACACTACGTCGTGTCTTGTTGCTGAATTCTTGAATCTTGACATCATTATACTGAAGATCGACTACAACATAACGATTGACAGTTGACAGTAACTCTTTCCCTCTTAAACCGTGCTGAGCTTAGAGGCTAGCTAGCGCTCGAACTAATCTATCCGACACAATCTGCGTATAGTGTGCTAGACCTACCGAGTGACGCTACATTGCAAGTATTGCAGCAGGCCATTCGCTTCTTCAAGCAAAGTAAAGTCAACGTCCATGTTATCCAGTGGTCTTGCTGAGGAGGAACTCACCGTCGTGTTCATAGCACAACCGTCACTACACACCGCTGGTCTCCTAGCAGAACACTTCTTGAAGACTAGGGTTCCTGTGGACATAATTGCAATATCTGGACCTTTTAATATATCTAACGTCGATCACGAACCTGCAACCCAGGTTGAATTCGAAGGCAACTACTCCCACTATCCTACAAATGAGAGCAATATACCTGGCTATGTTACTGAAGGTAGCATTACGTCTATAATTGGACAACTTGAAAGCATGGGGCGCGTTGTTTACTTACCTGGATCTACTAGAGACAAGAGTGCCCATGACGCTGACGAGCATCAACCACATTTAACGGCTCATTCTACGAATCTCAGCTGCAATCTGGTGGAAATCGCCCCTACTCTCTTCATATCTGGTTTGGAGGCGCCGGTAAATGATGACGCAATTGCGGCTTTTTTTGAAATGACAACTGAGGTATTGGCTCAACATTGTTCCGATTCAGATCCTGAACCTGCATTGATTGTGGTCTCAAATGCAAGTCCTGCGCTGCTGGGTACGCGACCTGAGGTCTTGCTCAGTGTTGGCGCAGAACCCGAAGCCCAGAGTCACATTACACCTGACGAAGTGTCTGCGTCTGAAGCGATTGCTGTTACCCAGGAATGTGGCGTGTCTCGAGAGCACAAGTTGAAACCTCTTTATTCTACAGGGCATTTCGTTGTCACGGGTGTACGAGTTTCGACGGATAGCGAAAATTCCACCGGGACTTGGGAAATTGCTCGAGCTTCTGAAGGCTTTTTAGATGTGAAGAGACATGCGCAGCTCCCGCTTGACCTAGCATGGTGATATGATATTCAAGCATCATGCCTCTTCATTGATTAGCAGACAAGTCCCTTGAATTTATCGGCGACCATAATTGAAAATCATGTAGCATATAGTACCTGAGCTTCAAACTTCTAAGCCACCACCATGCAACTTCACGGATATAGACTACAGAAAGAAATTGCACGAGAAACAAAAGAGCGAGGATTCTCATTCATTTCAAAGGGATTCAAATCGGCCATCCGAAGTGTAGGTGTATGTTCGGCGCACTGGGCACAGGGATTTCCTGGTGTGTCGAGTAGGGCGCTGGCAGGGCGAGGGGGAGGGGCGAGGGCCCATCTTAGTTCTTATTGGGTATTTATAATATTATTTTAATGCCCTTCAAATGCGAAAGACTTCCCTTAGAATTCAAGCGAGTAACGAATAAATTTTTGCGCTATAGCTGTGCTATAAAAAGGAAGCACCTTATGTGTTGTGTTGTTAAGAGTAAGATTATAATCTGTGACTGCTGTGCACTTGCCTTTCTTTGTTTTTGGGGGAGTTTTAACTAAACTAGACTAAGCAAAATACTCCTCTTATTTGACTACTTCTCCATGTGGCTGGCTTCAGCCTTAACAGAACCCACTTCTCTTTTTTTGGCTCCATCTGCGCTGCTCTTTGGCGACAGAGCGCCCAAGGAACGTTCCTGTGTTAAAATCCATTCCACCGCCTCGAGCACGTCGTTTACGACGGTATCTGCTGGGTCTTTCTCATCGTTATCATCCGCAGCTCCTCGCCACAAACCGCTGCGCGTCAATATACTCGTCCAATGAGGGCCCGCAGCGGCAGCTCCGCGGATGTCTGTCGCGGGATTGTCTCCGACCATGTAGAAGCGCTGCAGTGGTGACGCATTCATTTCGCCACCACTGACTGCTTCCGATACAATGTTATCACTTCTTACCGATTCCGGGTACCATGCAGCTGCAGTAGCCGCAACTCCGCTGGCTGTTGCCGTCTTGGCAGACACTGCGGCAACTAACGCGGCTGCCTCAGCCGCAGCAGCGTCAGCAGCGCACAGGTCAGCGAGGAGGTTCTCGACGAAACGGTACTGCGAAGGAAAGGGCTTCCCGTAGACTGTTTGCTGCAATTCTAAATGGCGGTCGCCGCTTAATTGAATCCACAAGTGCTCTAGAGCCACTCGCATCGCGCCTGCACCAAACCTAGCAACAGGCCATTGACTCGCATAGGTAAAATCCGCGCAAGCTGTGTACAACGGCACGTGCTGCGCAAATGGCCGATTAGTGGATGAAGCACAGCTGTCGGAGTTCACCTGTCAGTCAATACCGTTGGATTATGCATGATTTTAACAAATTGATTTTATGATGACGACGAGTTCGGGAATTTATGCTATTCTATTTGAGCCTACACGCTTTTCCATCGTTTTGAACCTGTTTGTCACAGAGAGAAGCCGAGACGTCTCCGCCAGGTGAGCTCAAGACGTCGCACACAATCTGCAGCTCGCGGCCCCAGGTCAGCGCATCCGTGAAGCAAAGCACTGCTTTGAACCCTTTCTCGCCATGAAACTCAGGTGCCGGCAAGTGGTGACCGACAACCATCGACGTAGGCTTTGTTTTGCGGCAAGGATTGAGCACGCCAGCCGGCGGTGGCGGCATGTCCGGATAGAGGTGCGGCCAGCGCGCATGCAGTTCTTCGCACGTGACCGCCTTCGTGAAACCGTAGCTGGCGGCTACTTCCTTCAACTTGCTGTAGTGTTTGCCCACCAACAACACTGGCTCGTCGCGCAAGGCGTTGGCTGCGGCTAAACTGCGCATTGGCGTGTGTGCGAGGCACACGTGCGCAGCTGTCAGTGGCACGGACAACTCCAGCAGCTCCGACACTTGCTTCGCTTTCGCAGCTTCAGGCGATCCCCCACCATTCGTCATGAGACAAAAGGGCACGCCATGGGTCTGCAACAATTCAATGGCCTGGGTACGAAATGCGCAGAGTAGTAAGAGATTTCAGTGAAGCGTTCATTGAATGTACAACGTTAATTTAAACAGAAACTTGAATTTCATATGGGAAATATGACCCCGAGCAGCACAATAAAACGAGGGCATAACAAACAGTTACTAAAATACAATGCAATACTTTTTGTAATAACATCACGTAGAAATAATGATCAAATATAATGTTAGAGTTAATTTAGTAGCTGACCTCCTTAGCACCCGGTATAGGGTTTGGAGCCCGCGTGAGGACGCCATCAATGTCAAACGCCACCGCGAACTTGGGCTTGGGCATTAGCACTGACGAAGTAACAAAAGAGGCTAAGATGATAGATTTTTGGCGATTGCAATAAAAAGAAAGTGCTTTATTTCACGCTACTTTTAACCTAGCCAATGAGCAGATGAGCGGTGACCCTAGCCCTGGGAGCAAAGCTCCAAGTGCTCATGGTGAGTGGCCCATTAGCTACAGGTAGAACCGTTCAAAATTAATAGTTTTACAAACAATCAAGGCGTAGAATGTTGCCTTGTATTCACCTTGCTGTGTAGCGGCTTTGGTGAGCTTGCCTAGTCGTGGGTTCATTTTCTTGAGCGTGTGATGACAAACTTCAGCTAGCTATAGTAGTTTTAGCCGTACGTTACGTAGATGTGTTGTGTATCTTTTGTTTCTTGTTGGTTGTTGGTTCTTCTTGGTGTAAGAATTTTCCGAGCTCATCATCTCGTCATCAACATTAGTTGTGAGCTCCGTGATTCCAAGAGCTACGAGCTACGAGCCACGAGCCCCTTTAGGTCTGAGACTCTGAGCTTCGAGCATTGCTCCTTCTCAAAGTACATCGCTAGACCTATCTGACCTATTCTCTGATTTTATTTCGCTACTTACTACTTACTCCTCTGTTTGCTAGATCTATCCGAGCTCAGCTCTGAGACTCTGAGCAATACACTGTTCTACTTCGCTAGATCTATTCTTTACAGATTCAGCGAATAGGCTAGTGAACAGGCCTGGCTCTAGAACTCGGGTGGTGCCAGCATGTGGTGTGCTCGAGCGACGTGGGCTCTGCCAGTTGTGGTCTCCACCGTGTTAGCAGTACTGCTACACGTCAATACCCTCGGCAATGACCTCGTTTGGGATGACCGGGCCGCAGTAAGTACCCTGTGCTAGCAAACGAGAGAGTGACCCTAGCACTTTCGATGCATGAGCTCAATCAATGGGAATGGCACTTGCCACTCAAGCTCAAGAGTATCACGCGCTCTTTTAATAACACTACCTAATGTCGCCATCACATCTGCATCGTTGGTTTCTTTGCTTTAGGTCATGTACAACCCTGACGTTACGCAGCAGCGGCCTTTGCGGGCTCTGTGGACCAACGACTTTTGGGGCCAGGACATGGCTTTGCCCGACAGCCACAAGAGCTACCGCCCGCTTGCTGTGCTGTCGCTGCGCTTAAACCACGCTTGGGGTGGCTTGAACCCTTGGGGCTACCATGCGGTCAATTTGGCTCTCCACGCTCTCGCAACCGCTGCCGTGGCTCTCCTGGCTTGGACCGTTGCAGACAACAATGACTACGCTAGCAGTTCTACAGAAAGAGGCAGTGGTGTAAAACGCAGCAGCGGTGGTGCTACATTATCATATTCATCATTAGCAGCTCCCTGGCGCGCTTGGTGCTTGGAGCCGTCAAGAGCGTGGGCGGCGTGGACGGCGGGCTTGTTTTTCGCCATTCACCCTGTACACGTGGAGCCGGTGGCGTCGGCAGTAGGCCGCGCCGACCTCTTGTGCGGCAGCTTGGCGCTGGTCGCACTGCTGACTTACTTGGCTGCGAGCCCCGAACTCCAGCACCGAGTTGGCCCGCGCTCTGCAGCGGCTGTTGGCCATGGATCAAATGCCAGGAGCTCTCAGTCTAGGAGCACAGGTGCAAGCATTGGTTGGATGTGGGGTCATGCAGCGGTAGCTTTTGGGCTCGCGTTGTGTGCCACTTTTTCGAAAGAGCTCGGAGTGACCACGTTTGGGCTCTTTGCTTGCCATGAAGTTGTGGAGGCACTCGTTCATGACGCATCAGCGGTTGCGGCTGCTCCTATTCTAGTGACAGCGCCGCAGCCCTTATCCGAGCAATTTCAGGCAGCATGGTTTTTGACCTATGCCCCTATCGTTCGAGCCATAGGAACCACAGTTCGCTGGCTCATGGGACGGCCCCACGCGCTATACAGCAGTCCCTCGCACCTGGAAAGCTCAAGCTCAGGGGCTGCCGTTCGAATGGTGGCAGCTTTTAGCGCGGCCTGTGGTTGTATCCTTCTTCACCTGAGTTTGCACGGCAAAACGGCCCTGTACTCATGGACGGTGCTCGAAAACCATGTGGCCTTGATGCCCGACAAGCAAAGCCGCGTGCTGACGTATGCACACGTGCACGCCAGGTAAAGAACACGCGCACTTCTAGAAGAGGTTGTGTTGAACCAGAATATGGCTTTAATTTGAGAGATTCTACGAAGTAATCATATGTGGTTTGCCTGATGTCTTTTTGTGCTCATGCTTAGGTATGCGTGGAAGTTGCTGTGGCCTTTTGGCACTTTATGTTACGATCACGGCCATGAGTGTTTGCCCACCATAACCACCTGGCACGACCCTAACAATTGGGCTGCCTTCATGCTATACACTTTCATGTTGCTCCTTGGTCGCCACGCGCTCGCTCAGCCTCGCCAAAATGCGCTGGCCGCTGCTGCAGAAGTGGCAGCAGCAGAAGAAACAGCAGGCGCTGCTCGTAGCCAAAGCAGCAGTAGTCCACGATTAAGTAGGAACACTAGCAACAGTAGCAATGGCAGCATTTGTAGCGGCCGCTTGCTGCTCTGGGGCTTGGCTCTGCTAGTGGTGCCGTTCGTGCCGGCGAGCCATGTGCTCTTTCCCATCGGCACCGTGCTTGGCGAGCGCCTCCTGTACTTGCCTTCTGCCGGCTATGCCCTTCTCCTTGCCCATCTTGTGTGCGTCCTGCTCCGCTGTACTGCCACACCACAGAGCCAAAGCGCCTCCTCGTTCCCGGATCTGCCTCAAAAGAAGGCACAAATAGTAGAAGGTACGAAAGAAGAAAAGAACATGCCAGCCTCGGCTCATTGTCGGGATATGTCGCCAAGCCATCGATTGTCAAAGCAGCAGCATCGCTGCTGTTCCAGTCTTGTTGCGTGCGCCTCTCTTATGGCGATAGGAGGCTACGGAGTCGCACTTGGCAATGCCAGCTGGGCGCGTAATTTTGACTGGGCAACGGAAATAGCCCTCTTTGAGTCAGCCATGAACGTTTGCCCTCGCTCCCTCAAGGTGCGCCGTGGCTTCGTCTCTTGTTCCAACCCGAATCCATTTGCGTTCTTCATCTGCTGTGCATTCGTTTGCGCGATTTTCGTTGTTTCAGACTTGATTTCGCTGCTTTTCTCGTTCAATCTCTCCCCTGAATTCGCATGCTTGCTGCCACGAACTCCTTATGTATTTATTTATCGTATTCATTTGCAAAGGTGCTCAACAATTTGGCCCTTCGACTCATGGAAGGCAATGCACCTCAACCTCAAGTACGTGGTTACTATAGTGTTCATACCCGGATTTTCACTCAAAATCAATGCACCTAATTTGTTTCATTTCTCCTAATTGTCGTTGCCAACACCCCCCTAAAAATTACCGATCGCTTTCACTGGTGGCATTCTATCTCCTTCGACTTTGTTCTCGTTTGTGTGTCCTGAATGTATAGGTGCGCCGAGCAAGTGCTCTCCTAGACACTTGTCTGTCCATTCACCCGAAATTTGCGCAAGCTCAGTACAACAAAGGACTAGCGCATTTCTACCTTGGCGAACACCTAGAAAGCCTTCCTTATTTTGAAACTGCTGTAAACCTTGCACGCTATGGCCCGTCTGGAAAAGAAGAAGCAGAGGAAGAGGGGAGCAGCAGTGGCAGCGATAGCATTGAAGAAGAAGGAGGTGGAAGAGATGACAGAGGTGACGACCCGAGAGCTCGCAGTTGCTGGGCTCGCGCGTATTACCGGTTAGGGCTAGAGCTTCAAGACGCTGCCGAAGTGGCTGGCGCTGGAGCTGGAGAAGGTAGAAAAGGAGGAGCATCAAGAGAAGAGCTGCGAAGGGAAGCAGCAGTTCTCTTTCGTCGCACTTTGCAGGTGCTTGCACCGCTCGTTACAGCCACGAGAGAGGTTGGTGGCGACTCAGGAATGGCATCAACTGGAGGTGTGGTGGTGCAGCCGTCGAGCAGCAGCAGCGGCAGTGATCGCCCACAACCTGCATCCGCGAGGCCAGTGGTGCAGATTCAGCTCTCGATGCCTATTGCCCACTTGCACGCTGGCTTAGCATGGACCGAGCTCGGTGACTTCGAAAGTGCCCAGGTGCAGTTTCAAGCTTGCTTGGCAGCGAACCACGCTCGGGGCGGCCCTGATAGCTCCGCTGCCAACGGGGAAGTCTTTGACGTTGACGCAGAAGCGGGCGTCTACAACTCGCTTGGAAATGCCCTTCGAGACTTGAAGCGGCCTCAGGAGGCCTTAGCAGCTTACCAGGAAGGTTCAATCATGGCCTCGTCTCCCAGCAGCGGTGGGTCGGGCTGTTTCGAATGCCTTGCCAATGCTGCGGGTTTGCGGATGGACCTGGGGGACGTCGACGGTGCTCTAATGGCGTATTCTACGGCGCGCCAGCTGGCGCCGCACTCGGCGCAAGTGGCGAACAATTTGGGCTATTTGCACGAGCGCCGCGGAGCTCTAGGAGAAGCAGCTCAGCTGTACCGTGAAGCTTTGCAGCTGCTAGGCTACCCGCAACAGCGTCACCCTCAAATTGAAACCAATCTGAGGCTCTTGGAAGAAAAGCTAGGGAAACTTCCATGATGAAGGAACGGCACTCGATGTGCAATGAAACCAATCAGCTCTGCCTCCCGCTTTCCGTGAACTTCTCTTCTAGTTCGACCCCCTTTCTTTTTCGCGGTATGTAAATCGCTTCTTAATCAAAAGCATGCCGAAATATAAGACGCTAGCGGCGATTTAATTTCAAATGGCGCCCTTCTCCTAATCACCTAATCCTTGGCCAAATGCAAATGAAAAAGGCAAATGCGATAGAATTCTGCGAGTTAAAAGCGCGCTTTCTTTCTTACGCTCCATCGGTAGAAAAAATAAGTAGAAGTATGGAGAAGGAGAAGGAGAAGATTGTTACACTTTAGTCGTTTACTTCCCCTGGTCTCTGGAGGACTGAAGGGCACTGGAATATTGGAGGTATATCCTTTGGGGTGCTCAAACTACTGCTAACTAGCACAGCAGTAAATATACATGCTAATAAATTATTAATTTTGCACAAATGGTCAATCCAAATATGAATTAATGGCTTCGCCATGTAGAGCTGTAAAAGGTCTTTCGACGTGGTTCACACACCACAGCGCGTTCTCGTAAAGCTCATTGCTTAGGTGCGTACGCCACTACACTCAAAAAGGCTGACCAGAGTAAGTTTTTAGAAGCTACGAATAGCACGCGAAACTCCAAGGGTATAACACTAAACGTAGCAACGTGAACGCACGACCAGTAGACCCAATTGACTTTGAGCGTGGGCCAAAGTTTCTCTCCGCCGCTGCTCAAGGATTCCGCTAACAACGCCGTTGAAAATGACGGGCTCGAAAAGAAGTTCTGAAATGTGAAAAACGCGAGCGTAAGTGGGGGCGTGTACAAAGCTTGATCGATGAACACTTTGGCTGCGATGCACTTCGCACCGGTCCACGCCGGAGGCACTGCGCGCTCAACGGCGTTGTAAAACCAGTGGCTCGACGGCCCTCCAATCAACAGGCCCCATGCCGCCATTCGAGTAACTCTCGAGAAGTCGATGCCTGAAAGTAGTGCTAACTCTGCTGTTCGTAGGTCGTTCGATGCACCTAGCGGTGGGGCCGATGATGGATCGTTGAAACGGCGCTCGCAAAGCTGGCAGATGGTATCTCCTGAAGCTAATAGACCAGCACTCGTCACGCTTTTCGTTACTAGGGGCCACTCCCGGTTCTTGACAGTGTACCACTGAACTAGCGGCATTAAGCCACCCAATCTCATGACAAATTTAGTATTTAGGCTGTATGATAGACTGCTCCTCCGTGAACGTTTTTTCCAAGTACATCCGCATAGCACGACGCGACTGAGTCATCGAAAAGGATGATGGAATGATGGATGATGGATTATTGATGGATCTTTTTGTCGTGAAAGGTGGAAGGAAAAAAAAATTGCACTCTGTAGTATGGTATAAAAAGAAAAAAAGAGGGAAAAACCCTGGAAAAAACTCACTCAGTAAATCCGAGAGAAAAACTGTGCTGCAGGGAGGACGACAACGCAAGCGGAGTCGGGTATGATCCACCTGATGGCAGTCGGGATTTGGATTTGGGGTTCCTCGTTCCTCTTCCCTCAGGCTTTAATCCCGGTGAATTCCGGTTGGTAGGGTCTATTGGCAATTGGTGTACGCCCCCTC
>Ga0307930_1002771_pt1 | contig 13191 bp, 12 predicted proteins | sample OrgLakmetageno46_FD_203161 | JGI IMG/M metagenome (GOLD analysis project Ga0307930, IMG submission 203161) | Saline water microbial communities from Organic Lake, Antarctica - #46 | ecosystem: Environmental > Aquatic > Non-marine Saline and Alkaline > Saline | place: Antarctica: Organic Lake... | reverse complement strand
AGAGGCTTCTTTCTACGCTTTTTAAGCGTTTGAGGAGTCGCTGAGAAGGGTTCATAGCGTTGCCTTGCCTGCACGGCCAGCTCCTCACTTCTGGGGCTCTATATTCCAAACCTCTGGCCGCGAGCCTTCTTAGGCAATGGGGCGTTGGGGAACAACCATGGATGCAAACATTTTCAAACCAATTTATCAATTGCCTTGACCCCATCTTTTTCCATGTTCTTTCTTGTCTTCTGCCAGATTGAGGCGTTGGTGGAAGGAGTGGACTTGAGTCACACGATCACGCGCGCCAAGTTCGAGGAAATCAACAGCGACCTGTTCCGCAACACCTTGAAGCCAGTGGAGCAAGTGCTGAAGGACAGCGGCTGCGCCAAGGGCGAGGTGGACGAAGTGGTGCTGGTGGGCGGCTCCTCGCGCATTCCGCGGGTCCAGCAGCTGCTCAAGACCTTCTTCAACGGCAAGGAGCCGTGCAAGGCCATCAACCCAGACGAGGCCGTGGCGTACGGGGCCGCGGTGCAAGCCGGCATCTTGTCGGGCGATGAGAGCTCCTCGATGGACGTGCTCCTCCTGGACGTGGCGCCTCTGAGCTTGGGCATTGAGACCAACGGCGGCGTGATGACCCCCATCATTCCGAGGGGCACCACGATTCCGGTCTCGAAAAAGCAAGTCTTCTCCACTTACGCCGACAACCAGCCGGGCGTCCTGATCCAAGTGTTCGAAGGCGAGCGGTCCATGACCAAAGATAACCGGGTCTTGGGCAAGTTTGAGCTGACGGGCATTCCCCCAGCCCCGCGCGGCGTGCCTCAGGTGGAAGTGGCCTTCGACGTGGACGCAAATGGCATCCTGCAAGTGTCGGCCCAAGACAAGGCCTCAGGGGTGCAGCAGAAGATCACCATCACCAACGACCAAGGCCGCTTGTCGGAAGAAGAAATCGAGCGCATGGTCGAAGAGGCCGAGAAGTTCGCGGAGGAAGACAAGGAGTTCCGAGCTCGCGTGGAAGCGCGCAACAAGCTTGAGGGCTACCTGTACGGCCTCCGCAACTCGATGGACGAGGGCCTGAAGGGCAAGTTGAGCGAGGAGGATGCCACGGCCGTAAACGATGCCTGCAAGAATGCGCTGGAGTGGCTGGACGACCACCAGGACTCCAGCGTGGACGACTACAAAGCCAAGCAAGATGAGGTCGAAGCTGTGGCCTCGCCCATTATCGCGAAGGCGTACCAGGCCAGTGGCGGTGGTGGCGGAGGCGAAAGCGGAGGAGGTGACGGCGGGGATGAAGGCCCACAAGGGGGCGAGGGGCCTGATGTCGAAGTCGAAGAAGTTTGAGCTGTTTGGGCTCATGAGCTTTATAGCTGTATTTGTTCTTTCGATGTTAGGCGTGCATGTTTTTATATGGGCGCATTGAAGTTTGATGTAGAACCAGAGGCGCCACCAGTCACCATTTAATATTCCTTCGCATCTAGTTATATCCATAGCAGATAGCAATATAGTAATAGTAATAGTCAATAAGACCATATTCTGGAGCTATGTATAATTCAAGTAGGAGACAGAGCAGGAATCGGGGCGTGCCCAGAATAGCCTACATTAGCAGATAGCGTGGAGAGCACCCCGGGCCACCCCGCACTGATTCTCAACTGATGCACTGATGCTGATACTTATAACAAATTCATTCGTATATCGTAAAAAAAGAGGAAGACATAGCTTTCGTATGATACATCTTTGATCTTGTGGCAAAATATTCGGTTATCGGCCATGCGTAATGATGTAATGCGCATCCGGATTCCGGATCAGATATAAGATGCGCATGGAAATCGGAAACCATGGAAATCCATATTTCTTGCCATCAGCAATAACAATCAGCCGCGAGATCCATGATTCAGAGGTGCAAATGAACCCGAGGCATAAGCACAGCGATAAGGAGCAAAGGGCGAGGTACGCGAACCATATGTGAACGCAAATGTCATATGGGTCCGCTCGTGTGGGCGGCATTGGCATGGCCTATGGGCCTATTTCTTAAATCCTCCTCTCGGTATGTGGACTGTCAAGAAGTCCTGTGCAGCTGCGACCGCCTTGCTCCCAAAGGCCTTGGCTGCCACCAGCACCAGCTGCCCTGTACCTGGATCGCCCGGCACGCGCTGGCCCTGTGGGCTTTGCAGCTGCGCCGGGCCAGGGCCCCAGTCGGTCAAGTGAACTTCGTGAGGCCGAAACATGCCGCGGTCCATGCGAGCGCTGAAGTGCGTCAGCACCAGCCGGCTCGCGCCAATAAGCTTGGCGAACGCCCCCGCCATGCGCGGCGTGGAGTGCCCGATCTTCACAGCCTTCATGTCCTGCCCCTCCTCCACCGTCGCTTCGTGCACCAGCAGGTCGGCGCCTTTGGCGTGTGAAGCAATTCTCGAAGCGTTGCAAGTGTCGCCGAGAAGAACTAGTTTCCGGCATTTCTCTGGCTCAGCCACTACGTCAGCAGACTTCACAACGCGCCCATCTTCAAGGGTGACGTCACGCCCCGCTTTCAGCTCTTTGTACAAGGGCCCCGGTTTAAGGCCGAGGGCAGTTGCTTTGGCCACATCGATAGAGCCCTGAACTGCTTCTTCTTCCAGCACATAGCCGACAGTAGGCACCGTGTGCTGTATGCCCACAGCTTTGATGCGTATCGACCCAACTTGACTTTTGGGGATTTTTGGGAGCGTCCAGGTGCCGTCCGTCGAGTTAAGCACTTTACGCGTTAAAGGCGAGCCAAGTTGGAGACTATCAATCTCAGCGATAGGGTCTTTTAAAGCGTCGAATCGGTTTGAAGACGACGGATTTATCGACGAAAAAGCCAATTCATGAACGACGACGGGTACCATCAAGTGAGAACGCGATACTTTCAGCGACATAGCGAGGTAATTGTACAACCCTTCGGGGCCATACACATGAATCGCATCAGTGTGAGCGTCGGGAACACGGGCGACATTCTTCCTAAAGTTCATGTGAGCAACGCTCTTGTGTAAAAGAAAAGATGGGAGACCGAAGATATGATCACCGTGTAAATGAGTTATGAAGATAGCTGAGATAGCCAAAGGAGACTGCCTAGAGTACAAGAACTGGCGAAGTGTGCCTTCGGCGCAATCAAAAAGCAAGCTCTTCCCATCCCAGTGTACGAGCATACTACTTGAGTTGCGAGATCGCGTTGGTCCACCGCCTCCGGTACCAAAGAAAGTAAGATGGCAGTCTGAGTCAGTTACCGAAGGGCTAAGCTTGTCACCATCCCGATCATTTGAAGTCGAACTCAAAGTAGCGACGGCGGGTGAATCAGCTCGTGGCTGAGCCGCTCGCCTTAGCAACGGACGAATGACGGGCCGAAGCATGCTGGAAAATCTCACCTTATCAAAAGCAAGTAGACTCCGTTGCTACTGGTTGAGCTTTTAGCGGATTCTAAGTTTACAGTGTATGCAAAAACTGATCGACCCCCACTACTGTAGCTAGAAAGTACATATAAAGCAACAACGAGCGACGTGCAAAGAAAATGGGACACAGATGATTTTTAAAAAAGAGCTACAGGGAAGACATCGCTTAAAGATACGTACAGTACTTGTTAATTAGGATTTTAGGAGAAAAATGAAGAAAGGATATCCATCGCGCAACGAGCGAGCGCTAGATAGTGCTTAGGAACTTCACATTCTTAGGTTACTCGAGGCTCTTGAAATCATACGTCATTTACGAAACATTGTAGTAATATAGGTTTAATTGCTCGACCCCGTCATGCGACTAGGCTGCTTATTGGTGGCGGCTTTATCGTTACTACCTTGCGATGCCTTACAGCTTTCTACGCTGACACAATCTCACGCCCACGCTCGTAGCGCTCAAACTCGCTCGACTCGCGGCTTGACGCTGCCAGCAAAGAAATCAAATGGAAAGAGGGAAGAGATCAATGATACCCCACCTAAAGCTAATTTCCTTCAACTCGTGCTGACTTACGCGACTCCTTGGAGGAATCCCAACAGCATTTTCATCTATTTCTTTCTTGTAATTTATGGGATCGATTTCTTTGGATTGGGCCCCCCTCCACACGATTAGTATTGACACGCGGAATCTTTGTAAATGTGCATTCGCACAATTGCTGCTTTTGGTCTACTCCACAGCAGCAGCAGTGTTGCGATTGGAGACGTGTGACGAGCGCTTGAATAGGGGAAGTAAGTAGAACCTTATGAACACCTCGTTGATAACTAGCCTCCTCGGGTCAATTTACTCGGCCACTTACAACAAAATCGAGATGATGGCTCTTCGAACAACATAAGATACAAAATTCACATGGCTAGTCGATCGTGATTTATGTTGAGACAGGAGGTCTAAATTTTAGTCGCATTCCGCCATCGCGCTTTATGAGCACACTGTGCAGATTAAGCACGGAAGACGGAAGTAGAAATTTTCTCGCCGAGATATCACTACTAAGAAGTTCGGGTAATAATCCGTGTATCTAACTCTGGCGATGCGATGAATTTAGTACCGGAATGAAACGGAAAAAATGATATGTGATGTGTGGTGTGTGGTGGCGGTTGGCAGTGGCAGTGAGAGTTATACAGTAAATTTTAGCATCGAGAGAGACCATTATATCTCCCTTCGCCCCTTGGCTAAGTATTAAGATAAATCGTATTGTTAAAAGTTTCCGTATGTTTCGTTATTTCGCTAAATAACGCACGACTTCGCGTTATTTCGGCGTAATTACGTGCTCTCCTTTGACGAAATCGAAACGAAATCTCGTATCGTTTACCGTTTACGAATAACGGGCGTAATCCTCAGCCAATCTTTGCCTCCTCAGTAAAATATAGAAACAATGGAGTACCAAGGGACCTACATCCAGCTGCCCTACTTGCTCGTTAGCTCGATTCGATCCCAGGTTGCTTGTTGCTTAGCGCGGCCTTGGCCTTTTCATATAGATTACTCAAAGCACCCGGACTTATGCAGCACAGGCGATAAAGCCGCCAGATTTACGAGCCCTTTTGATACTAATTTATTTTTCTTCCAAGGATCGCCCGCAGGCCTAGGATTATGAGCTAGCTCATGGGAACGCAGAAGGCGCATGCCGTCGTTGAATGCTTTTGTGTTCTTAAGGCACAGGAGTAGTATAAAGCAACGGCCCCGGAGAATGCGACTTGTCAGCCAATAGTGGAGATATTGAGTCCATAGCCCTTATTTCGTAGAACCGAGGGGCACCGAGAGCCACCAGACCACCAGGTGACTGTCCAGGTGGTAAGTATAGGGGCCAGTTTAAAGTAACCATCGGGTGGAGGAACGAGCTGTTAGTCTTGGGAATACAAGTGAAGTGACCTCAAACTTCGCATGCATCTTGAGTAGCACTTGATTCCCTTGTGCTACTACGAAAGGTGCATCAAAAACGGCCTTCATCTTCATTTTTACCGACATTTTGACACCACGCGCATTTTTGTTGTCAACACTAAAATGGCCACTGTGAGGGCTAATTGGAATCTTTTGAGGCCAAAAGGTCAGCTTACTTGGAAAATTAGATGAATTTATCAGCCCTGTGAGAACCTGGGTGTCCATTAAAGGGCTTGGTATCCAGATGTACATTTTCATATGTTCATACTACTCAAGGGACACGCCGATTTTGCCTGTTGCAATGATGCCACTTTTTAAACATCACAATCGAGGCGGCGCAGCCTGATATTCTTCGTGGGCAATGGAGATTACCTGAGCTATCTTCTTGCACCAGGAAAGGCACATGAAAAGCGATCTCCATTTTCCTCATGGGGACAGGCGGTAATTAAATTGTAAAAACGGACGAGAAGTGGTCACGTACTTCAAACTAGCCCCTGTAGGTACGTAATTAAGACTCCCTGTAAAGCACAGAGGGACAACAGCGAACGACAATTTCACAAAAACCGCCCTTTCTGGGGGCATCCTCTCATATCTCAGCATTTTGCTCGTGCTGCACTGCGCACCGCAACCTCCTCCAGTCTTTGAGCTACCCCAGCAGGGAGAAGCATTATCAACAATATGCAACGCTATGTTCTCTCTCGCGCTGCTGCTCGGCTTTCAGCCCCTAGGCGAGGATTTGGCGCTCCAGCGGGTGCTGGATCTGAAGGTAATGCCATAGAAATTACTCAAATGTCATAACAATTATGTATAACTTTGTGAACGGTCTTGATTTTTTATTTCGTGCCCGTCTCTCCAGCTTATCCGTTCGGCATCAAGCCTGGTACCTACGTGAGGGAAGGCTGGGAGGTAAGCGCTTGGACAGGTGCAGGGATTCTCTGCTATTAAATTTCGTTATAATTTGGCCGCTACCTATGTTGGGACGAGGTTGCCTTTCAGGGGCAGCTCCGCTTTACACCTCTCACATTCATTGACACCCATACAGGGCATTACCTACACGGCCTACGCGGCGAGTACTCTTCTCTTGGTAAGTGCGCTATTGTTTCTCCGGCAAGTATTCAGCTTTAATCTAAAGTGTGCTAAATTCCCCTGTAACGTACTCTCAGGTAGTGGGCCTGGCCAACAAGCCGGACACGGACATTCGAGAGTGGGCAAAAGAGGAAGCCAAGGCGCGCAATCAGGTCAAGGCGAATGGTGGCGAAGTGGAATGGGGAACCCATTACAGTGGGTTCGAGAAGTACACTTTCACGAAAGAGGATGTTGGTGAAGTTCCCGAATTGGTGGTCGATTAGGTGCATCGATGGGCAGGCGACGTAGCGATGTTCCTACTCAGAGGGCGCTGTGAGCTAGGAAATAAACCAGTTAATTTTGATTCTTAGAGATAGTTTCGATGGATGAGCACGAAGGAGGGGCGTCTTTCCCGCAATAAACTTCCGAAAATCCATGGGCCTGGTCTTGACGTTGACGTCAGACGTCATGGCCATGGCCTTTCGCCGATTCCTTGGATATTCCCGCCTAATTCCTAAATTATATCTAAGGCCTGGGGGCTTGCGGAGGGCAGTCCTCTTCGTGTATAATCGCGTGGTAAAGCTCTTCTCTGACGGTCTAGGGTTTCGAGGTGTGTGCAGTTCGCAGCGAGCAGCAGCAGCGAGAGGAGAAGGAGAGGCTGAAATGGGAAGTAGAAGTGCTGGAAAAGAGCGACCCCGAATTGAATTAATTACCAAGTTTTCCTTTATTGCGGAAACCGGAAATAGCGGGTCTTACTTCACGGGCTGTGGAATCAGGAGGGATCATAAGTCTGTTGGTGCTTCTTCTACTTAGATCCTAGGCGGCTCCGCTGGTACTTGCGTAGTCAGCTCAGATATAATAGGTGGATAGATGGTAGGAAAATTCCGTTTCGACGTGATTCAACGAGCAATTGTACCATGCTCTCAAATAGGAACAGTGTGACCCCCGATTTCCATGCAAGTCCTTTCGACGGTATTTTTGTACTGGAAGGCAGACAGCAACAAAATAGTATTGGTACCGGCAAAATGGAAAGTAAGTCGCTGTAACATTTGTATACCTCAATGAAGCCAGCTCACCAGGCGCCCACTATTTCTCGTGTAAAGATGTTTCAGTCCTCTCCCCAGGATAATTTCCAGAAGGAGCGTAGTGTTTCGATTCATTTTAAAAGAGACCTTAGACAAATTCTCCGATGTACATGAATAACGACAGAAGTAGGCTTTGTCCCCTAACTAGAGAATTAGCTCCATGCACGGAAGGTGTTTCTGTAGTGGAACTGGCGGGCTTGTAATTCCTATAGTATCTACGTATCTACTACTATTACCTATTATTCACTCCCGAAGGAGTTCACGTCATTTGGTGTCCTCTCGTGTTCGACACTCTTTTCAAAATTTAACACCCCCTGTAGCTAAAGCCACTCACCTTCATGTGTCCACGTACACGGAAGCGCGGAAGCGAAGCTCAGCTTAGTTAGGCCACTAGTCTACTAGTCTAGCAACAATCGAAAAACAATGCCATTGATGTTTGACGTCGAAGTCACAATCAGTCAATAGCTCAGTAGTCTGAACCCTGTTTCTCTAGCTCAACCATAACTCAAGCTGATATACAGTGAAGCTACCACCAGTGGTGACTCGGCCAACCAGCTCAACGCTACTAGAATCTGGTCTAGCTTCTTGTTACTTAATATCCATAGCTCAAATACGCCTGATTTTTTCAAATAAAAGGTTTTCCCAGCGCTGACTCATCGTGACGCACACTGCCCGAGGAATATTTACACTTTGCTGTTGCTTCACTTGTGTCCTTTCCGAAGTTGCTTCCTCGTTGATTGCAAGTATGGCTTTGAAATACAAGTCTAGCTCTGTCCCTGTTAAGGAAAGCATGGAGCTACGCGTGCCGATACCTTTTCCAGGCGCCACGCTTAAGTATAGTTTTGGCTCTGATCATTTTGACATCAACTTCAGTTTGCTATTTGAATCGGACCGCGGGGATTCCTTTGTTTTGGTTCCTGATTCCCGCGTTGCTTCACACAAGGAACCTGTAGTTGGGACGCACACCTTTACCGCTGCTGGAGGCTTCGCTGTTCTCGTTTTCGATAACTCATTTTCATGGTGGCGCTCTAAGAGCATAAGCTATGTAGTCAGCCTTGAGCCTCCTGACAAAAGTAAGTTAAAAGATCTGAAGTGCCAGATGGCGCTGAAAAAGATGACGTCATGTTCCGAAGACATTGAGCGGGCTCAGCGACGGCAAGCGCGCTTAAGCACCGAAGCTAGCGAGTTGCGGCAAGATCTAGCAACACTAGAAGACCAACTAGCCAGTATCCAAAACGCAATCAAAACTAAGAGCAGGCTGGTGGCCGACCTTGAAAAAGAAGATGCGTGGCTCAAACAGCGGATTGTAACCCAGAAGAAGCGCACTATTCCAAACCTTGTTATTACCCTGGCAACTGAGTGGCTCAAGGAAAGCGAGCCGAGTGAAAATCAACACGGCGCCTCAGCATGATGAGATAAATAGGGCCATTCTGCGTTGTTTCCTGTGCTTGCTACAGACCTCGATGCGCCGGCCTTCTGACTGAGATCACTGAGCACCGAATAGAGAACAGCAAACCAAACGAAATCGGAAGGTGGAGCGGGAATTGCGCGCCTCGATTCCATTTTGACACTTCGTTAGAGGATTCTAATGCGGGGATTTATAGCTGAACTTTGATACTAGTAGGAACTGAATCTGGAATCTGGAATCGTAAATCTCAGCAGTCAGCAGTGAGCAGTCAGAGGGCTCAGCAGGACAGACTTGGACTTGTACATAGTCGAATAGTATTCAAATGAGGGGATTAACTATATTCACCCCAAGTTTGAAGGGAATCTTAATGCAAGTGCCCCACGCCCCCGCTGACTTAAGACTTGGGACTAGTAACTATAACTATGATATGGTAAAGGGAAAGGCCAATTTGCTCATTCAAAATTTCCGTAAGGGCAGCGACAATGCGATTTCGCCCCTCGTCTCTATTGCTCGGTATGAAAAGTTGTTCTTAAAAAGCAAAGGCACATCAATGTAGAGGATTCTGCGAAAAGATACCGTGCTTAGAGGCTTAATTCGTGAAACCAGACCCCCCAGTCGCGCATGCAAATGCCTTCATCGCCACGAGAGCCAACCGCTTAAACTCAGAAGTAGTCGTCGCGGCCGCCGTAATACTCGAACCCACCGTGGTGGAGCCAGTGGTGCGGGACCACGTTTTCAGCCGCCAATGTCTCCAGCCGCTCCACCACATCCATCGGCAGCACTTCGCCTCTCGAGAGCTCGCGCTGGAGCGAGAGGAGCTCTGGGAGCCTCGCCCGGAGCATCGCGGGCCAAAGCACGTCGTCGAGGTAGGACTGCACGTGCCAGCTTTGGAATCCCTGCACAGCCAAGAAGAAAGAAGCGATAGTATAACGATCTGCAAGGCATTGTAGAGAGTACTACAAGGAAAGTCAAGACTTGAGACAATGCTCACACCGAAAACAATTCACGCATCGTGCTCCATAGTCTCCCATCGTTACCATCTCTGGATGAAATGCTCTTAAGATATTCCTAATTAACCTAAAAAAAATCAAGCTTGGTATTCCTAGGCTCTTTAGCGCAGACTACCTAGGCATGGACAGGCAATGAATCTCGCACCTGATAACCGTCGTCTTCAGGTTCGTCCGCATCCGTGTACGGCGGCAGGCCGAGGGCTTCGATTTCCTTCGCTTTCACGTGCAGCATGTCCTGCACCACGCGCCACTGCTTCACGTCCGCATCCAGATCCGCGCGCGCCGCTTTGAAAGTGCCGTATATCGCCGACTGGTTGGTGTAGCTCGGGCTCGGCGCAGCACGTGGCTTCTCGTGGCCTGTGTCGTTGTGGTGGCCCTCCACTGTGGCGTTGGGGTGGAGCCAATTGTGGAGCTTCTCGAAAAAGACTTCCACCGTTTCGTTGTGCCATCGCTCCGTCTCTTCTGCCCATTTTCCGTCGTCTCCAGCCTCTTCGTCTGGCTCATTCTCTCCCGGGTCCCACTCGTCTGTTTTGGACTCATCGTCCATGGCATGCTCCGTGGCCTCCTCTAGGTTGTGCAAAATTTCACCCTGAAGTTCACTCTTGCGACCCTGGGCTTCCCTAGCACCAGCCGCCAATCTCTTCACGAGCGCATTTACGGTGTTTGTTTGGTGTTCGTACAAGGCTTCGCTCGCAATGTCGAGCTTCTCCTGCAGAGCTACCTTCGTCGCCGCTAACGCCGCCTGCGTGTTACCCTGCTCGCTAGTCCCAGATGCGTTGGCAAAGACTGCATCGACAATCGCCGCCACTTCAGTCTTGTAGGCTGCGTGAGTCGTTCGCAAGACTTTCAGCAAATGCTGACCCGCCTGCATACATACAACAAGCCACTCGGACTCAGGGCTAGACGAAAGCCAGAAAGAACAACAAATACAACAAAACTAGGATAATCAAGAAGGACCAAAGCACGCATTACCTCCAACTCCCTCATGTCTCGGTCTAAATGCTGGTCAAACTCTTCGCCAACTTTGGCCATCTCTGCATGAGCCCTGGCATGCGAGTTCTCCGCGTGCTCGAATCGCCGAGCCATCCCATGCACTCGCAATTTGATATCGTCGAACCTTTCGCCGTCGCTGTACAGCTTCAGACCTACTATAAGCCCGACTAGAGCCAAGCACGCGAAGAACTTGCAAAAGTGCGTCCGCTGAACGACATAGGCGGGCTCTTTCTCACCCGGACCTGTCTTCGTACGTGTTATGGGCAACATAGCTCTCTACCTCAGATCTTCAAAGACCGGGTTGAAGGATGATTTGCTCAAACGATCGCTTTCTTTTTCTCTGGCTAGATTTAAAAATTCCAACGCTTGAATAAGTGCTATAAATTATATCCGCGGGTTCCACAACGAGGCTATTGCTTCTAAGGACGAGGCGAGGTCGCAAATCGTTCTTGAAAGCTTTCCCAATTCCCAGCAGTTTCTCCTGCTGTATTTTTTCTCTTCTGATTTTTTTGTTGATCCCTCGTATTACATGTATCATCAGTAGGGATGGCTCAACCCATATATATGGGGTACCCATATATACGCGTATATACTGTATATACCGTATGTCTTCTTCTGTGATATACGGGGACTACGTGGCAGTATTTTTGATTTTTGGGGAGCCCTGAACGGCGTGGCGGGCGCTATCGCGCTCGACTGCTCCGCGAACCCACCCAGAATGCATCCCTTCTCTCCCTTGACTCCCGTAGAACGTCCAGAAGTCAGTCTGAAGGATTCGCCCAAGCCTGGGGAACTTAGGCAGAGTGCCTGTCTAACGAAGGACGTCACACCTGCGAAAGCCATGTCGATGCTCAAAGGTCTCAAGACCGCGGGAAGGTCTGTGTATTGGAAGCATCTGATCCCTCGGGTTAATCCTGCAAGTGGATACGCGTGTCTATTCTGCATAGATTGCGAGAGCTACTTAAGTGCCAGCAACCCCTCTCGAACTGCGCAAGACCACTTCGGCAAGCAGTGTAATCGAGATCCGGTCTGCCATCTTGCTGCGAAAGCTAGTGCGAAGATGAGCAACGATCTGAAGCGCAGTGCTGAAGTAGCAGGCCTGGAAGGGCGAGGATGTTTTCTCAATGTCACTGGCGGTAGTTCGAGTTCCAGCTCGGGTTCCTGCTCCAGTCTTAGCTCCAGCTCCAGTTCCATCTCAAGCTCAAGCTCGGTGGGCCCCGTCGAGGATGCTGATAGTATCACAAACTACATACCGAAATTGCCGCCACCTCAAGTCAAGAATCGAGCCGTGGAGCTAATTGTTCGCAGCATTTTGAGCAATAATATTCCGATGTCTATCGTGGAGGACAAAGATCTGCGGGCAGGTGTAGCTTTGTTGGGTGTTTCGCTGCCCACTCGCAAGATTGTGGCCGGCCCTATGCTAGATGCTGAATACGAGAAAGTCAAGCAGCAGACGATAGCGGAGCGAAACTCTTGGGTATACTACGCAGTTTCTACAGATGGGTGACGGCGAAGGTGTGCTGACGGTGGCACGCCATTTCTCAACATTTTGTTGTTGGGACCCGACGGTGGATCGCAGTTTTATCGCATCCTGCCGACAGCTGGTGTCATTAAGGACGGAGACTACATCCTTAAAGTGCACAAAGATATGGTGGACGAGTTGGAGCCAGAAGAGAAAATGCGCATCTTGGGTTTTGTCATGGATAATGCACCTGTAAACATGAAGGCAATGTGACTCCTACAAATCGAATTTCCCTGGATGATCATTTTTGGGTGCGCAGCTCATGCTCTCAATCTGCTGATGAAGGACCTGGGGACCCTTGCGAAGTGCCGCTGGATAGCTGAGGTGAAAAAGTGCTTTTAGACTGCTCTCTTTGTGTTTGCTCGCGTGCAATTCAGCCTGAACTTTCTGTTCCCGTTGTATTTCTCTTCAGGTGTACGCCAAGGCGCTCGTCATCTCGCACGTCTACGGTGACTCAGACAAGATTCGCGCCCTAGTGCGCGAGAAAATGGAAGACGAGTACGGTCGAGTCTATCAGATCAAGGCCAACTGTCCTACTCGATTTTCCATCCAGCACTTGATTTGTGCTGACGTCTTGAAGTGCGAGCAGGCTCTGATGTACGCGGTGGCGAGCAGTAGATGGGTAGAGGCGTGCAAAACCTCTACAAAAGGCAAGGAATTCGAGGAAATCGTACGGCGGCCACTAAGTAGCCAGATTGGTGAGGGCTGCAACTTCTGGGAAGACCTTCGGCTCGCGATTGAGGTTGGCCAGCCAATTGCCGACGCAATTCACCAGCTTGAAGCCGATGAGCCCCTGCT
>Ga0307930_1002770_pt1 | contig 13192 bp, 12 predicted proteins | sample OrgLakmetageno46_FD_203161 | JGI IMG/M metagenome (GOLD analysis project Ga0307930, IMG submission 203161) | Saline water microbial communities from Organic Lake, Antarctica - #46 | ecosystem: Environmental > Aquatic > Non-marine Saline and Alkaline > Saline | place: Antarctica: Organic Lake... | reverse complement strand
AACAAGAAGAGATGAGCGCCCAGACAAAAGACATGGCATGCTAGCAAACAATGAAAGAGAGCATGCAACCTAGCGCGCACAGACAAGAAGAGATGAGCGCCCAGACCAAAGACATGCAAACAAAGAGAGCATGCAACATAGCGCGCACAAACAAGGGATGAGCGCCCAGACCAAAGACATGGCAAACTAGCAAACAAAGAAAGAGAGCATGCAACCTAGCGCGCACAGACAAGAAGAGATGAGCGCCCAGACAGAAGACATGGCATGCTAGCAAACAATGAAAGAGAGCATGCAACCTAGTGCGCACAGACAAGAAGAGATGAGCGCCCAGACAGAAGACATGGCATGCTAGCAAACAATGAAAGAGAGCATGCAACCTAGCGCGCACGAAGAAGAGATGAGCGCCCAGACAAAAGACATGGCATGCTAGCAAACGAAGAGAGCATGTAACTTAGCATGCAACCTAGCGCGCACAAACAAGCACACAGTACTACCAGGGTGACATTCTGCGCTTGACCAAGCTGGGGGGGTGACAATTAAAGCAGGCCACAAAAAGTAGGGTGACATTGTGAGTAGGACCAAGCTGACGGGGTGACATTCTGCAAGCGACTCAGATTGAGGGGTGACACGCCTATGTCACCCCCCCATCTGGGTCGTTTTTAAGATTGTCACCCCCTCCAGAAGGTCTCTAACCAATTGTCACCCCCAGGAAAGGGCCTCTTTAGTAAATGTCACCCCCCTAACAGCGCTTTTTCTCCTTCTGAATACGTAAAGAAGAAGACGAGGAGAAGAACAGCGCAGAAATTCGAGAACCCCCCTGTTGCCCGTATCTTTTGTTTCCAACGATTCTAATTAGAGCAACACGTATTCGTTTTTTTCGTTGTTTCAGCTTTGGAGGAGAACTTCAAAGGGTGACCTATCTCTCGTCGCGGCGAGGGTCATACGCACCTGCCTCGGCTAGAGTCGTAGCAGCCTTCGTAACGCTTTTCCATCTTTATTGCTTAGGCGCTCGAAATCTGGTGCCATGAGAGGCACCCTGGAAATCACGGTAAAGAATGCGAAAAGTAATCATTGATAAATCTGCCTGCACATGTAAACTTTCCACGCGGTACCTCCGGTCTAATTTAACCTCACATACATCTCAATACAAGCCCGCGCCAGAACCTTGTGTACTTTAAACCTATATCCTAAGCATTAGCACCTGGATGTCCTAGGTGCTGTTGCATCTGTGTGGGGTTGCCTCGCCCTTGGCCCTCGGCGCAAGCCGCTCCGCAGTCTTGGCCCGCGGACAGTCACGAATGCACAGCGATCGCAACAAATATTTCCAAGACGGTGTAGAAACATACGTACCGACAAGTGTGCCTGACGTGTTAGCGCAACCTGCTGCCCCGGTGACTACTCAGGGGTCACCGTGCGTAATCAAAGTGATTGGAGTTGGCGGGGGCGGAGGCAACGCGGTGAATCGAATGGTTGAGACCAACATTTTGGGGGTCGAATTCTGGAACGTCAATACCGATGCACAAGCGCTAACCAAGAGCTTGACGCCCAACACGCTGAACATTGGCTCAATGTCTACCCGCGGCTTGGGCGCAGGCGGAGTTCCAGCGGTGGGCCGTGTGGCGGCGGAGGAGAGCCGAGAAGAGATCGCTAAGCTCATCAGCGACGCAGATCTGGTGTTCGTCACTGCGGGCATGGGTGGCGGCACTGGGAGTGGAGCAGCACCAGTGGTGGCGGAGATTGCGAAGGATCTGGGAGCACTAACGGTGCGTTTGATTGGAAGGTTTGCTTCGATGAAGCTTTGACGACTCGCGTGCTTTCCAATCGGAGGGCTAAACAAGCCTTCAAGCAAGTTTTCTCTCATTCGCTCATTCGTTTATCTTGTGGCTATTTTCTTTGTCTACAGGTGGGCGTGGTCACGAAGCCGTTTGGGTTCGAAGGCCGCAAGCGCATGACTCAAGCCAGCGCCGCGATCGCGGAGCTTCAGGGCAAGGTCGACACTCTCATCGTGGTGTCGAACGACAAGCTGCTCCAGATCGTCCCTGCAGGCACCCCTCTTATGGACTCGTTCCTCGTCGCCGACGACATCCTTCGGCAGGTAGGCACCAAAGTGCACCGTTGTTATTGAGAGAGCAAAGTATTGTAGAATGCAGTTTTAGGATAAGTGTGCTGCTGCTTAATATGCGCGTTGGTTGGTTTGTGTCATTACAGGGCGTGGTGGGCATTTCGGAGATTATTGTCAAGCCCGGCCTCATCAACGTGGACTTTGCTGACGTTCAGGTCAGCATCTAGCGAGTTCATCTCTGCAGCGACGACGATGCAACAATGAAATCAAAATGAGATATGTTTCCCACCATTTTTCAAAAGCATTCCTCTCTTCTTGCTTGCTCACTCGCCTTTGTGCATGTCTGCATGCCCCTCCTTTCTTTACAGACCATCATGAGCAACGCCGGCACGGCTCTGATGGGGATTGGCACAGGCAAAGGCAAGGCGCGCGCTCAGGACGCTGCCTATGCGGCCATCTCCAGCCCCCTTCTCGACTTCCCTGTGCGCAAGGCCAAGGGCGTTGTCTTCAACATCGTGGGCGGCTCCGACCTCACCCTCGCTGAAATCAACGCTGCCGCGGTAAGTGTATACACCCCCTACATTGATAGTGCATCCTTCCTCCCTCCTTTCCTTTGCTTAACTTTAATCCCTTAACAGGAGGTGATCTACGAGGCAGTTGACCAGGAAGCAAATATCATATTCGGGGCGATGGTTGACCCCAAAATGCAGTCGGAGATCAGCATCACTGTGCTCGCCACCGGGTTCGGGCTCGGTGTTGACGACATCATTTCACCGTCGAAGCCCACCTCAACTCCTACCCGCCCTCAAGCCGACTTCTCATCATCGTCGAGCACTCGTGAGGATGCTCCTTCAGCGCCCTCGCCTGCGTTTCGTGTCGCTCGCAAACCGAAGAAGGCTGGAGGCGTCCGTGGGTTCATCCGGAAGCTCTTTGGATAAGATGCTAGTTAATCTGCATAAAGGAGAAAAAAAAAAGGTCGTACATGAAGAAGCAGAAATTGCCGGGTTTATCATATCCGCTTTTATCTCTTATCTGGTGCCCGTGCGTTCGATTCAAATCCAAGTGGCTTCTTCTTGAATTGATTGCGGATCCCCTCAAAATCCATAATTCGAAGGTTTACTTAATACTTAAAGCTTAAAGAAAGAGGAAGTAGTACAGTATCAGTGGCGCAGGAGAGCAGAGAGCAGTAATAACACCGGCCTTTGGCATTGGGCTTGAAAGTTAAAAGGCAATTGCGAATGCATCTCGCGCGTGCGCGTGCTTACTAGTCTAGTCACTCCCCAAATACAAACAAACGCCACTGTGAAGTATTACCAATAATATTGACATATAGCAACAGAAAAATATAACCTTCAGCCTTCAGAACAAGTCTGACTGCTGACTGGGCTGAGTGTCCTTTTGCGTACTCAGATATCTATAATTGACAAGTATCATTTATCTAGTTACATCAAAAAGGCGAAAGGCCATTTTAATAAGGCGATCAGCCCACTAAGCCCTCTTCCTGGGTTTGCATCTATAGTCTAGTTTGCTCTGCTTTGCTTTTCTTCTCTACCTGTTAGTCTTCTAATTCCGGTCCTTCGGGGCCTGTCTCAAATATTCATATCCATGTTGATCAGCCACGCAGGGTTTCTCCCACTCTGGGGTCTCCCCTGTACTTCCGAGTTCTTTTGTTGGCCTCTACGACGACTGGCGATACGAATGATATCTCAATAAACACCAATTCACTACAGTAAATCGCCGTTTCCTTCTATAGAACTTTCCACAAATCGCTGCTTGCTCTACTTACAACTCCGTTTGTCACTTACTTACGTGCCCCCGCTCATCGCGGCATCGCACATGCTATTCTCTACTTCCCCTCGATCGCCGTGTGACATCCCGCACGGCTCATAACATGTCAAGTAAGGTCCAACTGGCAGCTAAAGGAGGGTCACTTTCCGAACAAGCGGAATTTTTGCCTTTTTATGCTTTTTGACCATATGTTTCATCGCAATCACGGTTCATTGATGATACCATCATACTCCTGGTTTTGGTAATGTCGAATGAGGTGCAGCCAAGGGCACTGCTGCGCAAATCCGCGGACTTTTTGTCCATTGGACGTCAAAATCTCGATTAAGGTCACCATTTCACAGCTCGTACAGCTCGGCTGCACTGCGAATCTTGACCGATTTTGGCTTATTCTAGCCTACAAACACAAAAGATTTTCGTGCTTCTTGGTATCGGGATTCCCCCTCGATATATGGTCGAAATATCGGGCCACAGTGGCAAGCCCTCATGAGCTCGATTAGGGGGAACCCCACCTCGATTTGCGTATACTATGGCCAATAGAGATGAAGTTTCAGAAGTGACCCCTCTTTAGCTGCCATTTAGTTTAAAACCGTTCTTTTACAAGCGAAATATACGTTAGAAAGGGAAAGTGCCAACCACGTCACAGTGATACAAGGAAAATACTTTGGCTGCTATCACTTCCATGGCCACTCAAGCATGTGCGCCTGATTAGGTTAAGTTTGCGCTGCTTTGCTTTTCTTCTCTACGTGTTAGCCTTCTAATTCCGGCCCTTCGGGGCCTGTCTCAAAATACTTTAGCTGCGTTCTCTCTTGCTAATGACAGCTAGAGTCGAATTCCGGTCCCAATATAAGTAAACTAACTAAAATTTCCGCAGGTATTCAGTATGAAACAGGTTTCTAGGAGCGGGGGCGTTTAGAGTGCGTTGCTAAGTATGCTCCCCTACCTCCACAACTACATCAGTGCCACCGGTGCTCTTGTGCAGCTACGATATACTGTGCACAGAGCAGCTCACCAAGCGTACTATATGTTAGATACAGATTCGGCGGTGATTCGTGTCCACTACTTATTTTTGGACGGACTAACAAGAAGGAGGAGCACGGGCACAACGGCGCAACAAGGATGCGGACAACGGGCACAATGAGAAGGGCGCGAATCAGCACGCTAGTAACATGAAGCTTCTGTGCCGCAGCGAATTTAATATACCTATATCGTACCACTCCGTATTATTCGGAAACGCACGCACATATCTTAAGTTTGCATACAGTACATTTACGAATGATGAGGAGTGGAACCAAGGGTGGAACCTTGCATGGCACGGGCCCCTGAACTCGTTATTGCAGGTAGTTTCGGGTGATAAGAGGTTGTCACGTCTAGAAAGTGAGGGTTTTAAAAACAGTAAATTTTTCTAAGAGAACGAGGGTCCCAACTGCAGATAGACACTACCACTGCTCTTCTCGGCGCACATCCCTCTTGAAAATGATAAGAAAGCAGGGGTTCTAAGCAGAAAAATAAGGGGTAAGCTAAGAGAACAAGGGCTGAGACCGTTTTCCCCCTCTCTTATTACCCCTGAAACCCCAACCCTGTAAGAGTTCATGTTGTCTTCGTTTGTTACCCCCGTTTCTACAACTACGACCCCAAGCTAAACCGGCGATCGTGTAATCACCGGAACCCCCATTCAACCCGGGATAAAACTAGCTAGTAGCAGCACAGTTTTTCTCTCGGATTCACTGAGTGTGTTTTTCCCCTCTTTTTTCTTTTTATACCATACTAGTGCAATTTTTTTCTTTCTTCGTTTGACTTCCTTGCTGCCGCCAGACGTAGACGACTGCCTGAGGCCAAAATCAGGAGGTAGTGGAGTAGTGCAGTGGTTGGACTTTGTGCATACTTAAGCCTAGTATCTCGCCAACCTAGCTCAAATAGAGAACAGGCCCCTGCAAAAGTGATGGAAAGTTCATTCGAATCGCATGGCCTTGATTCCCTGTTACCTTGCAGCTTGACTCCTGTCCCCTCAAGCGTGTACGACGAAGCTGCTGCTTTGCTCAACGAGTTCGAAATTGGCGAAAGTGGCTGGAAAGGGCTTTTGCGCGCGTGTAAAATCGTGCAGCAGTCGCTTGAGCTAAAAGCATTCTTACCTGCTTCGCAACGCCAACATATCGTGCAGCATCTTGTTCGCATTGTCCACCACCCTCTGACACCTACCTTCGAACGCATCAGAGCCTGCAATTGTGCCACCGACCTTCTACAACGTGCATGGCAACACGGGACGGTTGATGGAATCGAATGGCGCCCTCTACTCGACCTCTTATTACACCACCACTGCCCAAAAGGTCGCGCCGTCCCATCGTCTTCAGAGTCTCTCCTGCAGCAGCACCGCCGCGCGCTGCTGTCTTTGATTCACGCGTCGAGGGCCCACTATCGAGCAGGCACAGGACTCGAAGTGTGGGCTTATTGCGAGCCCGGCCTCAAGCAGACAGCTACGCACTCGGCGTTTAAGTCTCTAGGTATATTGTACCTTTTTTGGCCGACAATACAACCGCCTGGTGTGTACGAAGATGTGCTGCCATCGTGGTTGCAGTGTTGGAGCTCCGTCGATCTAAACCCACAGTGGGACGCAATGTGGCTCAACTTGCTTTGTAGAGCTCGTAAGTATTCTCCGAACTTTGCCTGGCTTCAACTAGCTGCTCCACCTCTCTTAGCTTGTGCCAAGGCTGCTTTAGGGGTGTCAGTAGGCAGTGGTTCGCGTCCCACCGAGCGCCAAGCATCCCCTAGCTACAGCGCCCTCTTTCTCGCTGGCGTCGACGCTCCCAGCACCAGGCTCGTGAAACTCGCACGCCTCATCGTTTTCTTGTTCTGTTTCAAAGATAAAGACTGCTGTCTACCGGTTGAAGCTACACTGCGCACTCTTCTAGGGGCGGGTCGCGTCTTCATGCATCCCTCGAACCCCTCTGCTTGCACTCTTCGCATCGCGTCTATGGCCTATCGCATCACCGAGGAAATGACCAAAGCATTGGGCTGGCAACAAGCGGCCATGCATGAATTAGACGGACATAAAATACCATATCTAAGGGACAGTCGCTGGATGCCGCATGTGTCACCGGCAGCTGTAGCAGCACTTGTGGACGTGTTCGCACCACTTATGCTCCAGGGGGTGTATTCTCGATCCCCACAGGTAGAAGAATAAGACAAATCCAGTTAGTATTCGTTATTACACCTGTAGTCATATGCTATTAGAGCTGTATGTGATTCTAGACTTCCTCTCATACATCCTTGATTGTTTTTATCTGGCCACAATAGGTGGCGTCCATCTCCTCTCACGCACTCAAGGCGCTCGCTCGTCTTTGCCCCTTGCGGGTGGGTCACCAGTCCCTCGACTTTTGCATCACGGCCTTGGAGAGCAGTGAAGAGCACGTGCATCAAGCTCCCGCTGCAATTAAGCTGCTCACATCCCTCGCAGGCCCACTCTTGCGACCAGCGCCTGTGCTCTGCCTCCACCTCCCTCGGCTTTTGTCGCTCACTCTTCAAGGCTTAGACGCCAACGACCAGGGGAAGACCACGGATACTCTGGCATTCTACGTTACTCTGCTTGCGTATCTCCCCATTGGCGAGCATCCCGATGACAACGACTCCAACATTGGCCAGGATGCCACTGCTGCGCGAGAAGAATGGATCAAGGGTTCCCCGCTTGAGGACTGGAGCAAAGTGAGCGACGATGATGCGGAGACCATGTTGGTCAGTGGGCGTGATGCCGGCGTAATCATGGCCGAATGGGCGGTGGCGTTTCTCGATCGTATGCTCAAGGTAACATTTTTACCCTCTTTTGTACACTCCCTTTTTCAATTTGATTGGAACACGGTGCTCTCGAATAGGTTTTAACACTCCAGGAAGCTCCTTCCTCCTCAAGCGATACCGCCGACTCCACTGTAGACATGTCACACTTTCTGACCAAGCAACAACTGGGCATTCTTCGCGTGGTGTCGAGGCAATTCTTTGCCCAAATGGACAGAGATTGCCTAAAAAATGCGACGCAGCAGCTCTTGACTTTCTGCTCCGAACACGGCCCTCTACCGAATGCAGCCAAGGACGTTTCTTTCTTAATCGAAGGGCTTGTTTACGCCGACCCTGCCACTGTTCTACCCTCAATATTCCCTGCCTTGCTTGAAAATCTTGTGGTGAAGAGAAAATCATATCATAGTTATGATGCGAAGGGAGATGTGGAGAAGAGTTTCCTGCCATCCTCTACGCAAGTTGAATCGGATGCTGACGCTGAGGCGTGGCATCTGGGCAACCTGTCAACTCGGGAGCTCACCTGGCGGCTGCGGCTGTTGCGAGGAGCAGTGCGGTATGGAGGTAGTGCCTTGCTCCCATTCACTGAGAACCTTCGCGCCACTCTACGGCATACTTTAAACCACGATACAGCGAGTGTGTCGGACAATGCTGCGAAATTGTTGAAATCCATGCTGGCTGGCCTGGCCGAGACGTACCCACTTGACTTTCGATCTTTGCCGCCTAAAGAGTGGCCTCGTGCGCATAGCTACGGTGCCCTTCTCAGAGAGCCATTACAGACCAAAGAAAGAGGTCACTGGGCATCGGTAGCGGTGGCCTGGCATGAATGCTCAGAGAATGAGGCCACTCTGGCCGCTGCACTCCTGGAAGAGCATCTCCTTGAGCCCCTTGAAGCTTTAGCCTGTAGTGAGGAAGCATTCTCCAGTGCCACTGCATCACCAAGCGATCAAACTGCGCGCACAACTACATGGAAGAACGCCATGCGGTCTGCACTCGCTTGCTTTCGCGGCGGCGCTTCTCTCCTACACGACTTCGACTCCTCACAGGGAGATGACGAGGCTCAAGGTCTCTCTACCGGCAGCGCAGCTTCCCGCTATTCAATACCTCAGCTCAAGGGTATGCGACAGCGAGCGGTGGCAGCGGCCAATGTCGCGCATACCATGCTTTGGGGCACTGAAAGCAATGAAGGGCGTGGTTTTGGGCCGAGCCAAGCAATCATCGCTGAAGAATGGATTAAGGTGCGATATAAGAATACCATCAGTTGCAACTAAAAGAAATTGCGTTTTAATGACTTCAATTACTACATTCTCGCATTGACTAAACACTCTGCGTGGAGCATATATTCACCTATGTACCCCTCTTATTGTTAAAAGGTGGCCGGAGCCTTTTTGGGTCAGCGAGGAGGAGCAATAGCTCACCGAGCGAATCAGAGCCGTGTCGTCAGCCGCTATCTCGATCGCCAATACTCGAGTCAGGCGTCTTCAACCTTCGCACGCGTAAGCATACTTTTACTTTTGCATTTTTCGGAATGCAAGCAAAGAAACTCTGACTTTGAACAACTAAACTTCTTTCTTTGCGCAGGGGTGCTACGAGAATGCGTTAGCAAGAGGCATGTCAGCCTCCGATGCAGCTTGCATGTTAACGCCCCATCGCCGTGGGGTGCCTCGTCGAGTGGTCGTGGAGAGAGCTTTCGCCCATTTCTTAGCTCGGCAGGCTCAGGCTCAGCACCGATTGCCATTTGCTCTGCGACTCTCAACCAAAGAGGACCCACCGCTGTTTGTGGTGTACCAACAATTGCTCGGTGGTTTATTGGCTTGGGCAGCTGCTCCATACTCGACGATTCGAGCCAGTGCTCAGAATATTTTGGAAGTGCAAGGATGGCGCTGCTACACTTGGTTATTGAAACAGGAACTCCCCGCCCTTGTCGGTCGCGTGGCTGAGTCGCCCACTTCGTATGAATCGTCTATGGGTGCTCTTCATCTTCTACATTCCCCGCGCGCACTCAATAAGGTGAGCTTGCTTGTATGCTAGTTCTACTCTATCCCCATTCGCCTCGAAGCCTCAGCCCCTGACACCCATTATCTGTTCATGTTCTCGAAGGTATGCATGGATGCACGTCTCTGGCCATCGCTGGTGCTCCGACTGTGCCGTGCGGGTATGGACATTAACCCTAACCTCTCAGCGGAAAAGTCGACCAAGCTTATCAGCCAGGCCTACAAGTTGCTCCTGCGGTACACCGCCTGCTGGGGCACCAGAATGGACCACCAAGATGAAGCCTCGCAGCTACAAGACCAACTTCTTCGCCTTCTCCACCCATCTGCGCTCCAAGAAGGAGACGTGCAGCATAGTCCTTCCTTGCATTGGCGGCATGAACTAGCAGCCACTTGGTGCCTTCTTTCCCTTCAACAATCACATCTTAAACCTGCTGCTTCAGCCTGGGATTGGTTCGGGCGCAAGTGCCTGTCAGCGGCAGATGGAGCTCCCTTGCAGAAACTGGGCCTCGCTGGCCTCAATGCTATGGCCACTTGCGCCCTCGATCGAGACCAAGCCGCACCTCCTGAATCCATGCCGTGGCTCGACTACATGTGCGAAGCTTGCTTTTGCGACGATCTCGTGCGAGCCCTGGCGTTCAATCGGCACAAGACCGAAGAGGGCGGGCGAGCGCAATGGTCCGAGGGCGTGGAAGATTTCATTCGTGAAGCACAACGCGGAGGCGCCGCGCGCTTCCCCAAGACCCGCCTTTCCTCGGTGAGGAGATAGGAAGAGAGGCTTCAATCCATAAGTCTTTGCTTGACATGTATGTTCGTTTATCTTTGTTGCCTCTTAGGTGTCCTTTTGCTTCAAAAGCAAGCACGCCCGTCTCGTCAAGAGTTTGCGCAATCTAATCGGCCCTGCCCTCGACGCGCCGCTCTTGCTCGCGGCAACCAAGGCCGTGCGCGGAAAAGAGCCGTTGGATGCGCACTATTACATGTGCGCAGCAGCGGAAGTGGTGGCAGGGTTAGTGCGCGCTAAGCGCACCTTTGAGAGTAGTACTAGTCTCTGGCCTGGAGTCATACCCGTTCTTCTGGAAGGATTGGGGACAGCAAGCTACGAGTGGTCCAGCGATTGGGCTGACGCCGTGCGATTCATGGCAGGAAAAAGGCAGCTCGTTGCTATGCAGCCCCTTGTGAATGCGCTCATGGACAAAGTCAAGGCTTGTTTTCAAACCAGCAGGAGAGAAACTAGCATGAATGCCACCAGTGGTGGCAATGGAATTGGCAATGATAGTACCACCTTGTCAGTTGGAGGAGACGATTATTCGACGCAGGCCAAGTATCTTCGCGTGATTCAAGGACTACTTGTGGAGTTCGCCGCAATTGAAGGCAATGCCAATGAACTCTGTATTGAACTTATTCCGCTGCTACTTGGGAACCTCGCTCACCCGTACAAGCTCTGCCGTGAATCTATTGGGCGCACATTATTCCTGGTTTTTGATTGGGCCTTATCGCCTCCAAATCGTGGTTTGACCTCAAATGGTGATAATACTCTTTCCGCCAATTCTCATCATGAGCTGCGCCTTACTGCTCTCTCCCACATACGAAAAGTGCTCATCTGTGGCGGTGGTTCAATTGATACTGAAAGCGAAGAAGCATTGGAGACAGTGGTGGCGCGGTGCGGGCGTGAGACGGTCATCAACTGGCTAGTGACGTCAGCATTGGCGGGAGATGCAGCTCGTCATGGCTATTGGGCGTGGCCTTCTCTGCTGCCGCCTCTCTTCGAGGGACTAACTGATACTGACCCGGAGCACGCCACCATGGTGAAAGGTGTGTTGCGCTTCCTCGCTCAAGCAGCGAGCCCCACGCGAGCTCTAGGCGGCACTGAAGGCGAAGCTGCGGCCAACTTGACATCGCTGACCGAGCACGCCTCATGGAAAGTGCGCGAAGAATCCGTGCGTTTTGTGGCCGTTCTTGGAGCACGCTCCCTGCGACTCGACACTAATTCCGGGGACGATGTTATCTTAGGAGCTGGCGTTGGCGCCGAGAAGTTGCGATCTTTCGTGTATCAGCTCTTGGGTGACGATCGGCGAGAAGTGGCAGAGGCCGCTCGCGAGGCTGCTAGCTTAGACGTCTTGGTGGCTCCTGATGCAACGTCCTTTGCTCAATCCTTCCAAGATTTGGCCCACACCTGCCTCAAGAAACGGCGGAAGGCTCACGCCAAGAGCAATCTTCAAACTCCAACGATCGCACCAGACGCTGCTGCTGCTTCTGCTGCTGCTTCTGCTGCGGCTTCAAACCTCCAACAACGAAAGTCCGACGCATCATTTCAGCGAGGAGCCATGGGCCTTGCGGCGGTGGTGCTAGCCCATCCTTACGCCGTGGAACCACACGTGCCTTCTGCCATCAAACTGCTAGCACAGCTCTCAGCAGCGCCTCGAAGTGGGAAATCATCATCGGGTGGCACGACTCAAGCGATGGTGACTGAAGTAGTGAAGGCAACGTTTCTCGAGTTCAAGCGAACTCATTTAGACGAGTGGAGTAGGCACCGTGAGGCATTTGATGTCGAAACCCTCGACGCCTTCAATGACTGCTTCGACGCGCCTTCCTATTTCGCATAAAGTTCATAATTTCTTCGCATACGTTTGTTAATTCGATGCCCATTTTTGAGATTTCCACTTGCCATCCCAATTGACATACGACATAAGGCAGTCATATGCGCGACCCGAGCAGAGCAGATCAGGGGCATTCAAATTCAAATGTGATGGTCTTTTATTCGATTAATTCATAGGCCGCTTGAACATTGGCGGCCAATTATGACCAAATCCGGAATTTCCAATACCAACAAAGCGCCTTCATTTCGAGATGTGTGCATGTGGCATGTGGGCATATTCGAATGCCAACCCCATGGCATTTTAATTCGCTTATTAAGACTAAGAATTGCTAATAGCCGTATCCGTTTTCTTATGTGTTATGTGTTGGCAGTGCTGAGCTCTAGTTTCTAATCTTCCAGGCTGCGGAATGTGGAAGGATGTACGGAGGAATCATGGACCGGAGTTCTCGGTTCAATCGGGATGTGGTCGGTGATAGATGAGCTAGCTAGCAGGTCGCAAGTAGTTTGATGCACTAGGGCGGGGCTTGTTTTCTCAAGCCCTTTTTGCCTCATGAATACAAATGGATGTACAGTATTAGCCAATTCTTCCAAAAAAATATTTCATAAACAGTTTCCACTTTAGAGAGGGGGGGTCCAAACTTCCTCGCCTCTACACACTTCCTATTTACGATTTTGACTTGCGCGCAACGCACGCGCGTATACTTCTGCCCGCAGCATTGGCTTCTGTGTCATTTGGGTTTGTATTAGTTCGAGTTCGAGTTCGAGCCAATTCTTCCTTGCAAGGGTCTGCTTCCACAATTCTCGGGTACTCGCTCCGTACTGCCATACTGAAATAAAAATAGGGGCGGTTCATAAGAAAACCAACTTTTCCAAATCGTAATAAAAGTGTGATTTTTTTCGCTGGATAGTTCCAAGATACCCAGGATAGAACGAATTAGGCCGCAGCCGGACCTACAACCGTCTGCATGGTCATTT
>Ga0307930_1002769_pt1 | contig 13195 bp, 10 predicted proteins | sample OrgLakmetageno46_FD_203161 | JGI IMG/M metagenome (GOLD analysis project Ga0307930, IMG submission 203161) | Saline water microbial communities from Organic Lake, Antarctica - #46 | ecosystem: Environmental > Aquatic > Non-marine Saline and Alkaline > Saline | place: Antarctica: Organic Lake... | reverse complement strand
TTTACTACTACGACGTAAAGGCCGCTTACGAAAGTTATATGAACCCCGAGCCAGGCATCCAGTCCGGCCCCGGAGACTCTGAAGACGCCGATTAGATGGCACCTCACCTGTTAGGTACTGAATTCAGCCCCCCTCGGGGGGAGCTCAGGAATAAAACTCTGCTTCTCCTCTGACTTGGCCCGAGTGTCGCATCAGGGCGGCCATAGGTGCGGTCTGCCAACGTCGAAAGGCACTTTCGTACGAGCTTTAGTCAGTCAGCGCGGTCCTGCGCCAGTATTTCTTATTCCGGAAAGGTGGACGATATTCCGCTGTGCTAGTTATTGGACACATAAATCCTGGGAAGGGGGCTCATAAAACTGATACAGTAGCAGAATTCTCTGTTTGCTGTTGCTTTCTTCTCCCGGGGCCTGTAGCACAACCCAAGTGGCCAGCAATATAAATAGCATCATCCGTGTGTTCCAAAAGGCCACTGTAGGATTCACTTACATGGACCCCGAGGGGGCGAAATTATGGAGCTAACAATCAGAGAAATGATATGGAGCACATGATATTAATTCCAAATACCCCAAAATCCAATGGGTTTTAAACATCAGACGAGCCCACTTCCTCAAAAGAAGGAACAACCGCTAAGCTCCTAGGTCCCTTAGCCGATCCAGATTTGGTGTCGCCCACCCCCGATTTGAATTTAGTTCTTTTGACGCAGGCCCCGAAGGGCCGGAATTAGAAAGTTAGCACAAAGGAATTTAGCGAGTGTATGCCTTAAGAACCCCTAAGGAGAAAACTCCTACTGCAGCCTTGGAAGCTGCAAAGAGGGGACGTAAAGCAGGTGACAATAGACCCTTTGAACCGGAATTCACCGGGATCAAAGCCTGAAGGGAAAGGAATGACGAACCCCAAATCCAAATCCCGACTCTTATTTTCATGACCAAAAATACTAGTATGCCCATTTGATGCCGGCGAGAAAAGAGCTGCGATTTAGACAGAGCGCAAAATCCCATGGCCTTTCTGCTTTGATCCTCTGCTTCGTACAGTAATTACCGCGGATAAGATGCCTGTTTGTGATATAAACGAGCTCTCCAGAGTGATGCCAGCACCAAAGAGACATGGCCTCATAAGACGTCGTTGACACCAAAATTAATCGCATTCGCACTTCCCACAAAGCAACAGGGGTGCCATCGGCGTCTACGAGGGCTGAGCCATCCTGAACGTGCCACTCCTCGTCGAAACTGGGTTGTCGATCAGAACCATGGCCGGAATTGACGTGGCTACCCCCTCCTGGCTGCTCCAAAACCTCCGCACGCCGCCGAAATGAATGTTTATGGCCTGGTATTCCACTTCAGTCGCAAGAAGCGCTCTAAGCAGTAGCCCAGCAAGTCCTTGAGCACTTCGGCTCTGGCACCACCCACCCTCAAGGAGGTGGTGAGGGGTGAGGGCTTCCTTTGGGAATTCTGGAAAAACTGTCTATAGTTACTAAATCCAGTCCTCCCTCGGGGGGGGGGGGGCTCAGAAAAACGTTATGTCATTGGGCCAATTGGTTTTCTGCCCTCCTCTAGCACTAGCCGCTCCCTATCATTCGTAAACCTTCGTCTCAAGTTAGTTCCTTACCGAAGGAACTTGAGACGTAGTTTTACGAATGATAGGGAGTGCTACCAGGGGACACCCTGGTGCTACTGTACAGCTGTACAGTAGCTCTGTACAGTAGCTACGTAGCTTGTCATTCAGTCGTCGTCTGTTGTAGAGAACTATTTTTCAAAAATATTCAAAAATTGGCTTCGAAGGGGATCAAAGGGACCAAGGACTACGGGCGCTCAAGCACCTTAAACCCTACTATTTCTCCCTCCGATAGAGAAATAAGAGCGCTGTACTGGCAACAGTTGACGCTAAGATACAAGACACATGAGTAATCGAAAGAAAGACATCAAGGGCTCCGCTCCTGATGTAAGGGTATGTGGCAACTGCCAATCGCCCGAAGGAAGTGATGGAGCTCTTAAGCTCTCGGCTTGTGCTCGTTGCGGCCTGGTTGCTTATTGCAGTAAGGATTGTCAGCGAGCGCACTGGAAGATCAGCCACAAGCCGCACTGCGTTGCCAAGATCGATCGATCTCCACAGCAGCTCCAGTATGATGCTTCGAAGTATCGGAATAGTGCCACTCTGAAAGCTGCCGCTGCAGAAGAGGAGTGCATTATCTGTTTGGATTCACTGAACAAAGCACCGATAACAAAATTGAAGTGCACTCACGTGTTTCACGCCGAGTGCGTGGAGGAATTGCGAAAGTTCGGAGTGAAGCAAGCTTGTCCTTTGTGCCGCTCTCCACTTCCAGCTGGGCCAGAGCAGCTCAACGAGGAAACCACTCGAAGATATCTGGTGATTGATAGACAGGTGGCACAAGGAAAAGCAAGTTGGTCTTCTCTTTCGCCTGCCTTGCAGCGCGAAATCGGCGAAGTTATTGCCGGGTGGCGGTCTGCAGCTGATCAAGATTTTGCATTGGCACAGTACAATTTGGGACTTATGTTCATGCATGGCCGCGGCGTTAAGCAGAGTGATGTTGAGGCAGCGCGATTGTGGAAGAAAAGTGCTGCACAAGGGTTTTCAGTCGCGCAGTTGAAGTTCGGTTTCATGTGTCAAGAAGGCCGAGGAACAGCGAAGAGTGACGCGGAGGCAGCTTTTTGGTATAAGAAGGCCGCTGATCAAGGAAACGCGGAGGCCCAGAGAGGTTTGGGGTCCTTGTACGAACTTGGCCGCGATCTTCCGCAGAGCGACGTAGAGGCAGCACGGTGGTACAAAAAGGCAGCTGAGCAGGGGGATGCGGAGGCTCAGGCTAGTATGGGTTCCTTTTCGTTGTTAGGCCGCGGTCACGTGGCGAAGGACTATTTCAAGGCAGTATTTTGGTTTAAAAAATCAGCCAACCAAGGAATCGCTGATTCGCAGTGCAACTTGGGTATTCTCAGTCAGGAGGGTCGAGGAACAGCAAAGAGTGACGTTGAAGCAGCATTTTGGTACAAGAAAGCCGCTGACCAAGGAAGTGCGCAGGCGCAATGCAATCTGGGATGTTTGTACAGGAGTGGTCGTGGTGTTGTGCAGGACGATGTGGAGGCCGTTAAGTGGTACAAAAAAGCAGCTGAACAAGGCGACGCTGCAGCGCAAGTCAATTTGGGCTTTTATTTTAAGGCTGGCCGGGGTGGCGTGACGCAGAGTGATGCTGAGGCAGCACATTGGTACAAAATGGCAGCTGATCAAGGGCATGCACAGGCGCAACTTAGCATTGGATTCATGCATCAGCATGGTCGTGGAGTAGCAAAGAGCGACTCGGAGGCTGTTAAGTGGTTTAAGAAAGCAGCAGAACAAGGGAATGCAGCAGCGCAAGCTAAAATGGGATTCTATTTTGAAAACGGAGGCGGAGGCGTCTTACAGAGCGATATGAAGGCTGCGCAGTGGTACAAAAAGGCAGCTAGCCAAGGGGACCCGAATGGGCAAGCTTACTTGGGCCGCCTTTTCCTTGAAGGTCGCGGCGTGACGCGAAGTGAGGTTGAAGCAAGACGGTGGCTCCAGAAGGCAGCTGAGCAACAGCATCCACTCGCATTGGCTGTCCTTCCTTCCATTAAGGGAAATGGCCGCGGCGTGGTCTAGAGCAACGTGAATGCAATAAGTCAACGCCTCGCCGGTCTTCTGCCTGCTACAGCACTTTCTGTGGTGCTGCTGCCATTCTTGGTGTTTTCTGTGTCCCTGGTCTTTCTGCTATGACTACCTACATGCAGCTGTGTTTGTCGCCGCCGTCATGTTTAGCTTCATCGTTCGACCCTGGCCATGCTACTTCATCGTCATCGCCGTCGTCTTCGTCATCATATTTGACATCTAACTTTCAGCTGGCTGTCTCTGTCTTCATCCCCACCGTTCGTAACGTAAGTATTGCTAGGATGGCAAATTCTGCTTATAGATGCATCTAAACCTTTCTATCAACTGTTTTTCTCTTTCCTAATGTGGAAATATATCAAGAAGAAATAATAGTAAAGCAATCGCCGATAAATGGCCAACAACCAACAAGGGCACAGAATTCTGAAGTAAGACCTCCTTGTTCTACGGTATTGAAATTTGAATATCGAAAATAATTTAGTGTACAGAGTAACGTGTTGTTGTGGAAGCGGAAGTGTGAGAACGCAGTTTGAAAATATAGTGGTATAGTGGTAGTGGTGGCATAGTAGCGGGGCACATTCAGAAGCGCAATAAGCTTAAAGAAAATATGCATTAACCTATTACCTATTATAGCATTCGAAGTTAAGACAGAGGCATAGCTAGTATATGGAAAAGGGGAAATCGTAAGTAAACAAACAAAGAAGTGGGCCGCGTCGCCTTTCGCTTGTACTGCGCTGCCATCTCCTCATTCCAATCGCCAAATTATCTCCTCAATCCTGGCGAAGATATTTCCAAGCTGCTTCCTAGGGCCCGCCACGAAAACTGGCGTCATTGCTCCTGCCACCCTGATGCCCCCCAAAATACAGCCAGGTGAAAGGTTATCAAACAAGTGAATGAAAAAAGAAGCAACGGCAGTACGCTTTGCCCTCTTCCCGTAGTGTTGAGATAGCTCAATGGGAAGCGTTCGAACAGAAGTAGGTAGAATAAAAAATATGTAACCTCACACCATTATCTTCTTCGTTCCACTGATATTTCTCATAGCCCAAATCCTTGAGTGCAATATATTCATAAAATCACCGGGCTAAAAACACACATTCCTCGTGTGAAGTGCGCACAAACCTGCCGCGCCGTTTGCTGCCGCGACGCTTGCTCCAGGCGCATTTTCAGCGCGTCCCGGAGCCTCGCGTCCGACTGCGCGCCGCCCCCCGTCTCAGCTTTGGTGCGAGCAGTCATTTCGCCCCGGGTGAGATTCCCACCGCGGGACTCCGGGCGGCTGGTAGTGATTTGGGACAGTGCCAGGCTTGGCATGACTTTAGATTTGAAAAAAAAAAGAGTGAAAAGCAAAGAAAAGGAAAGAATGTTAAAGATACGTAGAAAGAGCAAAACAATACATGTGAACAAACAATACTGCGACTGCGATTTCGCTTAGGATAACACGGGGACCCATGGAGTGACAGGGAAAAAGTAAAACAAGAAGAAAAAAAAGAGAAACAGAAGCAGAGTATACTGTTGAGAAAAAAAAAACATGAAATACACATGTACCGCCGGTGGCTTCTTCCATGCGCCCCCCTGATTGGCTCATATTGCGCGACGCTGATTGGCGGAATGGCGACGCCGCCGCCGATGCGGTCACGGCGCGGCGGCTGCTGGGGCTTGTCAACTGCACTTGCTGCTGCTGTTGCCGTTGCTGCATGGGCGAAATGGGCACCATGTTAGCGCCATTGGCAGTGCGGCGGCTAGTGCTTCCACCACCTACGATACAATAAAGAGAGATACATTGGGAACGACTAATAATCTGATCACAACACAGATAGCAGGCACGTAGCCCCCCTCTCCCCCCCCCCCTCTCTCTCTCAATGGATAGACTCTCGCTCACGAAGAATAAAGCGCAAATGTATTCCCTAGTATACTAAAGATAAAGCACCAATCCCGAACCTCGCCGCGCTTCAAACTGTGCCTGGCGGAGCATGTCCTTCTCTTGGCGGCGGCGCAGAATAAAGTTGGCCTGCATCCGTGCATGCGTGAGTGCGTCAAAGAAAATTGAGGGAAAGAAAGAGAACATGGTCGTTGGTTGGACTGAAAAAAAAGAGAGCCCAATTATAGCAGAGAGGGAAGTAGAACGAGAGAGGCAGCTAGGGCAAATCGCAGAGCTCAGGAATACTAGGAATACTCAAGAAGAGACAGCCGACTCATTAGGAAAGCTTTTGGGCCCGCTGTTTTCTGGATATAATTAACCGAAAGCGAAAGCGAAAGACAGAAAACATCGAGATCCAACTTGGATTTTTACTCCTTCTTGAATGAAAACAAGTATTCTCCCCCCCCCCCCCCCTCGCTACCTTGGTCATTTTCGAGCCCGGTGACGCGTTGTCCGTTGGGCCCATGCCATTGTTGCCCCCTCCACCAACACCGCTGCCACTGCTGCCGAAGCTCAGAGGCATCGCATTTCCACTCGTATTGCTGCCGCTGGAAGTGCCGTTCTTTTTGGCGGCTTTAGCAGCGGCAGCCGCTTCGGCGGCTAGTACAGAGGGGGGTTTGCGGCCAGCCGCGAGTTCGGCTTCCTCGAAGTCCGAAGCGTATACGTTGACCTTGAATGGGCGCATATGAGCGATGGGAGGTGAAAGGTTGAAGCAAGGAATACTTTTGAGGAATATTTTTACTACTGGCGACAGCCATACAATTTGCGTCTCCTCTATTGATCTCTTCCTCCTTCTCTCTCACACACATTCGACGTCTTATCTTGCAATTGATTTGAAGAAAATTGTGTGCGCACATATTGACTGATACTGCGACGGCACCGGGGAACAACAACAAGAAAAAGCGAACAAATTTACATCAATCGCTATACACACGCGAAGGAGTACCGTGGCTTCCCGCTGAATGAGGGACCCCGACATCCCGTCGGCCTGAATGGAGCCGCCGGATTGGACCGACGGGCCCGACACGAAGCGATCGGCGGCTTCGGCTACCGTGGCAAACTTGGTGGCCACTTCGTGCGACTTGGGCACGGTGCAGCAGCCCCAGCTTTTGAGAAGGGGGGTTTGATGGGTTGGGTGGTTCAAGAGAGGGTTGGGGAATCAAGATAACGCTTAAGAGGAGGGAAAAGGGAAAGAAAATGTAGAGGTCAAGAAGAATCAACCCCGCCCCTCCAGCCAAGCCTCGCGCCTCTTTTTTAAATGCACTTTCACCTAATCTGCTCACCGAATCGAACTCGCGCCGCTTGAAATTTCTTCGCCAAACGCGGTTTGGAACTCGGCATACGTTAAAACGCCGCTGCCGTCTGGATCAAGCGTGTCATAAAGCTTCTGAAACTCCGACTGTTTCAGAGGGAGAAGGCAAAGGGAAGTGTTAGTTAAGACAAGGGGTAAAACAGATAAGTAGAGGAAAAAATGCCTGTTCCCCAGAGCTAAGGTATCATGATTCTTTTGTGAATTAGAAGGGTAAAGAAATCAGAGAAATTCACGGGGAGACAGCATTCTTTTTAAAACGAAATCGAACGCACGTCGAGCATGGGAATGTTGAACTTGTCCAAAAGTTGCTTGAACTCTTCTTTCGAAAGGCCTCCTTCGGCTTCGCCAGCGCGCTGAAAGTCGGAATTCGCGTGGGCGAAAATTTTGCGCACCTGGCATTTCAGGCACATTTTGAAGTAAGGTGCACGCTTCGTAACGCAGTTAGAAAGCAGGAAGACGCAGCTGTAATTTTTTTTTTTTTTAAAGGGGGGGGACTTTCAGTCAAAGCCGACGACTGGCGTACTTTTTCTGTTTCTTTTCTGTTCCTTTTCTGTTCGACTTCGGCACTTACCGACGCTGACATGGTGGAGAGTTTCGACGTGAGCATTTTCCTTGCATGCTCCGCCGTGAAGGCTGAGGCTCCCGCCCGGCGCTCCCGATCCATCACCATGTTCTGAAACTTGGCCGCCTATTGTGTACGGGAAGGAAAAAAAAAGACGAGAAAGGAGGTAACGAATTCAAATTAAAAGCAAGGAAAGAAAAGGATAATTTAGAGGGCAGCCAAGGATTGTGGTTAGGTCAAGTAAAATGGAATTCGCGATAGGAGCTCGCTACCATGATTCCTAGAGTGAGTGGCGAACAGACCAAAAAATAGGGCGTTGAGTCAAATCCGATTAAATGCACACACACGCACCTGCCGCTCTTCCCCGTCCATCATAATGGGCATGGTTTCCCCGGCAATGGCAGGGCCAAAAGTGCGCATGAACTCCCCAAACTCTACCGTTCCGCTTCCATCGTCGTCCAGGCGGTCGAACACCGTGTTGTAGCACGCTGTTGCAAGGGAGGTTGGAGATGGAAGAGGAGGAGAGGAGACGAAACAAGCACAGGGAGTCCAGACGATGGAAAAGAAAAAAAGACCAGGGATAGGAGGAAAGAGAAGGGGTGAGTTGGTTGCAAGGTGTGCAGGTCGTTATAGAGTAGGTAGGTTGGTAAAGGGCAGTTGTTAATGAAAGGGTTAAGACGGCGGCAAAAGACAGACGCCAGCGAACAATCAGCACGAGACAAATGGTGTCTAGTTCGCGGAGCCACAAGAAGCAAGCCAAAGCTTAGCAACACAAGTCGACCTACTGTATCTCTGTACTCTCTGTGTGCGCCTCACCGTGCGTAGTGTGAATGTTCATGTTTTCGAGGAAGCGGCGGAACTCTTTGCGGTCTAGCCGCCCACTGTAGTCCGTGTCCAACTTCCGAAAAGCTTTGCGGACGTTGGTAGACTATATCAGGAAAAACAGGCGTGCATGCGTACGAGGACAGAGAAGAAGTTAAAGGGCGTCAAGAGAGGGGCGGGGCCGAAAGGTTGGTAGAATGGAGTAAGAGTGAGCGGGGTGGGGATACAACGAGGTAAAAGATGGTAGTTCCAGCTGCAATAATTTGCATGCGCAAGTAAAGCTAATACAGCTCGTTTGTAGAGTGGCAAGCTGCGCGCGCGTGAAATTCTAGAGCCATTCAACGCGTGCACGGATGTTTCTACGCTCTATCTTTAAATTAGCGAAAGGAGTTCTCGCCGGCGTGGGCTATATCCTTGAGCGCTAGGCCCTATTGTTTCTACATATCTGAGCTCTGTGGAAACAAGAAACACATTCGTTACCTGCATGGACAGTTTTTCAATCAGCACCCTCCTCAGTTGATCCGTAGAGGTGATGATCTCGCCAGATAGCACTTCAACACATGTATGTCGCCAAGAGATTCGACGGGCAAAAGAGGGGGGTTGGAGGGCACAACAAACAACAACAAGTCAACCGGACGAAGGGCAGTCGAATTAGGGACATATGTGAAGATCAGCTATAATCTAGTTTGGTTGTGGGCTCAGGAACATGCACCGGCGACTCCTATATCATCATTCGCGATGAAGTGGTGAAGTCATGGTATAGATATTTGTCGCCATATCGCACCGAGCCGCTTTTGACGCCTTTCTGTCGCGATGAGCCGAACGACGTCACGCAGGTATAGGGAATCATCATCTTCTTCGGAAAACTTGGTGAGCACTTGGCCCTTAGCTGAAAGCATGGAGCACACGGCGCGATGCCAGTCTTAGGATAAAAGTGTGTAGCGCCGGCAGTCCGACAGCGCGCAGAGCTCGCACAAAGAATTCACGAACACACGACGATACGACGATACATATATTTAAATATATACTATATTTGCGATGTTGTGTTCAGAAATGTTCAGCACCAAACGCGAGGACGCAGAAAATGACGACGCAGTCATTCCGAATGTTCAACTGGGCGTGCCTGTTCCTAAGCCTAGCTGGGGTGTCCGCGTGGGTGCCCGCGCAACCGTTAAGGAAAGCTTTGGCGGTACGACCAGCCTCTTATGTCGGCGATGGCGCTACGGACCTTTCGCGCCGGTCCCTCTTCGAGAAGACTGCGGGTTCCTTGGCCTCGGTCGCCGCAGCCTCGGCGCTCGTAGCTGCTGCCCCTTCAGTGGCTGTGGCAGGTGGCCCCGAGCCGCTCGGCTTAGAGCGATGCGTGTACCTGATTCTTCGCGTGCAAGAAGCTACTCAGCAGGTGCCGTTTTGACCTCGTTAATTGTAGTTGTTTTTCTGCATACGTGGCGGATGGCATTACAAAGCTAGGGGTTAACGTGTTGTAAGGGGCAACTGAAGTAACAACGGCTGAGTGCTCCGCTTGATTCACACAATTCAGTACATACCTTGGCATAAGTGTCGGCCGAGTACCTTGGCATAAGATTATACGCTTAATCTGCTTATGAAATTCAATGCTATTAACTCACCTCTGTTGACGTCCTGCCAAACCTGACTCATTGCAATGAACTATACCTCTAATTGGCGTCGTTTTATTATGCATATCCAGGAAGAGCGGCTGATTACTTCCGGAAAGTTCAAAGACTTGCAGCGCGCCAACATCAAAGCAGCCGCGTCGATGATGATCACCAACTACCGACTCAACGACTGCGTGACTGAGGTGCGGTCACACGATGAAGAGGGCTTTCACAAGAACGAATCGCACGCGAGCTAGAACTTGGTTGTCATTGTTAAAACACTCTCAAAATTATTACCGTATTTCCCTAGTACGTTGTGAAGCACGCACATATATCACCTTCTTGTGGTTGTTCGCTCGTGCTTCCACCACAAACCAACAGGCGAGCAAGCAAGTGTCAGACAAGTCGAAAATCATCGAAGCCACCGAGGTGTGCGCTATCGATCGTTACACTTGCTTTAGATTCCATAGATACGTGCACCTGTGTAATAGATATAAGTCCTGTGGCTAGCATGGGCAATTATGAGACGGGAAGGGTTGGGATGTAGAGAGGAGGAAGAGAGCGGGTTGTTTGAGTTCTGCTGCAGTAGTATCGTCACTTTACAAATTATGGTATCAAACTCACACAATATTACCTGTATATGCTCCGAAGCTGAGCATGAGCGTATATGAATATCATGTTTGTTTTACTGGTGTTGGCGGCAATGCTGTCTGTTTTTCAAAAAGGCGGGCTACGCTGCAGTCGATGCATTGAACCAAATCAACGAATACTTTGACCAGAGCGACAATTCCCTTCAAGTGAGTGCGTGGCACTACTTACTTCATTCTACCCGTCGAAAAGGATGCAATACAGAGAAAGTACCGTCGTTCTTTTCTTCTCATACGATTCTCGGAAATCTTGGCTCACTTGAGAATGTATGTCATATTTTTTCTCAATTTGCCGATTTTATTTTTCAATAGGTGAATTCGCTGCCAGCTGACAAGCAAAAATTCATTTTGAAAGCCCTTGCCACAACGAGGTCAGCCTTGTGCTTACCCTTTCTTTCTCCATATTCTCATTTCCTTGCTGTCATGCCGTACATTTCCTCTCTTAGTCAAAAAGACAAAAAAAGATAAGAGAGATCCTTCCAATTTCTTCGAAGCCCTACATTGATTGCTTGTGCAAGCGACATCCTTACCCCATAAAGAGTGAAGATCTAATTCGCGCCCTTTTATGCACCCTTCCTCCATTGACCTATCCCCACAAACAGGACGCAGCTCAACACTTTCTTGGGTTACTTGCCGCCGACCCTCGTGGCAGACGCCAAGAAGCAAGTGCAAGAAGAAAACGACCTGAACCAAAAGTGAGCGATGATCAGAGAATCCGTGGCACTGGCGGTGGCGCTACTGGTTATGAACTCTTTTTTTTTTCCTGTCATTTTTACATTCATGCATGCATGCGCATGCGTAGTATATATATGTGCTGCACAGACATGTGTTACTGTCTTGTGATCCCCGCCCGCGTGCGTGCGTGCTTGCGTTCCCACCGTACAGGGAGTACAAAGCGCCCGACGGCAGCGCCGAATACTTGAACCCACCGCCTTCGTAAAATACCGAAGCAACTGAATGTACCGAAGCCACGGCATTCTGCATCTGCGTTCCAACGGATTCTGTGTCTTACTGCGCCCGTCATCCGCATGCTTATAGCGCTTGCGCTTCCCGTGAAGTGCAGTAGTGCAGTGCGGTGCTGGGTGAAAGTGAAGTGTGCACTATATAGATAAGAGCCGGAATCTGGAGGTCATGTGTGATGTGTTCATGCTATATCCCTTCTCGCGAACAAACCCGAGTTCATCTCCTCAAACCTCAAACGCGAAACTTATATTTTATGTAATTCTGGTTTACTTGATCTGGTTTGTTGAGAACATAGAGCCCTTCTAGCTTCTAGCTTCCAGTCCTTAATCTCTAGATGCCAGATTTCATATTTTAGCGCTATTCGGCATTCGCGTGGCCGGTCGCGAATTCAAAACACTGATTTGACATGTTGACTTACGGCGGCAACGGAGTCAAAGCGTCGCAGAAACGCATTCTTTTCCGTTGAATAGCTCGTTCTCTTTTTTTTGATTTGCTCCCGTTTCGAACTGACTGAGCTCTGGGCACTGGGCATGGGAATCGGGAGACACAACGTCGTCAACACGGCGTTGTAAAAGCAAAGTCTTTCCAGATATTATGCTAAGGTGAGTGGAACTAGATGACCCTGGCAGTACAACTTTCGAAGATGGTCCCAAGTGAAGGGAGCAAAGGCTTCCTTTAGCAACGTGAGTTAGGAGGCTGCGTAAATGGATTCGCGACTTTTCTTTCTGTTGTGCCCACCTTCACCCCCTTCAAATTGAATAGAATGTATTGCACCAAGTTCACCGCCCTCACGAACGAAGGCCTTACTCGCGCTAAATGGGCAATAACAATAAAGCAATACGGAGCTGGTTAAATTTCTTGAGGCTTACTTGAGGGCACTCACGTGGTCTGGCAGGATTCCTAAGTTCGCGTAAGATCAGGCAGTCTACAGGGGGGAATTCTTCTTCCTTGTATACCCAGCGCCGGTTTTTCTTTAGTGGAGTTCCGGGAACTTTTAGGGAACCGAAGAATTAACGAAATTTCCCTTCGGCTCCGGATTGGTTCACTAACTCCCTGTAGCAGAACCATTAGTCCCGTTCCGTTCGTTTAGAAATAAGCAGCCGGGCTGTTCGTTCGGTACCGTTCGTTAAGGATAGACCCCCACTCCGAGCTAAATCCGGCATTTAAGTCCAAATTCAGTTGCAGTACTGGAGATGCCACACGTTCCGTCTGTGAGACACAGCCATGCACGGTGGGCATCGTGGGAGGGAACGGATTCCTAAGAACTTCGGGCCACCGACAGATGATGAACCCTTCCGTTATGAATTTAAAGCACCGCTTGGTACTTGAATCATCCGTGGGCTTCTCGTTTGATCAAAGGCATGCACAATGGAGGATTGATTTATTTTGGCGGCAGCTACAAGCATTTTCAGCACTATCCTGCTGATCACTAGCGCGAAACCTGCACTCTTTGGGGTATGCAGACGACTTTCTCTCAAGTCGTAGGGCCTTGCGAGGGTTTCGAAAAACGCTGGAGGACGACGACCACGAGTAGCAACCGTGGCGTTTGATGGAAGATATTTGGGTTTAGCTCTATGTTAGGAAGGGGCCGCTAGGCCACAATTACTGTTTGTATTTTTTTGAGACAGGCCCCGAAGGGCCGGAATTAGAAGACTAACAGGTAGAGAAGAAAAGCAAAGCAGCGCATTTTTTTAGGGGGGCTTTTCTATTCACTGCCACTCCGCGGACGAG
>Ga0307930_1002764_pt1 | contig 13203 bp, 13 predicted proteins | sample OrgLakmetageno46_FD_203161 | JGI IMG/M metagenome (GOLD analysis project Ga0307930, IMG submission 203161) | Saline water microbial communities from Organic Lake, Antarctica - #46 | ecosystem: Environmental > Aquatic > Non-marine Saline and Alkaline > Saline | place: Antarctica: Organic Lake... | reverse complement strand
CTGACTCACTCCATTCCCAAACCTCCTGATGCCTGACGGCTGAAGGACACCTCGAGAGAAAATGATTACAAGTGCATTACGCAAAAGGACACTCAGCCCAGTCAGACTTGTTCTGGAGGTTACATTTTTCTGTTGCTATTTGCCACAGTGGTGTTTCTTTGTATTTTGGGGAGTATTAACTAGACTAGACTAGGGGTTAGGGTTACAGGTGGTTTCGGGTAATAAGAAGGGCAAAGGAATTCAATTTTAACAGGAGAAGTACCAAATTTTGAGCCTCAGGACAACCTCTTAGCACCCGTAACTACTTACCTGTAGCTCCTGCCTGAATTATTTCACTGAGGCTCGGGCAGAAATTTCTCGTTTTCTGCTCTTGAAGCACGGCTCGGGTTATCGGCCAGACCGCGCAGAGGTTAGACTCCTGACTCCTGATTTTCACGTTTCCCCTTAAAAAATGTCTGCAAGAATGCGATGCAATTCTGCGGCCCTCATCATTACAATGAGCGTCTCTGTTCTAATGAGGACCACCAGCGCGGCAGTAATAGTTTTGGCGCCTCTGAACATACCAGGGGTTAGGAATAATACCCATATTGCGAGCTCCAATTTTGTGTACTTCGGGCCCCGCCCCGGGTATACGCTGAGTGGGCCGGGTGTGTTCCTGTCGGATGCTGAGGCCTGCGCGCCAACACCTAAAGTTGTGCAGGGAACAATTGTCGTGACTCGGTGTACCCTTCCAGATTGCTTGATTGAAGACATCTACGAATCACTCTGCAATTACGGAGCTATAGCTTACGTCGTGTTGGTGAGAACATTTTATCCCATCCACTGCTCTCAACACACCTCTCCTCCCCCATATTTTGTAATTGGTCACGTGCACGATAAGATTCTTTCGCGATGGAGAGTGCCTCTATAACTACACTTTCGATGGGTGTGCTCCCTTCTTGCATAGGTCCCCTACAACCCACCGGGGATGCAAGCCTTCAGACACAACGATTGGAACATCTTTAAGAAGAGCCATCGCACAATGCCCATGGTTAGCATCACATACAACAAAGTCCTGTCAGATGTGTGGAGCCACCCGGAGTTAGTACTGGCCGTTGGTGGTGAATCAGATGAACGATTCGTCAAATACTGTCGTTCCTGGGAGCGGCTTACCATCATGCAGGTGCTCATTCCGATTTTTGCCCTTAATTCAGCAGCTGTAGCACGCAAAAGCTTGCTCGACACTTTGTATCGGCATGGCGCTGGTCGTAGGGCCAGTACCGATGCTGACGCAAGAATTGTTGGCTCGAGTACCATGAACATAAGAGGACTTTCGCAAGAGTTGCCACTGGAGGCGATGAACACGAAGGTCCAACCATGGCCCATAAGTGCTGTCGTGTGCGCCATCGAAGCCCCCACTCTCCTGCTTCTGGGTGCAGTGTTAGCTCTAGGACAAAATGGCCCTATGCTGCTGCCGCATATCGTAGACTTAATCTGCAGCGACCTCTTCCTTGGTATCTCACTGCTGACTTCACTGCTCGTGGCGTTGTATCTGCAAGACGAAGCCCCGAAAGACAACGGCAACGATGCACAGCCACCACCTTCATCGACTTGGAGCAAACACCGCCGAAAATTAATGGCTGCTGCGATATTCTTAACACTTACCGCCGCAGCACCTCTCGGCAATATCCTTGTGCCAATGTACTGGGATTACTTTGGAGGGCTTCTCTTCGCTATTGTGTACGCCCCGTTGACCATTGGATGTAGTGTGTATTTCCTCTACAAGGCGTGGCTGTTTCGTCAGCACATAGTCTTTTTCATCTGTCAACTTGATGCCTTAGCTGAGCAATTTGGCCCCCTTGCCCAACGCTTTCGGCTCGTGGGCTGCCTCGCTTTCTGGCTCTTTGTGAGCGCCATCTGCATGCTGATGAACGCATCCATTTTAGTCTCGGTTGCCGTCACTATGCTTGGCTTTGGAAAGAGTGGCGTGGTAAGGCCACTCATAAATTTGGAACATTTCCTGGTGCTCGACTCTCTTATGGGAGTGTCTCGCATTGGTATATCGATCGCGCAAGTGTTTGCTATCAGCCATCATAGCGTCGTAGAGGAAGGGCTGTTTGGCCGCAACTGCTTTACATGCTACGTTTGCCGTGAATATGACGACGCTTCATCATCAAACATGATGGCGAAGCGCCAGAAGAAGACATGTGTACTGGAGGTGGGAAATATGTCAGAATCTAGTGGTTCCATTCAGGAATGGCATCGCCAACGTCCTAAAAGGTTAAGCCGAGTTCATGACAAAAATCGTATTACGCCGACCGACGGTGTTCATGAAGAATCGCTGCCAAGGCCATCTCATACTCACCGTAAAAGCAGCGAACGGCGATATGCGCTTAAAATAAGCTGTAAATATGGTGAGAAGCGAAGGAGACGCCAGGCGCAGAATAAAACTTATCCAGAGCCAGCATCGCCTCTCGACATCAAGAATCATTTCAGCGACACTGTGGATGCGCGCAGCCAAGACACAGAGAATGTAGGAGGGGACGGGCTCCGCCCCTCACCGGCTCAACAGTCGATGCTTTTACATGAAACACTTAACGTTGGCTGGTGTGACTTGCATGGCGACTACGCGTTCGCGCTCGAGCTATCGGAAAGGGAAATTGAAGGAGCTTACCAGTTGAGAATTCGTGAGATGAGCACGGGCACTGAAATATATATCAATGATGATTGTTGCTGCCGCTGATGCGAGTCGAGAAGGTGATTTAGGATTAAGATATGAGACATGGGACTTGGACGCTACTGAAAATTTGGGCCTTGGTGTCAAACGCTATTTAGCAAAAGAAAAACAACTTAGCTTCGTCATTAAGTCTGTATAAGTTATGTATAGTATAATGGGTAACTTATAAAGTCCTAGTACTACTACACAAGGCATTTTTTTGGCGTTGGCGCATGTCACTTGGAGAGCTCAATGCCAACATTCAACACTAAACAGTTCAATTCGAAAACAAGCCGCATGGACTTCCTCAGCTCGCGCATAGTCCGCTAGGGCCCTTGTGTATTAAGTGGCTTATAGGGGATTTAGCCCAGTCAGGCTCGTTTGTTTGTTTTGAAAGGCCGGTCTCTAGTCGAATCCACCTGCTGCTGTTCGCAAGTAGTCCGTTGTTGTTGCATTCAAGAAGCCCTGTATAATGATAGCAATTCGATAGCCCAAAAAATGGTTGGTAAGTAGAAATGAATACTACGTTGAGGCGATAAAGCAGACTTTTACCGGGAGTGCACTGGCTCGAAGCTTCGTTAGGAAATAGCTGCGCTTTCGTCCGACGCAATCGAGGCCAGAAACCCCAGGAGGTGACCATCCTCGCTTTCGTGTTCTCCATCGCTCCTGGTTAGGTTCTTGTTGTTCTTCCGCTGCCCGTTACGGTTGGACGCTGGAGGCAACCCAAGCGCGGCGCGCACGTCGTTCGCTTCGGCATTGACAGGCAGCGCGCGGGCCACGTCTAAGGGCGTGTGCCCCCACCGGTTGGCCGAGCCAGTAACGCCAGCGCCCGCAGCAAGCAAGGTCCGCACCGCTCCTCCGTTCAAGGAGGTTACTGCCAAGTCCAGCGGCGTGCGCCTGGAAGGAGAAAGGCCAAATGCCATTGGTTCATGTACAGAAGAAAGTCGAGCCCCCCAATCACATGCACATTAAGAAGATACAGGTGAGTGCACATCGCAGAAGCGATGCCACGACAGAAATCATAACTCCTTAAATTTTGATGCTCGGTATTGACTTCAGTTGTTCTCGTTGCTCTGAGCCCAGTTGCTGTGGCTACCCCTTTTCATTACCCGTCTACGTCGCATAAGTTTGGCGCGGCTCCTCGGTCCAAGAGTCTTGTGACAAGCTCCGCCCACTCTGCTGGCGTGGCACTCCCCGGTGCTGCTCCTTGCTGCGTTAATGAACCACCATTGGCTGGCAGAGTATCATACAAGGTGAGGTTGGCGGCGCCATTGAGCAGTTCTCGGCCTTGCGCAGCGGCCCAGTGAAGAGGGGTGCGGCCCCACACGTCTCGAGTGTCCAACTTTTGCGCAATTAAAAGGGTGGAATAAGGAATGGTCAGTGGTTTGCTTGAAGAATTTAGAGAATGGCGCCTCCAATTTTCTTAATTCATCGTGCACACACACTGTAATGCATCATTCAAGATATAGTAGCTTTTTGAGACCAGTCTAAAAGAAAGACACAATTCAAGGAAGGAGGGCAAGAATATTGCATGCTTGCTCTTGCTTCTTGTTTAAGCTTTGGTCCCACCTCCAGCGTGTCAACGTGGCCGCCGGGAAACCGCCCGTCCGCAAAAGTCGTGAGCTGGTCGCGCCGCGCCTTGAGTCGATGCAAGGTGGCCTGAGGTACCGACGAATCAAATCAAACATTCTTTTTTTTATATAAACATGTAAACAGAGTCAGCCATTTTAGCACGTGCACACAAATTGAATGGAAAAAGAAAGTGGCATTCGACTCAATCTAAGGCCGTCGTCGATTTCTCGTAGTCTCACGCACGCACCGACAAGCGACTGTCGCCGGCTCGGCGTTCCTTCTTGTGACGCGTTTCTAATTCAACGGTAGCATTCACCCACGCATCACGATTCTCGTAGCATGTGCCGAGACGACCCTAGTTCAAAGGAGAGAAAGAGATAATTGAAGGAGCGAAGAAGCAGGAAGTAGGAGAAAAAGAGTAGAAGAGAAGGAATGGTCAAGTATGACTGCACAGCACAAGGTAAGCAGGAGGGAATTTGAAATAAAGCAGTTCAGAGAGGTGCCTGTTACCTGCCCGCCACGGCCTCCACTGCCCCACTCGCTGCCCCAAAAGGCCGCTTCTACTTTGGCGCGTTCCACCAGCTCCTTGGCAGCGGCTTCGCTGGCTTTGGTGTCGGCCCCGTACAAGTCAACCTGGGAGCGCGGACACATCATGAAGAAGAAAAGACCAAGAAGGTGACATACGAGCAAGCACAGCAGCTACCCCCCTCTCTCTCTTTCTCGTATTGCCATTGAAATTCAACGGCAAGGATCAACTACGAAGATTTTTCTCACCTGCCATTGGGCTCGGTCCACCGCTGCTTGAGCTGCACGGAAAGCATCTATCAAGTTCACTGCAGCTCGGAGGGCAGCTACACCGGTAGGCAAACCGACACCGTCCGGAGGCAACATTGTTGCAGGTAGTGCCGATGATGACGATAGCGATGAGGAAGAAGAAGGGCGCGCCCCCGCAATCACTAAGTCGTGCAGTGGTCCGCCAGGAGCGCCGTCAAGCCACGCGTCAGCGACCTAAGTGAGTATGCGAGGAAGAGTATCGAGGAAGTGGCAATAAGGACGCAAAATATACTATCTAAAAAGAATAGATAAGAGAAACTGCAAAATTGTACTTGAGACAAATCATACTCGAGGGCAGTACTAAAAAGAGACAAATCATACTCGAGGCCAGTGCTCTGCGCCTTCTGAATTGTATGAAGTGCCAGACACAAAAACGCAAAAACTCCTCCGATTGATAAGTCCAACCTGGCATTGCATCGCAGGCGGTTCACTGAGCGTGCACACAGGTCCGAGGCGGTGCATCGCAGCGTTGTTGTCACGCGCAGGCATTGGCATTTCACACACCACCTGGCGATGGCGCCGCAAAATACGAAAACAGATAAAGGAAAAAAAAACAGACAATTTTCGAAGTGCCACTTCTCGAGAGCTCGAGAGATTCGCAAAGAATTCACGCGAGAGGCGCCGAGAAACGATTATAATTTCGGGAAAGAGCACCAATATTCTGATATTTCAAAGAGAGGCTGATAGCATCCTGACAGCTCACTTTTCTATCGAAATATCCTAACGAAACCCTGCACCTCTTAGGAAGTGTCAAGGTTTCCTTCTGCAATACACGCACCTGTCGTCCGCCATAACCGCCAGGAGGTACGTTGAAGGGGTACTTGTCTTCTTCACTTGCAACTGTAAGGCTCAGCTCGATGCCAGGTTTGGCATCATTCGGCAGCCACACTTCGTTCGTGTTTCCTGAGGGCAGCGGCGGATAAAGAGCGAGCAGCCAAGCACGCCACGGGTCCCACGGGCAGGACCCTGAGTAATTCCCGTGTGCGGCACTGCGATAAACAACGTGATGATGACTCTTTGGTTTCTTTCCGAGTTCGTCGTCGAGGTCACCGTCCCATAGTGCGCTGGTCGGAAACGGAATAGGGTTGGCCACAGGTGAGGCTCCGACCCTAGCAGCCGGAACCAATAAGCTAAGATATGCCCAAAGGTTGAGTAGACTTAAAAGGTGCAATATAGGTGAAACGCTTCGCATGATCCAGAGGCTAGTAGATCTTCTCGAAAGTGTTGAGCCTGTCTATGGCGGCGTTCAAATAACTTCAAAGGGACTTGGAACTTCGTCCGGTAACCACCATTTAAAAAAAATTGATGTTTGACTTCGTATTCGAAATGTGTAATACCATAATATCACACTGCAGCGGCGTGCGCGCCGCCACGCCACGATCAACGTAGTTGATTTCAGTGACGTGACAAGGTGTCAGAACATGGTTGATGTCAGTGACAATGTGTCAGAACAAGCACGCAAGGGTTTTTTGTGTCTGTGATGTGACGGACAAAATCCTTGGTAGGCACTTTTTGGTCGTGGTCGCATAAAACATCAATCTACGTTGATCTATTAGAGCATGTTTAAGGGAAAGAGAGACGGAGATGGATAGATAGGAGGCGCGAGGCGCCCGAGACGCAAGGAAGTGGACCTCAATTGGCAATTGCCTATATGTTACCTGCCACCACCCCGGTGTCGTCCGTTTTAGTGAAGTAGCAGGTGCCTGGGGGTTCTTTTTGTTTTGTGCTTATGGGGAAGTCCTAAAATTTCTAGCGATAACCGATATACGATAAACATAAACGGTATGTTCTGCTTTAAGTGCCTTGTAATAAATGGGATTATTCTCTATTACTAGTGCGCTATCTGCCATAACTCCGTATTTCATATCTCCACAGCGCCGCTTCTAATCCACTCCGTTGCAATTCGATAGTCCTGCTGCTCCTCACCAATCGTCACCGATGTCCTCGTCTCCGAGCTCGTCACTGCCCGCAGCAGCTGCCGCCGCAGCCTCCGCCTCAGCTGCTGCTGCCTCAGCTGCGGCCTTTTCTGCCGCTGCCTTCTCTTCAGCGGCCTTCTTCTCGGCAGCAGCCTCTTCTGCTGCGGCCTTCTCCGCTGCTGCTTTCTCCTCTGCGGCTTTTTTCTCAGCAGCTGCCTTCTCAGCAGCTGCCTTCGCTTCAGCAGCTGCCTTTGCTTCAGCAGCAGCCTTTGCTTCCGCAGCGGCTTCCTCTTCTGCGGCCTTCTTCTCGGCTGCTGCCTTCTCAGCAGCGGCTGCCGCTTCAGCCGCTTCAGCCGCTGCAGCTGCTTCAGTGGCCTCCTTGGCGCTGTTGTCTTCCACCGCAGGCGGCGGCGACGCATCCGCTGGTGCTTCCTTTACAGCCGGCGCTGGCGCTGGCGGCGGCACATCAGCCCCGTCTCCACCACCGTTACTGCCATCACCACTCGAAGTGTCAGCCGCCGGCGCTTCCTTGCTTTCCTGCGCCTCTGGTTGCTGCTGTTGCTGTTGTTGAGCCTTGCTCGCTTCGGCCTGCGCCGCTTTCTGCTTGAAGAGGTTCACCAGGTCCAGGTCGAGCTCTTGCACCGCTTGGGGGTACGACGCCGCGGGGGCCTGAGGCAGCGGGCCCCGGTTGGCGGTGAAGTAGGCTTCCACTTCCAGTGCCGTGGCCAGGTCAGGGAAGAGGTTGGGGTACTCGCCCGGGTCCGCGAGCGCTTTCGAGGCGCGCACCGACACCTGCACAAGCAGGAGGCGCCACAAAGTCGGTTGGCGATCAGGAATAGGTCAGAGACAAGGAAAAGAGTAATAACAATAGCGCATCGAGAGAAGCTAAGCTACCACGACTTAGAACCACGAACCAACAAGCAGCTAAAGAGCTACTACAATTAAGTATCGCAAAGCAAAACCGAAAGACTACACAACTACACCAAAGCAAAAACCTATCCTCTCTTTCTATCTCCATCTGTTTCATTCTGATTCTGTATAACTTTTACCTTGGCAAGGTCAGTCTTCCACAGCGCCACCAGCTCGCTCATGCGGCTCGGCAAGTAGGTCCGAGCAAAGAAGGCCGCCTCGGGAATTCGGCCCGAGGCCACCAGCAAGTCCACGCACCCGCTCACGTCCCCCAGGACGAACAAGCTGGCAAACGCCACGTTGGTTTTGCCCAGACCACTCGCTTGGGTCGCCAGCTGCGCCATGCCTTCCGCGTTGCCCGTGGCGGTGTGCAGGAGCAGCAGGCCGGCCAAGTCTCCACTGGCGGCGGCGCACTTGTTGGTGAGCTCGAGGTCGCCGTTGGTGAGGGCCAAGTCGCCGAGCCTTTTCCACTTCGATATGGTGTCGGTGGTGTCCCTGTCGATGTCCTTTACCTTTGGAGGAATGAAACAAAAGGGTTCAAAAAGCGGCAGTGAAAAGCAAAGCAACGCGAGCATGTGCTTTTTCACTCATCGAGGATAATGCAAAGTGAAAAGACCCACGCGCTCCCCCCCTCCTTCTTCCTTCACCCATACCTCCGCAAGGAGCTGCGTGGCAATGTCCAAGCGGCCGAGCTCGAGGGCCAGGTCAAACTTCTGGTCCGGGTCTTTGGTCAAGCTCAGGGCTTCGTCTTTCAAGCCTTGCGACTCGAGGAACCGCGCCACCGTGCTGTGCTCGCTCTCCGGCAAAGTGGGCACCAGCGCGTTGGCCGACTCCATGTCGCCCCGCACCACCGCGGTCTGGAACTGCAGCACGCTCAGCAGGATGCGGAAGGAGACCACGTTGCGGGCGTTGTCCATCAAGAAGACGCGGTCTTCCTTCGGCAAGTAGCCCAACATGTACCTGGAAGCAGAAATCGAAGAAGTAAAGAGGAAAAATGTGAAGAAAGAAGAAAAAAGTCAAACGTAGGTAGTAATTTGAATAAAAAAAGAAAAATACCGTAGAAAATTGTGCACTACCAAAGAAAGATCTATTAGTCAGAAAGAGGACGTTGCAAAATAAAAAGGGCAGCGCATCCGGCTTACTACGATGGACGTACATGGTGTGGTCCAAGTGGCAAATGGTCATGATTTCACCCCCGACAAAGTAGTTGAGGCGGTTGCCGGTGTTGGTGTACAGGAAGCAGTCCCCGACCCACATCCCGGTGTTGACCTTGTCGCTGAACTCGTGCACCAGCTCAAAGGCCCCCTCCACGCCGTCTTCGCCCAAGTTGCTGCCACTTTCGTCCCCCGCCAGGGCGGCTTCTACCGCGGCGGCGTTGAAGCTCAGCACGTAGCACGACTCTTCGCAGACGATCACGCACAGGGTGCCCGCTTCGTTCCAGTGCAAGTCCTTCGCCACCACGTCGATCTTGCGCACGAACGCCCCTTCCGCCCAGTCGTAAAACACCACCGAATCGGGCCCTCGGACGGCGAGGCAGTGCCCGCCCCACAGCCCCTCCGCGGATGACGTCACTGCTTTCACCGTCTTGTGCTCCTTGAAGTTTTTGAAGATTTTCACCCGGCCAATCGACTCGCGGATCGCGTAGTCGCCAGTGGCGGTGGCCGACCAACAGAAGTCCAAGGCGGGGCCGAACGCCTTGTTCCGCAGGGCTTGCGAGGTGTAAATGATGTACTCCCCGTCGCCACACACCACGATGAACCGGCCGTTGTTGTTGTGCTTCACGATCTGGGGAAACACCTCGGTGCTGCCCAGGTCTTTGGCCTGTTGGGCCAGGGGCACCCGCTCCCCATCGGCAATGCCCTGCTCGTCGCAGATGGCCCCCGCGCCCCGCAGGTTGGCGGTTTGAATGTCGTTGTTCACCGCGTACACCAGCTTGCCGGTGGAGGGGTCCATCGAGGCCACCGGAGCTTCGTGGCCAAGCTTGATCACCACCGTGCCTGCGAAAGAAAGATACATAGAGCGTGGAAAGGAAAGAAGAAGACGTTTACAAAGAAAATAGGTAAGCGTCATATCAGTGTGCCAAGAAGTTGACCGAACGATGCGCTGAATGGAGTATGCATCAGAAACCAAGGAAGAAAATGGAAGAAGCTGTGGGTATGAAAGCTACAAATGGAACCGATTTCCGCAAGAAAAGCCTCGAGTGAATAGGACGAAATGAATAGTCGACATGCAGGCAGTATGTGGGGCATAAGGCTTTTTCGACAATATTCCCATACGGGAACGAAGAGCAAAAAAACATCCGAATGCCCCTTGCACTGTCTCAAATGAGATTGAACTATGCTTTTCGGTTTCATCTTCATCGGCTCTCAATTTGCTCTCGAAACACTGGAATCCTCTCAACACATGGGAAAAGAAGCTTCATGTGAGCACGACGATCTTAACTTTAAATAGAAGCAGCAGAAGCACCAGCAGGAACTGAAACTGAAACAGTCTTAAACGGTAGCAAGTATAAATCATTACCTTCGTCGTAGCCGATGGCCACCTTGTTGGCGTCGCGGGTGCACGCCAAGCTCCAGGCCCGCTCCATCCCGTAGTTCAACGTGGTCTCGGCGCGGTAGGTCACCGAGTGCCAGATGCGCACCGTGCCGTCTTCGCTGCCCGACAGCACAATGGGCAGGCGGGGGTGGAACACCACGCTGCACACGTTGTTGGCATGCCCATCCAAGGTGTTCACGCAGGCCTTGGTTTGGTAGTCCCAAATCTTCACCGTCTTGTCGTCGGCGCCGCTCAGCAAGTACGGCTTGTCGCCGCCCGGGTAGTAGTCGATGCAGTTGACCCCCCGCTCGTGGCCTTCCAAACTGAAGTGGGGCACCGCGGCCCCCAAGCCCCACACTTTCACCGTGCGGTCCAAACTGGCGCTGGCGAACGTGTTGGTGTCCTTCATGTTGAACTTCGCCATCATCACGTAGTGCGCGTGGCCTTCGAACACCTGGATGCAGTCCCAGCCCTTGTCCCAGTTCCACAGCTTCATCGACATGTCGTCGGCCGTGCTGATCACGTAGGGCAGAGTGGGGTGCACTTCCAAGAAGCGAATGTAGTCGTTGTGGGCCTCGAACTCCTTCACTTTCTCCATCTAGTGAGAATGACACAACGAAGAGGAGACACAAAGATACAAGAGTCAGCAAACGGGCAAGCATGATGATGTTTTGTCAAGACGCCACCTGCGAAGTCGATGAACACCTCAAAGCCTACAGCTACGATTCCCTACAAACTTGTGACAAACTCAAGGCCCGAGGCAAGGGAAGCATAAAAGGAGTGCGCTTTTCATGGTTGCCACATCTGTGCCCCGCCAAAGAAAAGGGGCACAGGACGAAGTGCACAGACCACACATTACACACTCAAGCATCCTCTCATGATGATTCCTCACCGTGTTGTAGTTGAAGACGCGGATTTGCATGTCGTCTGACGCCGTGATGAACCACTGCTTTCGCGGAATGAACTAAAAACATAGACGAGAGCGCGAGCAGCGCGACGTCACCGTTCAAGAGAAAACAGAATCAGGAGGACGAACAAGAAAATGAATAACAGCAAGAGCTGCGCTTCCAAATCGTGAGACTACAAGGAGCGCATGATTCAACTCTGCCATACTTTTTTTCCCTAATCCAAATTCCAGGCACACGCGCATCTTTCAAAACCCGCCCTCAGCAATGAATAGCCTACCAAAGTGACCTTGGCCAAGAGGCGAAAGAGGCATTGGGGCATGGCATGCGCTTCAAAATCGTGCCAACACGAGCAATATGAACAGAAGGTACTAAAAATGATGTACAACATACTGAACAAGAACTAGTCGCGCACCTTGGCGCAGCGTACGGGAAGTTCGCAAATGTCAAACGATTTGACCATTTCGTTCTTCTCGTAGTCCCACAGGAATACTTTCCCATTGTACAGCGCGCTCAGCACCCAGTTTTCACTCGGGTGAATGTCAACGCTTTTGACGCGGTCCGACCGTGCCTGCAGTTTTTTCTTGATCTCGAGGCGGAGCGGCTGTTTGTCGTGTCGTTATGGTGGCAAAGATGGTGACAAAGGCAAGTGAGGATGGGCATGAGAGAAGAAGTGACCGCATGGGGTAAGGGTGGTGACAATGAAGCGACTAAAGGCGCAATATTTGTACAGTGCAACAGAAGCTACAAAACGGATTGATGCAACATAGCCGGAAGAGATAAAGTGCGTCCGCAACATGTTTCAATGCCAAAGACTACACATGCTCCTACTATAGGCTGACTCTTCATGTGACAAGGAGAGAGTTTATTTTATGTGCAAAAAATAACGGCACGCACCATGTTGCTTGCAAGGGCAGCTAAGCGAGGGAGTAGAATGCAGCGAAGATATGCCGATAGGTGCGGAGGCCAGATTCACCGGGTTAAGAGAAGGACAACCAGAGGTATGCGCGAGAGACATGCATGAGGGCAAAGTGATACCGGATGGACAAAGTGGCAGGACATTATTCTAGAGGTCTATGGGCGCTCATGCATATAGTGAGCAAGCTATATGAATGTAAGATAAAGATTAAATGGGTCAACCGCACGGGCGGCCCTAATCCCAAGCTATGCATGGTGGCGGACCTCCGGTGCCGTCGAAGTCTCTGCGCCCTCTAAAATATTGCTGGGGGATTAGAATGGAGGAGACAAGCGAAATGCACAATAATACCAAACTTCTGGCCTTCAAATGATCCGTTGGTATATTCACTAATGTGAAAAAAATATATTTAGGTTCAGACGACTTCAGAGTAGTGGGGGGGAATTCCCAAACCGGGAATTCCCGAGGTCGGGAATCGAAGGGAATTCCTTCCCTTCTCTAAAATGGCGTTTTCTGGGAATTCCTCGGAATTCCCATACAGGGGAGGTATATTGGCTTTACATGGGGGATTTTTATTTACAGGGCGATATTGATTTATTTGCAGGGAGGTCTAGTCTAGTCTAGTTAATACTCTCCCAAAAACAAAGAAAGACAAGTACACAGCAGTCACAGAGGCACATAAAGAATGCACTTGAGCTGCAAATGCGCTAGCGAATTCGCTCCAGAAGGCCAATTAAGGCTCCAACTGGCGCCTTTCCTCCGAACAAGTCGGCGGGAAGGGAGTGCCTCTTCACAACGCCACTATAAAATCCCCATTTACGGCTTCAAAACCAGAAGAGAACGGGCGCTAAAAGCGGCCATTCGGGGCCGGTATGAAGATAATAGGAGAGTGGATTTTTCCTCTCTGTATTGCCACACTTC
>Ga0307930_1002758_pt1 | contig 13223 bp, 16 predicted proteins | sample OrgLakmetageno46_FD_203161 | JGI IMG/M metagenome (GOLD analysis project Ga0307930, IMG submission 203161) | Saline water microbial communities from Organic Lake, Antarctica - #46 | ecosystem: Environmental > Aquatic > Non-marine Saline and Alkaline > Saline | place: Antarctica: Organic Lake... | reverse complement strand
TGAAGAGAAGTGCACAATCGTCCGCAAAGAGAGATGTCCAAAGCTCGAAAGGCAAGGCATCGCGCACCCGTGTAGGTTTCTCGCCTGACGTTAGCCCGTTTTCTCTCGTCATGAACTGTGGTTTCGGTATACCATCCGGCCATTCCAACGTCTCCATAGCCGCCTGCATAATGAAGAGGAAGAGTATAGGACCTTCACATGAACCTTGGCGAACTCCAATGGTGCTTTTGTTTCGATTGCAGAGCTGACTTGTCCCCTTAATCCTCTAAGAAGACCAGCCGGCAGCAGAATGCCCTTCCGAAACAAAATTCTCAAACAACGAAAGGCGCACCTCTTAAAGAAGCAACCTGGTGTGATGAGACTGGCCAGTCTGAACTTGGTTCAAATGTGTAGCTACAAATACGGTACTTGACGCCGAGATGTTTTATACGCCTACAGCTCTAGGTCTAGTCTGCAAGTACACAGCAGTCACAGAGGCACATAAACATTGCACTTGAGCTGCATATGCGCTAGCAAATTCGCTCCAGAAGGCCATTTAGGGCTCCAACTGGCGCCTTTCCTCCGAGAAAGTCGGCGAGGCTGAGTGCTCGTTCGTGAGTCACGTCCCAGGCCCACGAGGTAATTCTCTGGGCTATTATTGCCCCAGCAGGGCACCGTCTCAATGTTTTTCTCAGGCGCCGGGCGCCAGCCGATCTCAGCATCGCCTGTCCTCTTTCTTACTAAAGATGTATGGGCCACGTGGCTGTAATGTTGCAGGCTGTACAAAGACGAATGTTCAGAGGCCTACGAACACCAGGATGCTTCTCCGCTCCAGAGGCCTTACTTAGCGAGGTCGAACAAAGATCCCGTTGTGTTCAGGCTCAGACTCACTTGCTATCTGAGTTTTTAGGGGGGTTCTCAACGCTCATCCTGAACCAAATTCCTCTCCTCCAAGTCCAAGGTCAAACCCACTCTACCGATAGGATGCTTTCACCCATCGAGGGGGTGCGAGCCTAGGCCCACTAGGATGTACTAGGATGAAGAGAGACAAGGAAAAAGCCACAAAGCAGGGGTCACGCGAGCGCCATTCCTCTTCTTCCGAGCCTTTGTGAGAGGAGTTGCCGCCTTCCGCTTGCCCGCCGCCGCCGCATGATCAGCGTCAGGCGCATTTTGCTCCGTGTTCGGATACAGAGATTGGTTGCAGATCGACCTGATACACAGACAGGCGACGAGGAAACCGAGCGCATATGCTCCAGAGACGAGTCGAAACGCAGAGGATAGGTAATCATGCATAAATTCAGTGGCTCCCCGGGTGACGGGAAACGCACCGGCAGCACCCACAAGCCCTATCGAGCAAGTTGATCGATGGGAGGTATGTACATGGTCATAATGCTTCGATGCACTCACGGCCATAAGAGCATTCCGTAATAAGTAGTCGAAAACGATCGTAATGCACTGCCTCCTCTCTTCCACGGTAGAAACTGAACTTCGACCAGGCATTATAGAAGTGGCAAACGGCGATATGGCGGTAATATGGGCATCAGAGTGCAAAAAAATGGTTGCCGTGGGGTCCTTCTTGATCCTGCGTAGCCCTTGCCGCCACTTACGCACAGCACTCTGGAGTTTTTACAGTCTCATTGACATGGGAATAGATGGAGGAGCGCGCCATTTTGGACCGGTACCATCACTACCATGGCAACTCGGGCATGTGCGCCTGATTAGCTTCTCACATATTTAGTTTGCGCTGCTTTGCTCTTTATCGCTACCTGTTAGCTTTATAATTCCGGCCCCTCGGGGCCTGTCTCAAATGATTTGAGCAGCCATCTTCACTTCCGTGGCCACTCGGGCATGAATTCCTGGTTTGCTCCTCTTTTAATTGAAACGAGTGCTTTATGCCAAGGGTTACTCAGCCCAGTCATACTTGGCCTGTTGGACTGCGATTAAGCAGACGCACTTGGCTCAGCTGGTTTGGCGTCTGCTTAGTCGCAGTCCAACAAAACGATATTCCCGGTCCTTGGGTATTGATAATTCAATCGCCCGACCAAATATAGGCCTCGCACAACTGAATTATACAGTTGTACTGCAGCCAAGGCATTATGCAATTGGCTGAGTGCGCCCCTGTACTAGGTTGGTTTGACGACGCCGGGAATCGAACCAAGGACCTTCCATTGTTTTGTTGGACTGCGATTAAGCAGTCGCAGGCCAACCACACCTTTGGTACTTAAAGAAGGCAGCGGGTGGATGAATTAAACAACTCCCTTTAGAATGTACATCGCAGCTCCTTGAAAGTGCTTCTTTGGAGCACTGGGCTTGGCCTAATGTTGGCTATAAGTACCGTATTTGGCCGTTCTTTAGACTTTAAACATACGCGCAATACCCCCCTGTAGCCGAGGACACAGATAGTTTCGGGTGTTAAGAGGTTACCACGTTAACTAGGCTCAAATTTTGGGCTTCTTGCTAAGAGCGCGAGGGCTCTCAAAATCGTCTCCTTGTCTGTAGTACTTCGCCGGTCCGCCAGCGCAAGTGCAGCCAGGGACACCCCGCGCCTAGCAAATAAGAGCTCGGGTGTTCAACGCAGATGAATAAAGCTAAGCGCGCGAGGGCTGAGAGCAAATTTTGCCCATCTTGTTACCCGAAACTACCTGTACCGAGATTCGATGCTGGCTGTCTGTGGTATCACGGATCAAGGTTAGGGGTAAAGTTGAAACACGAACATCGTGGTGAAACGAAACACCTACTTTTGGGGGGCTGTTTCGCATGGCACTAAGAAGTAGAAACGAAACAGAAAGCAATCTTCGAAGTCAGTTTCGTTTCTCGTGAAACTCAAACTCGAACTAATACAAACGAAGTGTACGCGCGTGCGTTGCGCGCAAATCAAAATCGTGAATAGGACGTGTGTAGAGGGCAGGAAGCATAATACTTCCACCCCCCTCTAAAGTGGAAACTGTTCATGAAATAATTTTGAAACCGGACTTAAGTCGTTTCTGCGTCTGCTTCTGCATTGAAGAGAGCACGCCGTTGTTCAGTCTCTTGGGCACGCCGCGCCAGGAACCTCCGCTTCTCCTCTGGTGTCACTCTAGTGTCGCACCGAGGTGGCCGCAGCTGCGGTTTTCCAATGTTGAAAGGCGCTTTCGTAACGAGCTTTAGCCAGCCAGCGCGGTCCTGCGCCAGGGTTGCCCATTCCGAAAAGGTGATCGCTTTGCCGCCGTCGTCCACGAGGCCGAAGTACTTCAGATGCCGTTCTAGAGATCTGCCATAAGTCATCTCTTGACCGCCCGCTATCCTAGGCGCGTGTACCCACGAAAGCATGAGCCTTCTGGGTAGCCGACTCTTAGGCATGCGTGCGACGTGGCCAGTCCAGAGTAGAGTGCGGCTTGCGAGGTAGTACTCAATCGAGAAGACACCCGTACGCTTTTGTAAGCCCGCTGAAGATACTTGGTGGACAAACGATTGACAAATCGCCACCCTGCACATTTCACGTACGCGCTTGTTATGCTAGTTGCGCAGGCGAGAGATGGACTCAGCCGTGAGGCACCACGATTCGCACCCATACAGCAGTACCGCCAGAACACCACCAGAGTAGATCTTCCATTTGAGCCGCCCAGACACATCGCGAGTACTGAAGAAATGATCACGTAGCGCACCAAAGGCCTTGGAGGCTTCTTGATTCGAGCATCCACGTCATGATGATCTGATAAGTCGCGATGAAGCAGTGACCCCAGATAGACGAAGGACTGAGTGAAGCTGGCCGTGCCCCCACAAACCAAAACGAGGTCCGAAGTGTCCCCAGCCACGTACCCCTCATCCCGCGCCGGAAAGTTCATGGCCTCCGTCTTGTTCTTTTTGCCTGGTGCGCCGACGTGCATGAGGAGACCAAAGAGGCGTATATGCTTGTGGGTGGCATTTGTAGCGGCAAGTAGACCTTCAGGAGAGGAAAGGGGCAGAGCAGCATTGTCAGCATAGTCCGTTTCGAGAAACGAAACGCCGGTGACAATCGTGTTTCGTTTCTGTTTTCTGTTGTTTCATTTCCGACGTGTTTCAACTCTGGCCCTAGCTACTCTGTAGCTATCTGTAGTAGTCTATGTCTCAAGGTAATCCCGTCCGGTCTTGTTGTGTTCTTGGTTGATTTGCTCGTTGCAATATCATAGGAAGTGATATCCGGTTGCAAGCTGCGAGCTGCGAGAGGTTTCGTTTGAATCTCCAGTTTACTCTATTTAATTTTGATACGGGAGTGCTGCAAAACTCACCTCAAAGTGCAGTCTCATCTGAGTAAAGAAAGATCCTTACATTCGGTTTGGTTTGGCACTTGAAGATACACATTAGCTAATTTACGCATTTCTTTAAGCCAAGAAAAGGCTCAGGAACTACTAGAGGCATTGTCGATTTCGCCGTCTGCAATATCGCGGAGATGTCAAAGCAATACGTCTTACTACTTGCCCTAGCAGCACCCTGTGCACAATCGTTTCTAGCACCACGATCTATCGGGCATACGAACACACAGCTTTTCGCGAAAGTGGGCAAGGGCAAGAAGTTAGCTGGAGCATCTCAGGCTGACATGCTCCGGCAATTCGAAGAAGCAAAGCTGAAAGCTCAACAAGAAAAGAACCTCGAAGTCGCAAAAGACTTGGGAGCGCAACCACTGGACTGCAATGGACAACATAATTCACCTGAAGCGCCACTTGAGAATCTAGAAGCGAATGCATCATGGCGCAAGAGCAAAACCTCGCAAGCAGCCTCAAGCGCCCAACAAGCGTCCGATTACGAGAACTTTGATGCTCTCGTAGAAGCCACGCCTCGCACACTCCAGGACAAGTTTGGCGTGTTTGACGGTGCTGGAACCTCTTCATTGGAGACAGAGTCCATTTATGCGTCGACGCCGTTGGGTGCTTCGGTGCAGTACCTCAAGGTGAGTGATCAACGCTTTATTATCCTTCATTACTCGGAATTTTGCGCGACTAGGCGAGAACTTTCATTTCACCAGCGCATCTTTTTAAGTCTGAATTCCTGCTGGAACAGCCTTCCTTGATAATATATTTTACTTCCTGCCTCGATGCCATTCAACACAAGAGCAACCCTCATTGTCTCATTGTCCCGCCAGCATGGATGCTGCCGTTAATTAGTTTAACTTGTTCGCATTGTGGTGGTGGTGGATGATGTAAACAGGTTGGGCAGCCAGCGCCGCTGGAAGTGTGGACTGCTCTGAGGGATGTGACGGGCGACTTTTTGCTGTCTTTTGCGAGCGCGCACGAGGCGACTGGAAAGAAACCATTGCTGCTGGTGTGCACTCACCACCGAGAGGTGATGCCAATATTTCTTGCCTTAGACTCGGCCTTGATTGAGATATTGCCGTGACTACGAAATAAAAACCCAGTCAAGAAACAAAATGCTTGTCTCTTCTTTGTTGTATTGCAAAGATAAAGTTCCGCATAGCGTATTCTTCTTCTTCTCTAATCTCCTCCTCCTCCTCCTTTTGTAACATTACGAAAGGCTTCAGCGAAGCTCAAGGAGGCGCTCGAAGCCATAGACAAGCAATTGCCTCGCAAGTCTTTCAAAGCAGGTCTGGCGGTGGTCACCCGCGACACGTGTGCTGCCAACGGCCGCCTCAAGAAGTCGATCGGGTTTCCTGCCGCAGTGCTCTCGGCTGAAGGTCTGAGTGGCAGCGCGTGGGCGCAGAGCTACGGCATCACCAGCCAGCTGTCGGAGTTTGGCGTGTCGGTATTTGCCGTGGACACCTCTCAACAAGACCTCTTCGCGGTATGCTAGCGAGCTTCTTTTGCATACTCTACTGAAGCTGTTTCCATTCTTATCCCCGCAATGCTGCAACACATTATATGATCCTTCTACATATTAAGAAATATGTTTAACAGTTTGATTTATTACCTCTTTGCCATCAAATGCTCATGCGTGTCTTATTTCTCGGTTGCGATCACCATAAATACGGTCCAGGTGGCGTACGATGTCGAGCCGTTGGCTGTCGCTGACTTGCTCAAGAAAATTGTGGCCGCTCACGTGAAACGCCACCCCGACCGTTACGCGTAGGATAATTCCATTTAAATCAAGAGGTGGCACTAGATGTATGATCCGCACGTTGAAACGGAGCAGCCAGCAGCCAAGCCATGGCAAGATAGCAATATCGCAATTCACTTGAAAAAGGGGATTTACATAATTATAAGTTCCTTATTTCACATTTCAAGAAATTTGAGTTCTAAGAGCAGCTTCGTAAACCTGCGATCCTGCGAATGACGAGCTGGGAAGCCCCGTGCCCTGCACATGACCCCAGTTAACAACACATAGGATAATGGGGCCTTGATCCTATTAGTCAACGCGTCAACGCCCCCTTCCTTGAAAGAAATGGCATATGGGCACTCATATCCATAGTGTTCGAGACAGGCCCCGAAAGGCCGGAATTAAAAGACTAACAGGTAGAGAAGAAAAGCAAAGCAGCGCAAACTAGACCTAGGAAGCTAATCAGGCGCACATGTTTTTAAAAGCCATAGGTCTCTCCGACATTTTTCACAGCTAATGCCTGGGTCTGGGTCTGGGTGGGGCTGGATCGAATGATATGTGTGTATGTGTGTCACATAGAGCAACAGCAACAGATGTTTCATAGGCCATATGAATGCTATATTTGACCCCCCGCTAAGTCACTTAATTAAGATCAGAGAGGTACAGGTGCTGCAGCAGCGGCTGCCACAGGCACAGCACGCGAAGGGGTGCGCGTTGGTTGTAAAGTTCTTGGCGCCAGCTCCGCGAGGTCCAGAGCACTCAGGGGGGAATTAGGAAACGCCGCCATGGCTGCGCAAATGTCCGCCTGTAGGTCCATCCATTTGCCTGGATGGCGAGGCAGAGAGTAGAGCATGGACAGCGAAACAGAAGCAATTACAACAAAAGGAAGGGGGTATAACTGTGAGACCGAACACAGCCATTCAGGAAGTGCAAGAAAGGAAGTACGTTGCTTCAGTACTGCACACAAAAAATCTTTCGAACAAATAAGGAACGACAAACTATTTAGAGTCACCAGGAATGTGCACAAGGAAAATGAAGAAAGGAAAGAAGAAAAGCTTACTGGGAAATGCGGGGTCGTTAGGGTTCGTTTCGCCTTCTGCGCGTAGGCACAAACAGCAGTCCTGAATCACCGCACATGCTTCCAGGGGTGTTAAAAGGCCATGTTGGCACGCTTTGTAAGCCGCGCCCGCATAAGTGCGAAAGTACACGATGGGCTTGCCGTTGATGTACGAGTCGGGCGGAATGGCTACGGAACCGGGCACCGCGCTTACCTGTAACAAAACGTCACATGTTATACAATGAATGTTGTGGCGCTATTCGATGCGGTAGCCTGCTTCTCAAGATTCTCATAGCAGCTTCAACATAGATGAAAGAATCAACACGTAGAGGCTCTCCAATGAAAGAAAAGAAGAAAAAGAAGTAGAATTTGGATACGCCAGATGAAAACAGAGACATACGCCGACTTCGAAAGTCAAAATAACAGAGATTGCTTCACGTGTGTAAATTAAACGAAAGTTCATCTCACCACGTGCAAAAACACGGCCTTCATTTTGTGGGCGGAGCTTTGGCTGGTGAGCATGCGCATTCCACACTCCTTGTCCAGCTCCCCTGTATCCCCAACGAACACAAAGCTTTCCGGTTCTTGGCCCGAGGGGTACAAGGCTCGCAGCAACTTGAAGTTTTCGTACTTGCGCCACCCTTTCAAGTCCTGTTTGGCATCACATGCATGGGCGTTGAGATTCAATCTAGAAGATGAATAGAGCAAAAATCGTGGTGCATGTAGTGCTACGATAGCGAACACACGAATGCAGACCACCGTATCAGAATAAGGGCGCACGTACAAAGGAAAACAACTCCTGAATACTAGGGAATGTCTCACCTGGAGCACCCACTCGCGCACAGAGCCGTACATGACTTTCTCAAAGCTCCACGCTGGGTAACCCTCGCGCACGCCACAGGCCACTAAGGCTTTGCACAACGAATCCGTGGGTTTGAGTTGCAGGGCCCATTTGAGCTCTTGCGCGCGCGCAGTCAGCACTGCCACGTTTAATGGAGGCACGTCCTCGGGAAGGTTGTGCTTGGAAAGGGCGAGCAGGAAACGAAACACGCCAGGGTAGAAATCGCCCCGCTGGTATTGGGTGTCCACTCCACCGAGAGGAATGCCTGCTAGCGTGACACCACCCGAAGACTTCACTGTATCGTCAATGTCGACGATGACCTGCAAGCGTGGGTCACCACTGCGCGATGCCGCTTCATGATCAGCAGAGTCGGCGGCGGCTGCAGACTGCCTCCCTCTGCTCTTATTCCTGCCGCTAGGATCTCCGAGTTCGACCGCGGCCATGTCGGTGCTAGGGACACTAGAAGTAGTGGGCCAAATGGGCCGAGGCCGAGGATTGACAAGCGCGAGAAAGGCAGGCGCAAGGCTTGCTAAAGTCAATAGAAGCGTGTACTGGCGCGCACTGCGCTGCTGCGGCATGCGTTGCCGATATTGCGCAACTAGCAGGCTCCAAGAACGACCGCCTGATACCTACGTACTTCTGAGATATTCTTCGTGTTCACCGAACAGCGCAACAACTAGCCAGGCGAAAGAGAATGCCTCCACGCAGAGTTTCGAGGATTATTAAAGTGTGCTCGTGTGTATTAGCACGCTATTGCAATTCTCAGACAAGAATGATTTCTTACGCAGTGTTTAGCAACGTGCATTGCGAAGTACTACGTAGTAGGATCAACCTGAGTTACTATCCTGTTTCCTGTTCCTATTTCTGGAGGTGGAAGGACACGCACTTTTTCAAGCACCTCTCTCGTCGCGTCGTTCTTGGATCTTTTTTGGGTTCTGGCGTTCTGGCTAGCTACAGTAGAATCTGAGTAAAGCTTTAGTAACTGCTTTATGCTGGAAGGTATACTGCTGCGCGAAGCCAACGCGAGCACTCAGTGCAAGCTTCTAAGCTTGTAGAATCAGGCTAGGGTAACCCCTGGTAGAATCAGCAATGAATTGAATCCACAATTGTGGCGCTGATTTATAAGAGCCTTTAGGAGTAGCTCCGCGTGGGCCACTGAAATAGCGGCCGTATCGTAGCAACAACTTCCTGGCATATAAAACCATGCCTCCGGCTAAGAACCCGTTGAAAGCGTACAGCAAGGAGCCGTTCAAGACAAGCGACTTCACCATTGGCGTCACCCTAGGATTGGGTTCCTTTGGTCGCGTTCGGCTCGTGACTCATAAGCAATCCGAGTCGATCTGGGCGCTCAAAGAGTTGCACAAAGCGGAAGTGTACCGCCTCAAGCAAGTAGAGCACGTACTCAACGAGAAGCATATAATGGGGCGCCTGACGCATCCAAGCGCCGTGTCCCTCGCAGGCACGTTTCAAGACGAGCGGTGCTTGTACCTGATTATGAGTTTTGCAGTGGGTGGCGAATTATACCGCCATTTGCGGAGTGCCCAACGGTTTGACAACAACGTTGCGAAGTTTTACGCTGCTCAGGTAGATACTTTTCCTGTAGCGATAAAAGACAAGTGGGTGAAAGAGTCAAACACATTTTAAAATCAAGCAGGTTTCTAACTATATAGACGGAGTTTCTGGGTTTGTTAGACAGTGCACATAATGGAGTTTACAGATTCTCATTTTATTTTGATATCGCTCCATTTCCCCTTGTCCTCTTCTCTTTCTAATCTCTTCTCCTTCCTCCTTCCAAACGACTTGATTTTTTGACAACCTGAACACAGGTGGTTACCTTTTTCGAGTACTTTCACTCCTTGGAGTTGGCCTATCGTGATATGAAGCCAGAAAACGTGTTGCTCGACCACCTGGGGTACATCAAAGTAACGGATTTTGGTTTTGCCAAAAAGGTGAGCCTGAAGCTTTTGCAAACATGTGCACTTGTGCAAAGAGTATTTCGCCACAATACAATTGAACTCGTCGCTACGACTAGATCAAAATACACGCACTCATACACCCACATACGTATAAACGTGCACACGCAGGTGCCCTTCAAGACGTACACGCTGTGTGGGACACCCGAATACATGGCGCCAGAAACTATCCTCTCCACAGGCCACGGCCAAGGTAAGCGCAGTTACATCTAGGCATCTTATTTGGTTTGCGTGACCTTGGCATCGAGCATCGTCAACATTTATGCACCCCGCTTGCTTTTCCAACTCTACGTCATCTAGGCGTCGACTGGTGGGCGTTGGGCGTGATGATTTACGAAATGCTGGTAGGCCAACCCCCCTTCATCGACGGGACAGGGCCGATGGGAGTGTACCAACAAATACTCAACGATAAGCCCACCTTTCCGAAATGGGTCAATCGCGATGCCAAAGCGCTCGTTAAGGTGAGTCGCAGAGAATGCTCGATTAATCATGTGCAATGTAAATAGGCATATGAAGGGCTAAGCAAAGAATTCCTGGACGTTCCTTCAACTATTTTTCTTTGTGTTCTCTTGACGGCAGCTCTTACGAATTGATAAACAAGCTTGTCAAACTTCTCGTCATAAACCTTTGCTTGTATGCGTCCACACAACTATACATGCATATACCTAGGTGCTGATGGAGCACGACTTAACGCGGCGCTTAGGGTGCATGCACCGCCAAGCTCGCGACGTGAAAGCCCATGCATGGTTCAGTGGTCTAAACTGGGCGAGCCTGTACGACCGCGACCTGCGCGCGCCGCTGGTGCCGCAGAGTGCTGGTGATCCGTTGGAGTCCGGCGACGCCGACACCTCGAACTATGACCCGTAAGTGTAGCCCCCCCCCCCCACCTTCTTTTTTTTTCTTTTTTTTTGCATATTTGGAGGCTGTGCCCACACTTATTGACTGATGTAGGCTAGTAGGTTTCTTGCCTGTATATGTTCGTGTGTGGGGTTAGGATCTATCTCGTAGTAAGGTAGAGGACCAAATAGTGTTTATGAGCAGAAATATGAAAAGTATTTGCATCGTTCAATTCATATCATAGCTTCTGTTTTGTTTTTGTCATGTTTTCGTTGTCCTTGCCAATCAACAACAGATACCCCGACGCAATTGAAGAGCCACCGCTGCCGAGCGATCTTGGCCTGGAGCCAGTGAAAAGCCCGTTTGCTGATTGGTAGGGGCAATCGTTGTCAAATACGCAAAAGAGCTGGCACTCCTTCTGACGCTAAAGCCGAAGAACCATAATAAACATTGAGTGCTTTAAAATTGACGCCAGCATCCCGGTTTTTATTCTGGTCCATGTCAATACTGCATTGCTCAATGCGCACAAGTTGAAATATGAAGTAAAGAAATCAAATCGGTTTTTGCTTTTTGCTTCAAAGGTATATAAAACTTATTTTTACTGGAACCTGGAACCGGAGTTTTCATGGAAATGAAGGAAGCCCATTCGCTATTCGAGAATTCGAGGGCTTTGAAGACTTTGAACTGCTCTAAATTACCTGAATGTAACTTAAACATGGACCACAAAGATGAAACCGGGCACTTTAAACCTTCTCTTGCTGGTGCTGGTACTAATTATGGCCTAGAAGGAACAAAAATATACGAAGCTTTATGTCCACTGCCTATTTATAGAGGAGAGCGGAAGTCTAGAGATGCGTTAGTTTCCGCTGATGCCAATGACTGCAACTGAACTCGATAAATGGATTTGACTAACAAAAAATAACAAATAATTTCTAGCGAGGCGCTACCACGGCAACACCGGTAGCGGTTCGAGTAGCACCGGTAATTCTGTTCCGTTGAACCGTGCTTCAATGGCGGCTCTGACCCGGTTGTAAGGCATGTCAATTTGCCACGCGAGGCCTCGGAGCTTCTTCTCGGTGAGCACCGGTAGCCACGGCGGCAGAGGCAACACTTTCGGCCCTGTGTTCGCTGTTGTGGCCTCACCACCGCCACCATTGCCAGCGCTAGAACTACTCCCAGCAGTAGCCGCTGCATTTGCTGTGGATGAAGCAGCAGCACTAGCCGTCGCATTAGCAGCAGCAGCAGCCGCGGCAGCAGGGTTTGCAACGGCATAATCACGCACGACGCTTTCAAGCGCATCCACTACTTGCGCTAATTCAGCACCCTGAAGAGAGCCACCTTCTAAGTCTTCTTCTTCTTCTTCGCCTTCTGGCTCCTCTTCTACTTCTCCTCCTCCGGGTGAACGACTCAGCGGCTCCGGCTTCTCGTCTATTTGCGCTTCCTTTGACCTTGATGCGGCTTCCGTCTTGAGCTCCTCGCTGCTAGCTCCATTGTCGCTGCCCATATCAAGGCTATCGATGCGTTTGGTTGTTGTTTCCATTTTCGTCTCATTTGCTGCCTCAACTTCTCCGGCTGCATCTGACTTCGCTTCTGAGTCAACTTTCGCTTCAACTACTGCTTCTGCTCCAGTCTTGAACTCTTTTACTTCAGCGGCTGCTCCTCCTGGTGGTTCTGGAGCTCCAGCAGTGGCAGCAGTGCCAGCCGTGGCAGCACAAGAAGTTACAGCAATTGAAGTAGTGGAAGGAGTACTAGCTGGCGTAGCAATGTCCTTTGCGTGCGCGTCCGCAAAGCCATGCATGGCAAAGAACGGGTGCAGCAGCAGGCGGCTCGCCGGCCATCGCTCGTGGGGCAAGGCGCACAGCATGCAGCTCAGAAAGTCCCGAAACGTGGGCGAAAAACGGTCATCTCCGGGTGGAAGCGTGGGGGGAGGTTTGTCGGTGAGTTCATGCAGGAGCGCCCAGTAGCCTCGACCGCTGTCCGTGACCGGGCAGCGCCCCAATGCAACGGTCATGAGAGTTAGACCAATAGCCCAGATGTCTGCGGGGGTGGAGTACTCGCCCCCCGTGATGCGTTCCGGGCTCATGAAGCTCAAACTGCCAATGAAGGTGCGCGCGTGGCCGTCTCCGGTCGGGTCCATTTCGTGGTAAATGCCGAAGTCGGCAATTTTGCACAGCCCGCGGGTGTTGATCAAAATGTTGGCTGGCTTGATGTCTCGCTGCAAAAGAAGAAGAAGAAGTTGGGAACAAAGACATATAACACAAAGAAAATGAAAACGAAAAAGAAGCAAAAGGAACGCTTATGGGTGACACGTGCGGTAGAAATTCTCAATACACAATATGCTCAGGGATGCATGCTGATGTTGATCATTGAACCAATCTTCTTGCAGCCCCCTTTTCTTACGTGTATATAGTCACGCGTTTATAATTGCCAGCTCTTAATTCTTCTTTCCTTGAAATGTACTTACATGAAGCATGGGAGGTTTGCATTGCTCATGTAAGAAATGCAACGCTCTCAGAGTGCCCGAGGCCAC
>Ga0307930_1002756_pt1 | contig 13229 bp, 14 predicted proteins | sample OrgLakmetageno46_FD_203161 | JGI IMG/M metagenome (GOLD analysis project Ga0307930, IMG submission 203161) | Saline water microbial communities from Organic Lake, Antarctica - #46 | ecosystem: Environmental > Aquatic > Non-marine Saline and Alkaline > Saline | place: Antarctica: Organic Lake... | reverse complement strand
ATAGAGTGGGATGAAATACGAATGGCCAAGTCTCTAGGCGCGCTGGCCAACAGTGGCCAACACACGAGGAGGCCTTGTCGCAAGGTAAATCTAGAGCTCACACGTGAAAACTCATTTCGCCTGCGACGTTGAATCTTACCCTGCTACCCAAGAGTATTAGACCGCAGGAAGCTTGCGAACGTAGGTTTACGAATACGAATGATGAGGAGTGCAGCCCACAGCCTTTTTGCCTTTTTGACTTTTTGACACTTCGGCTCCCTCTCATCAACACTGCAAGAACGCAACAACCATAACATCATCATCACTGATTGCTAAGATATCTGTTATCTCTCTCCCTTTCCCGAGCCACCTATACAAGTTGATCTACGAATTAGTGCTAGCCGTACTATTCGAATTGACTTAACTGAACTCGCACTCGTCATTTAAGGGCCACCGATAGCTTCGCTTTCGAGAAAGTCTATCGCATTCCCACGTCTACAGTACTACAGTAGCTAGTAAGTAGATCCTTATGCGGCTAGTGACATTTGGCGGCGCTGTAATGATCCTCGCGCGCTCATCGACAGCGTTTCGCTCCTTAAGAGTTCCACTTGATCCTCACTCGCCCAAGACGCGCGGTATCATATCCCAAAAAGCTCACAGCTCGTCAGAGTCGGGCACCGCGAACCACCCTCTAGTCGCTGAGGTCAGCAAGTTAGCTGATGAGATACGGGCTATGAAAGCAACAGGGATGGCTTGCAAAGATGAAGTCATGACCAAGGTGGCGTCCCTTAATGCTCTAAAAGTTGAGCTTGCGGTAGCAACTGGTCAGCCACCGCCTGTGCGAAGCCTAAGTAAACGCGAGAAAGCGGAAGCCGCCCGCAAGAGTAAGTTCGCACTCGAAGGTGGTCGCGTTCCCCCACCGCAGTCCTCCTTCCCGAAGGGTGCGTACGACAAGCGGGATTTCTTCCACTACGAGACAGTCCATACTTCGACTAAATCTGGAGCGAGGGTTGGGCGAATCCACACGCCTCATGGAGTCATAGACACGCCTGGCTTCGTTGCCGTTGCGGTGAGTTGGGCGAAACCTTCTCCTTAGAGTCAGTCATATGAAAGTTGAATTCTGCACTATATGTCCCTTGTACTATTACTATTTGGAACTCTAAATGTCAAGCAGTTTATATTCTGACCTTCGTCTTGTGTGTACTCTATTAGACCAACGGTGCGGTGAAAGCTTTGGACATCAAGGACGCAGTGGGTGCAGGCCAACAGCTCATCTTTTCCAACAGTTACCACTTGATGCTCCAGCCGGGCGGCGACATCATTGAGGCTGCAGGTGGACTGCACAAGTTCATGCGCTACGATGGCCCTTTGATTACCGATAGCGGTGGCTTTCAGATCTTCTCATTGGCTAATCAGGGAGGGGTTCATGGCGACGTCGGTGAGATTGCAAGGTCAAAAGATGATGCTGAACCGCTTCCTCGCGTTCCGGGCGGAGAACTGAAGAGGGCTGTGGCAAGAAAGAAGACAGATAGCGGAGAAGGAGTTGTAAGCGTGACGGAAGAAGGCGTCGTGTTCCGCTCGTATCGAGACGGAACTTACGTGACTCTGACACCTGAGTCCACTGTCCAGGCTCAGAAGCAATATGGGTCAGACATTATCATTCCACTGGACGAGGTATTTGAAGGGGAACTCAATCAAACATAGCAACAAGCAAGACTTTATTTCTCACCGCTTTTTCTCTTGGTTCTCTTCGTTCAGCTGCCCCCCTTCCACACCACCCCGGAGCGGCTGCTCGAGTCCGTGCTGCTGAGCCACCGCTGGGAAGAGCGGTCCTTGCGCGAGCACCTCAAGAACGTCAAGAACCAGGCGATGTATGCGGTGATACACGGTGGGATTGACAAGGACCTGCGCCAGCTCAGCAGCGACTTCTTAACGCAGCTGCCTTTTGATGGGTACGCTATTGGCGGCTCCTTAGGTTCTTGCCACGAAGAGCTCGTAGAATTGGTGGCTTTCTTAGTGCCAAAGCTCCCAAAGGACAAACCAAACCATCTCCTTGGCATCGCAGACGAGCGCTCAATTTTGGCTGCTGTTCCCTTAGGTGATTACCAAACCAATTATTACAAAAAATATACTACTTACAGTTGCAAAGGAGTGATCGAATCCTTCGACCCTTCAAACCATTCTTTTCACTGCGCGCTTTTCGCAGGCATCGATACATTTGACAGCTGCTTTCCAACGCGTCTCGCACGACACGGCACATTATTAACGAAAGCTGGTAAGTTGCACGTATCGAATCAAAAGTGCGCCACTGCGTTTGGGGAGCCGATATGCCGGAGCTGCGCTTGCTCCACCTGCGCCTCGTACGACCTCGCCTACCTCCACCACCTCAAAAAAGCCAAAGAGCCTCTGCTCTGGCAGCTCGCGAGCATTCACAACATCCACTACATGAACGACCTCATGGCTGGCCTACGACAGCAAATCTTGGCAAATGAAATTTGAGGCCTCTCGCAGAATTATAGTGCCAAGGGGTGCCCTGTCCGAGAATATTCGTCCTCGCGAGCTGCCTTCCATCGTGTTGTGCTCCTTAGTACCATAGACCCCGAAGGCCCGAAGGACTTAACTGGGGGCGGCCATCGAACAGGACATCGAACACACAAAAAGAAAAAGAAATTCATGCGCATTGGCATGAGATGGAAAATACATCATAGAGCCATGGCTGCCAAAGAAATCCGCCGTTCAATTTTTGTCAGGATATCTTTATTTCCCTTTCTTAAATTAAAGGGATTTGAAAACATGTGGCAGTGACACCATACACCATGTGGCATCTACTTTTCGTTCAAAAATTTTCGCCCATGTTAACACCAGACCAGTAGGCAGCAAAGACATCGATATCCTATTCGAAAATGTCCATCGTCCTATTTCCTGAGTTCACCCCATTCGAGTTGTGTATTGCGATTTGCTATATATTAAATGAACAGCGCAAGACCTTCCGGTTATGGAGAGCCCTTTTTGTTTTTTGAGCACAAGAGCGAAATGTATTAGTGAGGTCCAAAGTTAAAAGAAGTCATGAACCATCGGCTGTTACACAGAAGCTTATCTCTTATCTAGAGGAACCGCTCCCACTCTTATCTCCACCTTTGAGAAGGTTCATGAGATCTGATGCGGAGAATAACGCTGGGCCATCTATGGGAGTGGTATAATTGCTGGGAAATCTCGCAGTTGACGTACTCGCCGCCAGGTTTCTTTCCGTGCGCTGCGAAATTGACATGGGCGGCATTTGCTGTTGTGGTACTGCCGAGTTCCCGACAGGTGATGCTTTAACCTGACGTGCGTCCATGGTTCCATGACTAAAGGCAGCAGTGTCGTCAGCTGAACGCCTCTCTCGCCTCGCTCCTGAAAGCCTCGTAGGTTTATCCATAGGTGGAATGGTGGTCTTCATCGAGCTCGACAAAGGAGGCAGTGGATTCTGCAGCTTTGACTTGGAGACGCTTGATTCGCTAAAAGTCCTGCCTCTGGCTTGTTCAAGATATTCTGAATTTTTATGAGGGCTTGTCGCCGTTGGCAGTAAATACTGCATCATTTCTAGTTTCTCAAGCAAATTCGCGTTTTCACTGCGCTGCGCCTGAAATAGCCAAGAAACCGTGCCCTCTAAGATCGCAAGGCAGGTTTAGGCAGCAAGAACAAAAAAACGCACCTCGAGTTCACTAGAAAGCTCGCTGCACTCAAGGAGTTTGGCCTTGTGCTGCGCTTTCAGTTCAGAGTGCGACGCAGCCACTCGACGAAGGAGCCCGACCACGTCCACCACCTTTTGCTTCCACTCGTCGACATCCCCTCCTGGCCCGTCGCCGCTTGAAGAAGATCGTAAGAAGTCCGCCCGAAAAGCTGAATCAGACTGAGTGGTGCTTCGCATCTGTAACTCACTCTTTAACCTTGAAATTTCATCTCTCATGGCGGCGACGGACGCAGCATTCGGCAGGTCGTTCACTCGAGTAACGTTCACGATCTGAGAGGCGTGGGCGGCATAACTGGCACACAAAAAGAATAAGTGAGCAATCATAACTTCAGGCTTACGTCAAAATTATGATACATTATTGACGAACCTTAGGGTGCTGGTAGCCTCTTCTGCGTAGCGATCGGAGGGAGTGATACACGCAACCATGAGGGTGGAACTGTTTCCCCCCAAGCTGTTCTTCAAGAGACTCGTGAGCTTGGAATCGCGGTAGGGAGGCGCTTTCTCGATACCTAGTAGACCAAGTATAATGTGGCGTGAATGTGCAGGAGAGAGATAAAATTCAAAAAGGCAGTAAACTGCGAAAGAAAAAGGAGGAGAGAATCCCCAAGTGACCTACCTTGTGTGTTTTCCGCCAACGCCTTAATGACCTAAGCAAACAGAACAAAGAAGCATGTAGGATGAGCGAATACGAGATATTCTATGCTCTCTATGACAGAGACACACCTGGCGAAGAACAAAGAGGCTTTTGTTGATGGATATGCTTTCTTCCAGAACTGCGCCAACAGCATGAGTTTTACTCGCTCGTTCCGACCCAGCTAAATCCACCAGTGCTATTCGGCTCGTCACCACCTGCCCAGCGAGCCCATGCTTTCCCTGGAGCACGATCTTAAGGTCTAAGGTGAATACACAGTGGCTGCGCGACGATGCTGCATTCATGGCATGAGAGGCCACCACGCGCTTCGCAATGCCCTGATGGAAGAAGTGCATGGCCTCTAGAGCAGTCCGAACTGGAGGCGCCGTGAGGCCTTCCGCGTAGAATGTGTCCTTGACTCCATCGTATCGCAAGGCTAGTCCTGTCTGATATCCGAGGCCACTTCCCATGGAACCAACTTGCACCCCAGCACCACGGATTTTACCGTCGCTCAACGACAGCAAGTCGAGCACCCTTTCGTTGTACAATTGGAGAAATGAAACTTGTCCCTCGTAGGTTGCGACTACACCTCTCTCTTGCCGCATGTCAAGCTCAGAAAAAGCCTCAGCAATGACGCGTGGTACAATTCCGAATTCATCTTCTGTGCCTTCCATGGTATACGTTTTACCACTTCCAGTTTGCCCGTAGGCCAACACCGAAATGTTCACACCGTGAAGCGCTGCACCTACCATATCGCGAAGCCCGCACATGTCGTAGAAACCCTCTTGGCGAACCTCAGGATCCACAACCGTGTCAAATTTAAAGCAACGAGTGGAAGCTGTGGCATTGCTTGACTCTTTCGTTGTCACCGTTCCACTGCTTGCGTCGGCCGTAACGAGACCACATGCATGGTCCGCTTCGGTAGGTAGAAGAGGCCTTACCCTCACGGCGACTCGGACGCGATTCTCGGAGCTCATGTAAGTAAAGGATTTTAACGGCTCCGAGAATTCAAAAGATATAGTTCATGAAAACCACCATTGAATGAATGCGCCGCTCTTGTTTCAGTACAGAATCATGCTTACACTGCAGCCCTCATGAACAATTTCGAGCACTTACAGCGCTACCTCGCAAGAGGTCGTGCTCTACTCCCAAGTCGACTCTTGCGCTCCTTACAAGCAAGACAATAGATTTGAACGACGTGCTATCATAATTCCATTGTGATTATCTTAATTCTAGCGCCGAACATACTGTAGAAGCGGTATGTTACTATCGTATAATGTAGTTATCTACTGGGACAGAAGCTACAAAGCTAAGCTAGTACTTCAGGAACTAAGTTTGTACCTCTCTATCTGCTGAGAGTTCTTTCCTGAGCGAGCTGACCAGGTAGCCTCAGCAGGAGTTCAAAGTTCGTTATGGACACTTCATAAGCTGGTTACTATCTTACGGGTACCGCTGCAGTTCTCGACAGTTACTGCAGAACGTTACAGGTTACAGAATCTGAAGTCGTTCCAAGCTACTACAGGGTGTTTCTGTGAACTTTTGGAACCTTCTGTACCCTTGTGAGCTCTGCTCCTGTGCCAAACCACACGCCACATACTCGTGAACGTGAACGAGGACGAGGACGGAGCTACGGGGCCTCCCTGAAATATAATGGAAACATTAAGAGCTGCGCTTAAAGACTTGACGTCCACATCCCAAACACGCGTCAAAGCAGTGGCATCCGCAGCTCTTTCAAATGCTCGAGATTATAAAGTAGTTGTGCACGAGATTGAAAAGCATTTGTGGAGAAGCGATGCTGATAAGCGGCTTGCTGGTTAGAATTTATTCCTGTTTGGTTTTCTATAATTGTCTAAGATACCACTCCTGTATTGTCTTCAAGTATCTTCGGAGCACAGTCTTGTGCACGTGGGTCAGTGCTTCTGTTAATGAAGCGTCAAATCTGGGCACCTTAAATTGGCTTTGAAAAGTAGAACTCTCGCACACATTTAGTGAGAAGCCACCACGATTTTTACAATTGCGTCTAAAGCGACTACGATATTTTAGATTGCGCGTAAAGTCGTATTTGAAGTTAAATTACTCTAGGCCCACCCTATCTCATTCGAATGTAAACTTAAAATGACAGGTATTTATGCCATCGACGCCATCGTTCGAGGGGTAAGCTAACCCTAGAGTTCCAGTCTTCAATACTTTTCAGGCAAGACAGTCTAGTGGCCTCATTACACTGATACCCTTCTCTGTTGCTTTTCTTGTGCTCTCTTTCACTTTCGGCGTATAACTTCAATTTAGTTCGAAAAAATAAAATCGGACGACGGCAACGTCTTCGCGGCGCGATTTGCCTTAAAGATGCCACAAACCATCGCCCATTGCAAGGAAGGCTGCAACGAGGCATCACTGAAGAAAGTGCTTGACAACTGGATCGCACGCGGACTTTTCACAGAAGTTGACTTAGAGCCCAAGCCGCCTATAGGGGCTGCCACTCCTAGTAGTAGTGCACCACCTGTAGCGAAGGCCAAAGTCGACATGAAAGGGGAAACTCCCGAGGAAGCAGCAGCCCCAGCTGTTAAGACCACTGGTGCAGTGTCATCGATCATGGCTCTGCTTTTGCAAAAGGCGAAAGATTCGGGTAATGCACCGTCGAGCGAGCCCTCTTTGGTCCCTTCTTCTGCTTCAGCCACACTACCTTCTCCTTCGCATGGCCTTCATTCGGGGCCGCCGCCTCTGCCGCAACCCACACCTCAGCCCGAAGTGCAACAACATGCCGCATCAGCATCATTCGGAATGGCTTCAGCTCCTCCCGGAAGAGGTCCATTATCATCAGGGATGGTGTCAATGCCCCCAGGAATGGCGCCTGGCTCATCGCGTGTGGCGCCGGGATACGGAGTCGGTACACCTGCCGCTATGCCTCCCCCTCCAGGTATGGTGGGTCCTCTTTCCTCTTCCGGCCCGTGGTCTAGTAATGAGCGAGTTTCTTCATTCGCAAACCCACCAGCCAACTATGATCCCTCAGCCACGATGGAGCCATTTCGAGACCACCGAGCACCGCTGAGAGAGCAAGGTCAGAACACATGTGCATTAGCTTTTCAGCGATTCAGAGTATTGCAAGTGTGCCAGTCTTTTTGTTTGCTTTTTTTTGTCCTCACTGGCGTTCTACATACATGGTGCCAACTTTTCCAGGTCCTTCACAGTGGCAAGGCGACGGTGGCTTCATTTCTGGCGCTCCAGGTCGTGGCGGCACAGAAGGCGACTCCCGAGGTAGCTTTAGCAACGCCGCCATGCGCGACCGACCACCGCGTGACAGCAGTGAGTTCCGAAAGCCCAAGGGACCCGACGGAGGCGCGCACCCGCTGTCGAAAACCAAGATGTGCAAGAGCGTCGAGGAGGGGTCCATATGCCGCTTCGGACAAAATTGCGCGTACGTCACATGATTCTACCCGTCAAGGAATCACAAGGATCATTGAGCAAAATAATTATCTTGACTCATGCCGAAAGGCACACAAGCTAGTAATCAAGGCAATAAAATCTTCCTTTATTTCATCTATTGCTTTCATCTTTGTTTAGATTTGCCCACTCGAGAGACGAACTGCGCCCGTTCCAAGGTCACCAAGCTTCGACGAGCCCATTTCGAGGCACCGGCGGCCCAGGCAGCAGGAGGAGCGACAACGGTCCACCTGACGGGCCGCGGCGCTTTGGCCGAGACGAGTAAGTGGCACGCTCCCACTTCGCACCTATACCTTTCGCGCCCGTGTGCTTTGAGGCTTATCTTTTTTTTGGCGCTTTGTGCTGTCTTTAGGGGTGCCATCATGGGCGGGCAGCATAACGGTAACGAAGGCAGAGGATTTGGAGGCTCTAGCGACTCATTCTACGGAGGAGGCGCGCCAGCTGACACCTCACACTTTCCTCATGGCCATTCTGGTCCTCAGAGTGGGGCATTAAAGCGGCCGGCATCGCCACACGAACTTCATGGGACCTCTCAAAATGGACGAGCTGCAGCTCAGTTGCCACCGCCAGTGGGGACTTCGCAAGAGCATCTCCCGGAGGGCCTCTGGACTTGTCCGGGCTGTAATTGGCGCAACCACCCTCAGAGTGCAGCCTGTGGCGGTGGCTTCCCTTCCTATGGTTGTGGCATGCCTCGGCCCCTCGACGGAGCTGCTGTCAGCACTCGCACACCAGCACCCACACTGGCCTCCGACTCCTCGGGTCCGTCTCGTGCCGCTGCGCCCGTGCCCGCGCCGTCGCCTCGTGCGCCGTCGAATCCTGCACCGTCCGATGGAGTGCGTGCTCAAGGTGCCAGCCAATCAGCTCGTCCCAGTCGCTGGAGCAACGCTGTGGTCCCTCCCAAGGAAGCAGAAGCGAAGCCTATACCTGGGCCGTCGGCCCCGCCTGGAGCCCCGCCGGGGCGTGGCGCGGGGCGTGGAAGCGCGAGCGTGCTGCCGGCATGGATGACCTCGGGCTTGGCGACCAGCAGCGGCCCAAGACCCGCCGATACTAGCGCGCAAAACGCAGTGACCTCGCAGTATGGTTTAGGAAGCCATAGCCATGCAAACTTCATGCCTTCGGGTCAAGACGTCTCGAATAACGCCAATTTTGCAAATCGCGGCTCTCCTCTTAGCAACGCCTATGCGGCCACTGGGCTCGCTAGTCCCCGAACCCACGGACTTTCAAACCAGGGCCTTTCCCCGGGGCCTAACCAGATAGGTCATCACTCCCAAGCAATTGGCATATCCCAGCAAGGGACAACTGCTGCACCAGTGCGATCAGCTGCGAAAAAGGGGGGTAGCTGGGGTGCTGCCACTGGTAAATCATGTTCAGAAGTGTCCTCATCGAAGCGAATTAAATTGGAGGAGTAGCGCACTATGATCGATACACTTAAGCCCATCAGCTGATGCCGGTTGATAGCCCAACCGACTTCCGAGTTTGGCACCTTAACTTCAAGCCATAAGCCGTTAGTAACTTAGCCGTTAGCTGACAGACCTTCTCCATTTGAGCATGTACAAGTTCAGGTGCCCGCGCGATAAGCGGCTTCGGAGCAATGTGTTTGCTGCGGAAAAGTAGGCGCGTGTTCTTAGCACCTCAGTGCGCGGCCTTGAGATGCCCGTGGGTGGGTGCCCGTCTTGTGCCCGTGGTGCGTGTCCCTTCTTGTACCCGTGGTCCGCCTTGTGTTTTTTTTTACTGCACATGTACAGCAAATCTGTACTACAGTACAGTACTGTAGGTACATAAAAAACGACGACCACGAACCACGAACCACCAAATTCCATTTAATATAAAGGATCTTCAAAGCGACAAAGGAGTTGGAGGTCGGAGTATCGCCGTATCGTTCACGTTTGCAGGGGGAAATGTAAATTATATATCCCTTCATCTCCTCCGGTCTCCAAATGCTGCTTTAATGCTACCAATTTCGGTGTAATCATTCCTCATTTCAAGAATTTGTGGTTGCATTTGCATTGACTTAGACTTATATCTTACATGTCCATATCCAAGTGCCAAATGGAATTATGGAATTGATAATTGATAATTGATATATTCATATTCTAATTTATATTCATATGTCCGCTATCGTCCTCGAGATGGATCTGAATATCTGAATCTAAATTAAAATTTGTACTCGAACTCGAACTAATGACGATACAAACCCGAATTCGTACTTAAAGTGACACAGGTAGTGAAAGGGAAGCCAGTGTTCCGGGTGTGCTCTGGATAGATGTTCATGCGCGTGCATCGCGTGCGCGTCAAAATCGTGAAGAGGAAAGTTCTTAGACGCATGTGCGCTTGTGTTTTGATCAGTGAGTCGGGAGGCCGAGCGACTCAAATCTGAAACATAGAACTCATTTAACTATTTTTCTATAGTTACTTCATATGCGGTGTACGTATTTAAATCCGAGCCTCAAGCCCCCCTAAAGTCACCCCCTTTTTTTTCTCTTCTTGAGCTCAGTATTCCTAATGCTCAATAACCAAGACCAAGACACACGTATGCAACCAATCACGAACTAAAGTATTAAACACCTAGCAGCAAAAAGTAGCTCAAAGTTTGCGAGAACATGGCATTGGCTTAAAAAACCCCAGTGCTTTTGAAAGCTACAGAAATACTAGATTTCGCTAAGCATGCTCACTCCTGCTTTCACCCGCAGTACTGGCTTTTGACTGCTTTCGCCCGCAGCACTTGCTTTTGTGCTTGTTTCATCATCAGGGCAGTACTCGGGTGTGGCGTTAAAAGATTTTGTGGTCGTTATTGGCTATGAGCATAGGCAATGGGGAATCTGATGTTTTTCATTATTTTTACACTGCTTTATCTTTGAGAATTGAGAACAAAGAAAAGTCTCCTGCAGCTTACTGCCTAGATAAAGTATCTGTGTTGTGTTCTTCGGACTCCGCCGAGAGCCTATTTGATTCTTTTCGAGACCAAATTCATACCTGAAGTAGACTTAAAAGCAAGGCGTGTCTGAGTTATTGAGTTTGGTCTTGTATACAACATGTATTCATATCTATAGACATGTTTTTTGGTAATTAAATTTGAGTGCTCGTGCTACTATCGCCCTGAAGTAGACTTAATAAAAGCAAGTTGTTTCTGAGTTATTGAGTTTGGTCTTGTATTCCGACATGTTTTTTGGTAATTAAATTTGAGTGAAAGTATAAATTTGATGGTGTCCAGTGTCCTGCCCTGAACTCTCGTCCTCGCGCGCAATCCGCCAGAGCGCCAGAGCTCAAGGGGATCTCAAGCGGGTTTAGAAGTTGGCTTCCTTAAAAGCGCGCTTTGCCGTATTTTAAAGGGCATGGCGCCGCCGTGTATGTGCAATGGCAATGAGCGAAAATAGTTTCCTTCCGATTCCGATTATTTTATATACGATTTACTTTAAACTAGAACAAATCCAGTGGAGGAAAGCGCTTTAGCCATAATAAGTGCAGTATCTCAGGGACGCTTCTCAGGCAGCACCAAAACAGATCGATAAATAGGTAATCGTGAAGGTTTCATTCCAGATCCAGATCAACCGAAAGCTGTGAGAGTTACAAAAGGAGCAGTTCCTCGTGTCGTTCCGGCTTTCTATCCGGCTTTCTACACGACTTTCCTCCAAAGCCAAAGAATAGCATCTCAAAAAGCCCTCAATTGCACCCATTTCGCACTTGTATCATTCTGAAACCGTTGCAGCAAAGCGCTCAGCACGGGCCTGAGCCTTCAAATCCGATTCCGTCGCAAACCGCTTCTGGCGTTCCGCCCGCCTGCAAGAACAGCAGACAGAGGAGGAAGATGTTATAACAACACAAGAATTAGGATGGATCAGAGGTTGTGCTCAACACTCACTTGGCAATCTCTTCTGGCGAAAGGTTGCTCTTAACATCTCCAAAGCGTTCCATTCGCGCCTTCTTCTTAGCCTCATCCTGTGAAAAAGAAAACCATAAGATGTGTAAAGGAGAGCCATACGAGACATTGTATGTTCAATCAGATACCAACACTCACAGGTTCGCTCAACTTGCCGCCACGTTGCTTCCCATTATTCTTGTCACCCCCACTCTTCTTCTCCAGGCCCTCCTTAAGCTTCTCTGCAGGCGCCGCTTCCACCACGGGGATCCCGAACCGAGCGGCTCGCTCAGCATTTTTATTCGTCACTACTGGCACATCCACAGGACCAGCAGCGGGCACTGACTCCTCCGCTGCCACTGCTGCCACTGGAGTCTCAACAGCGACCGAATTTTCTACCGCAGGCTCGACAACGGGATCCGCCGCTACGACTGTTGCGGCTGCATTAGTGGGCGGGGCCTCGGATACACCAAACTCTTCCTCGTCGAGGGCCATCTCCAGCCGGTGGATCAGGTCGTTCTTTAGCCCGCTCGTATCCAGCCCTCGTGCCTGTAATGCCTCACGCATCTCACCAACCTTCATTTTCTTGGGTTCGAGAACCATTATCGACACAGTCTGTCTCACAGGTAGTAGTAGGCCAGAGTAATAATAATATGCAAGCTTACTCAGGCTCTCTACTTATTACTTTACTGTACAGGCTGTCCCCTGGTACAGTACTGCACTGCTTTTTCTACTGAGCCCGCGTGCTGGCGTGCTGGCTGGTCGCTGGTCGTCTGTCGTGTCGTCGTGTCTGGTTGTGGGCTTGTGAGCTCGTGGGCTCGTGAGTCGCTGCCGTCGTCAATTGTCGGGTGTTACGGTGCTAGTGATCCTCTCTCCTCTCTATTTCATAAATTATTGTTGTTTCATTCGTTCGTGTTTCGTTCGTGGTTCGTTCGTGGTGGTTCGTGTCCGACGTATATTTTTGGACGGACCCTTATATGGGAAAGAAATGTTGTCGTGCAGTCCGTACAGCGGCACACCAACGACGGGGCGAGGAGGACCACGGGCACGGGCACAAACAGCAGGCACCACAATCAAAGACGCTAAGATAAATCTACTGTTCGCAGCAAAGTCATTTCGCCCCGGAATCGCGCATCGCGCGGGCATCTGTACTTGTAAGTGCCTGATATTTGACATCAGGTCCAAATCTCAGGTGGAGATCATATTCCCAGGCCTGAAACATACAGGTCTGACGTACCTGATATCAGATATCACACCTGAAATATCAGCCTGATATAACAACACTGAAAAGAAGTGATGAGTCGAGATGAGTCGTGCAGTCGTGCAGGCAAATCAGGGCAAATGGCCCAAATACATGGGTCAAAGTAAAAAGAAAGACGTAAAAAAAAAAAACTTACGGTAGTGATTCGTGATTCGTGATGTATGATGTATGTTGTGTCCGATCGAGCCAGCCAGCTACTGAAGCTACTGTAGATTCGTCTACTGTATAGACTTCAAATTTTCGGACTTCAAAACTTTTGAAGACTGATATCTATGGAAAATCTGATTGGTGCGTGACATAGAGAATTCAATTCTTTATGTCATGAGCCAAT
>Ga0307930_1002755_pt1 | contig 13231 bp, 16 predicted proteins | sample OrgLakmetageno46_FD_203161 | JGI IMG/M metagenome (GOLD analysis project Ga0307930, IMG submission 203161) | Saline water microbial communities from Organic Lake, Antarctica - #46 | ecosystem: Environmental > Aquatic > Non-marine Saline and Alkaline > Saline | place: Antarctica: Organic Lake... | reverse complement strand
GAAATCGAGAACATGGTGCGGGACGCGGAGCAGAACGCGGCCGCCGACGAAGCCCGCCGCTCTTTGGTGGAAGCGAAGAACGAAACCGAGACCCTCATTTTCTCAACCGAGAAGAACTTGTCGGAGCACGGCGAGAAGATTTCCGACGCGCTCAAGGAAGAAATCGAGACGGCGATGAACGACGCCAAGGCGGTGAAGGACTCGGAGGACCTGGACGAGGTGACCGCCAAGAAGGAAGCCCTCAGCGCCGTGAGCCTCAAGATTGGCCAAGAAATTTACGGCGGCGGCAGCAGCGGGGGGAGCAGCGAAGGCGGCAGTGAGACGGACACTGACAAGGACGAAAAGAAGGAAGAGAAGGCCGAGGAGGCGGAATTCAAGGAGAAGAAGTAAAGCGGCGTTAGTTGTTAGGAGAAATTCTGTTTCCGGTCTGAATTCATAGAATTAATACAGCAAAAAATATTCCATATCTCCATCTCGCGGCTTCTTTATTCCCATCTGATTTCCATTTTCTGTTTTCCTTGAGGTCATTTCCTACCAATATAAATTTATAGACAAATGGTTTATAGATGCGGGCTATGGGCTGAAAACTGAAAAGTAGAGACGAAAACGAAAATTTCTGATTTGGTGATTTGGTGGGCCTTCTTCCATCCTAGAAATAGAAATGGACACGGGAATATACAGCGCAATGCGGACTGTGGCCTCCGTATTCTCGCAGTCACAGTCTGGCCCAGGCCCCAGGCCCAGGCCCAGGGTCTCGATTCCCGTGTTTCCGCGTAATTCCCATTCCCGCGCGGTGGCTACAAATTTCACTTTACGCGGTATTTCTGCGGTATTTCCGCGGGTTTTCCGTGCCGTGGTTATAAAGGCACTGCCAAATTCACGTCGAGGAAATCACGTCTGATTGGTAAAATTTTCCCTTTCCGCGGGAATTCCTGAATCCTTACCTATAACCTAGGTCTGGCCGGCTGACCGGCAAATGTGGTGGCCGCTGACTGGCCACTATCTACTCATATATATCTAGAATAACTTCGACTCTGCGATACTACGTAGGAATGGACTATGGCGCATGGCGCGTAATATGCGCAGGAAAGATGAAGGCGAATCGATTTCGATTGGACGTCTCTCTCTGCTTGTTGGTGCTGTGAAATAGAGAATTTCACATGAACCAAATTCCATATTTTCTTTCAAACTTCCAGGGGAAATGGGATGACGTCAGCGGCCGCGCACTTCGTTGGCTTTGCCGGTGGCTTCCGCGTCGCGCAGCTGGTAGCCCACCACCAGTTGCCACAAGCACAAGCTGGCCAGGGACCCGCGCGCGAGGTCTACCTCCGAGGACTTGTCGGGGTTCATTTCCCCGACCATGAAATTGACCAACCGCCGCATGGCTTCGACGGTAGTAGGCTCGATGGAATCCGTCAGCATCGACTAGGCGTAAGAGATAAAAATAAGATAAAGAGCGAGCCGCAAGAGTGTGTGAGTCCTTTGTCGTGATAACGAAGGAGAAGTCATTGGTGGCGTGACCATTCGCGTGTGGGGTAAGCAGTACTTGCTTCATAAAGCTTGGGATAAGTCACATGGAAAAGAAGTCAAATTATGAAAGAACTCGCGAGCTTACAGCAACTCAAACTACATGCTGTTCACCTTTTGTTTAGGGCCCAGTGAAGCAATGTATTCCGCCAAGCCATTCCACTGGCGCATTTCACCGCTTCCTGCATTTGCGCTGTCACTGTTGCTACTGCTACTGCCGCTGACAGCTGCAGCGCCTGCGGAGGCAGCGCGACTCGCGTCCAAGCCGAGCTCGTTGAGTTCTAGAACAGCGGCCTGCTGCAGCGCTCCTCGCAATGCCTCGGCTTCGGCCTGAACGAATAGTCACGCGCACGACGCAAGAGTTGTTAAAGGGGCATACGTCAATCAAGAAATCAAGAAACGAAGGGCAACGACCATGACATGAACGAGCAAAACAGGGAGCGCAAGAAGCAAGCCGAATCACGTGGCAGAAACCCGCATTCCAGTATGATTTTTCGACCTTGAGGCCGTCTAAATACTGCGCTGCGTCGACTTCTACTTTGGCGCCGCCTTCTAGCTCCACTGAAATCGTGCCTTCGACCGAAAGCTTCACGTCCGCTGCTCCTCCCTCTGCTCCACCTCCACTTTCGTCTTGACTGCTTTCTTCTGCAGTAGTACCATCGGGAGCAGACTCTTTTCCATCTTCAACGTTGTCGTCTCTGCTGGGACTGGTAGTAGGCTTATCGCCCGAACCGAGAAGTCGAGACGAGTCCGCTGTGCTGCCGTTGCTGCCACTGCTGTCATCGTCAAGGCCAGCCGCGAGCTCAAAGAGCCTCTTGGTGTCTAAGCTGCCTTTCCCACTCATCAAAGCTTTCAACTCCGCGCCGGCTCCAGTGGCTGCGGCGCCATCAATGTTACCACTCTCACCGCCATTGCTTGCCGCTTGCGCTAATCCGAACCCGTCCTTGAAGTCGGTCCAGCCAATTTTCCCGCGCTTTTTGCGGTCGAAGAAACGCACAAAAGCAGTGACTTCAAACGGGGGCGGGGTTTCACCGCCGTAGAACCTGGACAGCAGAGTTTCGACTTCTTCCACCTGTATTCCGTATGCGCATTCTAATATCAACAACTGATCTCGCCAAAGAGTAACTCAATAAACAACTGCACAACAATCTAACCAAACGTTACACACTTGGCATACTATAAAAAAACGAACCTCAATGAACCCAGAGCTGTCTTTGTCAATCTCATCGAAGACGCGCTTGTATTCCTCCAGCGACCTCGACTTGATGTTGAGAAGCTGCTGCAGCGTCACCACATACTCCGCATTGCGAAACAAGTACCTGCCATATGAAAACATGAATAAATCTAAAAATCTATGACTTTCTGAATAACGCTGGAAATACCGCTGGAAATACACATGAAATTTGTTTTGAGTTCCTATCCGTGCAGGGGATAACAAAAATGAACCAAATGAACCAACCCTATAGAAAGGCTTGCCTAGAGAGCATTACCCCGTCATCATCATCAAGCCTGCGAGTTTGCCCAGCTTGTCGGAAGTGGTCTTGTAGCTCACGTCCACGTCGCGCGGCAAGCCCCCCATCAAGCCGCTCACAGTTTCCCGCATGCTACCGCTCACCATCGGGTTGGCGTTCATGAAGAAGGCTAGGAGCGTGTCCCCAACCGGCGCTTCTGTCATAAGCTGCACCAAAGCACCGGCTTTGCCGCCGCCCGCTTTGGAAATGGCCCGTGCGCGTGCGGCGAGGGCAGCGTTGTCGCGAGCCGCTTGAAACTTGGCGCGGTCTGCATCGGTGTACGGCAACAAACCTTCTTTGTAGGCCTGAGGGTGGCCAGAGGATCAATGGTGAGCACAGGTTTTCTTCTTGGTTAAGCACACATGAAAGCGATTTAGAACAGTCAATACTTTTGAGAACTATCTTGGGTTCATGGTGGGCCTGCAATTTCAGCTCTTGTAATGGTGAAACAATGACAAGCCTTGACTTCATTCTGTTTAGCTATTGTCCAGTAAGGTGTGTCGTATCGTAGCTGAACTAGTGAACTCCAATTTCTTACCTCGATGGAATTGATCAAATCATCATTAGCATCGCCTTCGGATGGCCTATCCGTAGCTAATAGCACGGATCCTGATCTGAGACGAGGCTTGATGCCACGTGTTCGGCTCGAGCTCACCCACTTCCTTTCTAAGCAGGGATTAAAACCTCGGCACGCCGACACGATGAAAAAGAACGCAGTCAACTTGATCGATGACGGCATGAAAACTACCATGCATGTGGTGCCTCAATGGTTCTGTGAGTCTTGCTGAGCGCAATGTTGATGTCGCCCGTTGCTTGTAGAGAAGATATGCTTCGATGAAGTCGATGTAATTAGCAGAGCACACGTACGCTCAAAACTCAAGAACAAAACTTTCTCAACAACTTTTTCTTCAGCGCTCGTCAAAAATTTGTTCCGAGTTTTGATAAGCTTAACTTACCATATTAGGGCACCTGTGGACATGAGTGTCCGAATTCCGGGAGCTGCGTATACTTTAGCAACTATCTACGGCAGCATCTTACCCAATGGTGCTGCTCGTGCTCTTATGACGCCTTTAGATCGCTCCTTCAACTCATTCTTTACTTGCAACCTTTAACTATAGATTTTATTTATTAACCTATTGAAGTAGTCTGGTGTTCTTAAACCCAATCGATACGCAGCCCACCTAAAGAGAAATCGAACTATTCTAGTAGGTCGATGATGTCGAAGCTACTACAGCGGAGCTTTGCGCCTACTCGCGGAGTGGCATGGTCCGACCGAATAGCCTCGAAAAGAGGTCTACGAGTCATCTGGGGTTCAGCTACTGAGCCAGCAACACGTCTATCAGAGAAGCGGCGGTTACCCGTGCCAACAGCACTGCTGCTTGACACGGTCCTAGACGTAAACCGGTACCACGAGTTTTTACCCTTTTGCGCGGGCAGTCGCGTCATGACAGCACCGGCCCGAAGCGGAACCCATGGGCCAGGATTTGACGCAGAGTTAGTGATTGGGTTCAAAGCTTTCAACAGCGCGTACACTTCGCGGGTCAGCTGGCACCAAGAAGGTCCCGTGTGGCGCGTGGTTGCCAAGTCCATCGATTCGAGGCTATTCGACACGATGGACTCTTACTGGGTGAGGAAGAGACGAATGGATAATGTATTTATTCGGGTCTATGTTTGAATGCAGTGCTTATCATCATTGCCAGTCGCAGCCTTGTTCTCTCTCTCTCAATCTCCCCTATTCGATTTCTGTCTGTTGTTTAGGAGCTGACTCCTGTCGAAGGCGGGCGCGCCACTGACGTTGAATTTGCCATAGCATTTGAGCTCAACTCTGGATCGATCCTCATGAAACCTGTGGTGCGTTAGTTACAAAATCTCGATGTAGTTTTTATTGTTCTTAGATTCAATTCTCGCCACACGCACTCGTCCTGTAGGAGGATTGTGAGCTGAATTTTGAGCTCGTTTCTTTCACCTGAATCATCTTTATCCCTCTTTTCTTTTGACAGGTGAACGCAGTACTAGAAGACGTCGCCAAGGAGCAAATTGGAGCGTTTGAAAGGCGCTGCAGCAAACTGGCTGCCAGTGCCGACGAGGCCGTGCTAGCTCAGAAATATGCGTCTGCTTTTTCTGCGAGGTTGCGGCCCCCAGGCCTTTCACCCGTCGCGTCGGGAAGGGCTGGCAACCGCGGAGCTTTAGCTCCCGGCAGTGAGCAACTAAGCCACAGAAACGAACCTTGGTCCAGTGGGCTTTCTCCGACTGGAACTCCTCTCACTGGGAGAATACTAGATCGCTGAGTTCCCTCGTGCAACTGCTCTATTTTATGTTGCATCTTGCTTCAAAAAGCCTATCGTATGTGGATTTAGACGCATAATGCACAGCAACCGCATCTGCTAAATGCAAAGCACAAAGCTCTTGGCGCTTATAACTCATGAGTATGCGATATACTTTATATATTAATAACACATGACATAATTGATAATTAGTATGAAGAAACGCAGCAGCAGCACAGGTGTCGGTGCTTTCTCGTTTCTCAGCAGCCAGCAGGTGCATATTGATATCAATGCGAAATGATTCCCACGTGGATACTAGGTTAGAAATCGATTTCTAAGCGATTTTCTATCTCTCTAGGGTAATCAGTATTTCACTTCAGAGCTGCTTGGGCCAGAGCACTGAGCCGTTCAACCATGAGTGCGGCAACCGCATCTCCAGAAAAGCGCTCCACCACATCAAGCCTTGCCTGTGCTCCGCGCGCTCTTGCTGCGCCAGCGCGAAGCAGTGCATCTCTCAACGGGGCACTAGTAGCTGCCAGGCTTATTCCGGTAGAGGCGCTATTGTCGACACTGCTGCTAGCCTGGCTCTTGCTGGTGCTGCTGCTGCTATCAATCCCACTGTTGGCGCCGTTGCTCCTACCACCACTCTGATTGGTTATGCGGGCGTTGCGCCATTCGGTGTAAAGGCTTTGCAAGCTCTCAACGAGTGCAGCCACCGAAGGTTCGCCGCTTCCGTCGGAATGCTCAAACGCTACAGGGATGGGCCAGCTGTTGTTTGAGCTCAAGTAGAAGGAAGGGCCTGAGTGGTCGGTGGCAATTACGGGAACTCCCAGCGCCATCGCTTCAGTGAGCGGTAGCGCCCAGCCCTATTCACACCATAATTGCACGTATGCACACGCAGGCACATGGGACAGCAACAGCAGCAGCTACGTCACGCACGTCAATATGCACAGAAATGGTAAAGTTACGAGAAAGAAAGCAGCGGAGAGTGGCGAGGCAAAATAAGAGATAATCGGGTTCGACACAAGCATGATATACATGCAGTCGTCGTCTACAAAGAAAAATCGAAGCAAAAGAATAGGAAAGCTAGATTTCCCTAAGAAGTGCTCCAAGCTCATGATTAGACCACCTCGCCACGGTGCGGCAGTGCGAACACGTCAGCGCGCCCCACCAGGGCTCGCAACGCCACTTTGGACAGCGGCTGCCCGTACACTTCCACCGCGGGCAAGTCACGCAAATTCTTAAGCGATCTCGTGGTGCTGGGTTGGGCCACCGCTGGTGGTGGTGGTGGTGGTGGTGATGCAGCGGAGTTGTCTTCTGGCACTCCTGTTGCCTCTCTTGGTGAAGGGCTATCGCTCGGATTTTCCTCAGGAGCAGGCGGCGGAGGGGGCGGTGGCTTGTACCTGCGCAAAAAGTGGTGGGCATAAGCTCTGATTTCATCGCCCACGCCACCAGCATCGTCCTTGTCGTTGTCGTTGTTGTTGCTGTTTGAAGCCCTGTTGCCGAATTTAGTCTCAAAGACTTCGCCTGTAAACCCAATCTTCGGCTTGGAAGTGCGCAAACACAACACGACTTCCGCCGCTGCTGCTGGTAGTGCTCTGACTGAAGAAGAGGTGCTGCTTCTGTTCCCACTACTGCTGCTTGCGCTCACCGAGGGGTCCTGCACAGCATTTCCAGCCAGGTTAGGGTCCAAAAAAGCGCGCCAGAAGGCTTCAAGAAGCACGTCCCAGCCTTTCCTGTGGCCCCATTTGAACACTGACACGACCACAAAGCGTTGCCGTTCCCTGTGGCCCCGTGCCAATCCACAATCGGAGCTATCTTCGATTCTGAACTCTGCTGCTGCCGCTGCCGCTGCTGGTGCCGCTACTGGTGCCGCTACTGGTGCCGCAGCATCCTGTGCCACCGCATTGTCCGACGGAGTCTCCGCGAGTACTGTAGCTGCTGTTCCTGCCGGCTCACTAAAAGCTGCTGGAGTATTAGCACGTGTGGGTTTTGCAATGGATGGAGTAGCTTCTCGCGCCACGCCATAGCGCCATAGCTTCGTGGGATGTAACAATGCTTCAGCGTTAGGAAAATCGAGTGCCTGTTCCACTAAAGCTGGGTCAAGAAAGGTACCATCCACTGTTTCAGGCACTACCGCAACTGCAGCTGGGTTCGCCAACTCATTCCTTTTGAAATCATCGACCAACACCTGTGCACCCCAAGGTGTGGGTATCCAGAGCTCGTCCGCCGCTGCTAGCACCAAACAAGCACGCTGCTTGGCTGACAACGTGCTCGTTTCAGTCATGGTACGTCCTATGACAGCCAAAGCAGCAGGGAAATGGTCTCGAGCTTTCAGTGCACAAGGTTCACCATGCGTCACTACCACGCGTCGATTTCTCAATCGCGAGGAAGTTCGTAATGGATTTGATGCATCATTTGATGGTCCAGTGTCCAGCGGTGGAATGTGGGCATTGATATTTAGGCTATTATCGCTGTCCTTAAGATCGCTGCTCGGGCGATCACAAACTTGAGCAAAGGTTTCACCGTCGTCTTGTTTTTTCATCCGGCAGTACCGCAACCCAGGAGCACTCGTAGTCTTGCTAGCCTTTTCAGGGCCAGCCAAGGCATGAAGCAGAGCAGCCCGCTCTAATGGTGCGAATTCAGCTAGTGTTGCATTGGAGCACGGGCCAAGACCTGTCACGTAGACACAGCTGTATTCAGCTCCGTGGCGAACGCCGTTGCTGCTTTCAATGAGGCGTTGCAGAGCTGGCAAGTAGCCGAGAAGCTCGCTCACGAAGCCGTGGTGCGCGCAAGAATAAGGCAAGTGCCATTCCAGATCAATGCCCTGGGGCCAAACAGGCTCCGTGCTGTGAAGACTGGGTTCTGATGATTGTGATGGTCCTGATACTGAGAGCCTTGGGAGGCTCCAAGCAATAAGAAGAAGTGCGAAAGCACGGTGAGGTAGCTTATTACACCGCGGCACCTGAGAAGCTAGTCGCATTACTATGGTTGCACCGGTATTGAGTAAGATTCCTAGACTAAGAGTTGACTCAGTTGCTGCTCAAGCTCGCAGTTTACAAATATATAAGCAAATGGAGCTTTCGGCAACTCCTCCAGCGACAGCGTGATGAGCCGTACTGTTAATGAGGTCGGTATGTCGGTCGACGGTTAAGTTACGTAGCGGTTAGCTGGTCTTGTTTTAGAGGCAGATCGGAGCGTGAAAAATGAGAACCATGACGACGTCGTTGTTGTTCGTTGTTGTTTGGAGGCTCAGGAGGTGGTGGTGGTGTGATGGTGGCTGGCTGGCGGAACTCGAACTCGAACTCGAACTAACACAAACCCAAATAACATAGAAGCCAATGCTTCGGGCAGAAGTGTACGCACGTGCGTTGCGCGCAAGTCAATATCGTAAATAGGAAGTGTGTAGAGGCGAGGAAGTTTGGACCCCCCTCCTCACTAAAGTGGAAACTGTTCATGAAATAAATTTGGGGCCAGCCTTAAGTCCCTTCTGCGGTGGCTGGCGGAGATGATAGGTGAAGTAAGTATTATTCCTGTTCCGCTTCTTGGCTTGCGTGGAAGTGCTCTGCCTAGTCCCCGTCTTGGCAGTGCCAATTCTCGTCGTCTCGGCCTTTTATGGGTCGTTCTCCATGGTTTCTGCTCCAAATGGCACACACATTTCTGAGACAGGCCCCGAAGGACCGAAATTAGAGGGCTAACAGGTAAAAGCAAAGCAGCGCAAACTAAACCTATGAATCTAAGTCGCGTTCTTTATTTACTAGGGCCAACCCTGTCGGTTTCGGTTTCGGAAAAGGGGAAGTGCGTGTCGCCTGCTCCCCACTCCCACATACATCAGCAGTTACGGCAGCGGGGCAGTGGGGCATTTCAGGTCCGGCACTGTCGGCATGTGCAATATTGTATTCATATTGCTCGTTATACGGATCCTGGCTATTGTTGGTCCTAGTCCTTGGTCAAAGCGCTTATAGACGGCAGATGGCAAGAAGTAGTGGACGTGGTTATCTATCACACATCCAAAAGGCCACAACAACGCCATGGCACAATTGATATGGCATTGCGCTTTATGATCATCGGTCATTAACGTCGCCTCAACTGCTTTAGCTTTCGCTGCGAGGAATTTGGCTCTTCCTTATTCGAATGGAGCACGAGGCCCATCCTACTACTGTAGAATACTTCGAAGAAGCCTCGCTGCTTTTTAGCCGCCTGATCGCTGGCCTCGCCGCGTCAGCTGCCTGTAGACTTCACGCGCTCCTGCGCGACCTTTGCGGCAAACGAATTGACATCTTGACCAGCTGCTCCTGAAGCCAACCCGCGGCTGAGAAAGAGCGAAGGCACATCTCCCAGCGACCGAGATCGTTGAAGGGGCGGCAATGCAGGCGCTGAACTACTCACTACTGCTGGTGATGATCCTTGAACGATCTGCTGGAGACGCTGCATGCCATCGCTACCATGGCGCCCCCTGTTACTGCTGCCGCTGTTAAGACCGCCGAGAAGGCTGCTCGCCACATTATCGTTGCCATTGCTACCATCAACACCGTCAGTGCTCTCAACGTCGTCGTCGTCCGCCTTGGCGCTGTCCTTGCGCGCGTACTCCAATAGCGCACTCGAGACACGCTCAACGCGGCCTTCGAATTGTTCATTTTCGCCGCCGTTGCCGCTGTTGTCAGACCCTTCCTTGTCGCCGCTGCCGCTTTTGCCCTTTCCGTTGTTTTCGATAGGAAGGTTGGAGGTAGTGCTTGCGGCTATACTCTTTGTGCCGCCTGCTACCACGCCAGAAGACAAGTGAAAGGGCGCTGTGAAGGCTTTCAAAAACCAGTTTTCACGCGGCGTTGACAAGTTGCCTTCATCCAGATCGGCATTGCTGGTGAGCTTGCGGCTACTGCCGTTGCTGTTATCGCCCTCCTTGGTTTGCTCCTTACTTGTGGCAGGCTCGCGAAGGTTCAGCTCCGCAAGCGAGCGGGCTGAATTCGCTATCTTTGCACAACTTTCTGGCTCTTCAACTGTGCCGTCTCCGTGGGTCTGCACGTCGATGCTGCCGTCGTTACCCGTGTCGTCGATTGCCTCGAACACCATCGTGCCGTCGTCGTCCTCCTCCGCAGCAGCGGTTACTGGGGAAAGCGGTGGGGTGCTGAACTTAGTGGGCGAGTTCAAGAGTGCCGCGCGCGTGTAGCGCCGGTCGAAAAGCGCGTCGATGCGTCCCACGATGCGGCGCAGGCACCGGTCGCATGTGCGCACCGGCTTGGCGCCCACTGCAAACACGACATTGGCGCGGGACTCGTCCGCGCACACCAGGTCGCCGCAGTACCGGCAGTGGTGCCGCCGCCGGAACAGGCTGAAGGCCCGCTTGCAGCGCCGGCAACCTTCGGCAGCATCGTCGGGCATCCATTTGCTGACTTTGATGGGTTTTCGCAGCACGCCCCCAAAGTCTTCGACTATGTACAACACAATATGAGAGGGAAAGGGAAATGATATCTTGTGCAGGAGAGCTGCAAGTCAATCTTAGGAGAAAAGTACTCAACTTGAGCAGCCTTAGTATGATTCTTATGCTTCTCACAGCTCTCACGCTTCTCTCGCCCTACCGCTAGATTTTCCAACGGGTCAATCGAGACCACCCCCGTTCATGCTGATTGAGACTCACCGTGTATGGCTCCCGAAGGGTCGCGCCAGACTGCTTCTTCTAAGAAGTTCTCCCTCATTTGTGCCGACGCTTTCGATTCTTGCGTCGCTAAAGCCGAATGCTGGCGCTGGCCTAAGTCTACTTGCACGTGCGAGTCGCGACGCTGCAAAGGTCCGCCCATGTCGCCGTTGGCTTGAAATCCGGCGGATGACGAGCTCCGACCAACGACCGGCATGGTTTGCGCCCTTCGCAGCAACGCTGGAGGTGGGAACTTCAAAGGAGACATGGAAGAAGAGCTCATTGTGCTCGATCCAACGGAGTCTTAATTCCCCGATTGAATGTCAGACTGACATGCCCAAATCGTGACCCGATGAGATTGAACACTTCGTTTTTATAACAACGGGGCTCCTGTCAAACCTACTAGAACTGACAGGAAAACAGTGAATCTAGAGTTGCCGTAGAGTCCGATAGATATGAAGCAAAAGCCCGCAAATCAAGCTAACAATATGGCCAGGTCAATATCCAAAGAAAAATGGTTTTGATAAGCCGACGGAGCCCATTTTATGATACTCCTCATATTTTTGATGGTGCAAGACCTCTCATTGGCGCAAACCTGCGCAATCTGACGCAGGAATACAGGGGAGAGCTCAACTCTTGGCGATCAAGTAATATGCAGTAGTCTAGTTCGAGATGAGCAGCAAGCCCAAATGGCACTTGGCACTTGGCAGCCGCACTTTGGCCACGCGAGGGTCCAAGGAATCGCTACTTAGGATCCAAGCGATTTATACCACGCGGCCGAATTAATTGAATTAAACATTTAAGTGAATTCCTATCTCACATTTCTTTCGAATTCTGTGGCTTCTATCCTCGAGACACACAGCTAAAACAGAAATCGAGGGAGTGGCCATTTGCCCTGTTTCTTGCGTGGTTATTGGCTGGGTAATTTAGGTCTATAGCTAGACTCCGAGTCGAACTAACATTCCGACCCTGGTCTTGTGGTCCTCCATACTCCACGCCCCTGTAGCACGAAGAATTCAGGCTTGTTGCTCATGTCATTGAAATTACTCTTCGTGGCTCTACAGATGCCCGTGTTAACTATCCACCGGTTCAAAAAAATGGTCGAAATCTACTACCTTCGAGCTCAAATAAATCCAGGGGATCGCCGAGTTAGTTCCATATGCGGACATGGGAGACCCCGCTTCTACATTGATGGCACTGGTTTCATTGATTTTTGTGAGAAGTTCAAGTACTTGTGCTCAATTCTCCACTACTCGCTTACCTCTGATGCAGATGTTGACAAGCGAATAACATCAGCGACGGCTGCTTTTGGCGCCCTAAAAAACATTTTTGCTGACAAGTATCTCTCAGAGGAACTTAAGGGTGAAGTATACAAGGCTCTTATCTTGCCTACTTTACTTTACGGTTGTGAAGCTTGGTCTAGTCTAGTCCTTGTGTGAAGATTTATTTAAGCGCCTTCGAAGTTTCCATAACAGGTGTGCTCGTAGCATGTGCCGTGTGAACCTCCATCATACCTTCCGCCACCATATCACTTCCGCAAATCTTTTCCGTCGCTTGGGCATTCTTGGCTTCGTCAGTTACTTTCATAATCGGATTCTTCGTTGGGCTGGACACGTCGCACGTATACCCATGAGCCGGGCGCCACGGCAGTTACTGACTGGCTGGGTATCGCATTCTCGACCGATTGGTTGTCCACAGATGACTTGGGGCAGGACGTTGGAGAACGCGCTCAAAAGTAAAGGCATTTCGAAGGATTTCGATGAGTGGATCGCCATTGCCAAGGACAGGTCGAAGTGGAGACAGCTGACTCACTCCATTCCCAAACCTCCTGATGCCTGGCGGCTGAAGGGCACCTCGAGAGGAAATGATTACAATTGCATTACGCAAAAGGACACTCAGCCCAGTCAGACTTGTTCTGAAGGTTACATTTTTCTGTTGCTATTTGCCACAGTGGTGTTTCTTTGTATTTTTGGGGAGTATTGTCTAGACTAGACTAGGGAGATAGATATAATGACTCCCATAATTCATACCAACTTTGGTGCAATTCCACTTGGATGGTCCTGAATTACATCGATATTAGTTTTACTAGTAGGTGTAAAATTGGCATGTAAATTGTGGTGTGATTCACCGAAGTATGCAATTTTGCGCATGAACACCCACCTCTAGCCCAAAACTGAGCACGTTGGGATGTTGAAATGGCCTTCATAGCTTTCTACTGTGACCTTTCAAGCCTCTGAGGGCGCTATATGGCCGACGCGGTGGCGTTTCGCGTGGCGGCGACAAAAATGCACATGTCG
>Ga0307930_1002753_pt1 | contig 13240 bp, 10 predicted proteins | sample OrgLakmetageno46_FD_203161 | JGI IMG/M metagenome (GOLD analysis project Ga0307930, IMG submission 203161) | Saline water microbial communities from Organic Lake, Antarctica - #46 | ecosystem: Environmental > Aquatic > Non-marine Saline and Alkaline > Saline | place: Antarctica: Organic Lake... | reverse complement strand
TTATGCAATACCAGACGCTACTCAGACGTATATCGCACCAAGCACCAAGGGCACAGACATAATTGGAAGGATTGCGCGCTTCGAGCCGTTAGCCGTTAGGACGAGGGCGAGGTCGCATCGGAAACTGTTGAGCACTAACGCTAATCATCGTGCACCGCACCGAGTATCGGAGGCACAAAAATAATTTTAAGGTGGCGCGCTTCGAGTCGCTAGCCGGCCGCTAGGACGAGGGCGCATCGGAAGCTGCTTTCTCCCAGAAACACAACACAAAACACAAGTCAAGTTCATAGCGGAGTGCATGTGTCATGTGTCATGTGCCATAGAATTCAGGCGCGAAAACGGCAAAAAGAAAAGTCATAAATTCCAAGTGGCCAAGTTAACACAGACACAGACAAAGACACACAGAGCCGTAATTGCTCCTGTGAACATGACTGCATGATAAGTACATCAAGCAAGGTCACCAAGAAAGCCTTTTGATGCTGACGGCTTTAGAAAATGATGTTTGAAATTTACTCTCGCTAGGGTGGCCTGCTACTCAAATGATTCGACTACTTTCGATCCACTATGCATAATCAAGATGAGTATATGAATTCAATTGTTGTCTCGACTGTATTTTCATTGATCTTTTCTTCATTCGCACGATCTTCTCATAAACTTCTTGCAAATATTGTCTATGAAAAAGTACCCTTAAGTATCCCCGAGGATCCAACAAAATCGAATTCATCACAGCTGTAGTCGCCATAAGTTGGAAGGAAATCGTTGAATGCAGATGCCCCCGAAACGGTCACGCGCCGGGAACTTGGGGATCCAACACGGGAATTCCAAGCGCTACTCTGAGCGCTACTTCCGCGGCTCAGATCCAGTAAAGCGCTAACTGCTAAGTCTAGATCAGAATTACAGTCGTAGTTATCTAATGGTGATGAGGGGCCTGATCTTGCCGGAGCAATCTCTCCATTCAAATAATCGGATGTAGCTGTTCCAGGCGAGATGGCTACGAAATCAGTCACAGGATCCGAGGAGAGATTGGCATGGAAGCTTTCTTCGAGGCGAACTCGCAGATCAGATAAGACTTCAGCAGACTTTACACTATAATCTTCTTGATCATCCGAGTCTGCTTGAAAGTTATGACTGTTTTCGGGAGACTTTCCAAAGTAATCGCTTCTTTGTGATAGTGAATTTTGGTCAGCAGGCAGCGAAGGCCGGTCTTGTTCACATAAAAGCTTGTTTTCGGGCGTATGAAGTGGTTCCGGAGGCGATGTGACTTTGACGCGTGTAATTGAAAGACAAGCTTCTCGATTATCGCGAGCAAACGACGGGTGGTAAAAGGAATCGCAGTGTGTATTTCGCCCAGCGGTTCTAGTACCGACAAAGCCATACAAATTCATTTGTTTCAGAAAGCTACTGATTTTAGCCCGGTCTGCATTAGATTTCTGTCCCATCTGTCAAAGATTTAGCGAGTGAGATACGAATATAGTTTGTGTGGAGTTTGACGGAATATTTAGGACTACTCGAAGAGCGTAAAGGGTATGTAAGGTCGTGTCCGCAAGTTCGTGGATACCTTTTCAAACTTCTCAGGCATTACAGTGGACACAAAGGTTTCCCAATCGGTAATGAGGATAAGCTTCCCTGATTCATCAAAGTGTATGCACTCGTGTCGATCATCATCCACTGAGGCTAGTAACTGTTTCAAAAATCTAGGCTGCATTCCTCCACGATTAACTTTGGCCTTTTTGGTGACACTTGGAGCTTCTGCTTCTACTTCTTCCTCAGTTTTCGACACATACAATTTGGGAGTTGAGTATTCCATTGAGCTCACAGGAAATCGATAAGTTATTTCAAGGAATGCACACTTTTTAAGTACAGATCTGTAGAACGCTTTCTATGATTCCTTTTGTGAAAATGGATTTTTGAAAATATATTCAAACTTCTGCAGGGCTTTACGAGTACTAGTAATAAAATTATAAAATTACATGTGTACTTATGCATCGAGTTTGGAGAGATGTTTACATATATTTACGCACTTTTCATTATTTTCCCGCGATAGAGTAAGTACTTGTACGTATCTACTTACTTAGAAACCTCTTCCTGCCATGTCGCTTTAATATATTCAGCCCGCCAACTGAGCATTTGTTTTGCTGTATAATTGGTGTTGCAAAATGAAAATCGGCCGCGAAAAGTAGTGCTTATGTCTTGAAGATGTATTGAAGAGAGCACGTCTAGCATATTTTATTCACACGATCTTCGAATAATACAGCTTGATTTCAAATGATTTACTGTGCACATTGCAATTGCTGTGAAATTTGCGAACAACAGAGAGCACGAGATTTGATCAACCTCAAATTTAATTTGCAATTTATGTCACTGATCGCATCGTGCAGCCTCGAGACAATCTCGTAATTTTTATGATGCATGCACCCCGGAGAATGAACCGAAGGTCAGCTCACATCAAAGAGGTGACTCGAACGGCTTCCTCTCAAACTTCTTTGAGGACCCCATATTGTGGTGGCATTTATACCAGGCGTGCGCGCTTTCAACAACGGTGACGTTGCCAGTATTGTGGAAAGCTGTCGGAGGCTGAGCGTCGTCCAATTATGGCTGCGAATCAATCTGGGAATGGGAAGTCTATTGATGCTCTTCATGGAACCCCTGTGCTTGACGTCAATGCTCAAGCACGCGTCGTCGATGACGTTGCCTATGAAGACGACGAAGTAGACTCGGAGCTTTTCCTTGAAAATTTTAGTCAAGTCTGGCAATCCGAAAATCAACATACACACCAAGAACGAGCAAAGCCTCGGTCGCGCTTTCGCTTTGCGTCCTTGGGCAGCGAAGAAGTTGAAGACGCCCATCCCATCGAGTCAAGCGTCATGCGCAGCCGCATGGAATCTCACAGGATCATGTCGAAGTACGAAAGCCTTGGGTACGAGCAAATTGTAAATGCACCCTTTATCTCGAGTCGTGCGTCGAAGCCCTCTTCAAAAATGAGGATTCGTTGGGGTCTAACATGTGTTGTAGGAGTCCTCACCGCTGTCGCTGGTGTTACTATTGACAAAATGAGCGGCGAGTTAGTCAATTACAGAAATTATCTCATCGTTTCTGAGTCTGGCTTTGAAGTGCGTGGTTTCTTTTCTTTTGTGCTGTTCAATGCAATTTTGGTAGCGGCTGCTGCAGCAGCGTCAATCTATTGGGCACCTGGTGCAATTGGCAGCGGAATTCCTGGAATCAAAGCATTTTTGAATGGAGTCGACGTAAAAAATGTTACCTTTGATGCAAAAAATTTTGCAGTTAAACTCGGTGGAGTAATTTTGTGCTACGCTTCTGGATTGATGATAGGCCCTGAAGGTCCAATGGTTCACATCGGAGGAATGATCGGCTCGGCGATGATGGGCTCGCGGCCTCCGCTGGTGGCCACAAGTGCAAACTACGACCGAATGCGTCGTGATTTTGTTAGTCTTGGAGCGGCTGCAGGATTTGCAATTGCTTTTGGTGCGCCTATTGGTGGAGTGCTTTTCGCATTTGAAGAAGCGTGTTCATTTTGGTCAACCACGCTGATGTGGCGAGCTCTTACGGCGACACTCGTGGGCACTGTTTCCCTCCTTATTTTTGGCAATTTACTCAACACGGACCGCTATATTGGAGACAACTGGGTTTCAGTTAACACTGGCCTGATAACGTTGAGCGGAGGCGAGGCTGTTTCAGTTGAAGAAGTACCGCTGTTTGTGTTGATTGGCATTATCGGTGGTTGCATGGGAGCTTTGTTCAACGCGCTTTGGGCGGCAAAAATGACAGCATTGGCCAATTTGAGATTGGACCGTCTGAAACGTCTGCAGCTTATAGTTGCCATATCAATACTAACTTCTATACTTATGTACTCAACTCCAGCAATCCTCGGAGAGTCAGTTTGCAGACATGAGGGCCGTTTCTCAGCAGAATCCGAGGATCTTCCATCCATGTGGACTCGCTTTGGCTGTGATGACAAAAGAGACATCAACGTTGCAGCTTCTGTATTTTTTGCCAACAGAGCGGATGCAATTCGAGCATTTCTCAACGAGGCGCAACAATTTCACGTTCTGTCGCTCATCGCCATGCTTGCTGTCTTCATGCCGCTGACTATCATATCGTTTTGTCAGGATGTCCCTGGCGGCATGTTTTTGCCCACGATGCTGAATGGATCCTGTATGGGTGCTTTAATCGGCAAGATAGCTGCTCTTGCTATCTCAGCTGAATATGGGTCATCAACTGAAATGAACCTTATGAGACACTGTGGCTTGATTGGAGCTGTTGCTCTTCTGGGAGGGATCCTCAGGAGCACGGTCTCCCTTTGTGTTATCATCACAGAAGGCACAGGGCAGACAAATCTCTTGCTTCCGATCATTATCACGTCACTCTTTGCTCGTATTGTAGGAAACTGCTTTAACACAGGCCTCTACGACACGTCTATGCACATGGAGGCAATTCCATTCCTCTCTACGGAGTCACCCGCCAAAGACTCCGTTCTTCGAGTTGGCAACATCATGAGCGATGATGTAGTAGCAATTAAGCCCGTTGCCAGCGTCGGTGAGATAGTGAGGATCTTGCGCCTCACTCGTCATGGAGCATTTCCTGTAGTGGACAACGGCGGGCGGTTGAAAGGTCTCATCACTCGTGTGCAATTGCGGCAACTTTTGCGGCTCCAACGATTTACACTGAAGCCCCCGGAGGGCACCACCGCCAGCCGGCTAATCCATGAAGCACTGTCATCAACGGGCGCAGAGTCATACCCACAAGAGGCAGATTCATCAAAGATAGTAGCAGCGGAAGACGAGCGCGTAGACGTAAGCGAATACATGAACCAGGGCCCGCACGTGGTGTTGCTGAGCTGCCCGGTAAAGACACGAAACTTCTCTCCCGTTCTTCACGTGGATGAGCAAAGTGATTGTTGTGTTTATAAAAGTTTGATTGCTTCTCGTTGCTGTTCTGCCATGTATCATTGTCAGCTTATACGTTTCTCGCCAGATCTCGCGGGCGTACCGCATGTTCCTTGGCTTAGGGCTGCGGCACTTGCCTGTACTCGACGAAGATGGCAGTGTGGCAGGCCTCCTCACGCGCAAAGACCTCATCGCACACGCAGCCTGGATCGAATGGAGCTCAGAACTACGGAGTTTTACGCCGAATACTTTTTCTTAGATGCTACACATCTTATCCATTACTGAGATGGCGTATCGACAGCTGTTACGAGCACTCAATAAATCTATAATTAGTCTACAGCACGGTACTAACTGCGAGATATACTGGAGCTCTATGTAAGTAGATTTAAATATCGCTGCTAAACGGCCAGGTATGATTATACGGCGGCTACTACCATAGCGGGCCATATCACAAACGAAGCTAAAAAAGACTAAGCGAATGGAAATGCCTTCGACACGTGGCGTTATAATACAACTATTTTTATAAACTATGACTATTTGTAATCGGAAGTTAAAGTCGGCCTTTCCGGGAACGCCGGGGGGGCCTAGTCAGTACTGTTCAATACTCCCCAAATACAAGGAAATACGAAGTTCGGCCCCGCGAACAGGCCTGACCGGGCTTAATGTCCTCTTGCATGCAGCAATTATAATCATTCAATCTCGAGGTGACATGTGTCCTTCGGCCATCAGCCATCGAGATTTGCCAATTTTTTTGGAATAGTAGCTACGCAGTAGCTGGTGGCAGGGCAATGGGGGCGAATTCGCTTCTTGTAGCTAGACTAAATCCTTTCTTTCAAGTACATAAAGCACAGGTCAATTCAAGCCGATAGCAACAGAAAAGGCAGAGGCTAAGGCAGAGTAAGTATAACACCCAAGCACCGATTTCTACTTGAGGGTGGATACGCAGGAGCGGAGATGTATGGTACCTCAACGCGCTGATACAAAATTTCGCAAGTATTCCTCCCCAACGGCTTATATTTAAGTTGCACGACGTGTACTTTTTCCTGGTGCATGTGCCTGTAGAGTCCACACGGCAGCACACATTCAGCCGTATGCAATGCAAGCGCCGTACAGTATATTCACTACAGTCGCTACTAGGGTCTGTCTGGCTCGACGACGCTGCTGTTGCCGTTAGCTGCAGCTTGCGCCGCGGCTACTCGGCTTAGCAAGCCAGACGCATATGACGTTTGCTTCGCTGGTTCAAACGCGTGCAAAGACTCAATCTGCGGTGCGACAGCAGAGTGCACCTGTACAAACATTCCAAATGATGGGGAGAGCAACACATAGGTTTGTTACCTTCGCCCTCTGATTAATGGTGACTTCAGAAAGCTGCTTGGTGGGGGATTTAAATTATGCACTCATACAAGTGCAGCCATGAAAAAGACTTCAATGTGTGTGCTCAACGTGTTTTGTGAGAACCTCGTGAATAAGCTGTAAAAAGTCAGCTGTATCAGCTTGCAGCTGCTCTCTTTTTTGCACTAAAGTTTCGCTTGAACCATCATCGACAACATCTGAGGCACCGCTAGAATCAGCCAGCGTATCGGAGACTTCGCTTGCAATTTCGAGCAGTCGTAAAACTTTGTTCTCCGCGTCTTCTAATCTGCGCAGTTGCGCCTCAAGGTTCTCAGCGTTTACCTCGCTACCTCTTTCTACCATGATAATGCCTGCAGAATTATGCAACTAACCTAACTGAAAATACTTGGCTACCTGAAATCTATTCCTCCAGCAGGAGAAATTAATGCAACAACTTTACCAAAAGACTAGCCTAGCTACTTAGAAGCAATGTTGCAAAGACTTTCCCGATACTAGTATTGCCATCTTATATAATAGGAAGTGTGTGACGCTCCGACGCGACGCTCCGACGAGACGAGGAGTGAACTAATGTGAGACGCCGCTAAAAATACCCGAAACTCATCCTCTCATCCTCATCCTCATTCCTCGTTCCACAACTCGAAATCCTACGGACAACGGACCGACGCAAAATGGCGGTACGGCGTCCATTCATGAGTATCTTCTCAAGGGTAAACTCTTTCGTCAAAAGCAACAAACAAAGCTTCGCCAATATCCTTGGATCTTTCGCTATATTCATCATGGCGGGCCAAGTATATAGCGGCAAGGTTGAGAAGTTAGCCACTTTAGACCAAGTAGCAACACGGGACAAAGCTCTAAACAAAATGGAAGCTTTAATTCAACGCCCAGATGCAGGTGCGGTGTGGCAGCAAGAATTAACACGCCTAATTGCAGAGGCTCGAGGCCAACAAGCACGTCTGATCGCGGAAGAAGTGGCTAGGGATTTCGCGGCAGAGGCTGCTGTCGCCAAGACCACTGCTGCGCCCGAGACAAGAAAGCAATTGTTCTAGCTGCCCAAGTCATCAACTGCCTATGTCGATGCTAACCCGCTCGCTTCGGTAGCCACTTACAATTTTGGCAAGGAGATCAAGAGCTTGTTTTGTAGGGCAGATGATTGTGCTGAATCTTTCTTAAGGCTTCCTTTTCTCTGTTCTCTAAATCTAAATCTGGGTAGAATTATTTTATAACATACGCATGTGTAAGATTGACCTCTTACTGAGGCAATTTATTAGAAGCATGGTTTCAACGTAGGTTTGATTACTAGCTTCCTGTTCATGGCCGGTTAATCGGCGACTAGGATATTTAGGTAGCGCGCCGCCGCTCACCTGGCACCTGCACCTGCATCACAATCAGCAACCAAGAAAACCAACAAGCAACAAGGCTGCTGAGTTTTCCTTCAGATCAATTAGCAATTATCGGGTTTTCTGCTGAGTCGAAGTGGGTAAAAAAATCGGAAAAAAACGTTTTTTTGTTACTGATTACAATCACAGATCGCAGATCACAGGCACAAATCATAAATTCAGTCGGTTTTGATAGCCAATTTGGTCATCGAAATAGATATAGATATCTAGGTGTGTTGTAGTATATTTCAGGGACATGGAAGGCTTCATGAATGAAGTAATTATTTGGGCTTGAAATCCATGGAATCTGGAATCTGGAATTGGAAATGGGATTGAAATAGGAAATCGGGCCGCACTTCCAACTTTCAATTGCCAATTGCACTACACAACTGTGTACTGCTAACGGTTTATCGCTTCGAATTCGAATTCGAATTCACCAGGGTTAGGAAATATGAAGCCAATGGGCAAAACAGAGCACGACCTTAGACGTTTCTACTCAGCCATGTCGATTGGGTGTCACGCGCACTCAAACTATAACCTTCTTTCGTGTGCTCGTCGTGGGCATCACATTTCTTCCACCTACAATTTAGTTCCAGTTGGGGACCTTGCCATCATTCACACTACCCGAGTAAGCCTCCGCGTCATCGGCCGCGGTCATCATGGGCATTGGCTGGGTTTGCTGCATGCGCCACTGGCCCGAGCTGCCGGGAGCACTTCCACCCATTTGTTGCTGTTGTTGGTTCATCAGACTCGAGGCCAAGAGCGAAGCTTCGGCCATAGTGGCATCTTGTTGCACGCCACTGCGGCTCATCATGCCACCGCCTCCACCAGCGAGAGCGCCCGTGAGTTTCTGCAGCAGTTTACCACCGAGGCCACCGCCACTGCCGCCAGCGTTGGTCAAGGCAGCTTCGGCCTGCGCCAAGCTCAAGAGAGGAAAGGAACCTTCCGTAGGGCCCGACGCAATCGAATACACCTAATGTAATGGATTAGAAATATGAATGAGGGTTTGTGAGAGGAAATAACTGGGAAACACAGACGCAGTGCACCCCAAATGACACCAACACGCGCCCATTCCTATAGATTTTGTTCCTTCTTTCCTTCTTTTCGATTGCATTGGGGTTTTTTTTTTTTTTCATACGTTTATACTACAGCTGTACTTTGGTCGCACCTGGTGCCCGTCCTTCACGTAACCCAACAGCACGTCGTCGGTGGTCGCCAGTTTGTCGCACAAATGTAACGCCAAAGCTTGAGGGCCAAACCATACTTCCCCTGTCGCCACCTGAAATCGAGTTCAAAAAATAAATATTACAAAAGAAATTAGTACGGAGAGAAATTAAAAAAAAAACGAAATAAGAGTCAACTGAAATAGTCTATTATCATAAATGAAAAACGAAGCATTTTGATTAAGGCTGTAGAACCATGATGTCATTCCCAGTAAAACGGCGCACTCAATAATTATATTTTCTCCAACTTATTCACCTTGTCCACGTCGAGGTCAGGGCGGTTGGAGCGCACGAATTCCCGAAACAAGTCCAAAATGCCCTCGAGGTCCTCCTTAGTTTTGTCGATGTCCTAATATTAAAACGAAGAAAACAAAGACGATGGTAAGAAAAGGCATGCACAAGACGATTGAGAAATTATGAGGTCAAAAACAAGAAAAAAGTCTTCCTACTCTTTTTCTTATCTCCTTCGCTTTCTCTCCTAACAACTTTCTCCTTCATCCCATTCAACCCACAGCTCTCCTATGTAGTAGTAGTACTAGTACTAGTAGTAGTAGTAGTAGAAGTATGTGTTTGTACGTGTTTGAACACGAAGATTAGTACCTTTTGCTCCACTTTGCCCGTCAGCGTGAGGGTGCGCTTGTATAAACCCGCAGTCAAGGTGTTCACCACCACGCCTTCCTTGGCAAGCCGCTCGTACACGTTGGGAATTTGAGTCACCACCTGAGAATGATATTAATGGGAGGAGTAGTAGTAGCGGTAAGTGTGCTAGTAAGGAGCTCAACGTGGGCTCATCTCCACCGGCCTCTTCAAGAGTACCTCTCACTCTCCAAATCATGGACAAGAAGAACCATAATGGCGGAACACATCCGAGGCATTTCCGTTCTTTTTTCATTTCCTTTCGCACATCTTTGCATGCGATAACCTAGTACTAAAATATACGGTACGTTGTAATATTTACCCCCCTACCCTCCACCTTAGACACGCACCCCAATGCTGCCCAAACACGCCAGCGGGCCCGCCACGATTTCATCGGCCACCGACGCCATCATGTAGCCGCCCGAGGCCGCCACTTCGGTGACGCACACCGTCAAATGCAGACCCGCCGCCTTCAACCTCTGCAACTGCGCCGCCGCGAAGCCGTAGCTGTTTTAAAGCAAAAAGGTGTTCAAAGATAAAAGTAAGTACGAGGAAGGGCTAGGGTAAGGTAAGAGTGCACACATTTGCAGGAAATAATTGCCCATGGTAGAAGTACAGGGAAGATGAACTGGCGAAGCGACCGATGCGAATGTACGATGCATGAGAGTGAGAAACCAAGAAGAAAAAAAAGGGACTTGACTGTTAGCTCTCACCCGGTCACGGTGCCGCCCCCCGAGTCCAATTCCAGCACTACGCGGTCGCCCTGGTGGGAGTTCAAAATGACAGCGCTCACTTCCTGCCGCAGCTGGTCCACCTGTTTTTTTGGGGGGAGGGGGAGCAAACAGGAAGCAGCGAAGGCAAGCTAAGAACAAATGTAATTGTTGTCTTACTGACACGAGGAGGGGAAAGAATAAGAACACGAGAGTGGGTGCAGGCGCACACGACAGGCGCATGATAATTGGGGGTGTAGACTCGGGCACCAATGGGCCGTAGAGAAGTCGGATTCAGGAAAGTAGACAAACGCATGAAACTCAGACTGCTGCACTTTATACATATATAAACACTACAGGCATGTATTTCCGACTTACTTGCGAGCACTGCACGTCGCCCTTGAAGACCATGTGGAAGACCCGGCCGAGGTCTTGGCTGCCACTCAAGCTCAACGCAGACAACGACGATGGGCCATCCGAGAGAGGGCTGTAGGTGGTGCTGCCCACTTCGGCGTTCTTTTCGAGGGCTTCGAAGAGAGCAAGCCGCGGCGCTTTCGGCAAAATTTCGCTCAACTCTTCCCACAGTTTCACTTCCAGAGCCTGACGAATGGAAAGAACAACATGATAAGATACATGCGTGCCTGCGTGTGTGCGTTCATAAACAGCAGTGGCGACAAAAGAATAAAAATATGACTTTCTAACAGTAAAATGGATCTTAAAATGAGGTTCTCAAAGCCAAAGGAACACGAATGAACCAAACAAAGGAAAGACTCATGATGTCACCAGGACAGAGAGAGAAAGAGAGAGAGGGGAAGAGACGAAAAATACGACGGTTCAATTGCTGGTCAATCCGGTGCATTCAAGTCGAACTTACCGCTTTGGCTTCGAAAGTTTCCAAGTATTTGTCGTTGAGCAAGAAGTAGCCCCCGACTGCGCTGCCCGCCACTTGTGACTTTTTCTTGTTGAGTAACCCCCCAAACTTGCGCGCTTTTGCCATTTTCTCTACCTTGCTGCTCCCTCCTCCATCTTCACCTTCGTTGCCATCGTTGTCATCGTCGCCTTTGCCAGAAGGCAGCGTTCGGTCCTTGGCGGTTACACCCAGGGCGTTTTTGCGCATTTCTTTGGACATGCTGGTCAGCCGGTTCTTCAATTCTTTGGCACTGTCAAGGGTGAAGTCGAAGAAGACGAGAAATAGTAGACGAACAAGACCAAGCAAGGTGTGAGAGAAAGAAAGAGCGAAAGAAAAATAAGTCTCGAACCCACTATAAGTCCACCCGTTCACAACCTACTGACAGTATCATCGTAACGTATACAAGAAAGAAAGAAAAAAAGTAAGTGGAAGGAGAACAGCAGCAGAGTGCGTGCGCGTGCGCTAGTGCCTTGGCTTGCTGCTGGCTCATCGATAGCGCAAGCGAGCAAGCATTTCTAACTCACCGTGGCGTGTAATCGTTGATCAGCTCCTTGACGGCGTCCGTGTCCCGCGCGCTCAAACCCATGGTGGCCTGCTGCAGAGCTGCTTCCAACACTCGGGTGCTCTGCGATGATCTGCAGGTCAAAATAGAAGAAAAGGTTGGAGTGGCTGAACAACTCCTGTGCTACTAGCCCACACGCACAACATACGTTCAAAAGTCAAGTTTCACCACATTTCACTTCTTCTCAATTGCACTCCTTTTTACGACTCACAACATCATCTAGGAAAGAAGCAAGTGCGTACCTAGCCGCTTCTTTCCCGTGGTACGCTTCTTCGAAAAGGTCGCCCACAGAAGCGTAGCGGTCGTTCAACTTGGTGACTGTAATGCCAAAGCTCTTCTTTTGAGGCTTCGGCAAGGCATCTCGGTCGCCCAGCACTTTGCCTAGCGCACCGAACAATTTCTTTTCGTCTTCGTCGAAATCACTCTTGAAGGAATCGGCTACGGCTGCTACCAACAACCCTAGAACAACCGCAGGGACTGACCACGCCACCACCGTCTTCACAAAGTAGGTAAAGACTTCGGTCTGCGATGCTGCCGAAAGGGCGCTGAATATCGAGGATGCTGCGCCAGAGACCGACGTGCTCACGCCTTGGACAAGGCCCCATGCCGCGTTGGAATTGCTCTCGGTGGCGGCTGCCGCTGCCCAGGCAGGTGCTGCGGAAAGACGAGCTGCGAGGGGCAGAGCAACCAAGGGAACGGCAGCACGCCGCGCCGCTCGATTCGCGAAAGCATGTGCTGGCCCCAGCGGTTTTGAGCTAGACTTAGGCAACGCAACGTCTGTCTTTTCTAAGGTAGGTGCTGCGTTGCGCGCCGTCAGAGCTGCACGGCTGAAGCCCACATTGTTGCAGCGGCTTTGCCCAACAGTTAGTGGAGCTACCCATGCTCCAGCGGGTACAGCTAAAAGCAGGGCAACAATCGAGAGACGAAAATGGTGCGGCACCTTCATGACGAGTCAGTTCTCGACTAACAGCACACCAGCTCACCGCTCACCGCCTGATTCACTTGCTTTCTCTGGTGGATCTTTCCACACGAGGAAGAAGGAGACGCGTTGTTGTCCGTTGGAGCAGACATAACATTTGGTTTTCTCCACGTGCCGAATCAGGGGACGAGCTGAGGCCGTTTGATCACAACCACAAAGATGATCCGAAATCCCAATCGAAAGCGAAGAGTTCAATTCAATGCCACAAAATAGAATGTCTTGCTGGTACCCTGTAGGTTACAGGGGAGAAAAGGAGCAAGGAGACAGTCGTCTGTCTCAGAGTTGTTCTTCCTTCTGTCAGGAATGCCCTAATTATTTGAGATTTGAGACAGGCCCCGAAGGGCCGGAATTAGAAGACTAACAGGTAGAGAAGAAAAGCAAAGCAGCGCAAACCAAACCTAAGTAGCTAATCAGGCGCACATGCCCGAGTGGCCATGGAAGTGATGGTAGCGGTCCAAAGTGGCACGCTCCTCTATGCTCTGAGAGTGCCGCTCAAAGGAAGAGTTTCCACCCGCAGAGGAGGGGACTACAACGAAGTCCCTAAGGCGATCCAGAAGAAGAATCGCCCATCCCCGAGCAATTGTGTG
>Ga0307930_1002751_pt1 | contig 13251 bp, 14 predicted proteins | sample OrgLakmetageno46_FD_203161 | JGI IMG/M metagenome (GOLD analysis project Ga0307930, IMG submission 203161) | Saline water microbial communities from Organic Lake, Antarctica - #46 | ecosystem: Environmental > Aquatic > Non-marine Saline and Alkaline > Saline | place: Antarctica: Organic Lake... | reverse complement strand
CAAGAAAGCGCGCGAAGCGTGAATGAACTTATTAGCTAGCTTCGTTTCAGACACAGTTTTAGCTAGCTGAGTTTATTGTTTTGTCTTGTAAATATTAGAGCAAGAATGTCATAGGCGAAACGACCGTTTGGCGAGGAAGAACCGAAATCTTACACAAGGCCTCTGGCGTTGACTACGGAAACCGGTCGTTTGGCGAGGAAGAACCGAAATCTTACACAAGCCCAACAAAACGTCACTCTGGAGGTGGGGCAAAGGGCAACGGTACACCAAAAAAGACTGCGCAGGAGGTTCTCTTGGCGATGGACGCGCGGCGTCAAAAGCAGCGGAACTCCTGCATGGAATTTATTCTAGTCATTGTTTTCATGCTGGGCTTTCTGCTACTCATGTGGATTCACGAAGACATCGAGCGCATCTATGAGCTTGAGCACGTTCTGAAACTTACGCTAACGAAGAAATCATTCGGGCCACACTCTCACACGTTCCGAGACGTCAAGGATGTCGTGGAAATATGGGAGTGGCTCGACTATGGCCTCCTGCCAACGATTGTGAAGCACAAGGACCCGGTAACCTTCTCTCACTCTTGAAACCTCTGCCACGTCTTCTTCTTTAGGTCATAGGACTCTTTTCAGCCACCCACTTTGCTGCTTTCTCCTATTTGATTCTAGCGCTTTGCGCGCTTGTTCGCTTAGACCTTTGCCCGCAAGTTTGAATTTCCCTGTAATTCAAGTTAAGATCTAAGTCATCAAGCCGATCTGTTACCCAACTTTTTAAATGCTCTCTCTCTCTTTATCTTGTTCTATTCATCTCTTTGGCCCTGTCTTAGATTGGACACTTGTTGCCACATGAACAGTGGGGCTACCTCGCTGAGTACAACCGAGTGATTGGCGGTCTACAAATTTCCCAGCATCGCACAGAAGAACATCACTGCCACTACGATGAGCTCAACGAATTCTATGGAGAATGCCAGCCCTTGGGCACCACAGATAAACAAGATTTTGGCTATCCCGATTGTAATGACCACCAAGCTGTTGCAGATTACCTCATATCCTCGGGAAACACGGACGATGACGCAGATGTGCACACATGCTTCAACGCCTCAGACTACGCGGGCGCCGTTGACTTGTATCACAACGAGGGCTTTTCGTATGACGCAGAGAACGGGCGCTACGAAATGTGCGCTATTGAATACATCTTATGCTTGCACGTTTAATTATACGCTTGCCTGCGAGGATTCTTTTTGACCTCGGAACTTTTCTTCAATTGTAGGTGGATTGACTTATTTGACGAAGAGGACGTGATCACGAAGCGTATTGATTACCTCAAGGACCGCCATTGGATCGACAAGCAGACCAGAGACGTAACTTTTGCTCTTCTGGTGTACAATGGGCAAGAAGAGCCGCTGGTGGCTGAAGCATTGCTGAAGTTCGACTTTTCGAGAGGTGCAGCTTAATTCATGCCAGCATATTGCCCCATTCGAAGAATCGTGCTCACATTTACTTTTGTCTGCCAATTTCAGCGGGGAACGTGACTCCGGAGGTTCAAATTGAAACGGTGACGATCAGCCCGTACTTCGCTCTACAAGGAGTTAAAATTGCCCTTGAGATTCTTTTCGTGTGTATTCTGCTGCACTTGCTGTACACCGAGTTCAAGGAAATTCGCGCTCGGAAAGCTCAGAGGAAGGCCGCGCTTATCTGGGCCGGTGGTGGTAAAAATGTGGAGTCTACGTGGACGCAAGCTCTCGTAGAGCACTTCTGGTCGGGCGAGGACTCTATGAGTAATGTCATTGATGCTGCTACGATTGGGCTCGGCATTTGGCTATGCGTCACTTGGTTGCAAGTGACTTTTGCGATGTCAGAAGCAGAGTATGCTCTCAAGCACCTTCACCGCCCTACTGGAGTAGTCGCTTACGATGACACAGATTACGACGTGTGGTCAGTGTACCACCATGAAGTGACGCGCACTGAACACAAGGTCGAAGGAGTCATCTACAAGATGGTGAGACTAGGCAGTTCTCTCAATTCATTTATTTTTCCTTTCGTGTCGTCGGTGGAAAGCTAACTCATTTTGCCATAAATGCACAGGTAACAATGCGGCGACTGGCATTTTTCATGGTTATGCTTATGATTTTCCTGATGTTCAAAACCTGGGATGGGATTCCTGCCATGCAAGGAGTCTCAGCAACTGTGTTGAACGCTTCTGCACGGCTGTTTTCCTTCGGAATTATCATCGTTTGTTTGCTCACGCTGTTTGCCGGTGGGGCTATGCTTGCTTTTGGTCAACAAATGGAAGAGTTTCACACTTTTTCGGATGCTTTCCTATCAACGCTCATTGTGATGACATCGGGATCGGAGGATATATACCAAATTCAGCTTGAAATCGACCAGCTGCTGGCCTCGCTCTGGCACTGGCTTCTCGTGGGCATCATGTATGTCGTATGCCTGAATCTCTTGTTGTGTATTCTGGTTGACGCATATGGCGAGTCACGGGCGCAGCGGGCGGAGCTGGACAAAGATCACATTCTACCAACGCTGTACGAGCAAAGTGTGGATACTGCTTGGTATTGCATGGACTCGATCAAGAATCGGATCATGAGTCTTACGCAAGACGAAGACGAGAGAAAAACAATTCCAAAGCAAGTATTCGTGGCCCCTCCTCAAGATGCAACGAGTGCTGCAAAGTCTATGCTAGCACGACACCAGAGCAAGAAGATTGGCATTATCGAGGACGAGAGAACGAAACCGCAGGCCTCGTCGCAAGCCTCGCCGCAGGTCGAACAGAAGCCGCAGAAGTCGAACGCGAATAAGCTTTTCAAGGGCAGTACTCTGAACATTTCTTCGATTTCTGACGACGACGAAATCCAGGAACTTTGATATTTGCCCTAATTCACAGTAGTGATATGAGAATACGAGAGGCGATTTAATATTCCACGCCAGAAGCCACGCGGCTCAAAATACCGAAGCAGAGGGCCGAGTTGCCTTAACTATTATGCGCGACGTGCATTGCATGTCTGTTTGTTTGTTTGTTTGTTTGTTTGTTTGTTTGTTTGTTTGTTTGTTTGTTTGTTTGTTTGACAAGAGAGAAGACCAACCGCGGCAGGCGGGTTTGGGGTTCCCAGGTCTCCAACTTTGACTCCTGACTACAATCCAGCATCTAACTTCTCGCTCCTAGCTCCTTCTTAGTACTTATCTCCTAGCCCTCAGCCCTCAGCGTTGTTGTGTGGACTACGTGCTACCGTTATACGTGCACAAGAACTAGGTTAAGATTCACGTACGTAATTACGCGGGAATCACGCAGAAAGTGAAATTTGCGCCAATCAGACGTGATTTCCGTCACGGGAATCGGCTCAGAATAGAGTGACGTCATCATGGAATCTACTCGAAATTTTCAGTAATATTTCGCACTTGTCTGTATGCGCACAACCATGGTCCGAGGCGATGAACACTGCAGCTGAAGGCGCACGCACAAGGCGGGAGGAAAGGGCGCGAAGAGAGAAAGAGAGAATAAAGAGAAAGGCAAGCGCACCACACACGAAACTTGAAGGCACGACGGCCCCCCACCACCAAAAAGAACACCGATTCCCCCGTATTTACCGTATATTTGAGGACGATACCGTATATGTACCGCACGTGATTCCCACGTAAATACCGCGTAAATACCGCGTAAAGCGGTTAAGTGAATTTTTAAGACCTCGCGCGTGATTCCCGCGGGTACGTGAATCGTAACCTTGCACAAGAATAAGAAGTAAGAAGAAGAGGCCACAGTCGAGCGAGTCGAAGTGGTAATGGCGACAATTACAAAATGATTAGTGAGTGGGATCACTAGCAGTGAGAAGAGGAATCCATTCAGAGAACTGGATGCCCCTAACTTTCGAAGAAGAAGAGGCCATTTCGCCTTTTAAGCCTTCGGCCTTTGGCAAATAGAAAAGCGCCTGATTAGCTTTTAAGGATTAGGTTAAGTTTGAGCTGCTTTCGCCTTCTCCTGTTTGCCTTCTAACTTCTAATTCCCCTCGGGGCCTGTCTCCTGTCTCAAATGGTTACAAAGGCCAAAGGTAACGCACATCAGCGCACAGATAAACCAATCTAAACCAATCCCATTACAGGAAGGACCGCTTTCTACACATAGTATAAGCCACATAGTTCTTACTTCTTAAATTCTTATAATATTACTCTGCTTTTCTGCCTCTGCAGGGTCAAAGATAAGGATGAAAAATTGCCATAAAATTGAAATGTCACAGTTACATGGACGACATTTCCGAATCGCTCATAAGAGGCCAGTGTCCGGGGCGCCGAGGTACACTTCGAAAGGCGAACTCAAAGTTGGGTGGCGCTGTGTGCACATCAATGCACCATGAGCTACATCCCGATTAGAACCTTGTGGATTTGGGACGCGATTCCTAATAGGCGCTTAAACCCCGCAAGGCGCCTGATAGAGCCCACTCCTTCGCCCTTGTTTTTTTTGCACTGGGGTTTACATTTCAATCTAATCGATCACCAGGGATTTTCGAAGTCCGGGTAAAACACCCACTATAAATTTCATGGGCTTATGTACTGAATACGCGCTGTCACTCGCAGTGAAACGTGCAACCCGACATGTCTGTAAAATAAAGTCTAGCCGGACTCTGGCAATAGAGGGCATACAGCTTGATCTAGGATCGCTTTATCGGAATTATAGGTCACGTCCGTATTCTGTGTGTCCAAAAATTGATACTTCTAGCTAGGTTCGTACAAAAATGACTTGTTGCAGTCAGTCTGTTACAAAATCTAGTCCTCCCTGGGGGCGAGGTCGTCTTACAAAATGCATTTGGCACCCTGCGCTATTATTTATACCTCATTCGACATCGGGAAGGGGGGCTCAGAAATGTATACCTCATTATTAGGCATATCACACCTTTTTATCTGAGAGCAGATCAATTCTTTCTACCAACCAAGAAGTAGGGGTTCCAGATTAAATAGTATAAGGTTGGTATTTGGCCTCTGATAAAAGCGACTTCGGCAGTAGCTGCAGCAGCACAAGCAGCACTAGCAGCATTGTCGGCGTTTGTGCGTAAAAGAAGAGCTGTGGCGACTATGGCATCGCCGGTCGTGCTGTCATGAACTAACTTGTGACTGCTGTGGGTCTAAGGCCCATTTCCACTTCCCCTCTGGTTTTGACACAGGCCCGGAATTACCCGAATTAGAAGACCAACAGGCAGGTATACACAGCAATACAACCAATACTAGAAGAGGAGGTAGCCAGGAACACATGCCCGAGTGGCCAGGATGGAAGTGATGTTGGCGGTTGGCACGCTCTTCTGTGCCCTGAAAGTGTTGCTCAAAAGAAGAGCACCGTGGTGCGTGCCACTTTGGACCGCTGCCATCACTTCCATGGCCACTCTGGCATGTGTGCCTGATTAGCTTCTTAAGTCTAGTTCGCGCTGCTTTATTTTTCATCTCTACCTGTTAGCCTTCTAATTCCGGCCCTTCGGGGCCTGTCTAGAAAAAAGAGCACCCAAAGTCCAATCCGGGCCCCCCCCTTTGCTGTTATAGTGCCGTGAGAGGGCTTCTCTCCTTAAGGGCGCTCCATACTTACTAATGGTGTAATTGTCGGTTTCCATTGTGCTCTCCTTCTTCATTCCTTCGGCCACTGGTGTGCGTTGTTTGCACAGATTATAGTGCATGGGGTGTAACAAAATTATCAAATAAGACATGCTAACCACGATAACAGCCATGATTGTGCCCCCCGAACGGTGCATTGGCACTTTCGGACCGTTCAGTGGCGCGCTTCCTTCTCGAAGGTACCGTTGATCTTTGAAAATTGTTGAGGGATATCAAAGAAAACGATCACTCGAAAATTTGGTTATGAATCGGGCATGTGCGCTTGACTAGCTTTAAAGGCTTAGTTTGCGCTGCTTTGCTCTTCTCCTCTACCTGTTATTCTTCTACTTCCGGCCCTTCGGGGCCTGTCTCAAAAATTGGCGATTCCTACTACAGTGGTTTCGCCGACATCTACCTTTGAAGACCCCCTGGAGTAGACAGGGTGACCGGACAGCCCAACTTATACTCATTCCTATTCATTAGACCCCAGTAGGGTCATCGAGGGCACCATGGAAGCCATAGATAAGCCTCAGGCTGCTCTAATAAGACCCCGCCCTACTATAATCGTGGCTTAGTATGATAGCTTTGTCGATGATATAAACAAGTGAAGGTGCTATGTACGAAGGAATATAACTAATTCCCTCTCGCGGGATTCGCTGAGAAACAAAAATAGAAGGCACTTGCAAGTTTACCTCGAGCTAGTATAAGCTCCAGCTCAAATCACGCCCTACGAGGCAGAGCTCGAGGCCGCTTGCCCTCAATTTTTCCTGAGCCGCTCCCGCGAGGGCGCTGGACTTGGTAAATAAAAGGCAGGGTGCCATCTGTTCGGCGCTTGCTGCATCCCGCTCATGATTTTTTTGCGCTACGCACGCGCATCCCCACTCCTTCCCGCAGCACTGGCTTGTTGGACTGCGATTAAGCAGTTGGTTTGGCGTCTGCTTAATCGCAGTAATTGGCCTTCTACCTAGAGCGAATTTGCTAGCGCATATGCAGCTCAAGTGCATTCTTTATCTGCCTCTGTAACTGCTGTGTACTTTCCTTTCTTTGTTTTTGGGAGAGTATCAACTAGACTAGACTAGTCCAACAAAGCAATGAAAGGTCTTGGGTTCGATTCCCGGCGTCGTCAAATCAACCCAGTACAGGGGCGCACTCAGCCAATTGCGTAATGCCTTGGCTGCAGTATAATTGTATAATTCAGTAATGCGAGGCCTATAATTGGTCGGGCGATTGAAGAATAATACCCAAGGACCGGAATCATCGTTTTGTGCACTTGGCTCAGTTGGTTTGGCGTCTGCTTAATCGCAGTCCAACATGGCTTCTGTATCATTTGGGTTTGTCTAGTTCAGTCTAGTTGATACTCCTCAAAATACAAAGAAACGCCACTGTGGCATATAGCAACGGAAAAATGTAACCTTCAGAACAAGTTTGACTGGGCTGAGTGTCCTTTTGCGTAATGCAATTGTAATCGTTTACTCTCGAGGTGTCCTTCAGCCATCAGGCATCAGGAGGTTTGGGAATGGAGTGAGTCAGCTGTCTCCACTTCGACCTGTCCTTGGAAATGGCGATCCACTCATCAAAATCCTTCGAAACGCCCTTACTTTTGAGCGCGTTCTCCACACGTCCTGCCCCAAGTCATCTGTGGACAACCAATCGGTCGAGAATGCGATACCTAACCAGTCAGTAACTGCCGTGGCGCCTGGCTCACGGGCATACGTGCGACGTGGCCAGCCCAACGAAGAATCCGATTATGGAAGTAATTGCCGATGTTAAGAATTCCCAAGCGACGGAAGAGACTCGCGGAAGTGATATGGTGGCGGCGGGAGTGATATGGTGGCGGAAGGTATGATGGAGGTTCACACGGCGCATGCTACGAGCACACCTGTTATGGAAACTTCGAAGGCGCCTAAATAAATGTATTAACTCATGTCGAGTGCGAGTACTGTATGGAGGCAGTAACCAAGAAAACCCACGAGGCCACTGGGTTTTCGGGGCTTATTTTCCTCCTGTAAACTTAAACCCGAATGCAGAAATCCTTTCTATCAAATGGAATTTCGTTCGTGGTTCGTGGTGGTGGTCGTCGTTTTTTATGTACCTACAGTACTACAGTACAGTACAGTTCTGTTGTACATGTGCAGTAAACAAAAACACAAGGCGAACCACGGGCACAAGAAGGGGCACGCACCACGGGAGCTATAAGGGCGCTCATCCACGGGCATCTTAAGGCCGCGCACTGAGGTGCTAGGAAGACGCACGTACTTCTCTGAAGCAAACGCATTGCTCCGAAACCGCGCATCGCGCGGGCACCTGAATTTGTAATTCTTAAATTCTGGTCCAGCTTGACTTTTCTACAGTAGCTAGAAGAACATCTGTGATGCATAAAAGTAGATTGAAGTACGCGCACCACCGGCTTCTATAGACGACGGCAATTGAGAGAAGTTGTTTGCATTTCAAGTCTAGCCGTTCAAATCCGGCCCGGCAACATGACAGAGCTCAGCACACCAGTCAAATCCGGTGGCAAGACTGGCCAAGTATATTACCGACCACAATTCAGCCTTGCGCGCATGGCCTCTGGCCTGGGTTATAACAGTAATCAATCATTTGATCGATTGTCCAGGGATTCCGTTGTGAGAAAAAGTCCCCCCGTGTCACTTGCAGCAAGAGAGGCTCGGCGTGAGAGGCAGCGAAATTCCTGCCTGGAATTTATTCTGATCATCATTTTCATGGTAGGCTTTCTATTGCTCATGTGGATTCACGAAGATATTGCTCACATCTACGAGCTTGAGCATGTTATGGAGCTCACGCTTACTAAGAGATCGTTCGGACAGCATTCTCACACGTTCCGAGACGTCAAGGATGTTGTGGAAATATGGGAATGGCTCGACTTGGGCCTCTTGCCGACACTCGTGAAGCACACAGACCCGGTACCACCCTCTAACCTCCCTCACTCCTTCTTCCCCTTCGTAACATTATCTAGTCTTCGTGGTCTTCGTTTAGTTGTTTTTCCTCCTCGACGTCCTACTAGCATATCTCTGAGTGCCAAACTTCGCCGAATTCTGATTCTGCCGCTTTTTCGCTCTATTGATTTCTCGCCCCACTTGTTTTATCTTTATGTAGATTGGGCACTTGCTGCCCCATAACGATTGGGGCTACTTGGCCAAGTACAACCGAGTGATCGGCGGATTGAGAATCACGCAGCACCGCAGTGAGGAGCACCATTGCCATTACGAGGAGCTCAGCGAATTCTACGGGGAGTGCCAGCCCCTGGGCACTACTGATTCGCATTCGTACGGGTACCCTGATTGCAGCGACCACGCCGCCGTAGCGGATTACCTCGTGAAAATTGGAAGCACCGATGACGATGAAGATGTGCACATGTGCTACAATGCCTCGGACTATGCGCACGCTGTCGACATCTACCATGACGAAGGGTTTTCCTTTGACGAAGAGACAAAGCAATTTGAGATGTAAGTTCATCTTTAGGTCTGTCAATCTTTTTCCAAGGGTCGCTTACAAACTTTTTTGCTTGCAGGTGGATCGATTTGTTCGACACAAAAGAAGTCATCAAGAAGCGTGTCGACTACCTAAAGGACCGCCATTGGATTGATAAACAAACAACTGACGTCACCTTTTCTCTCCTTTTCTACAACGGGCAAGGCGAGCCACTGGTGTGCGAAGCTTTGCTCAAATTTTTATTCTCACGAGGTATAATTTGGTGCTATGTCCATGTTGCCCGATATTAGGCATTATGCTCACACTACCTTTTGCATGTTGCCTTCCAGCGGGAAACGTCATTCCAGAAGTACACATTGAAACGGTCACGATAAGTCCATATTTTACTATGCAAGCGCTTAAACTTTGCCTCGAGGTTCTATTTGTTGGCATTCTGCTCCACTTGCTGTACGGCGAGTTTCAAGAAATCCGCGGTCGTAAGAATCACAGGAAGGCCTTGCTTCTCTGGACTGGAGGAGGCAAAAACATGATGCCTTCGTGGTTTCAAGCATTCATCGAGCACTACTATTCTGGCGATGAACCTCTGAGTAACATTGTTGATTTAGCCACAATTGTGCTCGGCTTTTGGCTTTGTTACACGTGGATCCAAGTAACAATTTCTATGACAGCTGCTGAGTACGCTCTTAAGCATCTTCATCGGCCGGAAGGAGATGTAGCGTACGACGACACAGATCACGATGTTTGGTCAGTGTATCATCACGAAGTGATTCATGCTGAGCACAAGATTGAAGCCGTCATTTATGGAATGGTAAGGAAGCAGTGGGAGTGACAGTGTAATTATTCGACTTGCTTTAACCCCCTTCCCCACTACTGCCACCAATGCACAGGTATCCATGCGGCAACTAGCATTCTTTATGGTCATGCTGATGATTTTTCTGATGTTCAAGACGTGGGATGGCATCCCTGCCATGCAAGGAGTGTCGGCAACTGTTATGAATGCTTCTGCACGGCTGTTTTCTTTCGGAATTATTATCGTTTGCTTGCTCACGCTGTTTGCTGGTGGAGCTATGCTTGCCTTCGGTCAACAAATGGAAGAGTTTCACACCTTCACTGATGCTTTTATATCTACGCTTATCGTGATGACCTCGGGATCAGAGGATATTTATCGTGTTCAGCTTGAAATCGACCAGCTGCTGGCCTCGCTCTGGCACTGGCTTCTCGTGGGCATTATGTACGTGGTGTGTCTGAATCTCTTGCTGTGTATTCTGGTGGATGCTTATGGCGAGTCACGAGCGCAACGCGCTGAGATGGACAGGGACCATATCCTTCCGACGCTGTATGAGCAGAGTGTGGACGCAGCTTGGTATTGTGGAGATTCGATGCGAGTACGAGTAATGAAGGCCTTTAAGGAGTCAGATCCCGTCGACGAGAAGTCAGTGCCCAAACAGTTATTCGTGGCCCCTCCTCAGCATGCAACGAGTGCTGCAAAGTCCATGTTTGCACGGCACCAGAGCAAAAAGGTTGGCGTCATTCAAGATAGGACGATGGTAACGCCTCCAGCGCTGAATTCAAAAAGCAACTCCGAGAATTCCGAAACCACCGTAGAGGAATTTGATGATGGTGAAGAGTTTCTATAGTAGTCGGCATAGTAGTATCTAGGCTCCTCACTCCTACTTGTACATCGCCCATATTCCGCTGGGCTATTTGTATGAGAATCATACATACTAATTCTTGGAGCAACAAGAGCCACCAAGAGAGGAAAAGGGCCAAGGAATATCGCTTAACAAATATCGAAGCAAGAAAGAAGTCCAAAAACTACTTAGACCCCCCGGACCGGGCATACAGGGGGTTTGGTTCACACGTTTTTTTTTCCAGTTGAGGAGCTCGTTTGATTTAGTGGCGTTTGGGGCAGTGCATTCAAAACAATTTCCGCATCGATATTTTCGCCACATCGCCTTTAAAGTGAGCATAATCAAAAGTAGAGATCTTTCCAAGTCGCTCTGTTTGCTGCCCCGCTTCTTCCGTGGCCATTTGATCACGATTTGGGGGTTGTGGTATAGGTGTTTGTAGTGCCGTCTCAAATGCCCACAAAGTACGCGCCCTAGCCCGATGTAGTGAGTACGGGCAGCTGGGCAGCTCCAAAATGTTAGTTTATTGCATTATTTATCAATTGGTATACTCAGGAGAGGCCAAAGAGATCGCATGCCTTGCGGAACTCCGGAGATAACCTCACTAACGCAGCTCTGGTCTCCCATCTGTTTACCCTTTAGGCGCTACCAGAGGGACCACCGCGTAGACTCTCGCGCATCCAAGTGCCTGAACAACTTCAATTGATATATATCAATAATTCTAGCAACTGTTTTTAGCTTAGCATCGCTTCAATCCCCATCGCCGACGTCAACTGCTACCACGCTACGCACACTCACACCCGATATTCGTACAAGTTGCGGCTAATTCCGATGCTTCGAACGCGACAATGACAAATGCAATAGCTGACTGAAGCCCAAATATTTACATGCGCTGATTCTGCTTTGGCACGCTGTTGCGAGCTCGACTTTCAGGCCCAGAGGCTTGTGCGCTTATGATGCCCATTGGTACTGTCCTGGAGCTCAATCAGCACAACGAGGGCCAAAAGCCAAAGAAAACCGGTGCAAGGAACTTCAACTCTTCGCCTGACATCTCAACGAAAGCTAGCGTATACCAAAGTGAGGCTGCGAGCTGGGAGGGGGGGGGGGTTCTGCGTTAGTAGTTGCCGCCGACAAAGCAATGCTGTGGCAGTACATGGTTGCAGACAGGGCAACTCCTACGGCCAAGACTGAGACTACGATGGCGCCAGTAGGATGTTCAACTCTGGCTTCGTATTTCTGGGAGCGGCGGAGTGATCCTGATATTTCTCCAAACGTCAGTCGAGGTCAACCATATGTGTGCAGCTTTATCTACCACCAATGCTCCAAAGAAAGTAGTAGCCCTTCAAACCTACTCTATTGTCGCCATTTCGACGCGATGGTGGAGCTGCAAGGTGGTGTACACCCGTGAACGAGCTGGCGGAAGGTAGGAAGCCTTGGGGGATTGGTGCCCCAGGTTCAAGAAATGAACCGCCGTTGGATGATTATCTCACACGCGCATTGTAGAATTCTCGCAATTCGAGACAGTTCAGCGATTTGTGTAAAATCTGCGGCAACATTTTTCTTCCTTTTAAGCAACCGTGGCAACATCTTCCGATGAATTCGCCACCTCCCAAAAGTATTTCGCTCCAAGTAAAGAAGGCGATTGAGCTTTCCCAATGGAATCGCCCGCTGTGTACATCCATTTTCCTATATCTAGACGGGAGCTGGCAAAAGGGCATTGCGCAACAACCAAAACCGGACATTTGGCTTTGGGATATTTGAATATTTGCCTGAGATTGGGAGGTTGCGATATCGATATTTTTTTACTGCAATCCACTTGCCATTTACTATAGTGCCATGGCCGGTGTTTAAAATTTTAAAACTAGCAACCACACGAGTGCTTGCAATAATGTCCCGGTGCTTAAGAGTTTCGCGGCCGCTTCAGGAATGCACTTCAGGATATGGCGGGCAAGGGTTGTGCGGAAGTGCATGCATTAGAATTACTGTAGGAAAAAAAAGTGTACGGCAAGAATTGCAAGTAGCCTTTAACTAATTTCGATTCAGCATAACCGCGATACCGCAACAGCTCGCTCCTTCATACACCATTTACTTCTAGCAACCACGAATTCGCCGCCAAGCCCGCGCAGCCCACGCAGGGAATTGCACTGCAAAGCGCCGCACGTGTGTGCTTCTTTGGAACTGCGTGCTGCGTGTTCAATTGCGATTTCTCTGCGCAGTGGACTCTCTCACCTGACAACGCACTAAAAGGCAGCTAACAACACTGCAGTAGTAATGTAGAAATACATAAAGCTTTTGTCGCACCTAGACTGCTGCAGTAGGAGCATGGCCGCAGTCTTGGCACTTCGTCCTCCTTGCTTGCCGTCGATCAAGCGAAAGCTGTGTTATGCGTTAGCGTCATGATCTCCTGCTAGCTAGACTTGCGACAGTAAAGGTAGCGACAAGTGATAGCCGCTAATGAGACTTAGAATTATGTCCTCAAATCCAGCAGCCTTCGGTCCCGTGCGCCCTATCTTGATAGCAGCCAACCTACGGAATTTTCAGACAGAAATATCAGCAACAACAACACGCTTCAAGGCCTTGCATGCACGCTTTAATACGTA
>Ga0307930_1002750_pt1 | contig 13256 bp, 19 predicted proteins | sample OrgLakmetageno46_FD_203161 | JGI IMG/M metagenome (GOLD analysis project Ga0307930, IMG submission 203161) | Saline water microbial communities from Organic Lake, Antarctica - #46 | ecosystem: Environmental > Aquatic > Non-marine Saline and Alkaline > Saline | place: Antarctica: Organic Lake... | reverse complement strand
GAGCCAAGAAAAGACATCGCATGCGCACCAGCGGTGCGCTGGTCGTGTTGGAGTTGGCAGGTGAAGCAGCCTTATTGGTCGACGAGGACGTCATTGTCGTCGGTATTTTCCCATTCGGTGTTTTGCGGCTGCTGCTTTTAGTACTACGACCAAAGAAAGTGGTCCTTTTCTTCGGCACCTCCTGCGAAAAAAAATAAAAGGGGGAGAAAGCCAAACGAAAGCTTACAAAATTCACGCAGTGCCTCTGCAGGCCTATCAAGCCAACAAGGAAAGTTAAGTTCAGTCCTCGCCGAGTTGCAATAAGCATTCAAAAAGAAAGACAAATTCCAATATATATATACACATATGTAAGTACAAAGGATTCCACGCACCGGTGCTGCTTGCTGGAGCTCCAATTCCAGCAGCTTTTGCTCTAAGGTGGCCACTTGGTTCCGCAAGTGCGTCATCGTGGCCGCGTCCCGGTCCCGGTTCCGCCGCAACAGTTCTGCTTCCTGCTCGGGCTCCGACACTAACTTCTTGATGGTCGCTTCGTCCATGCTGCTCCCGCGAGCCTGATGGAGGGGTGTTCGCACATGTAGGAATTGCGTTAGAGCATCACTGTGAGGAGGTACAATTGTGTAGTAGTTGGCTGTGTGTTTGATAGTTTTAATAAAAAAACATTTCCATGCATGTCATGAAGCATTACTGCACTCAAAATTTGTACAAACTCACAAGGTAAAGTGCCCTAACTGTATCTTTTCTGAGACATGCACTTCCGGCAAACGAAAAAAACGCACCAAGTCTAAAATGAGCTTTTCGTTCTTGCTGCGAAGCACTTTGTTTTCTTCCCACAGCCGCATCACTTCCGCTTCGATGTCGTTGGCATCGCTTCGAATTACGTCGGCATATTCGAACTGCCGCCGTAAGGGCCTTCGCAACAATATCCCCGAGGGGAGCGCAACGTCTTTCTCGCCCACCAGCACCTGAAGCAATAACAGGAAGAAAATAAACGAAAGATTTAAAAAGAAAAGAAAAAAGAAGGACAAACAAAGTTATGCTTTGAATGTTTTGGATAAAATGTGCATTCAGGCTTCCAAAGAGAAAGCAATTTAAAGCGAAGCGCAGATAGGTTTGTCGGCAAACTTCCAAATTCAACAGGAAAAAGGCACTCACGTCAAAGTTCAGCTCGGAACTCTTCAACAATTCGAGCTCCTGCGGCTTATACGTTTTCGAGCCAGTTTGCTGCCCGATCAAGCCGTGCATGCTCACTTTGACCCGCCCGCTGTTCTCCCAGTTGGGCACGGTCACCTGTTGTATTGAACAAGCACAAGACAGCATGAACAGCCAGGAGATTGACAAACGTTCAACAACTGTTTTACATATGCCTGACGTCCATAGAAACGATCGGTGCAAACGTAGCTGAGATGACATGGAACCAACAAGGCAGATTCTTGATGGATTAAATCATGGAAAAAAAAATAACAGCAGTATTGAGTACGTGTGCCCATTCTTACCGTGGCTTCTCGTCCCCAAAACGACGAGCCTTCCTTCACTACTTTCACAATGTCATCCACTCGAAAGCCTTTGGTCATCGAGCCAACGCTCTTTTCGCGAATCGAAAACGCTTCCAGCGATGGTTTGGCCTATTTCATTGAAACCCCACAAATGTAGGAGGAAACACGGGGTGAGAACGAGGCTGAAGAGAAGAAATGCACGGAAGCACAACTGGAAAAACAGAAAAGCAAAAGAGTGTAAACAACCCAAGGGCATGGTCATAAACACACTCACTTCTTGCGCTTTCGCGAGGTCGCCGCCGCCTTTCTGCTGCGCCACATCAAGCACGTCCTTGACGTAATGGGACGGGCGCGTCAGCGAACAGGTGGGCGGCGCATGCAGCGCGATGAAAGTGGCAAACTCCACCAGCTGTTGGTTCACACGCGCGTACACACACACACAGACGGATAGAAGCAGAAGTACGGGCACAGCGATGGCATATACGGTGTGAACTAAACCTCGCTGAAATCCAACCTAAGCTATCTCAGCACCAAAAATCAACTGCGGATTGAGAAGTAAAGCGCACCAAAAAAGGCGACTTGAAACATCTTTTCGCTTTTGCTGTGATAGATTTACCGCAGTAGGCGCGAGATAGGACGACGCCAGAGACTGCAAGTAAGCTTCAAAGCCCGCCCGGCGATACTCCACCAAGTCATTGTGGCCGCAGACGCAGCACTCAATCATGGACGATGGGAAGAGGTCGTCATGCTCGCGGTACACCTAGAACATATATTAAAAAAAAAACATTTGTGAGTGTGCAGATAAGCCAACGATTATCCAAAAGCAAGACCGAGAGACTAAGTGAATTACGCATGAGTGAAGTTGCACATAATCGGCCAAAATGACAGAAAGTAACGCGTGCTCGTATACAGCTAGTATACCTTGAAGATTTCGTCGTGAAACTTTTTAATCACGCTGAACCGATAGGCCACTTCGTAGGTGACCACCACGCCGCGCAGATCGTCTTGGACGTCCCCCAACTCTCCTTCTTCTTCCTGCAGGAAGCAACGCGGGCATCAAATTGAATGGAATGTACTACTTGAGACAAAGAATGCCGAGAGTCATGGGTGATGAACTATAGACCATGCCTGTCACAAATTATAAAACAACGGCGATCCTGTCTAACCCACGCCTCGAATACAGCTCATATTATAGCAAAGATTGATAAAATGCGACAAGTTTACGGCATGCACATTTTTTAATGATCGAAAGGTCCCTAGAGCGAATCCTTACCGTGATTTCGCCGTAGAGCGCGTGATCCCAGGATACCTCTACGACGTAAAAATCGGTGGTGTCCTACAAAACGAATCACAAGATACACAAAGAGAAGGGTAGAGACAATGTAGCTTGAGTTTGTGGTCGCCAAGTGGGAGTTTATATAACGACGTATATCGAATCTTTTCTAGGGTAACAGTAACTGGAAAGCCTTTTCCGAAGCCGGCGTAGGGTTGGTGTTCGGGCTTGAAGAGGGGGTAACGGCGTGGGAAAAGACTAACCTGTTCATCGCGAGTTAGCGACGGAGTTGTCCGCGCTTCTACACGCGGCACGCGCACTCGAACACCAAGCTGCGAAACTTGAGAGGATTCACCAAGAGCGTCAGTACTCATTGCGAGATACTTTGCGGCCTACAGTAAAGGAGCTCGCGATTCGCAGTAGTCTGGTGTACAAGGCCTGGTGAAATCTCCGTTTCTGTACAGAGTACAGAGAGACGAGACAAGGCCGAAATCCGACACACCGGATAGTCCGGCCCGGCGGGAAGCTGTGATGTCGAAATTTCGAACCCTCAAACAAAAATCATGAAATTCAAAAAAAAATCAGGTGCTGTAATAAAAGGCTCAGGTCGAGCGTTCGGTTCAAGTGTTCAGGTGTTCACACAGTTCGCACGGTTGGGTGTTGGGTGAATGCGTATGAGTGCACGAGTGCATGAGGTGACCTTTGCTTAAAAACGTGACGCAACGGCCACTAGACATTCAGTAGCTTTGATAGTTACGTACAGCACGTGCACAATATTCATTGCCGCCTTTACACATAGCAACCATGTCAAAGTTGCCAGTTTTATTAATCAATGCAGCAACAGTGGGTATCATGGTAACCGTCTGGTGGAAGATGGTAAGATCAATGCAACCATTTGAATAAATTTGAAACATCATGGATTCTCATCCTGCATGTGAATATTTTGTCCCTACAGCGAGGCTTGGTGATGAACGTAGAGAAGGACCGATCGGAATCACGGTGGATCGACCGATTGATATACCATGTGAGAAAGTCAAGACACACATCCACGTGCTATTCTCCTGCGCTCAGCATGTTGTAACTCTTGATTTTGTCTCTTTACACGCTTTACCATCGCAAAGGAGGCGGGCCATTTTTCAGACCTTCAGCACCAAGTAGCAGCACAAACGCAGCAGCTTTCCACCATTGCAAACGCGAGATCGAGCGCCTACCAGTCGCTGCAAGACGAGGCAACGGATAGCAAAACAGGAAGCGACCGCGTCCGCCAAGTTCTAGACGAAGTCAATAAAGTGGAAGCATGGAGCTTTGAGGTAAATAGTTGTGTTGTCGTGACCATGTACTAGATGCGTTCAATCGCAGCGCCGTCTTTTTTTTTGGCTGCTAGTCTTTAGTCTCCAATTCTCACTGTTCAACTCCTTCTACTCCACTGAACCACGATCCATGTCTACTCCCTCACTGTACACCCAATATTGAAAAGGACGAGCTTCTCGGAGAAGTGCGGCGCGAAGTGGCTGCAGCCCACACGCGGCAAGCCGCTGCTTTTCAGGCGGCTGCTACGTTTTCATCATCTGCTGCGGATTGCGCGCCCGCGGCTGAGCTGGAGCAAACGCTCGACCAACTGCTAGCGCTCGAAACGGCAGGACAAGGCAACGACTACGCTGCTCGGGCTGCAGGCGGGAAGGTAGGGCGCTTCATTCTCGTTCGCTTGAATTTCAGGGTGGGGTTGGAGGGTGTTTTGTGTCCTACGGGGTGCCAAGCAGCGTGAACCTGTTTCTCAAGAGGAGCTCACCGCTGTATGGTCGCTTCAAGAGATGCATCTTGCGTGCAGCTTGTGCTGTAATTTCTCTGTTTCTCAAACCAATGCATTCCCATGCCTCCAACTAGGTGGTGTATTCCCACGCGCTCACGTCGCCGTCCTACCCGTCGGCCTCGGTCGAATCCTCCCTAGGGGGTACCATGCTCCACGTGCTCGGTCTGCAAGCCCCGTTTCCTCCGCCGGAGTCCGTCCTTGGCCCGACTTCCGTCGCATCCGCAGATTTTGCACCCGCTTCGCCTGTTGCTGCGGTGGCGGCTTCATCCGACTCGTCCGACAGCAACGCCCTCGATGACAGCAGAAGTTTCAACACTTACCGGGCGCAGTGTTGGGCTTTTGCTGGCAACGCCGGGCGATTTACGGTACACTTTACACAGGGGTGAATGAGGAGGGGAGGAGGGGTTCCTATGCGTTTCCGTAGACCTTCGTTATGAGACCCTTAATCCCAGTTGGTAGCCAAAGCATGGGGTGAAGGGGGGGAGGGGGGAGGGGCATCGTGCACTGAACTTAGGATTAGTAGCCCACCATTCTCGACCTCTCGTACTTTCTTTGTATATCAAGTCCGTGGGTCGCGCGTGGTCCCTGCGCGGTCTTCCTTCGTCCTTTCACTCACTTCTCTGCCATTTGGGTTCCAGGTGAAACTGGCGAAAGCAGTGGCAGTAACGCACTTGACCATGGAGCAGCGGCCTGCGAGCCAAGCTTCGCGCTTGGAAGAAACGGCAACGCCCAGAGACTTCACGGTACGCGTTTGTCTGTTTGCTTCCTTGCTTCAATGAATTCGAGTTTCTTGCCCAATGCACCTATACGCTCCATTACACTCCTTGTATCCAATTCCCTGTTATAACTCATTTCCACCGTTTGCTCGCGCTTAGGCATGGGGACTGACGTCTCCTTCCGACCCAGAACCTTTGAAACTTGGATCTTTTACCTTCGACCAGCAAGGCACTTCGAGGCAGACTTTCGCAACCTCATTGGCCTCGGCCTCGGTATCTTCAAAGAGCAGCACGCCGGTGGCCTACGTCACTTTTGACATTCGCAGCAACCACGGCAACTCAAAGTAAGGGAAAGTCTCCTTACGGTTTCACTTTTCTCAAATACTTTTCCATTTTTGGGATTTCTTTTATCTCACACATGCCCCTTTCCTTGATCCGATGCTGTTTTTGTTTATTTGCCCTGTTGCTTCGCAGTTTAACGTGCCTACACCAAATTCGAGTGCACAGCACTGAGAACTGAGTGAAACGCGAGGAGTGGCCTAATCCGAAACCCGGATCCTTCTGAAACTCGAAGTGCAGCCTAGAGTTTCGACGCCGTGCCGCCTTGTCTCTATGTCCCTGCTCCTCTTCTTCTTCCTTCTTCTTGTCCTTCGAGAAATTTTGCCAATTGCGGATCTCCAAGGGGGCAGGTCCAGAGAAGTTCAGAAAAAAGAAAGAAAGCGGCTTTAAAGCGAAGTTGTAGTCTTATTAAAACACCTGCCATCGCTGCCCCTGCCCATTAGATCTCGAATACTCAATACAGCAATAATAGCTACGAGTCCTAGCGCGCCCTCAAAAGACACCTAAAATTAGTTATCAAACATTAATCACTAATATGGCTCAGGTATCAAATAGTTCACAAGAGCCAAGAAATATAAGATGGCTAAGGCAGAGGCAATCGGGTGTTTGTAATCGGCAATCGTGGATACGTATAAATGCGATTGGCTTTGACCCAGAAACTCCAATTCTAAATGGGACCACATTACACCGCGAGAACGACGAAGCACGCCCGGTTCCTGGCTGTCATTGAAACTGCTTCCAACCCCATCCGCGCGGCAATAGAGCTCTGAACACATTTCATCAGTTGGCGCTCGTTTCTATAGGGCTCGAAGCACCAGCAGCACCTGAGATGAGCTCTTCGAGATAATCAAAGCCCATTGCAGCGGAGCCTTCGACCACCGGTGAAGGAGACGCTACGCCTTCGCTCTGGTCGTTCTCAGATCCTGAGTCAGAGTCGCTTCCTGCATGGTCTTCGCCTCTGCCGGTAGTGTTGCTGTTGAATGCATTGGTTCTGGGTGCTAACAAGTCTTTGCCGCACAGGGAATTGCTTTCGCGGCCGCTGCCTCCACGCTGGAGTGCTGCTGTTGCGTGTGTACCCCTGTTTCTGCTGTGGTTCCCATTGCTTTTGGTGTTGGTATTGTTGGTATTGCTCTTCTCGCGGCCTGAAGAGCCTCGGCGAAGGAGAGAGCCAGGCCCATTCGTATGATGAGGAGTTGGGCGGCCTCCCTTGGTAAGCGTTCTGCTGCCACCAGGAAGCTCTAGTCCTCCTCCTTCTCCACCACCACCACCACCTCCTGCCCTAGGTGACGTGGTTATTCGACGGCTTATAGGCGCGCTCGACGACTTCGATGATGCTGTTGTGGTGGCATTGCTGTGAAGGGGCTTTGACGCAGGCACTGTCTTCGCGGAGGTCCCATTGTGGTGGCGCAAGGGCCCTGAAGATTGCGAAGCAGTCGTGCTAGCAGAATCGTGTTTAGACCTGTTGCTAGGATGAGAGGGCGCTGGCGGTGGCGCAGCAGCCGCAGCCGAAATGCTGTTTCGGCGCATGAGAAATTGCGCTCTCTGCGTCTCGTTCGGTGTGAGTTTAGGTTTGCCCATCAAGCGCTTCAATTCAGAGACCTAAAGCCATTTAGAGCACCGTGAAAGAAACATAATTAGGAAATATCCCATCTTAGGCAAGATAGAATGAAGCCGGGAAATGATACCGCAAGGAAAGAGGGACACATTCAATGCAAAGAAAAGAAAAATCAGTGTGCCTTTCCATGGGCGCGCCAATTTTCGTTTCACCTCTTTTGCATGCGCTTGGTCTTCTTGTTTCCTTTCTGCAAACGACGACGAAGGCCTCAGAGAACCACCACCACCACCACCAGTAGCTCTTCCACCTTTACCGCGGCGCCCTGGCCCTAGTACCCCACCACCAGGAGCTGCTGCCCCACTTCCACTAGTGCTAGCACGCGGACTGCCGGCTCGAGGGGAGCGCGCCAGCGGTTGCAAAGTCCGAGATGCACGGCGCGCTGACGACGACGACGATGATGATGATGATGATGCCGAAGTCGGGCTGAAGAAGTTCCCAATGGCGCCTAAACTGCTCCCAATGCTGCTGCCAAAAGGAGAAGTAAACGCGCTGCCGTCTCCGCTGCCGTCGCCATCATTGTCCCCATCTCCACCGACGTTGTCATTCTCGCCATTCTTGCTGTCAGCACCCTCCGCGCTCGGGGCAGCGGTGGCGTCTTTGGCGCTGCCCAACCCGAAGGAAAACGAGGGCATCGAGCCAGTTATGGTGGATCGTCGGGCCGACACAGGCGTGCGCTTCGCAGGGTGAAGAGGGTGAGCGCGGGGGCTGGCACTTCTTCCCGTGCGGGGCTGAGCACCTCTACTTCTGGAAGAGGTAGGCGTTTTCGTGGTATTGGAAGTGGTTGATGTTGTCTTTGAATTCGCAGATCCTGCTGGTCTGGCTGCTGTTGCTGCTGCTTCTGTGCTTGTGTTTGTCGAGAGTGGGCTTCCAAAGAGACTCGTGGACATGCCGTCAAAGAAATTGCCACTTTCCGACGAAGAAAGCGGCGGCGAAGTTTCTGCCGACGGCTCCGAAGCATCACCCGACGGCCCCGCATCAGAAGCAGCAGGAGGTTGTGGTTGCGGAGCATTGCTTTGCTGGGTTCCGAACAGAGAAGGCAAGCCAATTAAGGCCAGCAATTCGTCTAAGCCTTGGCTGACTTCTTGCATCGGTGCTGCTTTTTCTGTTGTTCCAGGAGCCGGTGTATCTTCCGACGTTGAGGCCGACGACGAAGAAGATGATGACGGGCTTTGCGCTGCTTGAGTGGCGCGTTCCCGGCAGCAGCTCAGGCAAAGCAAGAAAACGCAGCGCTTGCAGCCTCGGAACGGGCAGCCAGTGGCGAGAGTGTCGTGGCAGGCCCCACAGGAAAGGTCGTCGCTCTGTGTTCATGAAAAAATGGACACGTAAAAGATAAAAGGTAAGAAAATAAAATAAAAAATAAAAACAAGGCGTGATGGATCAGCTCCAAAGAAATGCTGGCTGCACGAAAATAAAGGAAAGAGGCAAAAATTAGAAAAAAAAAAAAAACAAGGAGGAGAGTTAATGAAAGGGTGTCACCGGAGAAGTGTAAGGTCGCAGAGCATGATCGCGACGACAAGTAGCTTGTGCTAAGACGCTGTCTTTGGTCTCGGTCTCATCGAAAACCGACTCGCTTGGCTCCGAAATTGCGCTCAATTCTAGCTCAATCTTCTGCTTCTCCGCTTCAAGCGTGGCCACTTCAGGTTGAGGTTTAGAGGCGATTTCATTGAGGCGGGTGGCCTACAGAATAGAATGGAAGATAGGAGAAAACAGTTTTAAAAAAACAGTGTGAAGTTACAGAATAGAATGGAAGATAGGAGAAAATGATTTAAAAAACAACAGTGTGAAAACGTCTCTAGAAGTCTTGCCACAGCAAGCAAAAAGATGTTAGACCACCTTTAGCAGGAAAAACGCGCAAATACAAGGAAGAGACACCCAGGCTCACAGACACACAAGCATCACCTGGTCGCTGAGGCATTTCGAGGCGTCCAGGAAAGGTTCGTGCAGCACCAAGAGGCCTTCCGCAAACACGGCGGTTGCTTTGGCCACTTCTCTCGCGTGCATTCCGGTAGCGCCACCAGGTCTCCTCAACGCAGCCTGCCACACTGACTCTAGACGAGCGAATTTGGTGGCGAGCACGCGGGCGCCGCCGTCGCTCCAGTCATTTGAATCAACTTCCTCCGCCCTCACTGAGCCTTCACCTGGTCTTCCTTCGGCTTCACCTGCTGTTCCTGCGTCAGCCAGCTCTGCTGCCTCGGCCGCAATGGTCTCGGGCAGCCCTCTGTGGTGGAAACTGCTGCTGGCAGAACCACGATGGTCGTCGTCTTCGCCGCGAATTGCAGCAAGGACAAGGTCGAGATCCGATGCCTGCAGTGAAAAGAGAGCGGTGAATATGACGCAAGAATGCAAAATAGCGAAAAATAAGATGAAGGGGGGAAATTACGTCGAGGGAAATATATCCGTGCGATTTTGATCTTCTTCGCGTGAGTTCATATGACGAACCGTTTGTTCTAGGCGAGTTAATGCGCCTGCAGTCAAAGCTTCGGCTCCGTCGATGAGATCCTCGAGCTCAGAGCAAGCTTCTTGCGCCTGAAATTGGAGATTGAAAGAGGTAAAGACAAGAGCATGAACACGGGGAGGTGAAAAGATTCGAGTAATCGTTGAAAAACTAGCATTTTTCTTTTGCGAACAGACGTAACATTAAAAAAAAAAAGGTTCTGTCGTATTCTCCTCTTCCTGGCATAAAGTACAAAGCCCATCACCACCCACCTCTTGCGATGGCCCGGTCGCAGCGTTTTGGCCGAAAGCGGCGCCAATCGAATCCCACGGAGAAGCTCCGCCAACCCACGGCGAGAATGGCGACAGTGGGGTGTTTGGCTCTAGGTCACGAGGAGGCGCTGGGGTTGCGCTTGTGCTGCTGCTGCCGCCGTAACTTGCCGTGCTGCTGCTGGTGCTGCTGTTGTTGTTGTGGCTAGAATCACCACTCATGCCTCCAAGAGCGGTTTGCACGCGCGAAGCCGCTTTCAACAGGCGAGGGCTCAGAGACACTACCAAAGAGGCGTGCACGGCGCTGAGCTCTTCGGCGGACGTGTCACAGCTCGCCGACCAGTGCTGCCACGCTTCCGCAGTCCCCCTGTAGTCGTTGAGCTGCTGCTCCACTTCGGCCAATGTTTCCCGCAATTCGGCAGCCTGTTCAACACCACGCACACGCATAGATGATGATCACGGTCAAGCACATCATGGGCACAAAAGACGTTTTAGCACATATATTTTTTTCTATAATCACGATGCACATGTGTTCTCTTCAAGGCGCGCAAACGCTACCTGCCGTTCTCGGAGCCACGACGCGCCTTTGTCTTCGTCCCACCATAGCGTTGAAGACACTTCGCGTGGCCTAACACCATTCTCTTTGTCGTTGTTCGTTATTGATCCATCATTCTCCTCGTCTTCCTTATCCTCCTCGTCGTCGTCATCTTCAAGGGTCGACGAAAGGTTGCTTGTGGCATTCGTGCCAGCAGCCGAAGGGCTTTCTCGGAAACTCATGCGTTCCAACTCCGAGCGTACAGCTGCTAATTGGCCCAACAATAAGTAGGGGTCCTCGTGCTTCATTGTGTAAGCAGACAATAAACAGAGAGAAAGGCAAGCAATTATTGAAGAAAACATTGAGGACGAACATTCGAAAAAGATGAAGACGACAAAAAAAATAAGAAGCGGCACTAGCACTACTACTAGGACAGGGATTACCGTTTTGTTTGCGCTGAGAGGCGTTCCAGGCTCATCTTTATCAAGGCGGCCCGTCGCTGCATTACTGGTGACAGATGCGCCGTTGTCACCCACCTCTACACGTGCATTCAGCGGTGCAGCACTCGGTGATGCATTCTTCCCTTTGCCAGTGTCCACCGATAAAGTAGGGGATAGGCCACGCCGCTGGAGCTTGCTGTTCGTGCCATTGGAGGAGGTGGATGAGGGCGATGACGGTGATTCAGGATCAATTAAACTGTTGGCACTGCTGCCTTCAATGTGAGCCTCACTGCTGCTCCTTCCTCCTGCCTTGTCTTCCTTGTCTTGGTTGCTACTACCCGTAGTTGTGCCTCCCTCCTTTTCACCATCATCATTAGCTTCAACAAATTCACTACCTTCGGCCAGGAGGTCAGAGACTGCATCATTGCTTTCACTTCCGTCTCCGCTACTTCGCTTGGTAAACGACAGGGATCTCCTCAGAGAGCGCAGGGCGCCGCCAGCAGTGAAGGATGGTTTCCTCTGCGGCAAAGCCCTAGTCACACCCTCAGAAGATTGGCTTCCTGAAAGAGTCCTGCTCCCAGCAGCAGTAGCCTCAGCAGGCAATTGTTCTTGATGTTCACGCCTATGTTGTTGTTGTTGTTGTTGTTGATTCAGCCCAACAGCACCTAGAGGATGCACCGGTGCATTCTGATGTGCTTGGCTCGGGAAAGGTTGCAAGAAGTGAGCTCCGTTGGTCGCCCACCTGTCGCAATGCAACAGAAGTATGCACGCAGGCGACACACGGCACAAAACATGAAAAGAAGGGCACAACGGCAATTGCACAGAAGAATCCACATCAACACATAGCTTAACGCTTTTCCTGCAAATTCAGTGATATACCACTGCACGAAGAAGGCTTCGTCGACGGACGCATGCTCGTCGTTGCCTAGCACGTGGCTTATGGCGGCTCGGCGCTGGACTAAATCCACCACGCCCAAGTCGACCAACGCCGCGCTCAATCCGCGGAGCGTTTTCAGGGCGCGAGCCTAGTGGCATGTCATAATGAAAGCACGGAAAAGATGAACCACGTGTGGCCAGGTTTGAAAAATGCTTTGCGTGTGCCTTGGCGTTAGAGTGCTGCACAACTATTATGATCATTCTGAACTTTCTCGACTCCCTGCCCTCCTCAACTAGCCAGCACTTCTCGACTAGACACCGGTGGGCATATTATATATCTGTAGCACGCGTACCTGTGTTGATAGTGACGAATCTTGCGCACTGCTGTCAGTATGGTGCCTCCGGTACACGACTCCTGCATCGGCCTCTAGTTTCAATCGGGTATCTTCGAAGCTACTGATCAAGTCCTGCTGCAGCTGAGGCTCAACCGAAACAGGCGCTGCTGCCGTAGAACTAGATGCTTTGCTCGCTCGTTGTTTAGGAGCGCGACGGGTCAAAGGGCCTTCGGATTTCCGACCTGTTGGCTGCGGCCCACCACTGCCTGGCCCACGCCCACGCCCAGCTCCTATATTGCGCCCAACATTTGGAATGCGGCCCGCTTGGGGAACACGTCCTCTGCTGGGGTTTGAACCAGTGCTCTTTACCAGAGAAGCAGCGGCCGAGTTGCGAGCAGCACGCTCGTTAATATTCGGGCTCGCTGCAGTTAGAAGAAATGGGTTCACCTCGTCATCTTCCCATGATGCCATTGCTACAACTGATTATCGAGATGACGCAAGATACTAGCTAGGGAAAATCCATCAAGAGCATTAGTCTATCTCCGGTAGATGAAGCTGACTAGATATACATGCGACAGATAATTAGCTCGCGGATCCCACGAAAGTGGTTGCTCGGAATAGGCCTCAAGTGTCGAAGGCAACAACAGCACCAATTCCTCGAGCGTTCATGCGTCCATACGTTCAATCAAGTCAAGAGATCTCCAACGAGAAAAGAAGGCAGCAACAAGCAAGAAACCAACCAACCAACCAACCAACCAACCAACCAACCAACCAACCAACCAACCAACCAACCAACCAACCAACCAACCAACCAACGAGAAACCGAATTCTGTGGTTGGATGGTCCTCGAAACTCGAAACCTGCCACAAAAGCTAACGTTGTGCGAGATCTGAAAAATGATAGCTCGTAGCGTAGCTAGCCAGCCCATAGCTAGAGTACAGACTAAAAACGCCCAACAACTATCCACTACTACCTCTTTCCTGTCAAAATTAGTTAGAGATGTTTGCTCTGGTTGCCTTTTTAACCATCGCCGATAATGCTTTTGGGCTACTATTGCCGCCCTCAGTGATAGGCACTATTCAAGCTGGTCGCATTGCCGTCCTGCACGATTTTCTTCCTGA
>Ga0307930_1002747_pt1 | contig 13264 bp, 13 predicted proteins | sample OrgLakmetageno46_FD_203161 | JGI IMG/M metagenome (GOLD analysis project Ga0307930, IMG submission 203161) | Saline water microbial communities from Organic Lake, Antarctica - #46 | ecosystem: Environmental > Aquatic > Non-marine Saline and Alkaline > Saline | place: Antarctica: Organic Lake... | reverse complement strand
AAGAGGACAGGCGATGCTGAGATCGGCTGGCGCCCGACGCCTGATAAAAACACTGAAACGATGCCCTGCTAGGGCAAAAATAGCCCAGAGAATTGCCTCGTGGACCTGAAACGTGACACACGAACGAGCACTCAGTCCCGCCGACTTGTTCGGAGGAAAGGCGCCAGTTGGAGCCTTCATTGGCCTTCTGGAGCGAATTTGCTGGCGCATTTGCAGCTCAAGTGCAATCTTTATGTGCCTCTGTGACTGCTGTGTACTTGCCTTTCTTTGTTTTTGGGAGAGTATTAACTAGACTAGACTAGACTAAGTGACGTAATAGGGAAGTGCCACACGCAGGGCGAACTGATGTCACCAAGGGACCCCAAACAAATACGAATACAAGCCCTGGCCCTGCTTCCCCTCGTCGTCGTCGTCGTCATCGCTTCCAAGGCCCAATTCGTCAAGCAAGTCTTTTTGGGTAGGGGCGCGGCGGCGGTGGCGGTCCAGCCACGAGTTGTACGGAGGTGGTGCTTCGGGAATATTGAACTCAACTTCACTTCCAGTTCCAGGGCTTCTTCTGCTACTTCCTGAAGCTCCATTAGACCCTGGAGTGCTAGGCGAGCTCGGTGCTTCTTTCATCCTTGTTATGGGCACCGGAGGTGGCTCGTTTGGCAGCGGTTTCAATTCGTTTAAAATTCGGCGAATCGGCGGTGGTGGCGGCGTGTAGCCCCATTTCGGTGCACTATGGTTCCTGCTGCTTCCGCTGCTGCTGCTGCTGCTGCTATAGAAGTCGCTCTTGTCGCCATCGCCCTCAGCACTATAACCACAATTACGGCCAGAACTAGAACTGCTGCTGCTGCTGCTGCTGCTGCTTGGGCTATGATTGCTCTCCAAGTCGAGAATAACGTCATTGGAAGGCAAACGACCGTCAAAGCCAGTGCCAAAACTGTCCTCATACCTGTCGTGAGGTCTTGCGTAAGAAGGAGATGTAGAGGTAGGTGACGGATGAGATGAAGGAGTCAAATGACCTCCATTGCTAGCCTCCTGTCTATGGCGGTGCAGACGCCGTTGGCGGCGAGTAGATGCTTCGTCATTTTCCAGTTGATGCCGCATGTCCTTTAAGGCTCGTCTGGCGGAATGCACAGAAGCAGCGATGGCTGGCCCGAGGCCACCTATCAGGGCTGCCACAATCCAATCCTCATCTGATAACACATACGCGGCTGGCCTGTTTGAGGTGGCAATGACGAAAATCTGGTGAACATGAGAGAGTGGCTAAAGTCTGAATGGATGAATTTTAGGTCTAGAATACAAAGATTAAATGCCTCGATCTTTAAGCGAACGGATTAAAAAAAAAAAGAATATATGCACTAGAATTGGCCTTGGCTACATTATGTACGCACGTATTCGTGAGGACGGCCACTGCCGTCACGATGTAAACCAAACTAAGAGGCGGCGAGCTGTCGGGGTGCATCGCAACCACCACGCCAAGACTGCTGCCTAAAACCATGCCTGGCACGGCCGTCCACCTGTGGGTTCAGCAGTGAGCAGAAATCGAATATCGAACGCATTCTTCAGATGAAACAGAAGCAAGTTACTGTTTAGGATGCGCAAATTCTGAATGAACTAAAATAAGGCATCAGTGATATCAAACTTTCATCATGAATGAACTAACTCTAACTATCCTAGTGCAAATCCTAGTAGTCTCTTCAGAACAAGGAAGCTAGAAAGCAGCTGCGCACCATTCATAAACGCCGTCGAGTGCAAAGAAGACGGCAGCTGATGCTTTTCCACCTATCCCGCCAACGATAGCCCCCGTGACGACTCGACCAACCACGCACAAGGCGTCACTCATGATACGGTGCTGATGTGAGAGGGAGTCAGCCTCTACACTACTAAAAGTAAAACGCGAAAGTTACCAAGCTATCATTCTTGACGCAGATAGCTTGATAAACATACACTCGAATGCTTTATTCTCATCTTCTGATTAACAGCAATTATGGTATTGGCCAAAGAAGAGCGTGGGCCATTTTCGCATGATTTGAACTTTTACAATTAACAGGGACAATTAATATATTTTGCTCACAACTCCCAACAAGCAACAACGGACAATTTCAAAGAATCACAACGACAACGGCGCCGAACAGACACAGACAAACACTAACATGCACCAATGGCGCCGGTATAAGAATAACAAAATGGACTTCTCTTCTTCGCCACTTTCTTGCGCTGCTATTGCTGATTATAATTCTAGGGTTTAACTAACGGACATCAAACAAGCAAGCGACACAAATAACTCGAACTCGAACTCTTACAAACCCAAATGACACAGAAGCCAATGCTGCTGGAAGAAGTTTGCAAATAACACATAATCCGCCACTCCTACGCCTCGTAGCATGCAGCGGCCGGGCTGCGCTCTTGCTCGAATAGGCGGCAACTCGAACAAAGACAAAGACAATCCCAGGCCTATGCGAACAACAGAAGTGGTGTTTGCTTAGTTTTCGAAGTGAAGCCACTGGTTGTAGCCGAATTCCGAGGAATACGCGGTGTAAGTCTTGTTGGCGCTGTCAGTGCTGTGGCAAGTAATCCGCACGTCGCCGGTGGTGCCGTCGTAATCCACCGCGGATACGAGTGTGGCGTGGGCTTCCGAGTCCGTGCAACTGCTGCCTCGGACCTTCGAGAAGCGAACAAACGACAACGGAACAAAAAGGAGTCGAACAATAGAGGAGAGTTATACTTTCACTCTCCCAAAGAAAAAATGTTTTACGGAGTGAAGTGATTGAACAAAATAGCCCAGTTGACAAGCACGCACACACATAATGCATTTTACGCCTACGTACCACGAGCACGTCGCCAGGGACAATGTTGGACGGTGGCGCCGCGTGGGCGCCGCAGGTGCTGGTCCACCCGTAGTTTTGCGTCAAACAAGTGCCCAGGTTGCTGGCGCCAATTTCCTCCTGATGAACACAAAAAGAAGAGGAGGAGGTTGGAAAGAAGGGGTAAACTTCGTTATGCGAGTTTAGACAGCAACCTCTTTCGCTGTTGAAAAAGCGAAGACACACTAATGCGACATCGCCTGTTTGCTTTAGGGAATGAAAAAATTGTGCATAATTTTTAAAAACAAAGAAGAAAGAACCCTTTGTTAGCCACCTCAAATACACTCATGAATCCTTCACCTTCCCGCAAGGGTAGCCGCGGCACGGGCTCTCCACCAAGGGCACGTGCCCTCCTGCCAGCAAACACTGGCTCACGAAATTAGCGCAGTCGCCGCCTTTGCTCGTCTGGTCGCACGACTCGCCGCCCCAGTACGACCACGGAGAGCAGCTGTCATAGGCCGTGCTGCAGTCATGGTTGGTTGAGTCCCACCATTTCTAATTGGGTATAATCCAAGATAACAGTATGCGCGTGAGCACAATCAGAGGCGTAGTAGGAGGCGAAACAGGTAAAGAGAAGCCAAATGCTGCGCAAATGTATGCCACAAAAGATAACGGCAGTCGTTAAAGTGTATTCAAAACATCTCCAACTGCTTCTTTGTCATTCGTACACCCACTAGCACGCACTCCTCCGCCTGAACAACTTAAACTAATTTGTACAGAGGAGGAATAGTGGTTCAAAGAGAGACTAACCTCAGCGTATGCCAGGGCAGCGGAGCGGTCATAAGAGCCCGAAGGTGGCGACGGCGACGGTGCATCACCTTGAACGCAGCACTGCAAATCCGAGGGGCCTGTACAGTAGCCTGCATAAGAGGTGCCGTTTCCAGTGCAAGAAGAAGTTGCCAGGCAAGTGCCACTGCCCTGAGGAGTTGTGCACGTCGCTTGCGTGCAGCATTGAATTTCGTTGCCGCCCGGGCAGTAGCCCGCAGTGGAAGTGCCTGAGCAGCACCTAGAAATCCAAGAAGAGGGGTGGAAGTCTGGTGAGATCCTTCGGTGGATACTGTTACTACTTAATTGAAAGCAAATCATTGAAAAATAAAAGCGCGCTCTACCCGGCAGAGACGTCGACGCAAACTCCTTCGACTCCCGAAACCGTGCACGTGGCAGTGTAAGAACATGAGGTCAGCGTGTTGTTCGCAAGTTGAGCGGCCAGCGAGCCCACCACCGCGCTTGATAGAAGAAGTGACGCTAGCGCAACATTCACCATGTTTGAGGTAATCGATAATCAATGCCGCTGTGATATCATCTGTTCGTTGATTGGTGCAAATAGGCTGAATGTAGGAGCAGAAGTAAGTTGTTGTTGTCACAAAGGTTTCGTCCTGTTCGTGCTTCTGTAGTAGCCCTTGCTAGTAGCTTGTCGAAGTACAGGTAGGGCTCATTATTATTGGGCTTCACTCGAAGCTCAAAGCATAAAAGTTTGAGCTACAATGTTTCGAGGGGCAATCACTCTACTAGCTACACTAGTAGTTCTCCTTCACAATGGTGTGGCCGCCCAACAGCAGGACGACACCATCGGTGTACAGGGCACCGGCGGCCACTCCTGCACGCTGACCTACCAAGGCGAAACATTCCCGTGTGCGCTCGGTAAGAATGGCGTGACCAGTAACAAGGTCGAAGGCGACGATTGCACGCCGGCTGGCTCGTTTCCTCTGCGGCGTGTCTTTTACCGCGCAGACAGGGTTCCGGATCCCAACACTGCACTGCTTACGAACATCACGCAGCCCAACTATGGATGGTGCGACGATCCTTCCGCACCTGAATACAACACTTTCGTGACTTTGCCGTTCGAGCCTTCGCACGAGGAACTGTGGCTCAACGGCAGCTACTACGATTTGATGTCTGTGATTGGGTACAACGATGCTCCGCCAGTGCCTGGACTAGGCTCGGCTATATTTTTCCATGTGACGCCAGATTACGGGAGCACGTCTGGTTGTGTAGCGTTGGCTCTTAGCGACTTACAATGGGTTCTGGCCCGAATTTCAACGACTACGGTGATGAACATTACGGCGTAAAGTAAAAATATTGTTCAAGAGGACGAGCATGGAAGCTTGCCCCATTGAAGAATAGATAGCACCGTTACCAGGGATTTCGCCGAATTCAGAATCACATCTATACGCATGTGGCATACGAAATAATTCAACTATCTTTCTCCACACAGCAAGTTGAATTGGCATGAGTTTGGATGTCTTCAATGTCTCTTTCATCTTAGTAAATCGATTAGTTATTTTTAGTCTTGTCTCCTTGTTGATACTCTGCCAAAAGCCAGAACGGCCCTTCGGGCTTCGGGGCATCTAAAAAGTTCTCTCTAATGTAGAGGACCAAGAAAGGCTCCAGCATACACCTTTCCTCCGTACTCCATACAGCCAGCAGCCAGGCGCCCAGGCGCGACAGGCGTGACTGAGTTCCCGTCGGTGTCCCAGCAGGTCCACAAGGCAACTCTCCAGGCTTTTTGCCTCAGCATTACGGCGTCTCCGTCTCAATGTTTTTTTGAGACAGGCCCCGAAGGGCCGGAATTAGAAGACTAACAGGTAGAGAAGAAAAGCAAAGCAGCGCAAACTAGACCTAAGAAGCTTTTTTTTTTTCAGGTTTGCTTCTGCCGACGGCAAGGTTTTTGATGCCCTACACAACCAGGCAACCGCCAGGTCATGAAGACAAGAAATCTGGCCCGTTGGTGTCCCGAAAGCTATGGCTATTTCCGTAGGCTTCGCTTGAGTCTCTTTCCGATCTGCACTGCGCAAATTCGTGCGCTTTCAGTTCTCATGCGAGTCAGGGGTCGAATTTGTTCGGATTTACGTTCCTTTGCGTGCACACATGCAAAAGGCATACTCGCATCACCAGCGCCGCATGCATCGGCGGGGAGTTTATCAGATGAATTATCTATTCTAGTGTTCCTTTTGAAGACCTCTCGGCATTTGGCACTCTGGGCAATGGGCATCAATCTTGACGACGTGTCGGGATAGTGATGAAAGATCCTTTAAACCCCCTGTAAAACCTTTCTTTATGTGAATCAGATCAGCAGATCGATGGATCGACGGAATGTTGTCGAATGTCGGAATGTCTAAATGATTTAGAGGACCCCTACTAGTTTCCATAAGAATAGTTGAGCCTAGTAAGGCTCCTCCATAAGTGCTATTCAAATTGTACAGTAACTCTTTTTCTCTGTCTAGCTTAAGTATTCAATTTATACTGCAGAGTGTTATTCGTACTATCAAAGTTGATCGAGTCTGCGGAACTCATTCTGTAGCCTGGTCTACTTCTGCGGCATCTAGGATGGAAGCGAAGCCTCATGAGCCAAGAGTAGGGTTTGTGGTAGATTCCCAGAGCCAAAATGGTAGAGCTGGTGCTGACACAAATGCGTCGGGTCAGGCAACTAACGGGGCATCGGGATTGTGTCAACGGTGCAAGGTTAAACCAATCGAGTTTGAAAATGACCCTTGCGGTTGCCCTTTTTGGTGCAAAGGTTGCGCGATGAAGGTAAATTAGCACGGGCGTGTAGGGTTCTCAGAGAAGTTACTTTTGATTCGCTGTGATTCAAAGCCTTGATCGCGAAATGTGTACTTTTCACTACTTTATCAACTGAATAATAGGTTGCGTCTGGAGGCAAGTGCCGCTCGTGTGGCCGTTTCTTCGCTGGCGTGCGGCAGCTTCGAATGGAATCAATCACCAGAGGTATTGAAGCTCTCTCAGCCTCCGATTGAGGAATGACATCCACAGAGGAGTGGGGGCGTTCGTCTCACATTGGAGCGAAGAGGCGTAGGGTTGAGTTTTAAAATCGGCGAATGTGAGATGTGCCCTTATATGAGAGCACGTCGCGAATAGCATTATATCTTATTCTTTGATACATAAGCCCAGCACCTCCCATGGATGATACTTATAATAAATGTCATAGGCATAGTCGGCGGAGCGGGCCCCAGCCCGAACTAACTTCCTCAACTTCTTCTTTTAATCTTAGCCTTCACAATGATAAAAACGCCCCCTCTCGGCCCCCTTTTCTTTGTTTTTCCGAGTCTATTGCCAGCCAAATTCAATTTAGAATAGCATTTCAATACATGAAATATATGAAGATGTTCAGATGAGGCAGAAAAGGGGGAATTCTGCTCTTCCTGGAAGTAGAGGCCCGTATAGATAGGCAGGCCAATGTCTTATTGCGCAATCCTGCGGTGGCCGTGATGGCCTCTATGCCCGCCATGCCTGTGATGGCTCGAACCTTCACCATTGCTGGCAGTAGCACCAGCATCTGTCACACCAGCATCCGCATTCGTGTAAGCCGCACCAGTGTCGGAGGCAAGAGGAGGGGCATTCAAGTCTGCACCTACGAGGGCCGTCTTGAACAGAGCCGCTCGGAGGGCACGAACCACTTCCTTCACGTCGATGTTCAAGTAGCCTAATTTTCAATTTAAATATGCATGCGCATCAAGAAAAGAGAAAGAAACAAAAATAATTAATCCTTAATTGCGAGGGAAGGGTAAGTAGTAGCCAATGCAAATGGGGAACAAAGAATAATATACTTGCGGCAGCGCTCATGCCACTTATGTAATAGTTTGCTCAAATGACATAAAAAGTCAAATGAGCATCAAGCATGAATAAAAGAGCTCATCGTGCAGGCTTACCGCTGTTCACGCTGGCCGATTTTGGCGCGGCGTACGCTTTGAGGTTCATCAAATCGCCGGAAATGGCCGTGGCTGCTTCGGACAGGGCTTTCAACTCGTCGGCCGCCTAACATAATACATGTGGAAAAAAAAAAAAAAAGGGGGTTCAAAATGGCATCACAGCATCTAAGCATAACGCCAAGGCGTGAAGCTCCTTTCTTTTGCGTAACAATCATTCCAAGGTTTTCCCTCCTGTGTAATACAGTATTGGTGGACACATCGCCACTATAAAAGGTGTCAAAGACGGTAGTACAATACCGTAGCAAAGTCAGTAGCCATGCCAGCGAACGACGTCAGAGCCCCTGGAGGCAATTCGTGCGCTAGCGCCGCTACAGTAGCAGCCGTCGTCTGTTGCTGCTGGTGTTGCTCCTGCTGCAACTTTTGTTGGTGCTCCCGTTGTTGCTGTTGCTTCAGTTGCTGTTGCTGCTGGCGCTGCTGCAGTCGAGCCGGCTTTGCTAGAGCACCACTGCTGCTGCTGCTGCTGCTTCCTGTGGTGCTTGCCACTGACGCAGCTGCTGATACACTTCCACCGGTGGCTGCTCCCACACTTGCTCCAGCAGCTGCTCCAGTGGTTGCTCCAGCAGCTGCTACAGCAGAGACTGCTGCGGCTTGCGCCGCGGCCATTTTTTCGCGTTTCCGCTTCGCTGCTTCCCTTTTCTTGGCCCACGGATCGCCGGCTTTGGCCACGGTGCTCATCACCAGGGAGGACGTGGATGTAGTTCGTCGTCGCATTTCATCGTTGTCGATTTCTTCAACTGCTCCTTCAAGTTCTTCTTCAATTTCTGAACCTTCTACATCCGCACCGTTTACAACTTCTTCTTTGCTTGATAGCACAGCGTCTAGTAAATTTTGCAAGAGGTCGATGCTGTCACGATTAGCCACTTCTTCTTCCTTGACCTTATTCAAGAATGAGCTCCCACGCAACCGGCTTACGCGACCAATGAAATTCTCAGAAATTGTGCCGTTCATGCTTGTATCAGCTCCATCTTCTACTTCATCTTTTACTCCTCCGTCGTAACCTTCTCCACCGATTCCATAACCCCCACCTTCTTTTACTTCATCTTCTACTACTTCATCTTCTACTCCATCTTCTTCAACTCCACCCATTTCTTCCTCCATTAGCTGCCTTGCGCCCCCCAAATCCCCCGACTCTTCGGCTAAATCGGCCTTGGCAGCAGCCTTCGCCGCGGCGCCCTCCACTACCGCGGGCTCGTGGCTCAACACCTAATATAATATCAATGTGAAACGTGCACATGTCTTGTAAGTATACACACAATGACAGTGAAGTCGTACAAACAGGGGACGCACAGGAAAGCAGATGTTTGCTCAAAAAGGATCCTTACAACGTCTTCCACTACTAATGTAATATAATATGCCACGAGTTTTACCGTCCAGTAGTCGAGTTGCAGTTTGGCGGCCATCAGCATGAACCACGGCCGATTCACGTTTTCAGCGTGCATCAGCTCCATCACCGCGGCCCCTGTTGGCATGTGCAGCATCGAGGTGAGGGCGGCGCCGTGAGGAGCGAGGACGGCTGCTGCAGACCGAAAGGCCGCCACCTAGGGTGGGGTGGGGTGGGGGTTGGGGGTTGGGGGTTGGGGGTTGGGTTGGGTTGGGTTGTTCGATTCGGCACATGGATTTATTCGTTAAAACATGAACTTGTTCAAGTTGTGATGCACTCGCACCCGACTATCTGACAAGCTGACTATCACATCATATCATATCATGTCACGATATCATATTAGTGGCAGCAATTCACCTGGTCCACGTAGGGCTCGGTGCCAAAGACTTCAACTACGGGAAACGCGCTGCGAAATTCCTCTTTCAGGCGCGCCACAATGTCGTTCATCGCAGGCACGCAGCTTATAGGGAGAAGAGAACGTGTGGGTGGGTGGTTAAGTGTGTAGGTGCATGAGAATGGGAACCAACGAGAGTGATTTAGGGAAGAGACAAAATAGGAAACAACAAAAAAGAAGGAAGAAAGTTCAGCCTATCCTTGTAGTCTAAAAGAGATGTCAGCACATTTTAGAGGCAAAGCATTCCAAAGCAGAAAGAGAAGAAGTACTCAATGAACAAATTCGTTATATATTTTTTGTTACCGTTTGCATTTGGCCTGAAAGATTTCGTTGCGGTTGACCACTACTATATTCGTGCGGTTGAACGGCAAATGGCTCCAGGCTTGTGATTGGGCGAAGAGCGCAGAGAGCTCGGCTAATTGGGCGTCGTGCTAATGTTAAAGACGAGGAAAAGAATCAAGATAAGAGGGAGTCAGAGAAAGAGACAAAAGAGAGGCAGAAAGAGCAGGGACAAAAGATGCGTTCTTAAGCATTCGTGAACAAACAAACCAACCATGACGGGCTAAAAGGCTAGTGGCAAAGTACGTGCTTGTGTACAGGTGTGCGGTTGTAGAGTGAGCATCAATAGTGAACAAAAAAAAAGATAAAAAGACAAAAGAAAGGTCCACTTTGCTCCTGTGTCACCGCGACAACTACATAGTATCACTGCTGACACTTCACTTCTATCATCGCCGCCGCCGCCACTACCGCCACCACTAATATAGTACCTGCACGTGCGGGGGCTGCACATAAGCTTGCTGGACGTGCACTACAGGGGCGTACGGTTGAAAGGCTTTGGCATCGGCCTTGAAGACCAAGCTCGAGAATGTGGGGTCGTGCTCGTCGTACGGGTAGTGCACCACCTTCGAGTTTAGACAGGATATTAGGGAGAAAGGAACAGAAGTATCACGTCGTAAGGCTTTGGAAGGGAAACCATGTCAGGAGTCTCACATTGCCTTATCAAGAAAAAAGTGAAACGGAGAAGGCCCAAAACAGGACGATGAAAGGAAAGAGCAACAGGTCCACTCCACCTCCCCATTCCACCACATCCCAACTCTTCAATAAAAAAACCTGGTCCAACGGAATATCCAGCGCCGCCAGGAGCTCCAGGGCATAGCGCTCAATGCCGCACTGCCATTTTCCCCCTTGGGGTGAGGCATAGAACGACGACTTGAGCTTCGCCCAGGGCTCCTTGCAGATGCGCATCAGGAGCTTCTGGGTCGGGTCGGCTTTGAGAGCCGGCAACAGGAAGGACACCGAGGCTAGAGCCTGGAGATGGAAGGAAAGGCGGTGATAAGAGGTAGTCGAGATCGTGCGCGGTGTGCACACAGAGGCAGACACACAAGGAGAGGAAAGAATGAAAGAGACAAAAATGGAAGACAGTAAATAAAACGGGCGAGAAGTTTGCAAGTAACCATAAAAATGAACGTGAGCCGTCTTGTAAATAAGTCCGCTCGCGCTAGTCTTGTACATTCTTTCGAATCCCTTCACAGTCTTACAATCCCATCATCATCAACCCTACACACACCCTGCACCTACCCAAACACCTACCTGGAGGGTGTGGAAGTAGTTGTCGCCCGCGCCGCCCTGGTAGTCGCCCCACCCGCCCCCGTGGGCGACCAAAGCTTTGTCCAAGCTCAGCAAGTGCGCCTGCGCCAGCTGGTTTGAGTCCATCCACTCGACGGCTTCCAACGCGCGGGCCAAGTCTTCGCCGCGCTCCTCACCCTGATATAATATGAATGCGCGCAAGCAGTATACACACGGGTAAGAAATGCAGCGGGGGAGCATTTGGGATCATAGTTATGCATAATGGAGAGAAGAAAAATGAAGGACTACAGAGATTTATCTCATCATGAATCGGTATTCTGCAGCGATTCATGTTGAAAAATAAGCACGTAGACATGAATATAGTTACTAGCAGCAAGCAACTCCTACTATACCGAGACAGCCCATTGGAGGCGGCTCGCCAAGCAGCATGGATCCGTTGAGTCCGCCAGTTGACTCATGGCGCCTCTCAGCGGCACAGTCCTGCTACTGCTGGCGCTGTTGTTGCTGTTTTGATTATTTCCTGCACCAAGAGAAGAAGTAGTTGCTTTGTCCAGGCCTTGCACTAAGCCACCGAAGGATTCCGCGGTAGCCAGAGGCACATAGGCTTTGGTCGGAGAAAAGGGCACAAACTGCCCGCCAAAGTACACGTCACGAAACTCAAGCAAAGGCACGTATAGATCAATGGCACCGCTGGCTTCCTCGTTATGACTGCCGTCAGCATCGTCGCCATCGATGTTGTTGCCACCGTCGCCGTTGACACCTTCGTTGCTTTGGGCAGCAGCAGATTGAAGCGAAGGCGAAAGCACTGCAGCAAGGCACACCTACAAATGGAAGCAGTGTATAAGGATGGCTTGATGCGATTTTCAAGGATTGCATTCAAGAACATTCCACGTCAAGACAAGCCCTTGATATTGAAAAAAAACTAAAATCAATGACGAAGAAGAACCAAAATGTGGGCGGCCCGACATAAGTATGTGCGCCCGCGTCACATGCTCATGATGCTTTTGCTCATTCCTACGCAAATAAAATGCCTATTCCAATGCAAATGAATACACGTGAGTCGGAACGCCCACCTCTGGATCTGGCACGTGGCGCAAATCACTCCACACCGTTTCCCATGCTTCTTTCGAGCTCAAGCGATGCCTGGCTTCGAGGCTAGCTACTTTCGCGTGTTGGGGATAACCCACTTCTGACAGAGGGCCCGGCCACCCACAGTACGCTTCTGCGGCGGCCCGGTTGGTAAAGAACCCTTTGCGGCGAACTACATGTGCAAGAGTGGCATTGCTGCTGTCATTGTCATCATTGCTGCTGCGTGGATCATCAGCATGGTCGTCGTGATTCTTGTAGCTACGAAGGTCCCGATCAAGGTCAAGATTGATTCTGTTGTCACCACTGCTAGCACTGCCGCTGCTGCTGCGGCTGATGGTATGAAGCGGAAGCACAGCAAAACCCTCGCTATCCGTCGGTGCGGTACACTCTGGCGCGAGCATGCACATTTGGTTCAAGGTAAAGCTCCCGAGATTATTGGCCGGCGAATGCGTCACCCTAGGAGCGCTCAGTTCCACCACTTCAACATCTGCCTTCACTCCACATGTACCGAAGAAACTATGGGGGAACCCCACCATCGCCGACATCAGCAGCATTGTTTGCCATGGCTTCAGAGGTAAAGAGAACATGCGCTGACTCCGCGCGCGCTTCACGGGCTTCAGCTTACGACAGGATTCGACTACGTTCTGCTTGGATCGCGGAGCCATTGATGTGATGGCGAATCTGCAGTAGAGAAGCTGCGAGAAAAGTCCTAACCCCCACTTGAGTGTATAGGCACGCTTCAACCCGGCGGCTGTCACGTGCCATGAAGTGACAAGGTTGTATAGGTATCTATGATTGCGACACCTTGGAGTAGTAGATCTGACTTTGCAGACTTTCTGCGAATGAAAGGAGACGCTAGCACAGAACCGTTGCTTTAAACTTTCTCCTCTTCAACAGATTTCAGTTGGTAACTACGCGCACTCAGACGATAATACTCTAAGTAAAGAGAATCCCTCGTAGCAGCAAAGCCCACTTCTCATAACATAACGTGCCTGCGCTGCTGAAGCTGAAGAACCAAAGAATGAAAAAAATGAAAGGCTCTGCAAAACACCGCCAGCCACGAAGCACGACAAGCCACGACGACGAAGTGACGGAAGACGGAAGTCCAACACACGTATTTCTTAACATACTATACTAGAACATCCAAATTTTACATTTTCGCTAGTCTCTTAAGTGTCCGATAGTTTTGCCGAAATTACTCAAAGAACCAAAAAACTCAGAGTGCATGGAGATG
>Ga0307930_1002746_pt1 | contig 13280 bp, 13 predicted proteins | sample OrgLakmetageno46_FD_203161 | JGI IMG/M metagenome (GOLD analysis project Ga0307930, IMG submission 203161) | Saline water microbial communities from Organic Lake, Antarctica - #46 | ecosystem: Environmental > Aquatic > Non-marine Saline and Alkaline > Saline | place: Antarctica: Organic Lake... | reverse complement strand
CACGATGGAGCCCACGCCGATGCCTAGTCCCGTGCCTACCATTCTGCCAACGCCGGTGCCCACGATGGATCCCACGCCGATGCCTAGCCCCGTGCCTACCATTCTGCCAACGCCGGTGCCCACGATGGAGCCCACGCCGATGCCTAGTCCCGTGCCTACCATTCTGCCAACGCCGGTGCCCACGATGGATCCCACGCCGATGCCTAGCCCCGTGCCTACCATTCTGCCAACGCCGGTGCCTACAATAGAGCCTACACCGATGCCTAGCCCTGTGCCTACAATCTTACCGACTCCTTCGCCCTCTATTGAACCTACGCCGATGCCAAGCCCCGTGCCTACAATCTTACCCACTCCAATGCCATCGGTCAGGCCTAGCATGTCCCCGAGTCCTGCTCCTACTATCTTACCGACTCTGGCGCCTTCAGTTGAACCCACCTCGTCTCCAAGTCCTATGCCAAGTGCCTTGCCATTTCCGTTGCCAACTAGTGAACCCACAATGAACCCTAGTCCTTTGCCCACTATTGTGCCGACGCCAGCGCCCACGCTTGAGCCAACGCCGAACCCAAGTCCAACACCTACTATCTTGCCGACTCTGGTGCCTACAACGCAACCTACTTCGTTCCCAAGTCCTTCACCCACTCTCTTCCCCACCCTGGTGCCTTCAACTGAACCCAGCTTATCTCCAAGCCCTCTCCCTACTATGGTACCTAGTCCTCAACCATCAATGAACCCAAGTTCATCGCCTACTCCCATGCCTTCAGGAGGCCCTACAGTAGTGCCCGCTCCTGTACCATCCATGCTTCCAATGCCTGTGCCTACATCGGAACCCTCTCCGGTCCCTTCATCGCAACCAACAGGCACGCCATCGATTAGACCTTCTTCTGTGCCAATTCCACCTCCCTCACAGTCGCCGTCAAGACAGCCATCGATGGTGCCATTTCCATTGCCCACAGTTATCCCATCGATACTACCAACGAGTATTCCCGCTCTTCTTCCTTCAGAACTTCCTGTCTTTAACCCGACGGCATCTCCAACTGCCATGCCGAGTCTATCACCATCTGACATGCCAACTTCACCTCCAGCTCCCGTGCCTACGACGTTACCGACTCTCAGCCCATCCTCCTTACCCTCGTCCACACCAACATCACTTCCAACGCCTTCACCTACCTCAGCACCGACAACGATGCCGACTACTTCTCCGTCCTCTCGACCATTCCCTGTGCCTACACTCCAACCTTCGTACGCGTCATCGCCCTTGCCTTCACTTGTTCCAACATCTTTGCCAAGTCTCCGCCCCACACAACAACCATTTCCTAATCCTACCTTAAGTCCAACTGTGACGAACATTCCCTCTTCCTCTCCGAGTATGCTGCCTATTCCAGAGCCTTCTCCATCGCCCACTTCGGTGCCAATAATGTCTCCAACTTCTACTACCCCATTCATAAGTAACTTGAAATTTAGCGAAAAAGTTATACTGGATAATGGTATCATCAATATAACTTGGTTATATTTCAATCTTTTGGAGACCAAACCTGTACTTTTGTTCTATTGTGACTCTAAAACTTCCGTGAGTACATCATGCAGCCTCAACAGCAACTGTTCTCGCCTTACTGGCTATGCGCGGTATTATGAGTTGCCGAATACGGGGAGCAAATCGATTGATTGGGCTGAGGGACTCGGAATTTTTGTATTGTGCATTCAAGGCTTCGCAGAATGGACAGTGCGTGATGGTGAAGACGCAATCAGCATGACCCCATATGCGTACTCTGACACTCTCAATGTGGTAATACCACCTACTCCAGCGCCAAGCAAGCCAACCACTGTTCCTTCGCCGGCTCCAAGTTGGATGCCCACGACAGCCGACACAATCACAGTAGACGTGTCGTTTGCTTTGGCGGCGTCCGCTTCGCCTATCGAAGGTGATAAAGCTACAATCAAAACATCTATTTCGACGGAAGTTGGTGTAAGCGAATCATTCATCAAAAACTTTGATGTTTCCACGTTTTCAACGACTTCTGCAAGTCCATTTACATATGAATTAAATCCGTCTTTACTTGATCGAGATCATACCACTATGGCGGCAACGACGCGGCATTTATCAAGCTCTAGTTGGTCGGTTTCATTTGCAATATTCACCTCATCGCCTTCGTCATCTGCTACATCATTTGCGTCTACCATTTCAACGGCAATATCTAGCAACTCTTTTGCCTCAAGTCTAGCTAATGCACTCTCAGTCCCAGTGTCACTGAATACTTCAACGATTACAACTATATTGAGAACGCGCCATCCATCGTCACTGCCAAGTCTGGTTCCCTCAGGACCCCCATCGCTTTCACCCTCGCAAAGCCCTTCCCGTAGCCAATCCCCAACAACTAAGCCAACTTTGCTGGAGACTTTTGCACCATCGGTTAATTCCACTCTGCTGCAAGTGGCCACTTCGACGAGGACAACGGTGAATAATGACAGTATCGCAACCGGGACAATTACTGTTTTAGTTGTGATATCCATTGGGATACTATTGCTGCTGATGTGCTGTTGTAGTGGCTACTTCTTTGTTGTAAAGAAGTCGGGGAATAATGAGAAAAATATCGAGATAACAGAACTTAGTAACGAGAACAGTGACGAGAGCGAAGTTAACGCAGAGCAGTTAGTGTTGAGCTTCAGCCCGTCAGCAAGCAGTTCATTTCTACAGCAAGCCGGTATTTCTCGGCACCAAGAACTTAGTGCGAAGTTTGCTGACCTGGGGGTAGCTTCTGTGGAAGACTTTGTGTGGTTCGGTAAGAATGTCACAGATGCGGTGATGACCGAAGAAATTGGCATGAGTCAAACTGAAATTGCGGCATTTCGCAATGCCTCTGTGGATGTTGAAGAAGGTAAAATATGTGATGACGAAGTCGCCTTGGGCTCTGACGAATCCGCCGATTTCCTCAACTTGTTACGCACGCAAAGACTTCTTGCAGAATGTGGAGCTCAAAGCAGCAATATTGAGAACTCTGAAGAGATGCTAGAATCACTAGCCATGTATAGCAACAATGACGATTTGGCGCAGAGCCCTGGCACCAGTGATGACCTCGATATGCACAAAGTCATGAGCGACGAGGAATTAGCCAGTTTTGAACTTTTATCACGCATGCAGGAATTGCTTGCTGAGCTGCCTATTGAGCCAGAGGTGGAAACGACAGCAGACAAGGTAGATACAACAAGCAGATTGGCTCGACGTCTCGAACATCAGAATCACGAACAGGATATTCGAAGAGGGCTTCACACGGAGTTTGACTTAAGCAGCACTTCTCCTCTCGGATCGGGCGATTAGGCAACGATTGCCAATGCCTAGAGAATAAACAATCTGCCAAGAAAAGGCCGTGCGAGCGCGAAAAGAAAAGAGGGAAGCAGTACCATAGCCACGAGGACATATGGTTTTCCATAGAAATTCAATCTGATTCTCCCAGCGCGAAGCCTAAATCCCTTTTCTCTTGGAATTGCAGAAAATTTGAGAGGGAAGTAATAGTTAATTGAACCGAAACCGTATTTATAAATTGGACTTTAGACTTCGAAATGAAAATGGGCCCTACTAGCCCAGAGTCCCTGGTAACCTAGCAATTGCCCTTGCCCCTTGTCCTTCTTATTCTTATGACTTATATTACATGATACTTCCGATTTATATCCGAACGCCGATGGCTCTTCGAATCGCGAATCGAATGTAATATTATCAACCCCTAAATGCCATACACATATGGATACTGCCACGTGGCGCGTTCAAAAAAAAATCTTTGGTCTTAACGCGCCCATTTCTTTGTCACTCATCTCTCCTGGTTGTCACTCTTGCTCCTTTGCCCCCTTGCATTTCACAAAAGAGCAATTTAGAGACCTTCCGCGAGCCGGTAGCAGATGAGGTCCTCAATGGTAGTGAGCACCAGTTGGTGCTCGGCACAGAAGTCCACAATCTCAGGCATTCGGGCCATGCCCACGCTGTCCGCCGTGACCAGCTCGCTCAGGAGGCCCGCCGGCTGCAAACCCGCCAGCCGGCACAGGTCCACGGTGGCTTCGGTGTGGCCGTCGCGCTCCAGCACGCCGCCCGCTTTCGCCCGGAGGGGGAACACGTGGCCTGGCCGCACGAAGTCCTCGGGGCCGGAGGTGGCGGCGGACAAGGCTCGCATTGTGGCGGCGCGGTCCGCGGCGGAAATCCCCGTGGACACCCCCCAGTGGCTGGCAGCATCGACGGTGACCGTAAACGCCGTGCCCTTGGGGTCTTGGTTCTGGCTCAGCATTTGCGGCAAGGCCAGCGCTTCCAGGCGCTCTGCGGGGAGGGCAGCGCAAATGACGCCTCCCGTGTGCCGCACCACGAACGCCATGGTCTCCGGCGTGCAGAGCTCTGCGGCCATGATCAGGTCGCCTTCGTTTTCCCGGGACTGTTTTTGCAGCCACATTCGCGTGGCAAGAATACGAACAGGAAAAGGGAAGAAGGCAGAGATGAGAGCGAGGGGCTGCACGAATATTGTAAAAATGTTCCTGAAAAGAATTGAATAGAATAGAAAGCACCGGGCAACCTCAAACAATTTCCTGAATTCAAGGGCATATATGAATATACCTCGTCGTCTGTGACCGCTACCAGCTCTCCCCTTGCCACGGCGGCAATGGCAGCTTCGGCCGAGGCTCGCCCCAGCGCCCACGTGTGCACTTTGCCGTCCTGCGGGTTCACGAAGGTTTCTGCGGCCCCGTCAGCTTTCGCGTCATTAATGGTCGATTGGCTGCTGGCACCTGGTGTCTCTGAGGGCGCACTTCCTCCTCCTCCTCCTGCATGAGCGAGGGCTTCTGCGGCAGCCGCCAAGGAATCCGCAGCGGCAATGGCCTCAGCCGCAGCGTTGGCTTCCGCTGCCGTAGCGTAGGACTCGGGCGGTAAAACGTGGGCCATGCGGAGCGCTTTGGTGCGAAGGTAAGCTCTCGCGTCTTTAGTGGCCGCGACCACTAACGGAAGACGCTGGGAAACTTTGACTCCTAACGATTCCAGCGCAGCCACCTAGAGACCAAAAGTTGAAGCGTGAGTTTGGAAAGAAAAAAAAGGCAGATGTAGTTGACGACGAAAGTGCTTGGGTAACATGGGAAAGTGCAAAGAAGTTTGCAGCAACAAGTGCAACAAGCAGCAGCAGCGGCGATATACTTACCTTGAACGGGTTGTTGGTCAAGAGTTTCACGCTCTTCACGCCGAGGTCGTCAAGCAAGCCGGGCACACACCCGTAGGTGCGAAGCTCGTCGCTGAACCCCAATTGGTGGTTCGCGTCCACCTGTATTCGCAGCAGAGAGAATGAGGGGGAGCTCAAGCCCTTAGCGCATAATTGCAACCTCTGAAGTACGAAACTACAATTAATTGAGAATACTTTGGAGACGACGTCGATTAGTGAAACACACAAGAGTAAAAAGAAAGTGCTTGATTGCGTCTTTTGCCGAAAGACGTTCCTCGCCCCATCTCTATACATGCTCATTTTCTTGCTACATGTACCGTATCAAGGCCGTTAGCACCGTCCTGCAGGGAATATGCTGCAATTTTGTTTGCGAGTCCAATGCCACGGCCTTCTTGCTGCAAGTAGATGATGATGCCCCGGCCCTCTGTTTCCAGCTCGGCAAACGAAGCGTCGAGTTGCATTTTGCAGTCGCACCGCTGGGAGCCTAGCACCTCCGACGTGAAGCACTGTACATTCAAAGGAGTTTTGTGAGAAAATGAGCAGTTGTAAAACTACATTAGAGAGATGCCGAATGTGCCCTTTAATAGAATAATAAGGGGGCGCTCGTCCGCTCGTCCTAAGTAATAACTCATTCGCACGGGCGAGCAAATTTCTCAGGACCTATCATTTTATCTCCAACCACTATTATTCGAATAATCATAGTAAATTTGGTCAAAATAGGTATGGAGCATAAGGCATAGCAGCACTGTCTAATTCCTGCTCAGGCATTACCTGGTCGTGAACACGCACTAGGACGTCGCTGCCACTCACATCGCCCTTCACCACCACCGTTGGTTCAGTCCCCCCGGCGCGGTACGCGCGCAGCCGAAAGGCTCCCACTTGAGTAGGGAGCTCACATTCGGCCACGAAATCGACTGGCGTTAATCCTAGCGATGGCGTTGAAGGCGTGGGAGATGCAGCAGCCACATTGCCTAAAGGCTGCGCCGCTTTCTCAGCGCCAAGCAAGCAATGTTGTGAGCGCCGAGAGGGGCTACGGCCAATGGCGGCCGGCGATAAATGCACCAAAGATTTCCTAAAGTAGAGGCAAAGAAGGCAACCGAATGATGGGATTCGCTACTCTGGCGGCAATGCGGTAAATAAGTTGAAGTATTTAAGAGTTCGTCGGCCGTGTACCCGTGCTGGAAGCAAGCGAGAAGCATCAGCCCAAATAGCGAAGCGACTGGAGCGCGCCACCTAAAAGACATTATTCTTATAGGCATCGCCCTCGTGAAATCGACTCTCTCTCCGACTTCCTTCGCCCCGAAACGTATGTTCGCCAATACTATCTCTTCCAACAGCAAGAACGGAAGAAGGCAACAACTCGTGGGCTCGTGGGTCAAGCGGCGGTAAGCGGTAAAGAAGCGAAAAAAGTGCTAATATAATATTCCACGCATTAATTAATATTTTTTGGAGCTCTTGAAATGAGCTCGGAGGGAGCGTAGCGGAGCTAAGTAAGTACTAAGCTCGGAGCCTAGCTAGCTCTAGCTATAGCTTCGAGTAAGTATCTGAGTAAGCCTTCAAGCTTTGAGCTCGACTACCAACTGCTCAACAGCTCGATGCTCGAATGCCAAGCTACAACTGAGGTGGAATATTAATTAGCCATTGGAGGCCTCTCAGCTTAATAGCGCTCTGTTTAGGAATAGTAGCCCTGCTCGCTTGTGGTAGCTCCAAATTTTCCTTGCAAGCTGCTTCCACTATACGGAGATAGAGAACACACCACCTAAGGAGCGAAACTATCTTCGTTAGCGGCCACATGGATCGAGAACTCGGAGTCTTATTCTCAATAGAACTTAAATATTAATTGCTGCCTTGGTCATGGGATTTGTCAAGCTACCAGAGGATTTATGCGAGTTTATATGCAGCTTTCTAGAGGTAATAGATTGTTGCCGCTGTCAAATGGTGGGCGAAGCTCGTCTCTATCATGCAGCAAATCCTTCGAATTTGCCGGTAAGTCTAATTTCGAGATACCTTACATTACTTTCTTCCAGGGCACGTCAAAATCGAGCATTATTGCATTATTTTTTGCAGCAAGCATGATCACTGACCTTGTAAACATCCAAACGTGTGTTCTCGTTCAGATAATGTTAGTGGGTGGTCCATTATTTGACAATACAACCCTTCTGCACATTTTTAATGGTGTCAGCCGCAATTTAGCTGCAGAACGTCCGGAAGGATCAACGAATTTAGCGCCTATCAAAAATGTTGCTGTGACGTCGTTTGGGCTGGTTGGCTGCCACCCTGGTCTCACACTTGGGGCCATTAATTGTGGCTTGCTAATACGCAGGGGTGCTCTGATGCACTTGCGCCTCTCAAACTGCTCAACACTTTTCTTTCCGATTTTCGCAGATGATGAGTCCTCTGAACTTGAGAATGTCGTCGACGATGGATGGTCAATACTGTCGGCACACTGTGCCGCGTTGGAATCTCTTGACTTGTCCTTCTCTGGAGAACCTGTCGGGAAAGCAGGGGAATCTTTACGCGCCAATTCGGAGTTGGCGTCACAGTTTGCTGCAGCCGTGAGCAAGCTCGTGGGTGCTAGCCCTCTCCTCAAGCAGCTCTGGTTGCGAGGCTGCCCTGCACTTCAAACCGGAGGCGGCCTCCTTGACGTGCTCGACGCTTGCGGGGCCAATGTTGAAGTCCTGGATTTGAGCCGGTTGCCGGACCTTGCTGCGCGCACTACGCCAGGTGCACCGCTTCTGGGACCCTATTGGCCGCCGCACAATTCGGTGGTGAAAGCTGCGCTCTTGGATACAACTAACCCCAGCGAAGGAGCATCGAAATGGGCGAGAACTCTGCGGTGTTTGAGTATACGCGGAGCCTGCCTTGACGAGAGCAACATCGAGGGCTTGTGTCAGTTGCATGCGCTCGAAAAGCTTGACCTTGCCGCTGTGGACGGGGTAGGTTTAGTGTCTTTTTTCGGACTGAGTGGAACCTAAGATGTATGCAACCGGTACTATGTCCAGTACCTGTTTTGCACCTTTACTTAGCCCATTGTAAATTCATGTATGCTCTTCGCATTCTAATGGATGCTTTCATGACCTGTCATCTCCTACTGTACTAAGATTGTAAGCTTTTCATTTTCTGTCTAGCTAGTTGATCATGTTTGAGTCTCTTGGTACATGCTTTATGCTTTCGTTGAAAGTTCACGTGCTGCTTGTGCGCCAGGTAACCGATGACTCGCTGGAATCCTTGTTAGCTGAAGAACGAGAAGTGTTGGTTGGGCCGCGCGGCAGCCTTGGCAAACGACTTCGCGCTTTGAGTATCGCAGGCTGCAATGATGTAACGGTGCGCGGTGTGAAAATGTTGGCGGCTGCAGTGAACGGTGACGTACGTCCCGAAGTTGAAATCCCCAACAGATCCTTTGAGGGAGTTTCCTCAGGAGAAAGGAGCCTTGGAGAGCAACTCACAAAGGCGCACTTGAATGACGACTCGCGCAGCAGCAGCGAAGGGGGGCAGCTGACTTCCTTGTCGCTTCACGGTTGCGTGGGTGTCAACGACAGCGCTGTGAAGAGCTTGCAGAGGCTTGGCGCCCTCGAGGAGCTGAACATCAGCGCCACTCACATCACGGCCAAAGGATTACGGGCTTTATTTGCAGCAAGAACAAATGGTGCAGTTGAAAAAGGTTGCCTGTTGCCGTGCACTGCTTCTTCTGAACCTGCCACGTCAGGGGCGCCAAAAGATCGAGGACTTGTCTTGCCAGTGCTTCGAGCTGTGAATGCCCGTTGCTTGCCTGGAAAGGCAAAGGACCTGGCTGCGGCCGTTGGCAGTCTGAAAGTAGGCGTGGCTTTGAGGTCTGCTACCTCAAGTAATCTCAGTCGTAGCAACAGTGGCAAGTGGCGAGTGTTCGGAGGTGAAGCTCCTGCTGCTACTACAGATCATAAGACGACGAGGGTCAGAGATATTACTGCTAGTGCTGCTGCTAGTGCTGGTGGTGGTGGTGGTAGTGGTGGTGCGAATTCTGAGGAGGCAGCCGTGCCTGCATCGGCGACGGAGACTAAGTTAAACGTGAGCGTTGTGCCGTTGGACTGGTCAAAAGTGCCGCGAGCAGTTGGTGCTACTGCCTTAGCTGCGTGGGTCGGAATGCGTGGCTTGCCTGGTGACGTGGCAGCTACTGTAATGGAAACGTTGCACCCGCTTGCGCGCCCTCAATTCGTGTCATCGCTCCTCGATCCCAGCCAGTACCCTCACGGCAACAGTGGGCAGCAGCAAAGGCACACGCATGCGTTCAGCGCGCCACCTACTTTGGTTGTTGACGAAGAAGGTTTGGTGGTTGGTGCGGTCGGCCATCCTCTTGCAAGTCCACCGCGGAGATGGGAGGAGCGAGGGCATGCCACTGCTCCGATCGTGCCGTTGCCTTTCTGAAAGCGCGATGATACCTGATTCGCTTTAATCCTGAACCCTTTTGGTTCGTTCGGGATATCGCATTTAAAGTTTAAATGAATTCGGATGAGGGGGCCATTAGCTCTATGGCTATATTACTTAGCAGTAACCAACTCCACGTCGATTTCCATATTTCCAGTGCCCAATCAAGATATGATAATTGATAACTGGTAAGAATTTTTAGTTTTAATCTCTTATGTATATATCGGGATTAAGGAAATCCGCGATTTCTTAAATGCTGATTTGGTGCTCCTGGAAGTGGGATGAAGTTCGCAATACATTTAGTGAGAGGACTGATAGGCCCATAGGGGGTCGAAGAGTCGAAGTGGCGAGTAACAGGGAGCTGCCGTTCGGTCGCTGGCGTGTGGAATACTACGGGGCATACGGCATACGCCCGTTTCCTTCTTCTCTCGCTTCAAGCGGATATACCGCTAGGTAGGTACTTTATGTGGACCTTACTTCACGCCGAAGACCTATCAAGGTCCTTCATGACTAGACCACGGAGCCACGGTTCTTGGTGCTATCGTTATCGTCGGCCATCTTCCAATCATTCACATTTCATTGCCATTGTGCAGTGCGCAGTACGTGTGCAAGGTACAGGGAAGAAGAACGCCGTAGGACTGAAACTAAGGTGCGATTAAACCCCAGTATTTCAGTCGGGAAAATAGCTACACGAACCCCGAGCGCGGCTTCTGAGGTTCTGAGCCGGGCCAGGGGATTCCTAGGATGTGGCCTAAATGGCACCCTCCCCCTGTATAGCTACTAACTCCAGTCCTCCCCCGGGGGGAGGCGCGTGAAAAATGTGCGGAAGAATTAGTTGGGAAGTGCGTACGGAGTGCGCATGCTTCTTGCTTGTGTTTTTGTTGCACCAAGCTCAAGCTCAGAAGCATGCCGCACGGTGATCCTTCCGACTACGGGGCTCTGTTCTGCGCCGTGACTGGCCTAGCTTCAATCTTTGCTCCGAATTTATGGTAAATTGCACATTTTTCTTGAGAGCTTCAACTGTATGCTGCGCACTCGTGAACAGCTTGAGAATACATCTAACATTTCCACTCATCACACGCTTTGACGATCTGACTCAATGGTTGTAGGTACACAAATGCAGGTCCGCTGAAAGCTTTTTTCGATGGTCCAGCAACACCTGAAGCACTTTCAGCAATCCAATTTGCTGGTGGGCTTTTGATGTTCATGTTCCCCGTGCTCTTCGTTGTCCGCTGGAACAAAATTAATGGCAAAGCCGCTGCACTCGGCTGCGTCATCGCATCTGTTAACAGTGCAGCCATTGCGCTCAAGATGGACGGCTACCAATTTGTACCGCGCGGATGGTACGTTTTTTCGGCAGTGTTCTTTTTGGCTGCGCTGCATCTCGCCTTCAACGCGAACCCGATGCTGACGTCTGCCATGCTGCTTGAAAAAGAAAAAGCTCAAGCAGCGAAGAAATCTTAAGAGTGATACCGCGCCAATGAATGAACTATCGAGCGAAGGAGCTGGGTAGACAAGCTGATGCGAGTCCAGTTGTTTGAACTTATACTTCGATACTCGGTTCCTTCACGTGCACGTGGGCGGAGGCGGAATCCTGACCGAGTGCATGAGCGTTTGAAGTAGCTACGCCCTAAAATAAGTGGTGTGTGTTGTCCCTCGCCTTAATTAAGAGATGCAGCGGCCGCATTGCATAAACCGTACTCCTTTATAATTCCCCGTTTTCGATTTCACAATTGCAATTGCATAATTTCAATTACAATTACCCCGAAATGCAAATTCTAAATTCAATAAGATTAAGAGTTACGAGGCATAGCCATACTCCTCGTGAATCCCTGGTCGGATTTCGATCTTCAATATCGCCAAAGTATCAGCATAGACCAATATGGTGAACTGAATGAGTCCGATTGCGTGTGCAGCTGCACAGAAAGCAAAAATCTCTGCTCCTGCTTCTTATTTGCCTGCTCCTGATTGGGATTGCACTTGGCAAATTTTTCATCCTTGAACTAGGCCCCTAACGGGGTGGCTACGCCAAATTCTGAGAATTCCTTACCGGGTCAAATGCGTACTCAGTACTATCTGATCTATCAAAGGTACTATAGTCGTCGTCTCCAAATAGTCCTTCTGAATAAATGAACGACTGCTAGTGAGTGAAAACCTGTAAAAAAACATAAGGATTGAAATTGTGTTCAAATGAATGCTAGCAAGTATCGAGCCTCCGTGCCTTGTTCCGTAAGTACTAAATTCATACGCAGAAAGCTCATTCACACTGCGGCTGTCCCGTCAAACCGAACTCATGCTACGTGAATAGCTAGAAGACGTGTTTGACAAACGCATTCTTGTTCATTGAACGCACTGGTGTCATATTTCGTGGTTGCCTCAAGAAGTGTCAAGAAAGGAGTTTGCGCAGATTGAAAAGACTTTCTTGGTGATTGTTACGCAGAGAATCGGCGATACATGGCATCAGAAGGAAACAAGATCCAAAGAAACAAAGAGATCTTGAATCGCCACATTCATTATAAGTGTAGCATGGCATTTTTTTAGCGACAGAAGTATCTTCGAAATCCCATAACGGTAGATATATGTACACGCATACACCAAGCTACGAAGATAGGTGCAGTACAGTAACTGCCTTGCGGTACATCACTCGTAGGTCCTGCATCAAAAATACATCAATTGTGCCGTTTTCAGACTTAGCCTCTATGCTCTTGTCGGTTCAAACAGTGAAAAGCAAACGAGGTATTCCCAGCGTCGCATGGATAAACGATGACAAATAGTCTAGCTTTTCGAAAGTTGAAGCTGCTTCATACATTAATCAATTGTTTCGCACCGGAAGATCGAGGACACTCCACGTTCAAATCTTAAGGCCTGTTTTTTGTTCCAAGAACTTCCAAAAACGGAGTACTTTCACGATGCACACATGAGTATTTCTTGACGGTTGAAGTGACATTCAATTTGAGGTTCTCTCTCTTTCTCTCTCTTTCTCGTCAGGTCTATGGTCCGTACAACCAAAGTACTGTATATACTGCTTGCTAATCGCTAATTGGTGCCTGAAGATTCAAATAGTATTGGTATATTATCTCCTCTACAGTACGAAGTACTGTTAGTAGGACCTCCCCCGATTTATCTCCTCTACAGTACGAAGTACTGTTAGTAGGACCCTACCCGAATTATTTGTAAGTAATTACTTACTTACTTGTCGTCGTCGGGTTTTTATCTGGGTAGTTAACTTTGCTGAGCACAATGGTGCAAGCTTGTAGACGAGCAGCCTCCTTCTTCATTGACTACAGTGTAGAATTTTTGGCAAGCATCGCGCCCGGCGATGAGCATGCTTCTTGTACGCTCTTACATGAACAGCTTTCGTAATTGAATTCTGTTCAGTATGTCTGGTAGCATGTTGCTGCGTACAATGGTGCAGACTTGAAGACGATCAGCCTTCTTCATTGACTGCAGTGTAGAATTTCTGGTAAGCATCGCGCCCGGCGATGCGCATGCTTCTTGTACGCTCTTACATGAACAGCTTTCGTAATTGAATTCAGATCAGTATGTCTGGTAGCATGCTTATTTGTTACTCATAGAATCGCATTCAAGATGCCTGCAAATGGTTATGCCCGGTGATGAGCACATTTCTTGTGCGCACGAGCTCTCATTGTGGGCCTTACATACTGTTACCATAGCCTCGCATTCGATCGGTAGCAAGTA
>Ga0307930_1002743_pt1 | contig 13295 bp, 11 predicted proteins | sample OrgLakmetageno46_FD_203161 | JGI IMG/M metagenome (GOLD analysis project Ga0307930, IMG submission 203161) | Saline water microbial communities from Organic Lake, Antarctica - #46 | ecosystem: Environmental > Aquatic > Non-marine Saline and Alkaline > Saline | place: Antarctica: Organic Lake... | reverse complement strand
AACATGCAAGCGGGCCGCTTGTGGCCTAGCGGTCCCTCCCTATCAAAGAGCTAAACCCATATATCTTCCATCAAACGCCACGGACGCTAGTCGTGGTCGTCCTCCAGCGTTTTTCGAAACCCTCGCTACATTCAGAGGAGGTTATATTCGAAAATGTAGTACATCATTGAATCAACTCTCGTTCTTATTGTTTAGAATTGGCAGATAAGTATCCGCGGATACTAGACCAGTCACGCGCGTACACTTCTGCCCGCAGCATTGGCTTCTGTGTCATTTGGTTTGTATTAGTTCGATATCGCCGAGGTCGAGTCCATAGTAGATAGTAGCTACCAACTACCTAGCTAAGTACGGAGCTGGGTCTAGCTTACCACTTTTCTGTTTTCTTCAGGATGTCCGAAGGTTTACGTAGCATCCAGCTGCTGTGACTCCAGTTCCGCAGGTGCACGCAACAACGCCGGACAGGTTACGTAAATAGGTAAATAATCGCAAATAAACGTAAATTTTGAGTTTACGTAAAAACCACCATTCCCATTCCCAGCCAAGCACTAAGCGCTGTGCGCTGCTTCTTTTACCCATGCTTCACCCAGGGCGGTAAAAGTTTCAAAAGTAGAGTTCTTTTTGCCAGGGAATAAATGTTTCAATATCCAAAGAAATGCCCAGAAGGCCTAAAATAATATTAAAGGCCAAAAACCTTTATGCCTGAATCCTCTCAATCCCACATCATCAGGCCTGCCTTCGTTGTGAAAGATCATGAGTAGGTATACATCAAGTCATCTGAAGAAACCCAATTCATAAATCTCATCAGCCTTGTCGTGCAGCCGTGACAAGCCCCAGGTTAGCTGTGGAATGCATAAGCCACAACTCCAAAATGTGCTCAATATGAGCTCGTCCCCTTGAGTAGCCGTTTCACGGCCGCTTTCTCCTATAACACAACGGAGATAATGTGAGAAGAGAAATCCACGATAAAGTTCAAGGATATGCTTTGGTCATAAGTAACTCATTATATTGATGTATGTTGCCGGACCTCGGGCGACTTCGCAGCAGCCATAGCTGCCATCGTTTGTCGATTGTCGCAAAGAGTAATTGCTTGCCCGGTCCGTTTCGATTGAACAATAAGGTATACCCACTCTCCATTCTTTGCATCAAGTTGATCGGACACCTCTGCAAAACAGACTGCCCCGCCAAATGGCCCCTCCAAGTTGAAGCGGACCTTGAGGCGCTTCGAGCCATCTTCACCTTCAACCTCCCGGCTGTGAATGAAGTTTCGCCGACCCTCCCTGTGCCCACCATGGTCAATGCCGTACGCTTTCATCGGCTCACCCAAAATCGACACGACCTCAGCAGACTTTCGAGCCTGTGAAAAAGCCTCGTCCATAACGTAATTCGAGGACATGGCCGAGGGCATTAGTTCACGGACGGTGAAAACAAAGCAGACGGCGCCAACACCTAGCAGACCAATCCAGAACGTGGCACTGAACTTTTCTTGGACAGTTAGAGGAGCATTCATGAGTGCATCCTGTGCAGCCTCGGCTTCTGCAACCGATTTTTGAGCTCCTGATTCTGCAGATTTCTTGCCATCAGAAAAGAGGCGGCGGGAAGTCCGAAGCCTTACAGCAGAAGGACGAATCCGACAGCCAGACGCAGACCGTGCAATTACATGAGCCCGTAAACAGTGCATCGGGAAGCGAAGAGACATAATGCTAGTAGAGGTCTTCGAGTGCTGCTGCTATAAACGTGTCTGGCTAGTGAATAGGTGAGCAAATGTGTCACCGAGCACCGAGCGAGCGACGAGGGCAAATCATAAGCTCTCTCATCAAAAGATTTAGGGAAGAAGATCATTTCGTGGGTTCTTGGGACACCAACCATGCGGTTACAGGGGGCGTACAGAAAGGGCACTTGACATTTTGACTACCGTACAACCAAGGGCATTGTCGTAATCTCGCGATAAAATTTCGCGTTCGAGTAACACCTCCAAGTCAGGAATGCAAGCTGTAATTTCTTGTAATCATAGCAGCCAGTGCTGACGCTCCAAGAGACTAAATGAGCTAGCGCCCAAGATTTTTCTTTCTGGGGGCGCATCTCTATCGCCATTCTCCTCGTTAAATGGTGCTTGTGGCGCTGTTGATGCGCCCTCTTCTTCTCTCTAGGGAGGGCGCTCCTCATTAGGAAACTGTGGAGGGCACCAGCGGGACTCGACGAAGCAGCCAATGGATCGCGGGGTTTCGCTATTTTCTGCTTTCTTAATCCCCATGTCCGATTATGGACACCTCATTAGTTTTGGATGTACTGGCCTGTATTGGTTTTGATGTAAGTCTGGAGGACGACCACGACTAGCGTCCGTGGCGTTTGATGGAAGATATATGGGTTTAGCTCTTTGATAGGGAGGGACCGCTAGGCCACAAGCGGCCCGCTTGCATGTTGTTGTTTGTATTTTTGAGGGGGGGCTTTTCTATTCACGGCCACTCCGCGAACGAGGAAGGAGTTCCTGTCCCGTCAAAGCCTTTTATGGCTCAGGGGCAGAGCAATAGGCGCCTTGCGCGCTGAAAGGCACACTTTGACCTCGAGTGGACCTCGTGTTCCGCATGTCACGAGCTTCTTTGCTCGCGCGCCTTCCTCTTTATTGTTCTGCGGAGAGCGCAACACCCACAAATTCCTCGCTTTTTGCAAATTTTTCGAGGAATTTGGCCAATGCCCCTCTCCCTCCTGAATCATTTCGCACTTGCTTTGTTTGCGCAACGCACGCGCATTCCCACTTCTGCTCGCAGCATTGGCTTCTGTGCCATTTGGGTTTGTATTAGTTCGAGTTCGTATGTGGGAGTTACTGTGTTATTGAGAAATTTGCCCTCTCTGGGTGAGATTCGACTTGCCGTATTAACGAGATTTAGAGGGCAGGTGATGCGCTCCTTCCTGCCGGGCATCGGCAGGGTGGGCCCTGGTAAACGGGACTACACGTCGCAGTCTGAGATTATAGTGTGGTGAATATGGGCAAATTAAGCGCAAAAATGTGTGTGCCATTTGGACCAGAATCCATGGAAAAAGATCCATGCGCCATCGGGACGGCGACATCTTTCCGGTCAATCGACAACGGGCAGGGCATGCACGTAAGCAATACAGCGCGCCCCTGACAAAAACGGCCAACACAAAGAAACCAGCGCAACTCGCAACTCACGCAAGTCGTACATTTACGTACTTTAGTGCTGAAGCCCGTGCGACGGTGAATCTTTTGATTGCCTGAGATCAGGTAAATCTCGCTCTTTTTGTTTATGCGCCGCTGCGCCGCAGTATCCTCTCGAGGCACTTCCTTGCGACAGGTCCAATTCCTTAATGCACCGCTTTGCGACAAGCCTGGGATGGCTGCGCTTGGGCCTCGTTGCTCGTCGCTAATATTGCCGCTGTCGCTGCCGTCGTCGCTGTCGTCGTCGCTGTCGTCGTCGCCGTTGTCGTCGCCAGCTGCTGACTCAACACTCAACAGCTCAGAAGGAGTATAGAGCCGAAATGTGGCGAAATTAAGCTAAGAAGCGAATTTCTTCCGATCAGGGAGTCGCAACGAAATTTCGTCAATTGCGGCGAATTTAGACGAAACGAAACGAAATCCCGTAAAAAGCAGCCAAGTCCCTGTGCGACTTCGACTTCTTTAAATCGGCCCCCATTCCGCTCTATCGATCTCCTTGTTATACTAAAGGGAAACTGGCACTAGCAGAGAGACCATCCCTATGCATCGAGCTCCGGTCTTCGCTTCGCTTGGGCTGAATGCGCTTTGGTATTAGACATAATACAGGACAATGGGTCTAACAGGTAAATGGAAGTCTACTTCATCCTACGTTGATGCACTATCAACGCTTTCGAACACAGCGTCCATCAGAGCCGAAATTTCAGCGAGTCCTCGCGTTGCATCTGCATGAATACACCGGCTGCTCTCGGTCGCGAAGATAGTCCTAGCAGGTTTTAGTTGAACTAGAAGTGAAGGAAGTGGCTTTGCAACGATAGAGGGCTCGTCGCTGGCACCAGGTGGTTGTGAAGAGGCAAACACAGTCGAGCGCAATTGCTCGGTTAGCACAGAGGATGACTGCTCCAGCGCTGCTGCTAATGCATTGGCAAACGCAGGGCTTTCTACGATGTCCCATGTCTCGTCGAGCATACTTTGCACCATAGGCGCAACATCGTTCAGAAGCTGCTCGGGAGGAACCACGAATTGCACGAGTCCTTCAGCAAGCACAGTTTCGCGGATGCGGTCCAGCAATGTAAAGGTCGCATTGCAGTCAAGCTTGCTTGCTAGCGCACAGTCCACGAGAACCTCAGTAGCTGCTCTGTCCACTGCTGTAACAAGGCCTTTGAGACCTTCTCCGAGGAGATGGTTATACGTGAGAGATAAGAATGTGCCGCGATCATCCATAGTCAAAGGCTCTTGGCCAGGTGCTCTGCTCTTTGAAGTGTCCAAAAAACTTCTCCTCCCAAGAAGGTGCAGTTGCACCCGCAGAACTAAATGCAGCACATTGAACGATATGATAGCTGAGACCACTTTCGAAAAAGTGGCTACCTTGAGCGTATCCCAAAGATGCTTCTCTGCCTCTTCCGCCTCAGGAGAAGCGTTGCCGGCAGCCCGAGCGCTGCGGAGCTCCTTTATGGCTAGCACTGACTCAGGAATCGATCGAAAGCTTCCATCAAGAGCCGTCTGGAGGGAAGCTATAAACCTAAGCAACGCCTCGTCGCATTCTTTCGAGATACGGTTCCGATGCTGCCGTCGGCGTCGTTCCTCAGCAACATCTCGCTCGGCATCACCAAGTTGGGATAACGTGTCGTCGTACAACTTGCGGACTCGTAATGCGCCCCCGACCACCAACCCAGCAACCGCACCGACCTGTGCGCAAAGCAAGTGTGTTATCCGAGGAATGCGAAACATTGAATCGTACATCGAGATTAATTCCTAACCATTATCGCTCGCCGGTGCTGCCGTAAGAATTTCTTAGCTCCAAGAAACATAACTAGCAACTTAAGTTTTATATAACTGAAATACTTGTGTTCGATCAGGGAAAAGAACTTGCTAAGGCCATGCAGGACGAGCACTCGTTCCGTGCTTGTAGGCTTTACTTAAGTTATCCACCAGAACCGTCTAGGAGTAATTGGTTCGCTGACTATATCAGTGGAACTGCGTAGCTGTGCTTATTCCGAGCTCATAATTGTGACATAGAGCTGTCGGGCTGCACGCTGTGCTCACAGTGTATGCAGCTGATGAGTACAGACGATGATAAACGAGTGAGCGGTCGAGCCCCTCCCTGAACCCTGAACTTATAGCAAGTCGAGTCGAGTGGAGCATCAACAGAACAACAGTTCAACAGAGACCAAAGATTTTGTACAGTCGTCGTCGTCTGTAGTCGTCTGTCTCCAAATCATTTGAGTCGAAGTGAAAAATAAGTACGAGTACTTAGCTCTAGGCTAGGCTTACGCCCTATTGAATGCTTGACAGTTATAAGGCAGTGGCAACAAACAGTTGTATAGAAGTATAGAAGCAGATTGGCAACAAGCAATCGTCAAAATTTGCTCTCAGGAATCTCTGAAGAAGGCAACAGAGAACAAGCTTGAGAGTAAACAACTTGACAAGACGATCTGTACATTGCTTCCACAATCGTACCCCATAAAATTCTCGCACGATGTCGGCTCTCTCAACGGCCGAAGAGTTGAAAGCCACTGCAAACAGTGCTTTCTCTGCTAAAGAATTCACCAAAGCACAGGCTGACTATTCTAAGGCATTATGCCTTGCTGGGGATACTGAGTTAGACCTAAAAGCAACACTGTTTCAAAATCGCGCTGCGGCATTCCTGGCCCTCAATAATTACGGCGCCGCCTTGCAGGATTCTGATGCCGCACTAGCGTTGGACCCTAGCCGAGAAAAAGCAATTTACCGTCGGGCACAGGCACTGGAGGGGCTTGGAAAGACCGGGGATGCCTTAAAGGACCTTAAAGACTTGGTGAGTTCTCTTTTCGTTTCTGAGGAGCTATGGTCATCATTATTGCTTCTGCCAACGTTTATGCTCGTGTCGATATTTGCAGCTTCATAGGGACCCCGGGAATCGGGCAGCCGTAAGTGCTGCTAGGCGCTGCCGCGAAAAAATTGAATCGGAAGCCGCCGTCGAACGATCGCCGATCGCAGGCGCTATCGCGAAGGTCCGCGAGGGCGACGCAGAAGAGAAGACGAACGCCCTCAAGGCGATCATAGCACTCGGCCATGATGACGAGGGCGCAGCTCGTGTAGCAGTGCGCCTAGGAGGTCTTGAGATTTTGTGGGCTCTGCGAGATGTTGCAGATGAGGTAAGCGCCCACTGAAGTGTTACAATTTCCTTTTCCTACCTGTCCGAGTCTTTTGTCACTTTCAGCACCCTTCTACTTTAGACTACGAGGGACTTATCTGCTATCGTAGGTCGACACTTCCACGCTTGCCGTTAAAGCATTGGCTTCACTTTGCTCGTACCGCGCTAACGTGGATGTGGCCAACGCTGCGGGCTTGGGAGGTGCTGAGTTTGCTGACTTGGTGTCTCTCATTGAGGCGCACCCTCCGAGTCGCGCCCGAGCTGCCGCATCGCTTGCCTTGCTCCTGCTGACCAAAGGCTCGCGTCCTAGTGCCAGTGCAGTAAGTGAAGAAGACCATACTGGAGCATTGGCGGTCTGGGCTGCGGCCGTTTCGCACAGCGACGGCGACGTGCGGAGCTCAGGGCTCGAAGCAGTGGTCAGTATGCGCTCTGGAATCCAGTGTTAATTGTAGTAGGTAGATTAATTTAATGCATGCAGTTGCCATAATGATTTGAATACTGTGTCAAACACCTTTGAATGGCAGGTGCAGTGGTGCTCTGAGGCGGCTCCTAGCTGGGCGGAAGGCAGTGGCTCCTCGATGGCTGAGCGACGGGCTCAGCAAGACGGGGAGCGGCAATGGAAGAAAGCCCTGAGTTTACGCGCCATCGCGGTCTGCAAGTCGCCCATAAACTTAAGCATGTTTCACCTCCTTGACAGCTCTATCGTTGCAGAACGGGCGCTTTCTCTCGCAGCTTACGGTCGCGTCATGATCGCCGTGGATGACGACGATGAGGCTAAGAGCCTTCTTGCGACTCTGGCTGCCACCACCACGCGTGACCTATCCCACATGCGCCGCAAAGCCGCCCTCACCAGCGCCCTTTTCTTAGCTAAGGGAGATCTAGGGGCGTGGTTTTTGTCGATGGATGGGGCAGTGAACGAATGCCTCGCTCTCATCGCATCGGGTGACGAAATTGGACAAACTGTGGCGGCTGAGACCCTGTGCCTCGCCGCATCGAACGACAGCGGTCGTAGCCTTTTAGCACCCGTGGTTGAGGCTGGCACTCTGGACGCCCTGCTCGATTCCCCGAACGCTAGAGCTCGTTCTGCTGCTGCGTCAACGATGGCGAAGCTTGGCGTGGCCTCCAAAGCCCTCACGAGTGACTCCTCCGACACGGGGCGGCTTCTCAACACCGCCATGATGCTGCTCAAGGGCGCGGAAGATGCTGCGACTACCGACCAGACAACTCAGACCTTGTCACAAGCGAAATTTGCTGAATCAGTGAGTGTCACAACAGAGAGGGCAGTAGAGGTGCTGGCCGCGCTCATCACCAAATCAGCCGTGAAAGATGAGCTCGCACACGGGTCGGGCCGCTGCGCTATGGGGTTGAATCGGCTCTGTCGTATGGCCAAAGATGGGAAAGGTGCTGCAGCATATGGCCTTGCGCATATCTTTGCGTCGCTTTCAGTGACCAACAAGGAGGTGCAGGAGCGCCTGCTGGCTGAGAGAGAAATGGAGGTGAGGATATCACAACTCATTTATGTTCAAAGCGAGAGCTTGCTGTTTCTTTTGATTTTTGATACGGTGGTTTGGGATGCCGCGTAGCTCGTCTTTTGAGTGCATTTTTTTCTGCACGTGTCAGATCACTCCAGAGCAATTGGCGGAATTGCAGCGCATCACCAAGCAGAAAAGTGAAGCTGAAGAGGACACCGATGACGCGGAGCGTTGCGGGTGGCGAATTCGTCAAATCGTGCAGTGTGACGGCATCCGCGCGCTCGTTCGCCTCTCGCAGGGTGCTTCTGCGAAAACTGAAGAGCAGATCGCCCTCGCGCTGCGGCAAATTGCTGTGGAGCCCTCGGTGCGCGGTAGCTTGATACAACAGGGGGGCTACAGAACGTGCCTGGATTTGGCCGCCAAGGACAGCGCAAAATGTGTGCGCGACGCCAGCTGGTGCTTGGGCAAGACTTTAGTCACCACCAATCCAGGGGTCCTCACGGCGCCGCAGCGGGTCGGGTGCGTCAGTGTGCTCTTGCGGCTGCTGAAAGACCATCGGTGCCCTGATCTAGCACATTTTGAGGTGCTGCTAGGGCTCACGAATGTGGCAAGTTTTTCCGACGAGATAAAGGCGCGCATCGTCGGTGAAAAGGGCCTCCGAACCCTCGAGTACATGCAGTTCTCGGACCATCTGCTGGTGCGCCGCGCTGCCACCGAGTGCCTCACCAACTTGATGCCACACCCTGATATGGTTGCCCACCTCCGCGACGGCGAAAAGCTCAAGCTGTGGTGCGCTTTTGCGGAAGACTTTGAGTCCGACCTCCCCACAGCACGCGCGGCTGCTGGTTGCCTGGCCATGGCGTGTGGGCTGTCGGACTCGGAGCTTCAAGCGTCGCTTCAAGCGAGCCGGGCCTGCCAGGTCTTCGTTGATCTCCTCAAGTGCGGAGCAGCTGAGCTTGTGCACCGAGCCGCCGTTGGTATTGGCTACATGACAGACTCGCCGGAGTGCGTGGAAAAGTTCAAAGAACTCAATGCAAGGGCGTCTCTGGCTGGAGTTGCTAAGAAAAAGTCGCCCGAATGGGCTTCGGCTGCTTCAGCTGCCAAAGATGCCTCGAGGGCACTTGTTGCTGCGTCCGTCTCAGCAGCTGTTGCAGCCAACAGCCCGACTATAGTGGAAGCTGACACAGACGGCACTTTCGATGTGACCTAGGCCAAACATTGCGTTGAATATTTGTATGCTACGTGCATCAAAAATCGAAAGTCTAGTTCAAAGGTGAAGGGCGATTTGCCTTGAGTGACTTCACAATGCGCTGCGGGCTGTGGGGCGTTTCCGACGACGAGCAACAAGAGGGGAAAAAGAAGGGGGTGGCTACGCGTTACCGTCGCCGCCCTAGGTTACTATTTACGCCGTAAATTACGCGGGGAAGTAATTTTTACCAATCCGACGTAAATCACGTCACAAAATCCCGCGCATAATGTGGTGACGTCACCGTAGAATCCCCCTGAACCTATTGGGTGTAACTCATCAACGCAACCACTCATCGTGGTGGACTCTATCGAACGATGCCCATGCCGGCAAAGAGCAGCACTTCCCTCTGGGCAGAGACCACGCCCATCACGAAGGATGTGTAAAAAGAAGGGCAAATCGCACACAGGCAGAAAGGCAGTGATTTAGTGAAATAAGAAGTAGGGAAGGGAGTTCGGAAGGGCACAGCACCACCAAAGAATACCAAGAGCCCGTATTTCAACGAGATTTACCGCGCGTATGGCACACGTAAATTACGCGTAAATTACGCGTAATTTACACGTGAAGTAAAAATAAGCTCGAGGCGCGTAAATTACGCGTGTACGTAAATCGCACCCTTGGTCGCCGCCCCTACTGCTCGCGCATAGGTTTAGGAGTAGAAGTGGCCTACAATAAGACCTCCCCTTGCTCCAGTCTACTATCTACAGTCCAATCAAAACAAAGGAAAACAAGTACATAGCAGCCACAGCCACATAACAGCCACAAAGCAAATAGTACATAGCACATAGACATTTAAAAAATTTGAGGTTGAGCTGCTCTAGGTTACAGGTTACGATTTACGCCGTAAATTACGCGTAAATTACGCGGGGAAGTAATTTTTACCAATCAGGCGTAAGTTACGTCACAAAATCCCGCGCATTCCGTAGTGACGTCACCGTATAATCTCCCCTGGTCTTTTGGGTGTGGCTCATCACTCATCAGCACAACACTCTTCGTGATGGGCTCTTTTGAACGGCCCCCATGCTGAAAAAGCGTAGCACTTCCCTCTGTGCATCACGAAGGATGTGGCAAAATGTCGGCAAATCGCACACAGGCAGAAAGGCAGTGAACTAGTAAAGTAAGCAGTAGGGAAGGGAGTTCGGAAGAGCACAGCACCACCAAAGAATACCAAGAGCCCGTATTCAAAACGATTTTTACCGCGCGTATGGCACACGTAAATTACGCGTAAAGTACGTGTAAATTACGCGTGAAGTAAAAAATGAGCTTGAAGCGCGTAAATAACGCGTGTACGTAAATCGCACCCTTGGATCTGCTTCTATTATCGACATGCGATAGATTCGATTATACTCCCCAGTTGTAAAGAAACAAGTTACAACAAATAGCACAAAGCTGCGTTTTGATGAATCCTCCAGAACTAGTCTGACTGGGCTGAGTGTCCTTTTGCGTAATGCGATGTTCATCTTTGCTCTCATGAACCCTGTAGGGCCAATTCTCGGAAGGAGAAGGAGGCATAGGTTTCGAGTACGTCTGCGATGTCCACTCCGACCTATCCTCTGCTATGGCGCGCCATTCCTTGAAGTTGGCCAGTAGCCCTTTGCACTTTAGAGCCTTCTTTAATGTCCGACCCCATGTCATCTCAGGGCATCAATTCGGCCTTCAGTGTGCTACCCAACCAGTAAGCAACTGCCGCGGCGCCCGAGTCATAGGTCATAGGCATCCGAGCAATGTGGCCAGCGCAACGGTGAATCCGATTGTCGATTGTGATAGTAGCTTTCAAGGCCCATCACATTGAGCCTTTGAAAAAGAGCGGTTAAACTAATGTGAGGATGAAAGACATGATGAAGGCTGACACGGTACATACTACGGACACAACGCTTATGGAAGCTATGCATAAGCGCAAGCTGCCGCTCACGCTCACTTGGAATCGACATCCATTCGCATGGAAACATTCAGCATTAAACTTTAGTATTAACATTAACAATAACATTTGACTTCTTTTTATTCCTGATGGCTGATGGCCATGATGGCCGAGAAGGGCACCTCGAAAGAGAGGGACCACATTGGCTTTTTTTTAGAGTTTAAGGTGCGCATATGGGCCTTTTTCGCCCATGCCGCACCTATTTGCCTCTTTTACGCTTTCCGTCACCTAAATAAACCGTTCTATATTCAAAAGTCAAAAGGAATTAAATGCGCAAGACGCAACGGAGCCTCTTGAAAATTGGGCTTTGGTCAATTCGGGTCCGGGGGTCTATGTGAATGCAAACGTGTGTTGAGTATTGATCTACGTGCTGCGTGCTGCGTGATCCGTTATCCTCAGTTAGGGCCTAAGTGATTCATAGCCAAGTTCCAAGCTCCCAGCACAAATCCCAGGTATCTGGGTTCAATAATCCACTGTTCGCTCATATCGGATGCTGACGTCGACAATCGGATTTCCAAAGCCTCGGCAGCCTTGGGCGCTTTGAGGAATTTGCCTCGATTAAACACGTCTCTAATCACCCCACAGGAGATGTTTAAAAGGTTCTTGTTCTGTCTACATAGCTTTATGGGTGTAAGGTTTGGTGCTTACGAGAAGACTTATTCACAATCGACTCCGAAGCTTTCATAAGCGTTGTGTCCTTAGCATGTGCCGTGCCAGCTTTCATCATGCCTTTCATTATCATATCAGTTCGGCCACTCTGTTTCAAAGGCTCAATATCATGGATCTTGGTAGCTCCAATCACAACCGGATTCTTCATTGGGCTGGCATTTCGAAGGAATTCGATGAGTGGATCGCCATTGCCAACGACAGGTCGAAGTGGATACAGCTGACTCATTCCATTCCCAAACTTCCTGATGCCTGATGGCTGAAGACAACCTCGAGAGTAAATGATTGCAATTGCATTACGCAAAAAGACACTCAGCCGAGTCAGACTTGTTCTGAAGGTTACACTTTTCTGTTGCTATATTCCACAGTGGTGTTTCTTTGTATTTGGGTAGTATTAACTAGACTAGACTGGCCACGTTGCTCGGATGACATGGGGTCGGACATTAAAGAAGGCTCTAAAGTGCAAAGGGCTACCGGCCTACTTCAAGGAATGGCGCGCCACAGCAGAGGATAGGTCGGAGTGGACATCGCAGACGTACTCGAAACCTATGCCTCCTTCTCCTTCCGAGAATTGGCCCTTTCCTCCTGATGCCTGACGGCTGAAGGACACCTCGAGAGAAAATGATTACAATTGCATTACGCAAAAGGACACTCAGTCCAGTCAGACTTGTTCTGGTGGTTACATTTTTCTGTTGCTATTTGCCACAGTGGTGTTTCTTTGTATTTTTGGGGAGTATTAACTAGACTAGACTAGACTAGCCCTACAGGGTTCATGAGAGCAAAGATGAACATCGCATTACGCAAAAGGACACTCAGCCCAGTCAGACTAGTTCTGGAGGATTCATCAAAACGCAGCTTTGTGCTATTTGTTGTTGCTTCTTTACAACTGGGGAGTATAATCTAATCTAATCTAATCTAATCAATCGGACTATTTCTTTGCTATTCCTATTCCTTGAGTTCCGAGTTCCTATGGTCTACAGCCTAGCTTATACCTCCTATTACTATATCGCCGCCTGTGAAGGCATGTTTCTTCGTATTTTTATTTGGGAAATATTATTTTTTGTCCAGGCTTGATCCTGGACTCGAATACCGATTGCCAATTCATTTTATCATTTTTGATATGACTCGAATACCGATTGCCATTGCCAATTCATTTTTATCATTTTTGATATGAAATCTACAGCCCATTACACCGGCACTCCTCAGGAGACCACGTAGAGTCCCAACTCACCCAAACATCTCTTTCTGAGGATGAAGACAAGGGCACTCCATCTTGTCTTGTGCTTATGTAAATTTGAGATTACTTTCATAGTCGCAATTATTATGACAGCCCCCACAACCCCACAATGACCATTGACCATTGTAAAATGCGATTTTTTGCTGGGCCATTCAGGTCTTTCTCTGCTTCGTAGTCGCCATTCGAGCAGATCTGCCGTGTAAGTCGAGGCTTCGCTACACCCAGTAGACAACGACAGCCAAACGTAAGGCACATTCGTCCGCAGCGGGCTATTAGAGCAGCTGCTAGCACCATCGCTATAAGAGCTGCAACGACTACTCGACTGTACTCAACGGAGTGAGCACCAATTCTTATTTCTACTCCCTGGATCTTGCGCCAAGCGCCCTGGCCAGAAGCAAATGTCCTCCAACTCCCTTCGGCACAAATCGTTTTCTCTGCTGAGGCTCGTCTT
>Ga0307930_1002740_pt1 | contig 13297 bp, 12 predicted proteins | sample OrgLakmetageno46_FD_203161 | JGI IMG/M metagenome (GOLD analysis project Ga0307930, IMG submission 203161) | Saline water microbial communities from Organic Lake, Antarctica - #46 | ecosystem: Environmental > Aquatic > Non-marine Saline and Alkaline > Saline | place: Antarctica: Organic Lake... | reverse complement strand
ACAAGTCGAGCGACGAAGAGGAGGACAAGGAAGACCTCGTGCCCTTGAAGTTGTCGCCCGAGAAGATCAAGCCAAAGCGAGGCCGCCCGAAGAAAAACGCCAAGAGCAAAGGAAAAGCGGCCGCGTCATCACTCGAGGACACGTCTCAGATGGTGGTAATTGGTCAAGACACCAGCTCCAATGATGTCGCTGCTGCTGCTGCTGCTGCTGCGAAGGCACCCGCAGAAGACCGTGCCATCTTTCGGCAGCTGTTGTTGAACCACTTGTCAGCACGTGCGGGCAACGAAGGGTGGATCGCGGGCGCGCGCCAGTTCCACCTTGCTCGCTGGCTCCATGACTACGCACAAGACCCCAAGGCTGACGGCAAGAAGATCAGTAATGCCAGTCAGGGCCGCAACAAGGGCAACGGGGCTTGCGAAGACAGCGACGATGACAACGGCGCTGACTTCAGCCCGGAGGTGAACACTAACGGTGGGAGCTGCGCTGGCCTCTATTCCCATTTCGTCGACCAATGGCAGTTGAGCCACAGCGGTGGCGGCGCCAATGGAAGCAGCAGCTGCAGCAGTAGCTCAGACTTGGTCATTTTGGACACCTCCGGCACGGCACGTGTCGTGCGGTCGCTCATGGTCAAGGGCGGCTTTGTGGGCAGCTTCGATCAGGTGCTGGCTGCGGTGCTGGCGCTGCTGGGTGGGAGTAGCCCGACGCTGCGGGCGAAAGTGGTCAAAGCAGTGGCTGGCATCGTCGACGCAGATCCTGTGCTTATGGCGAACGATCAGGTTCGGTCACACTGTGTTATTCGATTTGATAAAATTTCTCAACTCTATGGTCGTCTTTATTGCACTTCAGGCTTTTTTAAATAAAAAATTGATCCCTCAATTCTTTTCTCTGCTTCTTTGCCTCTCTTTTTGGCGGTGATAGGTCAAGGCTGCAGTTGTGCAACGGTTTTATGACGCGTCTATTTCAGTACGGCAAGCTGCAGTAGACCTTGTTGGTCGCTTCGCACTTCTCACGCCCGATCTCTTTGAGCGCTACTTCGAGGCCTTGGCTGAGCGCCTCGTTGACCGCGGTGTCTCGGTAATTGATCTCTTCTTGCTTGATGCTTTGAAGTGAACTGTCTTTCTAAGTACCTCCTGTGAAAGCCGCGTCTGATACTTTTTTGTTTCGTGCCACTAGCTAAACCTCGTTTCCTAATCGATTATTGGACCGCAATGTAATGCAATGGCACGTATGTCTGATGTGGGTACATTTGCAGGTGCGAAAAGCGGTGGTGAAGATTTTGCGCGACGCGCTTCTCGCACATCCCAACCACCCGCGTCGCCGCGCCATCTGCCAACTTCTCGTGTTGCGCGCGTCCTCACCCAAGGAAGAAGACTCCATCAAGGACTTGGTCCGGCGCACCTTTGAAGTGCTGTGGTTTGACGGCCGTGGCGACAGCGCAGAACACGACTACTTGGTCTCGCAAGCACAACACGCAGCGGCTGCGCAATCTCAAGCAGCTTCTGCAGTTTCCGCTTCTTGCAGCAGCAGCAGCAGCAGCAGCTTGTCACCTCGCACACCTTGCGGTGCTGCTGAAAGCACCGACGAGCTTGACCTTCCAGTGGAAGTGCATGCAGCCAACCCCAAGACGCCAGGCACACTTGGGCACGCACGCTACGAAAAGTACAAATTCGCGAGTACCATGCGTGAATTCCTCGAGCTCGGTGGCACGAAGACAGATTTGCGGTAAAGAAAGAAAGAAAATGATGATAATAATAATATCTAAGCTATAATAATGATCGCGTGTATACCTCATACTTTCGAATTCTTGACATTATTCATTTCATCCTGTTTCGTCCTTCACCCGTGCTTCAAGGAACGCTCGCGAAAAAGGCTTTCTTGTCGTGCTTGATGATCCTCCTTCAAGTACCGGCGACGAATTCAGCTGCCCACCGGGCTGGCGCGAGGAAAAATCCTCGGCTGGAATTGCTTTCGTGTCGCCCGCTGGCCACCGCTGCTTGTCTGTTCAGGAGGCCAACGATGTCGCTAGGCGCACAAGTCTCGCCTTGCAGCCTTTGCGCTCGGCAGTGAGTCTCGGCAGTGGTGGTGGCGGTGGGGCAGTCATCAGCCCCGACAGCGCTAGTTTCAACGAATCGTCCGAGCTCGCAGCTTCTCATTTCACTTCAGTAGAGACTCGGGTGCGCGCGGCGGCGTCGCAAATCGTAGAAGTGGTACATGGGGTTTCCAACTCCGAATGGCTGGTGGAGCTCCTCAAGGGCATGCTTTTCGGTGCCGACGACGGCAGCAAAGCCAAAAAGGAAGCTGCCAAGCGCCGCGCGCTGGTGCTGGCACGCTGCGAAGCGCTCGTTGGCTGCTGCGTGGAATTTCTCTTGGCACTCGATGACGACGACGCTGCTGCGTCCACTTTTGTGGCGCTTCCAACGTCACCCCGCAAAGCCGCGGCCGCTGCTCAGCTTCACGAAAACGGCGACAAGGCTGCTGCTGCTGCAGTTGCTTTGGAGGCAGAGCGCGCAGCGAAAATGGTGGCAACTCTGGCCACCCTTCACGTGTTTTGCAAGGCAAGCCCTTCTCTGCTGGTAGCTCACATGGAAACGCTGTTGCCGTACCTCAAGGGGGACAACCGCATCGGGGGCCCTATTCAAGAAGGCAAAGTCTGCGCGCTCGTTGCTAATATGGTGAGCTGGGCGCTGCCACTCATGCCTGCCAATCGCCGCGACGCGCGTTTGCTCGCCACAGCAGCATCCGACTTGCAGCAGCTCACGTACAGGTTTGGCGGTGACGTGGTGCACGCGGCCGTGGAGTGTTTGTCCGTGCTGGCTCAAGCAGCCCCTGCAGACAAGCGCTTCTCGAAGGACGCCGAGGAGCCGCTGCTGGTTTTGGCGCGCACCTTCTACCGAGTGCTGCGCCCGCGAGCAACGGTGTGGCCGCTACAGCCCAAGGATTTAGCCAAAGTGGGAAGGGGGCTCGTGGTGCTCGGTGCCATTTGCCGCTACCGCACGGCCACCGACTACGACGAGGATGACATTGTTGACGACAACGAGGATGACGATGGCGACAACGAAGACGGGCGCGTGGAGAAACGCAGTAAAGGACCTAAGAGCCCTGGTTCAGCGCCAGCTTCACTTCCTGCGGAGCTCACAGCCCACAACCTCAAGTCCGCGTGCTACAGCTGCTTTTTGGGCTACCTCCGGCGCGACGACGAACAAGTGAGCCGCACGGCGCTGCGAGGCCTCAGCTCCCAGCTGATTGGGTCGCCCCGGCTCATGCTGCGCGCCGACCGCGATGGCGTGGTAGCGGCCGCGCTCGCGCACGCGTCGCCCGTGCTGCGGCTCGAGGCGCTCGTGGGGTGGCGCGACATCTTGCAAGCTGAAGAGCTCCGCGTTGAGTCGGGCCTCGCGGGGAAACAAATGGAGTCGCGGCTCAATGGCAATGGCAACGGCAGCAGTTCGGAAGAAGAAGACGACGAAGACGAGGACTACGGCGCCGACCAGAACGGTGGCAAGGGCGTGCGGTTCTCCGCCGATCGAAGCACAGCAGCAGCAGCAGCACACGACAGCGGCGGCGGTGCAATCAAGCGCAAAGTGCAAGGCGACCAAGACTCCGAGAGCAGCGTGGTAGGCGGCGTGCTGCAGCTGCACGTTGGCACCGTGCTCGGGTTGCTGTTCGACAAAAGCAAGTTGGGGAGCAGCATTCGCAATGCTGCCACGAGCCTTCTGGGCGTGATGCTCCGGCAAGGCCTAGTAAACCCTCTTCAGGTAAGGCCAGCACATTGAATTTCATGCTTGTGTGAGATCTTTGACTTTATTTACTATAAACTATGGTGTCCTTTACATTTTTGTATTCTCCCTCGATACAGGTGTTGCCGTATGTGGTGGCTTTGCTGGGCGACGCTTCTCCTGAGCTTCGTGGTGATGCTCTCCGGCTTTTACTGGTTGAAGACGAAAAGCGGCCCGAGTTCCTCAAGCAGCGCCTGCTCCAAGGCATCGCGCTCACTTATCGCCTACAGACTCAGGTAGCGCTAGTAGATAATGAGTGCTATGTCGCCCGTTGCGCTTGTTTCTTCTCATGCTTGTTATGTCTTAACCGTTCGAATTTTTCAAAGCACGGTTTGTCGTTGAATTCTTGCTACAGGTGATTGGCCGCCCAGTGCCATTGCTCCAAGACGAAGGTGACGTCAGTACTGGGGGCCTTGGAAGCTCTATCTTTGCTGGTGTGTACTCGCAGTGCTTGCGCTCGTCGCGGCCCAAGCGGCAAGGCTTACTCACGGGCATGGTGAAGCTTTTTGACGCGAAGCGAGCAGGCGACGTGGGAAGTTGGCTCTCTACTGGCAACGGTGGTGCTGCGGCAGTTGTGAGCCCAAATTCTGCGTCAAGCAATGGGGCCGAGTTGATGGACTTCAAGGCATCGTCCAAGCGACTCAAGGATGGTGCTGAAACAATGAACAAAGCTGGTGAACCTGATAATGGAGCTGCCGAACTTGACCTCGGGTTTTTAGCTTTTGTGGCCCAAACCCTTTGCAACTTGCCTTATGACGTACAAGAAGAGCCCTTGTTTGTAGTGCACTTGGTGTCCCGCTTCGTGGCATACGAGGGCTCGGCGCTACTCGCTGCCTTCAAACAAAAGCTCCGGGCTGAAGGTTTTGCCGCGGAGGCTGGCTTAGCCGCCAACGAAGAGGACGATTCTGACGACGAAGGACTTGGCGAGGTCAAAGACAGCGATTCGAGCGATGCAGACGAAGACTTGGTCACGCTCAAACTTTCGCCAAAGAAGCCAAGGGGTCGCCCTCCTTCTGCAAAACCATCTGCTGCTGTAGCCTCGTCTTCATCCAAGACATCCGCGAGCAATTCTTCTACTAATGGGCCATCCAAGCATTTGCGTGCGCTGGCGACCTCTTCAGTAGCTGTGGACATGCTTTTGCGGGTCAAACACTTTCTAAAAGAGGTTTACAAGCTTGCAAGCGCCAAGTGTGCTGATTACACACCTTCGGAGGGGACCAAGAGCATGGAGCGATCATTGCATCGCCCTGAGTGGCCGCTGCCGCAACTCTCGGGCTTGCCTGATGCCCACTGTCTCTCACGTTTCGGCGCAGGTCGCGCGCAGCGTCACGGCGACGGCGACCTCGCACGGCCAGGTGACGCAGAGGCCGTGTGCGCGCAATTCTCGGCGTTTCGGCGCTTAATGCGGCAGGATCCAGCTGACTTCAAGCTCTCAACCGCGAAATCGCCTAGAAGTGGAGGCGGTGTTAATAAGGCCGGCAAGAAGCGCACGAAGGGTAACGCTGGCACTGATGGCGAGGGCGATAACGATGACGAGCCAGCGGTGATTCGAGATGCCAAAGCTGCAAGCAACGGTACAAAGAAGGCAAAGAAGGCTCCATTAAAGAAGAAGAAGAAGAAAAAGAAGGCAGCTGCAGGATCCGATGAAAGCGGTGGTGATGACTCAGATGATGAGGACTACCGCTGATCGGTCTTGGCCTTGCATATGTGCATGTATAGAGCCAAAGCTAACGGCAGACGAAGAATGAAGAAAAATTGGTGATTCCCAGTGCAAACGCCCGCATACCGGAATTATTTGCCATTCTTCTTTGTTTTTGTAAACGCGCTCTACTGACGTCCTTTGTTTCTAGGACGTCGCTATTGAAATAATTACTGTCATATTTTTATGCATAGTGGATAGAAGAGAAGGAAGTTTCGATTTCTACCGGAGGCACTAATTTCTAATTTTGAGGATCCGGGCATTCGGGCTGGTAGATGTGGGAAACCCATCTAGAAAACTGGCAAATTGGTGAGATTTGGGATTTGGATTTTGGCTCTAGCTTGCACACGTTGTAGCCCACGCCGAGCTCCGTCAATACAGGTTTTCAGAGCCAAAATCCATTGAAATGGCAAGGAATTACACGCAACTGCGCTCTGAGAGCGCCGCCGAGGCTGCCTCGTTGTCGGACTTCGACAGGTTGGCGCGGGCCGCGGCGACAACGTGGTCATACACAGCTTCGCCGTACTAGACCGCCGGTGCCTCGCGGATGCGCTAGCGTCGCTGTTCGCTTAATAAAGCTACAACAGAAACGCTCAGATCAATAGTTCTGCGGCATCTTGTGGTGGTTGGGCCATACCCAGTTCGGACAGTGTACACTAAATGTCGATTATCTCGAAACTCGAAAACAGTTCGACTCTAGGAATACCGGTTTTCTAGATGGGATGCCCACAGATGGTAGCTGATATTGTGATAAAGGGTTAGATAAGGGTCTCAGAAATAAGTAGGGGGCTCGCTGGTTGCGGTGCTGCTGCGCTGCTGCTGGGCCACTTGGGCCACCGAATTTCTTATTGCTACTTACTACCAATAATAAGTGATAGTAATAGTAATTTGCAATTCGCAAGTAGCAAGCAAGTAGCTGAGCACTAAGCTCTCGTTTTCCGAATCCGAATCCGAATTCCGAAACCCTCCAATTTTTGTATTAGTGGCATCGCAGCTCATAACTAGTAGCGAGCTAATGGCACTTGTGTGTTTTCTTGTACTTCGCAGTCGTTACTTGTTGACTTGGGCTTGGGATGAAAATATTGAAGAAAACGCAAAAGGCGAAGGCAATTTTGAGAAGGCCTTCCTTGACTTCCCGAACACACCTCGAACGAATTTGAGAACTCGCACCGCCTTTAAGGGCGTCGGTCTAAAGAATTACCACGTGGGCCATCTAGAGAGGAGCCTTGGCCAACCACAGTGCCTTGCACCATTATCGGAGCTTGCTGTTGTCGCCCTTTGCTTGGCGGCTGCACCAATTGGGCCTCAACCAATGGCACCTCAGAATTTTCAGTGCTGCTTACTTGTGTCGCGTCGACCACGACCGCCACCACTTCCATGGGCTGCGGCTGCGCGGTCGGCTGGGCCATTTGCGGTGCACGCGGAGGTGGCACGTTGATGGTGAGCACGTGACCCCCCCGTGCTCCAGGCGGCACTTGAAAGTTGAGCGGCTGGCCGTTTGGCCCAAGAATGCTCATAGTTTGGCCGGGCTGAGTACCGTTAGGCAGTCGAACTCGCACACTGGCTTCAGATGCTGCCACTGCACCATTGTTCAGTCGCCCAATTTCAATTGAAATTCCTTGCCGATTCATTTCTTTGTGGTACTTGGACTCTGCGGCGGACCCACTAAGACCAGCTACTCCACCCACAATCGAAACAACAAACCAAATAGCGAAGAGAATCAGGCATGGTACTATACGATCCATATAATATTCAGCTTCATCGGCATACGAATCTAATCCGGATTCACCGTCGCCATCCTTAATTGAATCCCAGATGTTGTACTCGCAACACTCCTCAACCGTGTTCGCACCGGGGCAGTTTTCGTCATCGATGGATTGGCCCTTCTGTTCATCGAGGCAGCTGTTGTAGTCGACCACTTCGTTACTCAAGGAGGCGTGCCAACCGGCCAACACCAAAATAGACAGCCCCCGCATTGCAGCTGTAGCCACCTCAGCACCTCCCATTTGCTCCAATGCGCCCATGGTTTTACCAATAATGCAAATTGGTGCCATAGAACCAACGGCAGCACTTCCACTCGCGGTAAAATTAAGGGCGCAACAGCAGCAGCCGCAGCACGGGAATAAGCACATGAAGCATGCAGGCCACGCTAAGGCACAGAAGCCTATATTCTCGGCGACGCACAAATAACGAGTGTATGCTGCAGCCGTGTTCCCGCATTCGGTTTTCAAAGATTTCAAGTCGCCACCTTGGCTCATCTTTAAAAGGAATCAAAGACGAGCTCACGTACTCACAGCTTGAAGCTTACTTAATTCCCAGAAATCAGGGGCCCGCTTGTAGCACGTTGGCTTGCACGAGTCGAGGCTCGAGGCCGAGGCAGTGAAAATCAACTTACTCGGTAAAATGCCGAAAAATGGCCAAGCAAGATGGCTTTGAGGCTAGGCTGGAGTGTTGTTTTGTACAGGGCGTGTTCGTTTTGAGAAGAAGATAAGAGAGACGATGACATGAAGTGGTCATCCACCAATGAAACCCACCCTCGAGAAATCTCACCGAATGTACAGTAGAGTAACGCTGAATTCGCCCTTCTTTCGCTGCCTCTAGAAAGGCTTCGGGCGAACATGGGCCAGGCAGCTTTCAAGCCCAATGCATTGGTACGAGTGCCATTAGCAGCTACTCTTCTGATGTAGTAGAGAAGTTTAGTGATTCTCAAAAATAAGATTCTTCGGATTAGTTTTCGGTTTCATGTTAGTGCTTCGAAAACTGATTTAAGGACAAAAAAAGCCCGGCACCATAACCCTGACGTCTCAAGTGCCATTCATCCATGGCTAAGAACCAACCGAGCTGTTAAAATATACTCATAATAATTGCCTCTTGCGAGATAAGAATCCAACGAGGCTTTCATTCTTCCGCTGAGCTCATATCTTCCTACCATTTTCTTCTCCAGGAATCGCTTCCCGACGTGATTGATGAAGCCACAGCGCGAGCTTTTTGTGGAGCATGCTGGGACGACGCCGATTGGGAAACTCTGAGCGCACCTACCAAAGGGACTTTGCCGAAGAATGTGTTCCAAACTGTGATAAAGGTGCGGAACCATGCCCCGTCGATGCGAACCTGGCTCGAGTTTTGGCGCATCGACGAGTTAACGGAAGACCTCGAAGAGCTTCAGGTATACTTCTTGAGGATGATCGAGTTGGTTTCTTGTCGTCTTCTGAACGCAATGAGTTTCATTCTCACTTAATTCATTAGTAATTTGTTTGATTGCGCCAACGCATGAAGCTAGCCAATGGTGAATGCTACCATTTATTTCCACTCATCTTGGACGTCTCGTGTGGGCGTGTGGGTGTGTCTGGCTTTGAAAACAAAAACAAGGTCATGTGCGCAGACGACATCTGCGACATCGAGCCCGCAACCCTGCAGGCTTTCGAGCGGCGCGTGAAAGTCGTGCAACTGGTTCATTGGCAGAAGGCCATGGCGCACGCGCGTTACTTAAAAGCCAACCCGGTAGGGTATATGCCGTGGCGGCCTTTCGCGCTTCTCATGTGGCTTGAATCGTGGCGGCTGCAAAACATAGAGCCATTGCTCCGGAACATTGGCGTGGATGTGAAAGAAGATCTTCTCGATCTGGTGTGTTGCTCTATCAGGGCGACTTCTTTGTGATAGAAGCTGTAGAAGCACATAAACCAGCCTTTATCTTTTATTCGAACTTTGTTTGCACTTAGATTTTATCGTGTTTCAGGAGGACGACGAATGGATGCACTTAGACATGCGGCTGCTGGAAAGGAAGCGCTTCATTGAAGCGAAGGCAAATTTAACGCACCTCCTCAAATCCTTCAACTTCGCAGCTCAGCGAAAGGTGAGAGGCTTTCATTGCTGAGATATCGACGTGCACAAAGCTTCCTAAATTAATGACGCTAGTGATAACGCTAGTGATGCACCAGGGCTAAAAGAAAATTACATGAGGATGCATGCGTCTTTTTCCTTCTTCTATGTACACATCCGTAGTCATTTTCTACTCAAGTTTCAATTTTACTAGCAATTCTTGTTCATCGCCCAGGCTTCTGTGACCACTTTACCCACGTGGCTGAAATCCCTTCGGATGGACGATTTGGGGCCAAGACTTGAAGCCATGGGCGCTTACGAGGTGACTTAAAAAGGATCATCCACCACAATTGCGATAACGAAATCGAAGACATTGTGTCGCTCTTGTGCCGGCGTCCACGTTGGAGGGGTTTCACATGATGTCTTTTGAAGATTTGTCCCTTCATTTTTAATCTACCACTGCTCATTGAATGCAGCTCGTGAACTCCTCCTTTAGCATCTTTTAACGCATTCTTGCCCTGCCGTTTAAGTTTCCCCAGAAATTACTTCAGCTCAATATCTCTTTGCTGCCTAACTTATGAAGTTGATGGACCTGGCAGACATCGATGAAAGCACGCTCAAAAGCTTCAAATTGACCAAGCTTCAGGTGATCCAAGAATACACTTACAACAGTATGGAAATTAAGAGAGGAGGAGAACATTCTAAAATGTATGGTACACAACCATTGATTTACTTTTTTTCTTGAAAACTTTTATGACAGGCAAAGCACTGGGAACTTGGCGTGAACCAAATTTTGGCAGCCAAACGCGAGGCCATGGCAGACGGAAAAGCGGACTTGCCTACTCTACGTGGCTTTTGCGAAAGTTGGCGCCTCTTGCGGCTGTACCCTATCCTTGTCGAGTTGGGCGCTCTGGTGCAACAAGACCTTTTGGATTTGGAGCCTGAAGACTATGCTTTGCTAAAGGTAAATTTTTCGCGTGTTATTTGTACTGAGTATCTCTTCGGGCTATCCGCAATACCTTAGCCCGCGGCCCGCATCCTTCCATAATTACGAAGTTCAAATATTTCATCTGCGAAAAAGTATGCAGCGATTTATGCCTCACGGTAGTGGCATGAATTTGAATGAAAATCAATCACATCAAATTGTACTGAATTAGCTATCCATGCACAGATGCGGCCGCTAGAGGCACGGCGATTTGACGAGATGATGGCTGCGTTGGAAGAAGAGTTTGAAACACCGCCACCTGGCGAAGAGTGGACGGAAGAAAACATGACTCGACGAGCTTGGCGTAAAGTACGTTTTTTTAAAGACACGAAAATGAGGTTTCCAGAGCGGTCTTTGTGCTTGAGATTTCTTACAGATCTTCCGTTCTAATACCCATTCCTGCATTTTTGTCTGTCACGATATTTCTTAGCAACAATCGATTAGTAACGGCTTCGAGAACCAAAAAAAAAGCCGGCAGCAATCCTTCCGAGAAATACATGCGAACACCACCAAAGCCAAGAACTCACAAACAATGAACAAGTACACACATGGCACCTTGATGAGCAGTACAATGTAAGTAGCTTTCAAATGTTTGTGACCGCGCACGCGTAGAACCCAAGGAATAGCCGCGACGAAAGCTGCCGGCTGCCGGAAGCTAAATTATTTCGACCTCGAAAGCGCCTTGCTTAGACCTGGTGAGCTAAGCCTAGAAACTTTACGAGGCTACAAGGTAGCTCATCAGCCCGCGGTTTTCTTGGTTGCTGCTTTTAGGACGAGATTAGATTATTCTCATGTTACAAGAACTTCCAAGGGCAATAAAGCTTAATCAGGCGCCGAATCCTTCTGTAATCGCTGGCTTATGAATATTTCAAAACAAAGCAAATATCTCAGAGATCATTTGCAGAAAGTGTAGTGCATTAGCATAGGCATCAGGGAAAACGAAACGGGTGGCATTTATTTTTAGAACTTCTTTGCTTCCTGATTATAAAAATGCCTATCAGACAAAAATTCCTGCCGCTTTTGCCCTGCCGATTATCCGGAGAGTACATATCGCTTCCTTTCTTATACTTTCCTGTTGATGGCGAGGAGAATAACCCCCGTAAAAGAGATTTCTCCCACTAACTTAACAACCCACATACATCATCATCTTCATTCCCGATAAGAATTACTGCTTAAAAAGTCTCATAAGTGGTGTAGGCTTGGAGTGACCTGTGTGTCTTTTTTTCCGTTGAATACGGCCGATTTTTTTTTTTTTAGATCTCGTGGCCTTTTTCACACAGGCCCAAAGGTCTAAATCGGAAGGCTAGGAGACAGAAATACAAATCAAAGGAGCTCATAGCAAGAGAATTGCTGACTAATACTAGAAGAAAGGCTAATCAGGCACACGTGAATTATCGCTTGATCTAGAAATAACGCGAGTTCCGCTCATATCGCAACAACATAATTCGCGGATTCCCCCAAATTTTCCAGTTACGCCTTTGGGGATTTATTGCTTGCTGCGCGTCCGCGATTTCCATATCGTCCTCGGTATTATTTGATTAGATTAAATCATACTCCCCAATTGCAAAGGGCCATCAACAAGCATTACAGATCAATGTATTGATGGGCCCTCAAGAATAAGTATGGCTGGACTGAGTGCCCTATTGCATAATAAAATTTCCATCTCTTACTCTCATGAGCCTTAGAGTTTTGGCCGCTACAGGGTGCTTCCGCTGACCTCAGTCTTATCTTGGTCCTCGTTGCTCAGGAACTCGCTCGCAAACACACGGCCTCCTGAAACATCGGCTTTTCGGAAGCCAAAGCCATGTTCTCTTCTTCTGGATCGCCTGAGGGACATCACAATAGCCCCTTTTCTGCGGGTGGGGGCTCCTTTTTTGAGCAACCCTCTAAGAAAGCCACTTTGGACTGCTACCATAACTTCAAAGGCCACCCGGGCGTGTGTGCCTGATTAGCTCCTCTTCTAGAATGAACTGCATTGTTCTGTACGACCTTTCTTGAGTAGTGTCATAGAACATATAACTCATTTTCATTACACCCTTACTTCACGCCTATCAATTATATTTTTGACACAGGTTCCGAAGGGAGTAGATTAGATTTGCTTATACTCCCCAATCGCAAAGAAACATCAACAAATAGCTTCAAGCTGCGTATTGATGAATACTCCAGAACGAGTCTGACTAGGCTGAGTATCTTTTGCGTAATGCAATGACCATCTTTACTCTCTTTAACCCCGCAGGATCAATCCTCGGAAGGAAGCATAGGCTTCGTGTATGTCCGCGATCTCCGCTACGCCCTATCCTCTGCTATGGCACGCCATCCCTTGAAGTTTATCGAAAACCCTTTGAACTTTAGGCCGAAATAAGAAGACTAACTGACTAACAAACAATGAACTCTTTTTTTCTGAACCTCATTAGGAATTCGTTTACTGAGGTGCCAAAGTGGCGCATCACCGACGTACAAAGCTCATATTCCCTCTTCTGTGTAGTTCGATTGGTCAGCACCTTGTAGCGTATACATACGGAACATAAATTGACGATAGTAGCGCTTCGGCCAGAACTGGCCCAGAAATAGTAAGGTAAATTTCACACTGTCCCTATTTTTGAACGAAAAATCAAAACGGCCGTCAAAAGTACGGAATAATCAAGATGGTCGTTTTGATGTACCAAATAATCAAAACGGCCGCTTTTTTTCTCTTTTAAAAATCAAGATGGGTCGTTTCGCTTCTACGAATATTCAAGACGGCCGTTCGCATAAATTTATTTAATCAAGATGGCCGTAACTGAGGCAGAATTCTATAAAGCGAAACAGAATGGTCTGATATAAGAAATTTACCAGAAATCACCTGTTTTACTACGTATAAAGAGCGTAGAAAATCTAATGAACTCCTTACGCGGAGAGGAAGCCAAATTTACCCTTTTTAAAGCAAAAAAATGACCATGAGGGGAACGGGGACCGAGATGAAATTCACCGCAACACACACATCCAAGCATGTAGCATGTGAGGCAAGAGGGCACTAAGAAA
>Ga0307930_1002739_pt1 | contig 13306 bp, 10 predicted proteins | sample OrgLakmetageno46_FD_203161 | JGI IMG/M metagenome (GOLD analysis project Ga0307930, IMG submission 203161) | Saline water microbial communities from Organic Lake, Antarctica - #46 | ecosystem: Environmental > Aquatic > Non-marine Saline and Alkaline > Saline | place: Antarctica: Organic Lake... | reverse complement strand
TTTTCATCTTTCTTATCTTTCTTGCCTTCCGCTTTTAGCTTGCTTGAGCCTTTATCGCAGTGGGAATTGGATCTTGGCGGTACTTGTGCAGTCACAAGCAACTCCGATGCTAAGACAACTGCTGATAGTGACGTCCAGCAAGGAGTAGTTGTGTCTGCTGTCGCTTCAGATGGCTCTGCGTTTGGTTCAACCAATGAGAGCCCTGTACCAAAGCTCGATTCTTCCCCACCGCCTTCAGCGACGCTTGCTTCTTCAGTAACACCGCATGCTGAATGTGCTGAGGGAGAGATTGAGCAGCCACCTAAATTAGTGACCTCAGGAGCTGCATCAGAAGACGCATCGATCGAGCCGGAGAAAGAAAGTGGTGCCGATGATGAAATGGAATGGTAAGAAGTATACAGTAGATCGCTTCAGCAATCCAATATTGAGCTGCTTGTCTTGCGTATTGTGGTTTTATTCATTGTACTTACGAACTGTATTCAGGTATACCTTCGGTATTATCGACATTCTACAAAAGTACAATTTCAAGAAGAAGGTCGAAGGAAACATCAAGGTATCTTTTCTGGGAAATCTGACATTTTATATTAGGCGAGTGATACATGAGTCAATGTACTGTAATCATAGTGGGCAGTTGACTCACGCCTTGTGTCTTGATAACTATTTGCTGCACTTATTTATGTCAGAAATCGGTGTTCGTTGGAGCAAAGGATGTTTCAGCAGAGCCTCCAGCTCCTTATGCAAAGCGATTCAATGAATTCCTTAAAGTGCATACCAGCTGAGATGCATAAGCTTATTTGAAAAGTTTGGGAAATGGGAACCGCGCACAGAACATATGGGGATGTTGATCCAATTTTTTGTACGGAGCCTATGGAGCGAAAAAAGTGCGGTCACCGGAATACGGGGGATCTGAGAGATTAAGTACCTTAGTTACTTAATAATTCAATGAATCGGGCGCAGTAGTTCTGTTACTCGCAATTTTTAATGTGCGTAGTAGGGCGCCGCATGATAACAAAGGCAAACACAAGAAGGCAGATGAGCTACACGTGAGACGTAGGAAGTACCCCTCGCGATTATAAAGAAGCAAGAAGCGAGATGCTTAAAGGTAGTGCGTGAGGGCTGCCCGAGGGAACCGGGTGTTGCTAATTCGTTGCTAAGAATAACATTGACGCCGAGCACCGTAGTATCGAGAAAAAGAGTTTAAGTTAAAGGGCCCATAAGCTAGTTCATACTTCATAGGGGAGCTTATCTGAGTATTGCTGCGGACTATTTCGGCACCAACAGGCACCATGGCCTTAAAATCGCGTTAGAAGGAAGAAGGATAGGTCAGGTGCCACACCGAAGGGAACCGTTGCGTTCTGCGTATTCTACAGAACCGGAGAACCCAGTCGCATGTCTGTTCATGGCCTGCTACAAAAACGATAGCAGCGAATGGTGCTGTTTAGAAATCAAATTGTATAACCGCAACTTTCAGGCGGGACAATCGCATTAAGAAATTTAGGGTTAAAATTAAGCGATTTTTAAAAGAAACTGAGGGGGGAGTTGCGCTTTCTTAGAGCCACATATCCATCGCCCTCTTCTTCTCTCTTTGGAGGGAGCACCTCATTAAGAAACTGGGGAGGGGGGAAAGGGCACGCAAGATTCGAAGATGCGCCCTAAGAAACAAGGGGCTTCGAAGTTCTTCTGCTTTTTTTATGCCCGCAGCTGACTGTAGCGCCTTTTACATGTTTCAAGTAAGATTCGAATTAGATATATCAGTGATCAGCAATCAGAAGAAGAAAATATTTCATTATCCCCAGTAGCCCGCCCGCCGGTAGAATTTCCGCTAAATTTCCTCAAGTTTTGTTGGGCACACTTGGCGACTGCTTAATCGCAGTCCAGCAGGCTCTCGTAGGGAGGCTCACCCCTCCCGAAGGGCATAAACCAACTGACTGAGCCAAGTGCGCTCTTGGCTCAGTTGGTTTGGCGTCTGCTTAATCGCAGTCCAACAGGCTCTCGTAGGGAGTCTCACCCCTCCCGAAGGGACATAAAATAAAAAATTTCTTCTCGAAGGAAGAAGGGTTTTGGGCGTCTTGGACAGAGAGAGCACCACTGGTCAGCAGATTTACTTTTATGCAAACGCGGAGAGATGCTGACACGGGTAACACCCTACAGAAGCTCCTCGGGCGTACACTTCTGCCCGCAGCATTCGCCTCTGTGTCATTTGGGTTTGTATTTGCGGCTGCTTGATTCATGGGATATGATTCGCTGATGACGCCGAGGTCGCAGTTGGCCCGCGGATTGAAGAGCTAAGTATCCTGGACTCGCCAATCACATGGAAGACGGCGCTCCAAACCGGCTGGCTATTTCCCCACGTGGGATTTGCTTGCTCAAATAGTACACTCTGGCGCACTTAGCAACAGAAGGGTGGAGGTGGGTACAACAGAAGAACTGGCGCATGTGCGCCTGATTATCTCCTTAGATTAACTTCGCGCTGCTTTCCTTTGAACTCTACCTGTTCGCTTTCTAACTTCGGCCCCTCGGGGCCTGTCTAAAAAATTCATGATCACGAACTCTTTGCGCGGCCTCCCTACTCCTGTTGCTCTGAAAATCCTATGGTTCTTCACTGGAGCTCTCCTGTGCTTCCTGCCGTGGTATTGGAGCTCGACTCACCTGCGCTAGAGGGTGGGTATGATTCAACAACGCCTTGTGGTGTTGAAGGTGTTGCTGGTTGTAGGTCCCGGTTCTCGTGCTCTTCAGCTTCAGCTCTTCAGTCCCGATTGGCCGGGAGAGAACAGAATGTCCTCTTCAATGGACAACAACGCTGCTCGTTCAGTCGTTCCAGCAGGTTCCCACTCCTCATCATTCGTAAACCTACGCCCCAGGGTCCTTCGGGTTCCAGTGTTCCATTATTTGACTGCAGCGGCGTGCGCGCCGCCACGCCACGATCAACGTAGTTGATTTCAATGACGTGGCAAGGTGTCAGAACATGGTTGATGTCAGTGACGTGACAACGTGTCAGAACAAGCACGCAAGGTTTTTTTGTGTCTGTGATGTGACGGACTGACGGACAAAAATCCTTGGTAGGCAGTTTTTGGTCGTGGCGTCGTGGCAGGTACTAAACATCAAACTACGTTGATCTATTATTTTTGGTCGTTTTGTTTTTCCCTCTTTTTCCTTTTACTACAGTAGTCAGTGCATTTTTTTTTTTTTTTTGGTCGTATCTGTTTTCACTCCACATGCGTTCAGTACCCGTGCTGTCTATCTGCTGTAACATAAGTCCACACCCAGGAAATACTAAAAGCGTCGACATTATCTCAATAGCTGGCGTGGCGAAGTACTTTGATACATAATTTCTCCGTTATGGCGTACTATTGGTCAAAAGCTCTGCCTCCAGCTGCCGCGAAGTTGCTAAAAAATGGTCGTGGACCTCAAAAGACAAATTTTCAAAACCTCGCGGACGCCCGCAGGGAGTATTTGCAGCTTACTGAGCTCGAAAAAGATGGGCCGCGCGGAATAGCGCTGCGTACAGATATTAACGGCTACTTGGACGCAAATGAATCGGTAAGCATGTCAACATCGGGTTCTTCTAACACGCCCTCTGATGCCGAGTTAGCGAGCACTGTCGCTGCAGGAGGTGACTCTGGTCTAGCTGTAGCTGAGCAGACAGGTGACATGCTGGCTCGTGCACTTGGAGCAGCTGGAGGTCGGAATTTGCTTCCTCAGCGGATCGCAGCCCTCGAACGGACGACCCGAAGGCTCCTCGAGCGTTGCAGTCACAGTAAAGGCAGTGCTTTGACGCATGATCTCTGCACGGCAAAGCGTGAAGCTCGCGTGCCCCTTCCTGCTCTCTCAGAACCGTCAATGTCATCCGCAGCACGTCTAAATACCGCACCACTTGCATTAGCCGGAGGAGGTTCAGGTGGAGGAGGACTCAATGGTTTGGCATCACCAACAGGGAATGGCCATGCTGTTCCAGCAACGACTGACGCTACAGCATATGCTACAGTCGTTGATTTAGCCCCTGACGCGTTTCGGTGTGTAAGGCTCGCGTTCGGGTATACTTTCGAAGCGTTTGCAGAGTCGTTGGGTAGTGCCCCTCTGATTCCTGTGGGCGCCGGCGGCGGTCGTAGTGGGGCTTCTTTCTATTACAGCCACGACAAGCTTTTTGTGGTGAAGACTTTGCCAGAGCCTGAAAAAGTGTTCTTGCTGACGTTGCTGAGCTCATACGTAGACCATATGTGTACCCACGCGGCTTATACGCTGCTGCCGCGTTTTCTCGGTCTGTACAAGGTGCGTTGGGTCGTTGATTTATTACAGCCAATACAAGTATGTTACACAGAGTGAGCCCTTTTAGATAGCACCGCGATAATCAACTTTGCATTGATGCATCTTCATACCTCTTAATATGTTGTGAACATTTTTGTGACCTATATAGATTCAGCTGCCGTCGAAAAAGGCCGAGTATTACATCATCATGCCCAACCTGTTTCGCACCTATGAGTCTACTGGAGTGGAACTTCGAGAAATGTTCGACTTGAAGGTATACCTCGTACAGTATACTTGAGACTGATTCTGCAAAAACTTAACGTTTAGTTGTAACTTTCATGTATTCAATGTTTTGCACAGTACGCGCACACTGGTCCTGAGAGCGTTGATGTTCCAGGCGTTCCATGATGATATTATACATTAATCCCCCTGTTACCGTCGTCGCTTACTCATTTTGTTTTGCCTTCCTATTTGTTTTGCATCTTTTTCTGCTCTCCCACCAGGGAAGCACTTACGACCGGTATGTTGGTCCCAAGATTACCACTGCGATCAACGCGCATGCGTGTCAGCACACTGTTGCTGAGGACGAGGAAGGTGGCAATGGCACTGATATTAACCGCGGAGGAGGGCGTGGAGTTAGTGCTGCGAAGTTTCCCGGCACTTTTGGCGGTTCGACCTCGACGCGTACTCGAAACAAGACAATGTCCAGCATGAAAGCTGAAAGTGTAACGTCAACCATGAGTTCATTGACGCGGAGTCTTGGACTGAACATGACGATGTCCTCGCGCCGAACTCCGGCTCCCGCTGGCAAAGCAGCAGGTGCTGCTGCAGCGGTGCGCGCTGAGAAACCTTTGACGCCATTAGAGATGTTGGAGGCTGACATGGGAGGCAGCGTGGACGAGGACGATGATCTTGGAATAATGACAACAACTGCCCATGGCGCGACCTTGCCGTTTCCTACCTCCAACCTAAGTACAGTTCCAGGAGGAGCACAGGATGAGATTTTGGAGGAAAAGCGCAAATCGTCAACCTCAGTCTTGAAAGATTTGAACTTTTGCCCCTACCATGGGTCGTTGCTACGGAAACACTTGAAAGATGAGCGAGCAGCTGCAGCACGACCGAAGGTACCATGGTCATATGATGTATATACTTCATCATGTCGCAGCATTTCCATTGACTTTCGAAAGCATGAAAAGGAAGTTAAGAAAGTGCGATCTTTTCGCTTAACATGTTGATGTGGTCGGATGTTATTGTTATTGTTATTGTTTTTTTTTGTTTCTACCATGTCTTAGTTATCGTCACAATCTGCAGTGGAAGTAAACGCTGATCATTTCACCAAGGAGCGGCATGCGCTTTTAAATGACCCCGTGGACAATGCTGCCTTGCCTGGATTGCTCCAAGAGCAGATTTTGTTGTTGCGAGATGAAAATGAATTGAATGGAAAGGCGAGTAGCGTAAATGCTGACAATGAGACTGAAACGAGCAACCACAGTAGCAGCAACCACAGCAACAACAGTGACAACAGCGATCCTGGATCGCCACCAAGCAGCAGCCACGGCAAATCAGACGCTACTGCTGAAACGGCAGACGTGCTGTCACCTATATTGCAAAATCTAGGTCCTAACAACCATGGTTTGAATGTTAGTAGTCACGATGATAGCCACGGTAGTGGCAGCAATCACAGCGACTGCGGCCGAGGCAGTGGCGACGGCCACCCGCATCGCACACTCAAACTGGGTGCTGCCCGACGCAATGCTTTTTTAACGAGTGTTAAGAATGACACCGCATGGTTGGAACATCACGACATCATGGATTATTCGCTACTGCTTGGTGTTGGAGTGTGCCCGCGCAGCAAGGTGGAGACGCAACACAACGAGCGAGCTGCACGATTAGAGCAGCGATGCAGCCCTAACGAATATGACCAAGCAACTGACGCACTTGCAAATGCCCTTGCTGAGAACGTTACTGCAACAGTCGCCTTTGAAAACCAGCGGTAGGGCCTAATATTTCACAAAACTTTGCGTGGCTCGTATTTCCTTTCTAGAGCATTTATTGACTTTCATCCTTCTTATCTGAAACATTCCTATTGCATGAAACTTTCATTTCTTATTGCATGCATGATTCCATATTATACCATTTTTCATCTTTCTTATCTTTCTTGCCTTCCGCTTTTAGCTTGCTTGAGCCTTTATCGCAGTGGGAATTGGATCTTGGCGGTACTTGTGCAGTCACAAGCAACTTCGACACCAAGTCATCTATTGATAGCGACGTCCAGCAAGGAGTAGTTGCGTCTGCTGTCGCTTCAGATGGCTCTGCGTTTGGTTCAACCAATGAGAGCCCTGTACCGAAGCTCGATTCTTCTCCACCGCCTTCAGCGACGCTTGCTTCTTCAGTAACACCGCACGCTGAATGTGCTGAGGGGGAGACTGAGCAGTCGCCTAGACCATGGACCCCAGGAGCTCGGCCATCAGAAGTTGCAATCGTCGACTTAGAGGAAAGAAGTGGTGCCGGCGATGAAATGGAATGGTAAGAAGTATATAGTAGCGCCTTTCAGCGATTTTATACCAAGCTGTTTGTCTTTCGCAATGAGATTGTAATCGCCATCACTTTACGTCTTCATCTCTAATTTGTGTTGAATAAATGCACTCATGTCATGACCTTTAGGTATACCTTCGGTATTATCGACATTCTACAAAAGTACAATTTGCAGAAATTGGTCGAAGGAAACATCAAGGTATAATTCATAAAAAGTGCGCTACATACAGTATGAGGTTAATTGATACATTCAAAGAACTCTTCGTTCTAGAGTGGACATTCGACTCATGCCCTTTGTCCCAAATTTATACGCACTTTTCATTCATGTCAGAAAAATCTCGTCCGTGCGAAGGACGTGTCAGCCGAGCCTCCAGCTCCGTACGCAAAGCGATTCAACGAATTCCTTGCAGTGCATACCAGCTGATGCATGCGCTCCAATAAAAAGGTTGGGAAATTAGCACCGTGCTTGGGATTCAAGAAGACGAATCATTTCTTTTTATGGAGCGCAATAAGTGCACTCCTCGAATTTTGGGGAGATTTGAGTGGCCACTTTCTGTACAATTGAGACCATAAAATTGCTGGTCACCTGGCCATTCAGTAATCTTGTGTTTTAGTCGGTCATAAAGCTGTAAAATTCTCTCATGTTTCAGGGAACCGCCCTTTTCATCTGATTGAAGAGAGTCCTATTTCTCGTTGTCAAAATTGGGCCCTTATATTTATGATGGCGTTTGAGCCGTTGCTAGACCTGTTCATTTCTGTATTTAATTCGCAAGGGGCAAGGATTTTGGCCACTCCATATAAAATTTGCGTTCGCGTTCCCCTATTAGCCTTTTCTATCTTTCGCCGTTGTCAATTGCTTGTTGCTTGCTTGTAATTTTTATATGCATCAAGTATTACAGATAGGTCATGGCCATGTCGATGTGTTACATCACTAACGAAACGCAATACGTAGAATTAAGGGCCCATGCTGTAACTTAGTGGCTCCTCGTCTCCATTTTGAGGCATATCCGTATTTAATTCATGGCTCCCAATCAAACACGGCACTAAGTCGCGAGGCCGAGTTGGTATTCGTGAGGGGCGATCGCCCAGCGCGCAGGAGGCGCGGAGATGGCCGAGGCGCGCCGTGCGGCAGCGCCACCATGGCTGGCATCTTGCCAACTGCATTGGGCGAGGTGCGAGACAACACAGGTGAATTTGTTGCGGGTCCATCGGGGGGTCCTACATTCGCTGCCACCGGTTCGGGTGATGAGGCGGTGCCTTTGAAGTGCACTGCGCACGGAGAGAGCATCGCTACAACTGGTCGCGAAGTAAATTCTGCCGCGGGTGTGACGGGCATGTGGCTGAGTCTAGAACCCTGCAAAGTGCTGTCGCTAAGCGAGGCTGGCTTTCCAGCCATGGTTGCTTCCAAGGATTCCACGCAATTGCTCGAGGAAGCAGACAGCGGCTTTTCACTCCACCGTCCAGCCGGCACACGCCGACCATTCAATGCTGCTGTTGCCGCCTGTGGTCGCCGGGACCAGTACCCATCCACTTCTTCCACCCAATTCGAAGACACGGTGCTGACGTCATCCAAACTGGTGCCGCGCGACATCCTGTTTTGAGCTATTTTGCGCGACACCCCCCTCGACGAAGTGGAGGCAGATGATGACTCAGCGCTAGACCGAATCACTATGTCCGAGACCCGCAGCCGCTCTTCGCATCCTCCCTCAGATGAGTAACGCGGCAATGGATTGACATCAACATTGTTCCAGTCATGTCCAGATTTCCCGTGCGCCTGCCTAGATTGCCCTACATTCACAACTTTGCTCGAAAGACTTTTGGGCTTCTTCTGATTAGAGTTGAATACAGCAACTGGGGGCGCCAGCTGGGCAATCGCTTTCAACGCCAAAGAATCTTCTACTGAAAATCCAGCCTGCACGCGCACGGCAGGGACATAAGATCAGTTGTTTGAGCCAGAGAAGTGCAGCTTGTTTGCTCAAACACGTTTTCACCGACATGTTTTTCAGTTAAACGATGTACTAAATAAACTAAAACACGGACCAGATAAAGCGTACGCATTAATTTTTGTGGGAAATAGGATTGATTCAATTCGAAATTAAGCCCAGAGCTCAGTGCCTTACCTGGACCAGCTGCTGCCGTGTAATGTTCGCGAGGTGTGAAACTTCACTGATGGAAAGTGTTCGCAGTTTCACAAGCACACGTGCCCCGTGTAAGTTCTCACGCTTCAGGCAAGCCAGCAAATGTTGTGCCGGAGTCCCATCTATGGATTCTGGAAACACAGCAGCGAGGACAGAGGTCGGGCTCTGGTGCCTTGGAGGAGGCGGCAAATTATCAGTAGCCATTTTGAGGAAACATTTTTCTAGGAAGATGATATTATTATGATGTCCAACAGTCCAAAAGGACAACCTCACTAGCCGTTTCATTCACATCTCACATTTTGTTCGTTTGAAGATTTTCAAGAGAGGCACGCTCCGTTATTGTTACAGCGCTAGCGGTTGCACGACAAGGAGCTAGTGCTGTCGAACTGAGCATTGCGGCAGGTGAATCGTGAATTCCGCTCTATTCCCTTCGTTTCGTTAAATTTTGATATTCAGAGCGAATAAAATGGAATAATCATGTGTTTTGTGTACACCTAACAGCTAAAATCAGGTGACTCACCACCCACGCCAGCAGGAAGGAGATATGACTGTCGTCATGGACCAAGCTGAAGATGCGCCTTCAATGGGCCTCGAAAACGACTACGACTTTGGACCATCGCCTGCTTTTGCTGCGTTAACCAAAGATGTTGAAAATTCAGGCGCTTCAAGCAGCAATAGCAGTGGAAACGTCAGCGGATTATTGAAACCGCTAGCACCCTTGTCTCTGAGTAGCGGCAATAAAGCTCCTCTGCCCAAGCTCGGAAAGTTGCCACAACCAACGCTAATTTCCATCGCAGAAGAGCCCACGGTATCCACTGCAAAGAAGATCAACGAAAGCGAGGCGGAGAAAGCTGCACGCCGCGCCGCTAGGAAGAAAGAAAAAGCCCTCCGCAATAGCAAAGACGGGCAAAGCTTACGTAAGAGCCGAGACAAGTCTCTTCGCCACAGCCGCGAGAGCGCGGACGAACCATCCGTTGGTGCACCAACTGGTGCGGATATCTCCATCGATAGTGTAGCCTCGATGGATGGTACTGGCATCGTTTCCGGTGCTCGGCTGCCTGCCACGAATGCCTCTACTAGTAGTAGTAGCCCTCTCGTCGTTGGCACGGTAGTGGAAGCACGGTACGGCAGCAAGGGCACCTGGTTTAAGGGCACAATCACCGCAGTGCATGATGTCTCTCACCAAAAAGAAGGAACTGCCACCACCACCACCACCACCAACAAGTATGACATTGCTTACGACGATGGCGACAAAGAGTTCGGCGTGGCCCGCCTCCGAGTGCGGCGATGTGGGGAGGAGCAGCCCTCGGGTCTTTTGGCTCCCGGAACGCCCTGTGAAGCACGCTTAGGCACCAAATGCTACCCCGCTACGGTGACCGCCGCACACACTGCCACGGGGGGCGACAGCGAGACCACGTAAGTACAACAGCATAAGCATCCATGGTGTCTCAGCTACTTGTGCACCCAATCGATACATATCCATGACAGTTCTAGAGCTCTTGGTAAGTAATTTGAGTGGATGTATTGGCAAGATAATCCGATCAAAGGTTATATTACCCCAAGATCATAATATCAAATCCCAAGATCACAATATCAAATAACTGACGAATTGGAATACTTCGCACGCACACAAATAATATGTCATTTTGTTGTGTTTTCTTCTGTATCTTCTACCAGTTACTCGGTGCAGTATGCCGACGGTGACTTCGAAAAGCATGTGGCGCGGAATTTGATCTTCGTGCAGTGCGAGTACCCTCACACCACCTGTGCGTCAAACGATACCTCCATCCCTGACCTGCAAGAGTCTGCAACTGAGAATATCGTAGCGCCTGAGACATCATCGGAACCTGTACCTTTGGAGCCTGAAGTCTCTTCCCTTGAGCTGGAAGCGGTGGCAGACGTTCCTCCCGTAAAAGAAGTAAAAGGTGCTTCTTCAGAGCAAACAGCTCCGGTAAACGAAACTGAAAACACGAATGCGGATGTTGTGTGTGCTTCTGAGCCTGCTCCTGCTAGTACATCGGCAGGCGATGCTGCAAAGAACTTAGCGGCTGAAACTTCTATGGTTGCTGATGACAGTAACGCTGCAGTGTTTTCTGCAGCTATATCTTCTGTTATCGTGAAGAACAACAATATCAATGGTTCGGACGAGAAAATTGGAGACTCCCAGCACAACCAGCACCAATCATTAACGCCAACAGAGGAAGCAGCGCCAACAGATTTAGCGAACGAAGAGGTTACTGAGGAAGCGGCTGCCGTTGCAAAGAAGCTCTTTGCTGAGACTACGAGCAATCACCCTGAGCAACTCTTCGCAGACGCCTTTGCGGTAGCTGAGTGCTCCTCAGCAGTTGTGGCAGCAGCAGCAACCTCAGGCACTGCAGACAAAGTGGCTGAGCCGGAGCTTGCACCGCTAGTGGTAGGAGAACGAGTTGAAGGTCGTTATGGGGGTGGTGAAGAATGGTTTTCAGGCCAAATTACCGCCGTGCATCATGGCGGCATTCCGGAAGCTGCTGGTGTTTCCAACACTGCCAACATCGACACCGTTACCTTTGATGTGGCCTACGACGACGGTGACGAGGAATGCGGCGTGGTGCGGCTCCGACTGCGGCGCCAGGGTGATGAGGCCCTGGAAGTGCTATCCCGAGGCACTCGCTGCGAAGCGCGCTACGGCGGCGGGCTGAAATGCTACCCTGGCACCATTGCTGCGGTGGCTTCTTCTTCTTCTGCTCCTTCAGCAACGACATCTGGAAAGTCCTATACGGTAGCGTACGACGACGGAGACGAAGAAGTAGGGGTAGCACGTGAGCTGATCTTTGTGCAGTGTGGGCCTCTCGCGTGGCGCAAGCAACAAATGCTTGCCAATGCGAAGTTCTTCCTTGATGAACGCAACGCGCAAGGCCAGGAGTCAATCGCCATGACAAGCTCTGCAGCAGTAGAAGAATCAGGGGAGCTTGTCCCTGAAACAGCACCAGCGCCAGCAGCACTAGAATTTAGCAGCGAACCAAACGAAGAAGAAATACAAGGTGAGGGTAGTAGTATCGTCAAACGAACGGAGAGAAACGAGGTGGCCGCCACATTCGTTCCAGTCGAAGACGGGCCGAGTGGTCCTTCAAGTTCAGAAGAGCCAGTGGAGCCTTTGACAATGGAGGTGGAGCCTGCACCGGCTACAGCTATAGCCAGCGCCACTCCCGAGTTTATGGGCACGCTTGGGAGCCCACCCCCACTGAAGGTGTTGCTAGCACACGCGAAAAAGCTCGGCGTTGAGGAGTCTCAAACCGCCAAACCCTCCAAAGGGGGGAATCTCAACTTCAACGAGGTTAGCAGCAGCGAGAGCAGCCAAGGTAGCGGTGGTGGCAATGCAGCTGCTCAGTGGGCTCGAGTCCCAAAAGCCGTGCAACAGCTGGTCATGACGTCACTGCAAGCGCCGCTGCCGACTGGATGGGTGCTGCAGCCGGACAAGCCCGCGCACCGTTACTTGAACCAGTGGACGAAACAAGCGCAGCCACAGCACCCCCTCGACGAGTATTACCGCGAAAAAGTGCAAGAAACTATCTGCGACCTTGGGGAGGCTGCAGGTAGCAATTTTCAGGTGCAGCCACCTCGGGAAATGCTCAAGCCTGATCCAGTGCCACAGCCACGACTCAAACCAAATGAAGAGATAAGCAGTGCTTCCGAAGAGCCACAAGTGGTCGCATCTGCTATGGCCACAGCAGAAGCAGCAGCGGCTGCAGCAGCATCAATGGCTAAAGAGTTAGCTGTCACGCAAGCCCTGGTAAATTCACTCTCAACAGAGCTCAAGGTGGCGCAAGATACCATCCGAGACCTGCAGAGTCATCGGCAAAACAGTGCAGAGGAGGTAGAACAGGAGGTGCAACCGGGTAAAGGGATGCAGCAACCCCACAATAGCAAACGCTCGCGCCAAAGTTCATTCGGGAAGCTCTTTTCTGCACTTAGAGGCCGCCGAAATGAGAGAATTATGCCATGAACAATCTAATTCCGCGTCGTTGTTTTTGTTCTTATGGTTCTTGTTGTCGTTCTAGTTCTAATTGTGCTGAACAATCCATTTTAGAGCGCACAAAATATGAAGATGCAGTTAGCACGAATATCTATTTTTGAATGGGCATATAAATTCCTATAGAACCAGGCCAACTGGCAGCTAAAGGGGGGGGGGGGCTATTTGAAAAACCGCCCTTTTGGCTATAGTATATGCAAATATTAACGGGATTCCCCCTAACCGAGCTCATAGGGCCAGGGCCACGGGCCTCAAAATTTTGGCCGCATCATGGGGGAATCCCACTGCGAACTACGAAGATTCGCGATATACTATTGATTTTGAGACAGGCCCCGAAGGGCCGGAATTAGAAGACTAACAGGTAGAGAAGAAAAGCAAA
>Ga0307930_1002736_pt1 | contig 13311 bp, 14 predicted proteins | sample OrgLakmetageno46_FD_203161 | JGI IMG/M metagenome (GOLD analysis project Ga0307930, IMG submission 203161) | Saline water microbial communities from Organic Lake, Antarctica - #46 | ecosystem: Environmental > Aquatic > Non-marine Saline and Alkaline > Saline | place: Antarctica: Organic Lake... | reverse complement strand
GTGGAGGGCCTTGCGAGGGTTTCGAAAAACGCTGGAGGACGACCACGACTAGCGTCCGTGGCGTTTGATGGAAGATATATGGGTTTAGCTCTTTGATAGGGAGGGACCGCTAGGCCACAAGCGGCCTGCTTGCATGTTGTTGTTTGCATTTTTGAGGGGGGGGCTTTTCTATTCACTGCGACTCCGCGAACGAGGAAGGAGTTCCTGTCCCGTCAAAGCCTTTTATGGCTCAGGGGCAGAACAATAGGCGCCTTGCGCGCTGAAAGGCACACTTTGACTTTGACCTCTGCCGAGTGGACCTCGTGTTCCGCATGTCACGAGCTTCTTTGCTCGCGCGCCTTCCTCTTTTTTGTTCTGCGGAGTACGCAACACCCACAAATTCCTCGCTTTTTGCAAATTTTTCGAGGAATTTGGCCAATGCCCCTCCCCCTCCTGGATCATTCCGCACTTGCTTTGTTTGCGCAACGTACGCGCATTCCCACTTCTGCCCGCAGCAGCAGCATTGGCTTCTGTGCCATTTGGGTTTGTATTAGTTCGAGTTCGCTAGCAGCTAGTGAGCTATTGAAATCAAAGGAGGCACCTGATTCAGTGTTCCCTAAGGGTTCATTAACAAGAGCTCAAGTAGGGAGAGGCGCAAATGGGGTTAGAGCAGGAAATAAACTCGAAGGCCGCATCCGTCTCTCAGACACCCGAGCATAAGAACTCCCGCTTCTCCGCACCGAAGAAACGAAACCACGGTGGCGGGTGCGTGTCCGTCCTTTACGTGCGCAATCTTTGCCCTCTCTGCGTGTGCGTCTTACTCCACGGTTTTCCTCAAAATGTCTAGCGTCAAGCGACGGCGAAAGAGCGGCATGTCCTTGGCCGAGAAATTCATCTCCTTATCGGAGCTCACGTAATTGGCGAAGTAGCACGTGAACACGCCGCAGTCGATGCCATTGTCTTGCTGGGGGGTGCCCGCGACAGTGGGCACTTCTTCCCAAGTGGCCACACCCTGCGCAACTGGGTCCTCGGGAAATTTCTTGGCTTCGTCCAGGAAGTACTGCTTCAAGCCCGACCGGTATCGGCTGCCCCCACCACCCATGGAGTCGTAGTACTGCACCCTGCCTTCGGTTACATGTGCCACGCACAGGCACCAATGAGCGCCCCCCACGTTGACCGGGACCACCATTTTGTCGAGCTTGAAAATGTTGCCGCCCGTACAGGTCACCTAGGCGAATGCGCATATGTTTGTGCGCGCAGAAACGGGAAAGAGAAGCGAGCAGTGTAGAGGTGAGGCAAATTTACCCCATCAAGAAATTCGATCTAATAGACCTCTTGTTTCCTTCCAAAAAAAAATGCACTTTCATGCACGTACCTTTCGAGACCAGCGTTTGACTGAGCTGTAGTTGTACGTGTCGTTGTTTTCAAACATTTTCTCGAAGAAGAAGGAGCTGAAGAAGTACGTGGGTTTGCGGTTCTGCGGGTCTTGCGCCACCCACGCGTTGTTGCGCTGCTGCAGGAGCCACATGTACATGTTGATGGTTTCGTCGAACAGCCACCCGCAGCGCATCCTACGAATGTATGTCGCAAGAGGCAAGTGAGGAGTTGCGCACGTGTGCAGCTAAAAAGGGGGGAGGTAGATGACGCGCGTGTGTGAGTTGGAGAAGCCTTCTTTGGTGTAAGCACACGGCAAAGCCTCTCCTACTCATCAAATAATGCTGAAGACTAAGAAAAGTTGTGCACAAAACTGCACAATGAATGCACCCTTTTCCTCAAGATAACAATCATCATCATTCCACGCCAGTCTAACAATCCTCCATCGCTTACCTCGCCATGTGTTTGCCCAAAATGTCCACGGTGCTCCCCCCCGCGCCCGCCGGCAACGAGCACACCACTTTTTCGCTGCCCTCGGGGTAGGCCCACGCAGCAGCGATCTCCGACGCTTCGCCCGCGGTCAAAGGGCGTTTCAAGGCCCCCGCACTGCCGTCGGCTGCTGCGGCCACTGCGCGTGCCTTCTCGGCTGCTGCTTCCGCTGCTGCCGCTTCTTTCTCGGCTCGCCACCGCTCATAGAGCTCATCCAGGCGCTGCCGGCAGTCTTCGTAGAGGGCAGTCAGCTGAATGCGCGCCGCTGCTGCCAACGGCAAAGGCTGCTTGTCGTCTTGTTCGAAATCGCCAGCATTCTTGAAGCTACCGGACTTGTCTGCTGTCAATACGTTGCCAGCGCTGTTTTTCTCTTCCATTTTTTCTTCATCTCCTTCTTCTTCTTCGTCCCTTAGATTGAGCCAGCGCGCTACCAGAGACAAGTCGCCATTCACTTGGGCCGTAATCTTTTCTTCTTCCTCTTCTTCTTCAAGGGTGTTTTCCTCCAACTTTTCCAAGGCTGGCGCGCAGAGCTCCAGCTTGTCTTGCACCTTTTTGGCGTTGACAACCTCGTCGGCAGCCCGCTGCCGGATCTTGGTCGCGGCGGACGTGAGGGCATCGAGCCCCGCCCAAGCAAGAGGGGTCTCAATGGACGAGACAAAAGAAGAAGAAGCAGAAACACCACCAAGAGCACCTGCTGCTGTCGTTGCTGCCATCGTTGTTGATGGTGCCAAGTCAGGCGCGTCTTTCTCTTCTGCTGGAGGTGCCCCACCAAAGAAAGGAGCAGCGGCAGCTACCGGAACAGCTAGCGGTGGTGAAGAGGAAGATGATGGAGCCTCGTTGTATGCAGGCAGGTTTTGCAGCAGGCGCTGAAAGAAAGTCAACGAAGAAGAAGAAGAAGAAGTATTGTTGGTGGAGCTCTTGTCCGATGACGCCATTCCTCGAAAACTCGCCCGGCTGAAAGTGTTTTTGAAAAAGTTGACGCTTTGCGTCCTCGCTGCTTGCTCACTGCTGGCGTTAATGCTCCAAGTCGCCATCATCTCCCGAGGCCTCTTTTTGTTGGAGAGAGCAGCAGAACTTCTGCCACTAAGAGCGTTGGTGTAGCTCCTGTGGTTGTTCTCATTGGAAGCTTGTAGAGAAAGAGGAGGGGCTGCTGCCACCAATTTTGGTCGTGCGTCGTCGTGTACGATAACCGACTCCGAAGCCAGCAGAGCGGCTCCAAGGTCAAGCCAAGAAAGCTGTGGCAAAGAAGACAGTCATCATGAGGAATCAAGATAACCCTTAGAGAGGGTGCGTAGACCCTCAACAACCCACGCAGTAAATACACTTGGCGACTTCACTTCCCCAAAGCCCCTTCATTCTCACGCCAGATGCATTCCTGGCGTCGAATGCAACTAGTTGCTTCTAACATACTTCTTACCGGGCGAGAAAAGACGTTCCCCTGAAAGTAATCTTCGAGCGCTTCGAGCAGCGTTGACACCGCGCCGCCTGATCCGTTGTTGCCTCCTAAGCTTTGCTTCAACTTGAAGTGCAAGATCGGCTCTTGCTCTAATATGATAGAGAGGGTGCGGAGGGTGCACTCGCCTGTGCCACCGCTAGCCGCCTGTCGGATGCCACACATAAACACCCATGGAATCCCACAATAAATAGGTTCAAAAATGGGTTAGAAGTGCGAAGAGCGTTACTTTTCAGACAAGCAAGAAAGGCGCAACTTTGAATCCGAAAAGAGATGTGTTGTGTAGGAGAGGAGTAGTGAGCGCTCGACAACAAGGGGTGCGTTTGTTGCGACCTCCCTCGTATCGAGTGCGCGTACAAAGAAAGTGGACTGAGGGGCATAACATTGTCGCACCTTGTGCAGAGCCTGCAGCGCCACCGCGGCCTCGTAATTGAGGTGGAGCACAGGTGAGCGATGACGCTGAGTGTGCGTGTCTAGCTTATTCAGCATATGTTGCAGCGTTGACAAGGGCGCGCCGGCAGAGGGCTGCGGGGCCTGTGTGTATGTTTGGGGTCAAGGAGAGGAGCGAAATGACAACCGCACAAATGATGAGGCGCAGATATTGAGAATCGTGCTTCACAACCAAGGTCGCGCCTTAAGCGCTAGCTTAAACGTCCAATACACTTTGTTGAAGTCTTGTCTGATTCCAATGAGCACAAAGTACTTTTCAATATGCATCGATATATTCACCTTGTGGACAGCACGGGGTTCTTGCCAGAGCCACTTACTATACATAGCAGATAAGTGAGAATCTCAGATGCTCTGCTAATCTGCAGTAATTGTGGTATTCCAGCACTAGCTTAACAAGCAATTAAAGCTGGCCACCACTGAGCCCCCCGTCTTTGCACTTATCAGAGGTACTCCTGCTCTCCCGCTTGTTGTGCTTCTGTCACAAGTATGGGGAGTGGTGTTCGCGTGAACCGAGCTTCAAAAGTAAATAAATACGTCATTCAAATGACACAAATTCGTCAACAACTACGTCAGGGTTGTGAACGGCGCGGAGTAAAATATTTGCGACTGTGACTTATACTACAAACTGCGCACTTCAGGTAAGAGTCCTGCTATTGAGCCTGAGCCGAGAGCTAATTTGAATCCCAAGCTCAAAGTGGCTTTGATCCTACGGGGTTTCATTTGAACAACTAAGTATGCTTAAGCTTAAGTAACGGATAGGTGGGTAGACCCAAAAGGGCCTGCGCGTTGCATGTTTGATTGTTGTCCGACATATCTACATAGAATCCCAGGAAAAGACACGGTTCTTTACGCCGACGCAGCTTTTATGCCTTGAAAAAGGCCGTGATGTCGTCGCAGTAGTAGTTTGGGGTAACCTGGTTCTCTTTGGACAGCAACTTTTCTTCGGTGGTGACCCCCGACAGCACCAGACAGCTCTTGAGGCCATTGTCGTTGCCGAACAAGATGTCCGTGTCCAAACGGTCGCCCACCATGCACACGCGGGCTCTGGTGGTGAAGGGGAGTGTGTAAACGAGAAGGCAATGGATTAGGGAAGAGGGGGGGGGAGTTAGGAGTAGAGCTGTCGGGACAGGCGTAACGAAACAAAAAATGAAAATGCTCAAAACTTGACGAAGTATAGGAAAAAATATTCTGGAACTTGAAACGAGACAAAGGTAATGTCTAGCACTAAAATTTCTCTTTTCATGGAGGATATAGAACAATGTGTGAATTTGAATGCGTGTGAGCAACGTACGGGTCAATGTTGAACTTGAACTTGAGGTACTCCACCATGAGCGGTGAGGGTTTCCCTACGACCGTGGGCTCTTGACCCGTGCAACCGACGATGGCGCTCACCATCGCGTTGTTGCCCGCCCATTCTTGCGCGTCGGTCAAGTGCGTCACCGCGTCACGGTTGGTGGCGATGAACTCGCAGCCAGGCAGCTCGTTGATGCAGAGCTGCGCGTACTGAATCTTGTAGTAGTTGATCCAACGGTCAAATCCTACCACCACTGCCCCCACGTTCTCGTCAATCTCCACCTTCAACAGAAAATTCAGTGGGAAGAAAAATTGATATACACGAGAAAAGTAAGTACTAAAAGAACAGTCGCTCTTACACGAGTAATGATATTCCTTGTTGTATTCTTCTTACAGGAGACGTATCTGTATAAATGACGACCGAGAAGATTTTGATGACAAGTACGTATGAATACGCCCAACGTTTAACCCTTGTACCTTCCCCTGCTTGGACATGTCAGGCTCTTTGCCCTTGAAGTCTTCGGCGCCAAACCACGGCACGCCAATGAGATCCAACTCCTGGCCGATTCCCACTTCCCCAATCACGTAAGCCTTCTTGCCGGTGGCCTAACAAGGGGAGTGGGTATTACGATAGGCAGGCAAGCAGGTAGGCAGGTAGGCAGGCAGGTAGGCAGGTACACGTGTAAGAAACAAGCTTCGAGGAAGGAAAATAGACACGAGAATAAAATACTTCGAATGACAAGGAATTTGGGTTCTTATTTCTAAAATCAAGTCAAGAACAACCTTCCATAACTTCCCATCAACTATGCTATTGCTCTTTCTCGTCATCTTACTTTGAAGTTGGTCTGCTCCAAGTAGGCCGCGGCGGCAAACGACGAGCTCAGAATTTCTTCGGCCGCCACATCCAAGCCCAAGCTGTCAATCTTGGCCTTGTAACCTTTGCGTGATTTGGTCGAGTTGTTGGTCACGAAGAAGCATTTCTTGCCCAAAGCCCGCAGTTTAGCAAGCACATCCTTGACTCCTGGGATGAGCGTGTCCCCTTTCCAAATGACACCTGGTGTTTTCAAACATTCGTTTACGTGAGGCCGGTCACACAGAGGTAAGTAATGCAGCACCCAACGGCGAGGGTTATGATTTAGTAGGCGCACGATAGATGCACAAGTGCGCGCACACAGGTTGAGGAGTAGGCATGAAGAGTGGCATGAGTTTTAAAACGAGCGAGAACTAACTCACTGATTTCCTCCTCTGCAACATACCGTCGCAGTCGAAAATGAACACGTCCGTGCTGTCGAGCAGTTCCGGGCCCGGGTCTGTGAGCCTCGGAGCGGTCGCCAGCATGCGCACGGTTGGTCCCTTGAGGGGTGAGGAGGTGCGAAGCTGTGCAGGAAAGGAGTGTGTATATGGAAAAGTACGTACCACCGTAGTATGTGGTGAGCAAAAAAAAAGGTGGTGCCAGCAAAAGAATCGGCCAGTTGCAGGAAGACAGAGGCTGGTGCATTGAGGACAAGACACGCTATTCATATATACCTGCGCTGGCGCGGCACGGCGAGCTAGCAAAGCACTTGAGCGTGCGAAGGCAAGGGTGGACGGCAGAATGCCACACAGCATGGCCAGAGCTAGTACCACCCTGGAAAAAAAGGTCGGGAAACACATGCATTGAAGCGCAGCAAGTAATCAAAATCTGCACTGGAAATTGTGTGCCCCGGACACGAATCTATGATATACGCACCAATACACCTAGAGCTCCTAACCCCGAGCCACCCCGACGCATTTCACTTGATTTTCTCTTGATCTAGAAAATTTAATGATCTCCAGTGTTGCTCTAGCATTTTAATTTTTACTTGAATGCATATATTCTTGACCCTTCGCTACTGAATTATGTTATCTTCGATCGTCATGCCTAGACTCTAAAGGAAAGTAAAGTAGGACACTGCATTATAGCGCTGACGAGATACAGGCATGTCACTATTTCGATGATTCAAGAACGATAAACCTCGGCGTAACTCTCTTATAAGCTTACCGGTGCAACATCTAGCTTCTAGTCCTACACAGAGTCGTCTGTTGTAACGTCGCAGCAGTGACGTAATGCTATTTGATTGACAGAGGTTTGGTTCAAGCATACCGCCGGGAAAAAAAAGGGCGAAAGATACGAGATTCGTTTACAGGGGGCGGAGGTGTCCAGTTGCCAGTTGGCCAGTTGCAGATAAAAATGCGCGCAGCAAATCGATCGCTGTATTTTCCTGCAGCTAGTCTCTGTAGCTAGCTAGCTAGTCTATCAAGTGAGGCATTCTACTGCAGTGGCCCAGGAATCAAAGTCGCTCCATCAGCACGAAATCAATCAGCATCCAGCTAGAGTCAATGGTGCAATCAATGGAAGAATCCGAAGTTGACCTATGCAAGTTTGTCGGCGGACTAAAAGTAGGCGCCTCTGTGATGGGCCTTGCTATGAACGAGCAAGCCAATGTGGTGGTGCGTGGCTAGCATTTTCAATCGAATTGATGTACGAGGTTACTTCCTAATGTGCGGTTAAATTATTCTACTGCGGCGGATACCAAAGGCATTTTGCAATTTCTAGGTTTGTGGCTCAAAATGCCTACTTCCAATAACATCGCTGTTCTTTGTTACCATGTAAACCTAGGCTATTGCGCTATCGCGGCTAGAGGGAGATGTCTGGGATGGTAAGTAAATTTGACAGTGTAGTAATGGCTTCATGAAAGTTAGGTTTCGTCCCCGTCTTACTTTTCTACTGTGGCATAGTAGGCAGTGAACACCCACTAGGCGGTTGAGCGATTCAGACCGAAGACTAGCTTTATAGATTGACAATTCCTCAGTCTACGCGTTTATAACGTGAACACAGGTGCCTCTTATATTTTGGATTGTATTTTGCAGTCCCCACAACCGTTAGTGTCTTCTGTTTTTTTCTTTGCCTATTTACTTACATGTGCACAGGGTGTTTGGAAGTGTGGGACCTGGCGTCCCTCTCCCCCGACCAAGCAAACCCGGCCACGTCAGCAGCAGCGGGCTGCCTGGGGCGCTTCCCTCTGCCCTGTGGGGCGGGCCCCGTCGCATGGGTGTCGGCTCGGCCCGACGACCAGTCGAACGCTAATGCTGGAGCTACGGCCAACCCGTATGCGAAACCCCTCCTGTGCGTGGGCTGCGACGACGGAAACATTCAAGTGCTCGCGTGGGATGCTAAGAAGAAAAGCCTCACAAAGTTTGTGAGTAGTGATAGAGTCCAACTATTCCTCTTTTGTCTTTCTCCTTGTTATCCATATTGTGATAATTTTGCTGCATTACGCACAATGTCCTGCAAATTTCGCAGCTTGCCAAGTTCTCGCATGCATACGAATGTTCATTTAAATGCTTTACATGTGCACACGTACAACAATGCAGGCTTCTCTCAACGAGCACGACGGCGCCATCACTTGTTTTGCCACAGCCACTTCAAGCAATGCTCTTCCTTCTCTGGCATCCTTGGCTCAAGCAGCGGCAGCAGCTGCAAACAGCAGTAAACAACAAGAAGCCGGGTCCCAATCGTCATCATCCACCTCTTCGAAGAAAAACAGCACCAGTAATTCAGGTTCTCTGCTCGCGAGTGGTGCCACCGACGGCACAGTGCGGATTTGGGATTTGGGGGCCTCGATACCGCAGGCGTCCTCACATGTGCTTTCGAGCCCGTACGGGGGCGCCTCTGTGTCCACCCTCGCTGTGGCGCCTTCCTACTGGGGTAGCATTGGTGCTGTTAGTGACGCTAGCAGCGCTAGTGGCAGTGCCAGTATGGCCAACAACAAGGCGCTGTCTATAGTGGTGGTGGGCTACGGAGGAGCTTCTGCTCAAGCGACACCGTCGATGAGCGTCTGGCACCGAGGGCAGGTTGGTTGTACTGATATTCTGCATGTTCATTCATGTGCGCATGTACCGTCATTGTATTCGTTGCACGGCAGATTATATTCCGTTTCTATGCATTCCACTCATTCTTACCGATACTATCTCTCATCTTTTCTCAGTTCGTTACTTCTTCGCCATCTCTGCAACATCTCTCGTCATCCTCCTCTTCTCAACAGTGGCCTATGTCGCCTGCCGAAGTCACTGGCCCCATTCCCTTTGCTTTTCCTCTTCACGCAACCCCGACACCCTCTGCCGATGCCATCGACAAGCGCAACTACCAAGTGCGCTCTACGCCACCGCCACCGCCTCTGCCTTCAACTGAGCAGCCACAGCCACCTACTGTAGTGGTGTCGTCGACTGCCACCCCCCTCTGTGGAACTTTTTTGGGCCCGACTTGTCCTAATGTAGTGGTGAGATGAAATTGAAATACAAGGAACGTAGACGTGTGGGTTTAGCCCCCGTCTCTTTATTTCTTACTTCATCTGTGCTTCCCTGCCTGTCTCTGTCGAGTGCCTCTTTCTTCCTTCCTCCTTCACCTTGCCCTCACTAGGCTTTTCTATTCTATTCTTGTGCCACAAAACTAGGCCATTGGCTTCGACGACGGTTTAATGGCCACTTACGATATTAGTGCACTCCAAAAGGGTCCTCTGAGCGCGTCTTATCCGCACGGGTATCAGGGAGAGAGAATGGGCAAATTTTTGCAGGGCCTTCTCCCAAGTTTGCTTTTTACGCTTGAATTACTCTTTGACTGCCTCTCATCTCTCTCTCTCTCTCTCGCTAACATGATTTCATTCCCCTTACTTTCACCTCTCATTCTCACTGCGCTCCTTTCCGCAGATGCCATGCAGTGCGCTCCCTCGCGGCGCGTCCTTCCGCCAATGACGACAAAGGATGTGACCAACCTTTGCTGTGCTCTTGCTCGGAACGCGGTGACGCTGTGCTGACAACAATGGCACCCAAGACCGGAGAAGATCTGCAGAAGAAGAAGAAGAAGAAGGAAGAAGACGTGGTTCTCTGCGACCAGCGGTACGAGTGATTGCGGGAAATCAGTCAGGGAAGAGAGAGCAAAGTGCGCTTGATGAGAAGGCGCGCAGGAGTTCCTTTGATATCTTTCTCGTTATCTTACGATTTCGATACTGTGCCAGTCGGCCAGCATTTTTTATTTCTATTTGTTTTTCAACTGCTTGAGGTGTTTGTCCATTTCTCGCTTCCTGTAATTTCACTTCTTGGCACTCTGGCCTTGCCTCTTTTTGCGTGCGCATGTGCGTGCGTGCGTGTGCATGCTTTGTTCTCTTCTTGCGGTGTGGTGTGCGGCATGTTTCAAGGGACGACTACATCTTAGCGTGCGTGTGGGCGAATGCTAGCCACGTCCTGACGGGAGGCATGGACGGCCAAGTGCGCCTCATCTCAGTTGGCCTCTGAGGAAGAAAAGTGAACACCACCAATTCCTTCATGCGAATGTGCTCGGTGGGTTTGCATTCCAGAGAGCAGTGCACTATACCAAGCCTTCCAAGGAAACCACCGAAATTGTCGAGCAGGCTTGCGTGTTGCAACAGCACTTGGGTATCTGAATTCCGTTCTGCTATCGCGAAGCGCCACGAAAAATATTTCCAATCGATAAATTGCTGAACTTTCGCTGTCGCCTTGGGAATTGTAACTATATTACTCAAAAGTTACTTGAAGTGTAGGAAATGGAAGGTGGAGGTGAAAAGAAAAGAAGAAAACCGATGGGGAGTTTCACATTATTTTAATATTATATTAGAAAAGTCACACCTCATGACAAAAAAACGTGACAATGGTGGGTCAAGACGCCGTAACGCCGTGTTATAATGTAAGCCTAGCTAGAGCGAGGAAGACTTAGTGGAACACTTCGAGTGAAATATTTTTCGTACTACGAATGAGCCGAGACACTTCATAGAAAACTAGCCTCGACGTTCCATTGATTGATTGACTATCATGGCTGACGAGTTGCGGGACGCAGTTCGACGAGGCGATCTCGTGCGAGCTCAGAAGCTTTTAGAAGACCCTAAAACGAGGCGGTCGATCAATGCCCTCGACAACGGCAGCTCCTGCTTGCATTTAGCCATTGCTACCAAGCAAATGTCCATGTGCTTGTTGCTGTTGAGTTATGGCGCTGACGTTAACCAAGAAGACGGTTGTGGATATTCTCCGATTCACCTAGCAGTTTTAGTCGCGGAACAGGTAGTACTTTCATCCCTCGATAGATTGAGTGTGTCGGTTGTTTATATACTGTGTATAATGTAGAGGAATCTCGTGCATTTTTTGTACATAGGATCGCATACAGCTATTAATATTCCTTTGTTGCCGCATGATGCACGAATCATTGACAGATGGCACGGCGGCGTCGCCTCGCTAGATTAACTCAACCGTCACCCGGACGCCCCCCTAAACCACCGGAACAATACGCCCAAGAAGCCATGACCGCTGCTACTGGGAAGAAGCACAATTCACAGGGAAGCACAGGAGCAGCACGCGCGGATGGAAGCGCCGAAAACGCAAGCACCACGGCGAGCAAGGAAGAAACCGACAACCCCCTCGAAGTGGGGGACTTGTCTTTTCTGGTGCTCTTGCTGCGGAGGGGCGCTGACGTCGACAAGCCTCGGCAGCTGGTGTCCCGGCGGGAGGTAACCTCGACGCCCCTGTTTGAAGCGGTGTGCCAGTGCGAAGTGGAGCTCGTGAAAGTGTTCCTCGAGCATGACGCGGACCCGAATATCAAAGGATGGGCGCGCGACTCCCTCTTTCCCGAGCCCGCGCTACATGTAGCGGCCAGAAGGCCGTCCAAGCACCAGGTGGAAGTCTGTAAGCTGCTGCTCCAGTACGGCTCTAGCCCGGGCGCTCTCGCCGGTGATGGTGGCATAGATGACGATGGTGCCGAGTCCATCGTGTTGTTCGATGCCGCAGAGAAAGCCAGCGATTCGTGGATTAAGTCCCTGATTCAAGGCTTACAGCTCACCGAACAATTACAACGAAAGGCCGACGCAGAGCATGCATGAAGAAGAAGGGGGCAGCCAGGGGCTGCAGATTTGCTGAAGAAAGAAGTTACCATTTAAAAGAAGAAAACGTTTTACTGCAACTAAAATCTAAAAAGGCGCACAACAAGTAGATAACTAGCCACCTTTGAGGCCTTCTAGTTGCCTCGTCGCTTGAAGTTAAATCACAATAATACGAACCAAAATGGAAAAGTTACCGAGTTGCCAATGCTGCAGGTAGACGTGTATGCATGCGATGAGTGGAAGTCAAAATCTGAATCATAGGAATGTGGAATTTAGACAGATGCAAGTCCAATCAAACAGGAACAGTCGTGCACCTCCTGGCAAATATCAAATATGCAGGTGCTAGTGCTAGCGCCTCGTCCAGTCGCCTTTCGCTCTCAGTACAGTAGCCAAGTCAATTCTGATACTAGAACTCGATGTACTAGCTTCGACAAATTTACTCAAAGATGGTTCACTGAAGTCACAGAAGTGAAAAAGCGACCGCTACCATCACTTCCACACACTTCCTATTTACTACTTTGACTCGCGCGCAACGCACGTGTGTACACTTCTGCCCGCAGCATTGGCTTCTGTGTCATTTGGGTTTGTGTTAGTTCGAGTTCGAGTTCTATCATCACTTCCATGCCCATTCGGGCATGTGCGCCTAATTAGCTTCGTAAGTCTAGTTTGCGCTGCTTTGCTTTTCATATGTTCCTGTTAGCCTTCTATTTCCGGCAATTATGGGCCTGTCTTTAAAAGCGTGGCTTCGGGCTTTGAAAAAAGACCGGACTGCCGGATGCCGGGCTGTGGGATTGCTGGCTGGGTTGATGTATTGACTAGGTGGCTTTATTTCCTCTCGCAATAGAGGTATCCTCCTTTTTTTAAAAGCGTAAGTGGGACTTTTGAATATGCTTGATTGCTCGCTATCCAATTTGATATAACATTCGCAATGGCGATCCTCTGCGCCGAAGTTTAGAGAGTTACGTTGATATCTTCATCAGGATATTTTCGGAGTCCTCCGAGGGAAGAATCTATTCAGAAAATTACAAGAAAGGTTCCGACTTTTCGGTATCTACGTATTCCTACGGGCGGGACTGAACCCCGGACTCTAAGTTCATATACTGCCGAGTAGTCATAACGTCATAACTCGAAACCATTGAGAGCACGGGGATCTTTTTGGATTAAGTTCTTGGCAGAGTGCCTTCTGACACAGACTCCGAGGGGCCGGGAAGTAGGGGCCTATTCGCACTCGCACATACCATAAGGGCACTTCCCACTAGGCGGCCTGTGTGTAGGAAACCCTGCGTCTTCGTCTTTCATGGCGCCCTGGTCTCGTCTCCGGGTCTTATTTGATTTTCTGACAGAACAAAGGATTGTGTTCTTTCCTCGTCA
>Ga0307930_1002735_pt1 | contig 13312 bp, 14 predicted proteins | sample OrgLakmetageno46_FD_203161 | JGI IMG/M metagenome (GOLD analysis project Ga0307930, IMG submission 203161) | Saline water microbial communities from Organic Lake, Antarctica - #46 | ecosystem: Environmental > Aquatic > Non-marine Saline and Alkaline > Saline | place: Antarctica: Organic Lake... | reverse complement strand
ACATAAGAGGTCATGAAGAAGGAAACTTCACACGCTTCTCTTTCTTTGCGCTCCCATACACAAACACGTGCTCAAAAGAGAGGGACAGTTTGCATGCTTACACAAAGGAAGAAAAACAAGTTGATGCTTTTTGTGTAGAATTGCGAAGATCTCTTGTTGTCGTGGTTTTCGTTTTATACCTTGAAGGATTGATTATGTTGGTTCTTCCCAGGAGTTGGTGCCTGTAGTGATTGTCATATATTTTCTCATCTTCCTTTTCTTTTCTTTTCCTTTTTTGCTTCTTGCCCAAAGGTGGCCATGTTGCTCTGGGCTCCGGATTTGGTCCATTGCGCAGCTCAGGCGCTCGAGCATGTGTCTTCTGGGGCAACGGGAGCGGTGTGAGCATCTCTAAATTTTCTTTGACAATATATTCTTGCTCGGAATCAAAGATAGAGTGCAAAAAAAGTCTATCTGTAGAGTAGTGCACTCCAGCTTTTTCGAGTGCTCATTCCTCACGAAAAACTGAGCAGCGAACGAAGGCGAACACCGCTTACCTGCCTACACACGAGCGCCTGCTTGCCATCAAGAATTACGCCAGCAGAGCTCAATTGTTTATATATCAGCAGCCTTTCGTTGAACGACTCGTTTTCCATAAATGGTTAACTTCCCTTTATTATTGCGAGCTCTAAGTGGGAATGGAAATTGAGCATAAAAATGTCAGATGATAGATAAGATGGTGGGATGGTTAGAATTCATACGCAACGTGGCTGAATTTGCTCCTGGAAAGGCATAGGTAAGCGGTAAGCGCTATTCACCATTCACTCACCAATGTCTTTGTATTTGGGGAGTATTAACTAGACTAGACTAGACTAACTAATAAACGACAAAGGGACGCCACTTCAGGTCTTCACGCATCTGGTTGTGTCAGTGCCTCGTCGTATTTTTTTCATGAGCACCGTGAAGATAAGTTTTAGTGCCGGTAGTGGTAACCAAGAACGCATAGGTATGTTTATGGCAACGCATAATTCCCTTGACGCTACAATTTGCGTACGTGGCATAAGAGCTCGTTGTCTTGGAGACTTATGAATGGTGGCTGCGCGTCTCCTTGAGCAGGCCTTCGTGGGATGATCCATTTTGAAGATTTTGAAGATAATAATAAAACATTAAATTTTGAAGCCGTTAGCCGTTAGTAGTAGTCAGTAGGTATTCCGGCCGGCCACATTGATTCAATTTGCGAGCTGTGATAAGAAAAATCTCTATGATGTGGAAGTGTTGAAACGAATGTTCATAGAAGGCAGCAGTGAATGAACACGAAATGACCTACCTGTATTGAATCATTATAACCGTTTAATATATGTTAGAGGCACATGTTTTCGTCAAATTATATCCTTAATTCAGATGGAATGTTTTCAAATAAATATACATCGAGCAACGCTTCGGTTGGCAAAACCCATCTCTTCGATTAATATGTTCACTGCAAATGTTTTTGTTTGAAGCGTCTTTTCGGTTTTATCGCTGGTGGTGTCGGATGAAATGCGTGGAGCATCAATCCAAAAGTGGCCACGACAAGTCTGTATCGACTCATGGTGGGTGACATAATTCGACCTTCAATTGGACAAACGAGCTCTTTTTGTCCATTATGGCTCATGTAACGATCATGGATGGGGGAACTGGGGTATTGCTGCCCCTACTTGGTATGCCCAAGGACCCAACTCTTTGGTCAGCCAGAGCTCTCGTAGACGGTAGTCTCAATTCACTTGTGGTTCAAGCACATGAAGCTTATCTCAAAGCAGGGGCAACTGCAATCATTACAAACACATACTCGATTACACCAGGAAAAATGCGCAAAGCTGGACTCGGAGATGACGACGCACAGAGACTTTGTGTCCGTGCTGCCCAACTTGCCCAGCAAGCTACTGGGCCGCAACAAGGTGAGGTCAAGACGATTCTTGGATCATTGCCTCCACTTGTAGAGACGTACCGAGCTGACCTGTTGCCGCCAGAGGACGATGCCCAAGCGTGGTATGGAATGATGGGGGCTGCGATGAATCCTTACGTTGGCATCTTTCTATGCGAATCGATGTCATGCCCTGATGAAGCTATCATGGCTCTTCGTGGTCTAATGAAAGGCTGCCCTGATGCCAAAGCATGGATTTCATTTACCGTGGACTCGAAAGGTCACTGCCGTGATGGCACCACATTCAACGAAGCCGTAAAAAAGATGTCTGTCTTCGGCGATACAGTTACTGGCATTGGCGTAAATTGTTGCGTACCTGAGGCACGTGTTGCAACGTAACTCAAATGCTTCATATATATACAGTCATTTGGCCACTATATGGCTTATTATGCGTTTGTCAGCGATGATGTTGCTACTATGATCTTTATCATGCTTTCTTTACCGGTAGGCGGTAGAATTGGCCTTCGAAACAGTTGACAAGGATGACGAAGCTCTTCGTTTTACACGCGGAATCGAGCGAGTGGTCTACGCAAACGCCTACCCGAGCACCCTCAACGAAGGAGTCAAATTTACTACTGAAACATTTGACGACGAAGGTCTGCGCGATGACTTGGGCGCCGAGCGGTATGCCAACATTGCACAGCAATGGGCAACTCGACCAGTGCTACCAATCACTGTCATCGGAGGTTGCTGTGGCATTCTACCAGAGCATATCCAGCGGCTTTCAGCGACTCTTAAACCAGGAAAATGAATTTTAGACAATCTTGTACAAAACTGATGCGCATCACATATGCAGCCGCCTGAGTGCACTCTCATTCATATCGAACATGCTTGATGTCGCAAGTTCTACTTCATACTCCTGAGATACCCGATTAATTAGAGCGGCATACTGCTCCTTCCGAATAACAGTTAACTGCGATGGGGTTCTACATACGTAGTTAAAACCGCGCATTTGGGCTTCTTCTCGCGAATTAACCTAAGCTGAGTTAAGTAATTCCTAATACTAATATCTAAATTCCGACTGTGGCCTTGTATTGGCGTATTTGGGATCAGGCAGATAGCTCAGTATTTCTTTCTGCACTCAGTGCTCAGGGATATAGCATGGAGCCCAATGAAGAAGGCTTATATATTTTTTTTGTGATTCTAATTACACGCAAGCCCCTTTGTATCTTTTTGGTGTCTCGATGTTAAATTCGCTGTTCTAAAGGTACAAGGTACCTCCACCAAAAGAATCTTAGGGGCTTTAACTTCTATGGACCGCACGCATCCCAAAGAGAAAAGTGAGGCCACATTTGAACTCGTGCGAGCTCCGTGTCATCGATTTCTACCTCGTTCCTTCGCCTATAAATCCTCAATCAGGTGCCCGTTTACTTCTTGTTGGCTTGCTTCTTCCCCTGACCGCCGCCTCCCCCCTTTTTGGGCGAATTGGCTGCTTTCAGCGTGGCTTCGGCTTTTTTCGCATCCGGACTTGCTTTGATGCCTGCGTTGATTGCATCGAGCACTGTAGCCACCGCCTATAGAATTCACCACACAAAGAAACACATAAGAGGTCATGAAGAAGGAAACTTCACACGCTTCTCTTTCTTTGCGCTCCCATACACAAACACGTGCTCAAAAGAGAGGGACAGTTTGCATGCTTACACAAAGGAAGAAAAACAAGTTGATGCAAAAGAAGAAACACGACGAACGAGCGAGCCGCGCACATTCTCACCTTCGTCAGGGCTGGCTTGAGAAGCTGAGGCGTGAGAACGTCAGCCGAGAAATCGCTTGCCATGTCGTTGACTGCGCTCGCGCCACTGTAAGTCTTGCCATTCTCCACCTGATCGCCACCCCGGGAAGCAAAGAATATTCAAGAGTGAGCCATTGATAACGTCACACAGCAACAAAAGAGGCCGCGAAGAAAATCAGTGGCCTTGAATTACATGGCACCATTCAAAATCGCACCCCATAATTGATACCATAACGACTGTACGACTATTACTCGACAACTAAGTACATTCGCATTATGTTCAGTCTAACGCACCTCCACAGTTCCCAGCAGGTTGAGGAGTTGCTTGGCAATAGCTAAAGGAGGGTTGTTGGATGCATTGCCCGGTTCGCAGAACGCTCGCTTCATCTTTTTGTTGGCCCCTGCCTTAGGCTCGTCGCCCACCTGAGGAGCAAAAAGACAAGGCACGGGAAAGGCACACATACAGGAATATCGCATAACAGTGGATCAATTAGAATCAATGAATGGTGAACGGGTAGGTTAATGAATTAGAAGTTGGGGTTTTCTCAAAGAGAGGAGTAGACTAGAGAGAAAGCACTTTCGACGAAAAATATCATGAAAAATCACAACTTTATCATGAATTGTACTAATATAGTAATTTACCAGATAATCATCATCAGTGGCGGGCACTGTGCTGAAGGCAAAGCCCGGGGGAGCGTTGCTGGAGGCGAGCCATGTGGAAGGCGTGAAAGAGGAAGAAGAAGCGCTGTCGTCGACCACTAACACCGGCGGCGCGAAGCCTGGAATAGAGAAAGAGATTGAAGCAACACCATGCAAAGGTCGCAGCAATCGACACATGAATCACTCTTCTCTTAAACGTTTTTTTTTAAAGAACAATAGGAACAAACAATACCACTCTCTTTTCTATTCTCATAAATAGTATTTCTACCGTTGCGGGTTGGCACATTCGCAGATGCCCAGTAGTTGAGAGCAAGGTTGTGAGGCCCCACATCCGAGGATGACGCTGCAACACTTGACGGTTTCACGCCGAGCATATCCCCAACGTGCATGAGCGCGGCTACGACACACCTGATGTGAGAAGAAATGATTCACAGAAAGGGGTAGCGAGCATTAAAAAAACTTTTGGAATGAATACGCCCAGAACGAAAAGTGACAAAAAGAAGAAGAGGAAAGGCAGAGGAGAAGGAAAGGGCTGAGAACGAACTACGCAAAGCAAATGACCCAATTGACAAATGAATATGGAAACTCACCCCGCTGGCTCTGAAATTGCTTCTGCACTTCCTCCAGACTCCTCAACAGCCGCAGCTTCTCCTGCGGCCCCTGCTGCTGGCGTAGCTGCTGACGGATAGGGCACATCGCCCGGTTTGACTTCGTTCAGCTTGAGGGCACGGCCGGCGTTAATCACCGAGATCCAATAGTCCGAAGGGTCTTTGAGAATGGCGTCGGACTGAAAGAGCACTTGCACTTGCGACCATGACGGCTGATCAGACGATGACGGAGGCGCCAATTGGTCGAGAGCACCGCAGGAGGTGCACAGCAGAGTGTAGGCCGCTCGAATCACCTGTGCACGTGTGTTTGAGCAATAAGAAAAGGTAAAGTGAAGAGGGCGCGCGGGCAACAGTAGCAATAGGAACAGCAGCACAAAGCACGCATGAAAACAAGTTAATGAGAATGTTCAAAGACAGGCAGTAACCACAGAGAGAGCCACACACCAAGCAAGACATTGCACAAAAAGGAAGTGGTCATGATTGTTGCACCAATGCACACACATGTATAAGCCCCCATCCCTCCCTGTATACCTTGGCGTCGCCCCCTAAGCAGCTCATCACCAGAGCCGACCAGTCCGGGCACCACACCACCACTTTACTCCCTTTGGGGGCGGTCCGCACCCGCGCCAGCAAGCCAAACACCAGGCTGAGAGGCACCGCGGGGCCGGGAAGGGGAGCGACCACCCAGTGCACTGGAGGCGCCTAAGAATGATAACGAAACAACCACCGCGAGAAGAGAACTAAGACCAAGCCGCCAGTGCAGAGTCGGAAGGGAGCAATAATGCAACAATTTAAAACGATAAACCACCAGCAGGAACACGCATTAATGCAAGAGACAAATGTAAATGTGAACGTCGATGGTTGGCAAAAGGCGCCATGTAGTAAGTTTATCATACTTTTCTATTTTGCGCCATTACCTCCTTGGCTCCTCCGTCACCACCCAGCAGGTTCCCACACCGCAGCGGTTTCGTGAGTGCTTCTTTGGCCACGGCGGCGGCGTCCTCCTTCTTGTAGCCTTCTATCCGGCTCAGCAGCGCTTTTGCCTCTTGGTCGTTCTCGAAATGCTGCCGCACGGGCGCCACCAACTTATCGACTTCATCGATCAAGCCCTCTTTCAGGGCCGATTCACTCAATTTCCCCGACGTCAGTGCCTCTTTCACGGCTTCATAAGAAGCGTAAGTTTGGCCTCCTGCGGTGAACGTCGCTCCTTGGCGATCGGCTAAGACAATGTGTTTCACGTAATCCAAGCATGGGTTCTCCAAGTCATCGACCGCCAAGCGAAGCTCTCCGTCCGCCACAGCTGCTGCGCCGCCGTTAGCGCTAGACGAGGAAGTAGGGCAGAACGCTAGCGTGAGTTTCCGGGCAATGTCGTCGCGGGAGTCTTCCATGAAGATAGCGCTGTCTGGGTCGCTCTTGCTCATTTTTGCCTGCCCCTGCTTGAGCCCGTACAGCATGTGGTGGCTTAAAATCACGGGTTTCGTTCCCTTGCGGCTTGACGCGTCGCAGTACTCGCGCGCCAGCATGTTGACCTGGGATTTCGCCGAATGCGTGAAGAAGAATTAGTGGTGGAGGAAAGCCAACAATGCATTCGCAACAGGATTCAATGTAAAACACGGTCATGTGTGGAGACATATATATGGGAACAGTAGTATACTCAGCCCGATTCTCGACACTCGTCTGTTGAACGCGTCAACATGTACATGTGCTTAAAAAGGCTAGTACCTTCCGCTGGTCGACGCCGAGTTGGCAAATGTCAGCCCGCAAGAAGAACACGTCGGTGCACTAATATTTGTAACAGTTCAACAGGAGGAAGAGCAAGGTAAGAGAAAGACAAGAAGAGGCGCAATCAGGCAAAGACGAGATCGAACTCCAGAACGATGACACCTATTACGAGAAGAAAAAGTCAGCTTTGAAAGTACAATAAAAGCACACCTGCATGATGGGGTACAGGATCTGCGCGGCCGTTAAGTTGCCCTCGGCGCGGCCCATGATGGTGCAGCACTTGGTGACCCGGGCGAGCGTAAACCGACGGGCAATGTCGAGCATCTGCGGCCAATAGGTAGCGGCCTGCTTGGTGATGTCCTCGGAAGCCCACCGAAACTCCACTTTCGACATGTCCATTCCCGCGGCTTTCCACACCTACAGTGTAGGAGTAGGAGGAATGTGAAGTCAAGATGATCCTCAAAACACGAGTTGATGATTAAAAATAAACCGTGACCCAGAACAACTTCAATACCAGGCCGCAAATGATCCATAAGCGCGTGATAAGTATCATTTTCTCTTCCAGACCAGAACTTATGTCCGTCCATTTGTTCATGCACCTCAACGAAATAACGCCCCACGTCCTTGATTTTGGCCAAATCTCCGCCCATTTTGTCGTTCATCAGCGCAAACCAATCCGCCACCTGTAGCATATACACAAACCAAGTAGAACAAAATATACTCATCAAAATATTTTCATTGGCGTATGCAACGGAGGACATTTCCTGCATTAGTTCATCCTTCTTTCGTCAGTAAATTGATCAATAAAATCCATGAAAAGAAATAGACGACTATAACAGCCCCGACCAAATTGACGTACCCAAAACACGAAAGTACCGCCTGCGGCCGTGCACTTGTTCACGTTGACTGCTTTGAACACGCCCTGAGCGATGTGCATGCGGCCTGAAGGCTCGAAGCCGTCGTAAAGCCGAAAACTCGTCGGTTTTTGCGTGAGCAACGCTTGCAGGTCCGCCTGTGAAGTGCACAAGGAACCAAGATTAATGACAATGAAGATATTAGAGGACTGAACGGTAAGAAAGCCATTGAAAAGGCGTGCAGAGCCGCTTTCATTACCACAAACACACACACAACGATCCAATCGAATGAACAGAATGTTCAACGAATCTCTCGCTTCGCTAGCTTTTGCTCTACTAAAATGCGTTGAAACAAGTCTAACAGCATATCACAACGACTAGATTAGTATCATAACATAATGGAAATTTACAGGCAAAGTGCTAGATCTCACCTCGGTGACGCATTCTTCGCCAATTGAACGAATCGACGCAAAATGAGCTGGGTCATAGCTTGCAGCAGCCGCAGGAGCTGCCTGAGCCGAAGCTGCTGCAGGAGCTGCTCCTCCGCTAGGTCCACTGTCAGCCTTGTTGCCACTAGTTTTGCTACTCTTGCTGCTGCCTTTGCTGCTGTTGCCACTGTTACGGGGTGCGCTCGATCCTGCGGGAGGTATGTAGGCTGCCCCCGTAGCCTCCTCAAACGAGACCTTCAATGCATTGAGCTCAGCCACTTTAGCCATGATCACCTCCTTGACGGCTTTAGCGGCTTTCAAAGAGCGAATTTCATTGCCCACTTCAATGATTTGAGCTTCGATCGGGTGCGAAGCGGTGCTGCTATCCACAGGAACCATGGGAGGAGCGACCACAGCAGGAGCTGCTTTCTCGGCCTTCGCTACATGCGCAGCTACAGGCCTCGGTGCCGGAATTTGCGGGCTACTGCCATCGGCAGCACCCAGCACATAAAAGCGTGACGTTTGTTCGAATTGTAGCTCAGGCGAGCGCAGGAACTGCCCGAGGTTCAAAGGGTCGCTCATTTTTTTGTCGACTACGTGTTGACGATGGATGATGCATTCTTTTCCTGCAGAATCCCCACAAGAGGGCGAATAACGCCCCTAACGGGGTCGCTGCTCTCACGGAAATTATTTTTGAGACAGGCCGACAGGGCCCCGAAGCCCCGAAGGGCCGGAATTAGAAGGCTAACAGGTAGAGAAGAAAAGCAGCACAAACTAAACCTAGGAAGCTAATCAGGCGCACATGCCCGAGTGGCCATGGAAGTGATGGTAGCGGTCGAAAGTGGCACGCTCCTCCGTGCTATGAGACTAGGTTATAATTTAGGCCGTAAATTACGCGTAAATTACGCGGGGAAGTAATTTTTACCAATCAGACGTAAATTACAGCACAAAATCCCGCGAATACTGTGGTGACGTCACGGTAGAACCTCCCTGGATCTTTTGGGTGTAACTCATCAACACAACCACTCATCGTGGTAGACTATAGTGAACGATGAATGATGCCCATACCGGCAAAGCGTAGCACTTCCCTCTGGGCAGAGACCACGCCAATCACGAAGGATGCGCAAAAAGAAGGGCAATTCGCAAAGAGTCAGAAAGGCACTGAGCTAGTGAAGTAAGAAGTAGGGAAGGGAGTTCAGAAGGGCACAGCACTACCAAAGAATACCAAGAGCCCGTATTTGTGCAATATTTACCGCGCGTATGGAACACGTGAATTACGCGTAATTTGCGCGTAATTTACACGTGAAGTAAAAAATAAGCTCGAGGCGCGCAAATTACGCGTGTACGTAAATCGTACTCTTGCTCTGAGATTTTAGCTCCAAGCTCAAGCTCCAAACACTCACCAAGGCTAGTATTTTCCTTAGGGGTGCTTAAGGCAAACATTTTTAATTCCTTTGTTTTAAGCTCGCCTAGGCGTAATTAAGAATTCGAACTCGGGGGCATAGCCCACATCTCTTGTATTCGTGGGCGTAGGTAGCGGGAACCGCAGCCGCTGATATGCAAATATCTGGCTCTTAGTGTTTCCACGACATAAAAAAAAGTGGGTAGACCTATGGACGGCGGACTACGAGCACCGCCGCTTGTGGCTTTTGTCTTTTAACGCATCTTGGACTCGTCGGAGTATTTCATGAGCAGGGCTACAAACTCTTCCTTGTCAATGAACCCGCCGCCGTTTTCATCAGCTTCGCGGAACAGCTCGTGCTTTTCGTCGTAGGACAGCGCGGACTTGATGTGCTCGAGGCCCGCAATGAACTCGTTGACGTCAATCTTGCCGTCAGCGGTGCGGTCAAAGACCAGGTCAAAGATTTCGCCGGCCAATTCTTCTACGTCCATTGGCTTTGTGGCCTGCTGTCGCTTGAACGCCCACACGACAAACTCGGCCATGCTCACTTCGCCATCCCCGTCGCGGTCGAGGTGGTTCACTAGTTGCTGCGCTTCCGTCTCGGTCAGGTCTTCCCCGAGGTTGGAGATCATGTACCGCACTTCTTCGTAGTCCAAGGACCCGTCGTTGTTCGTGTCGTATTGGTCGAAGAGCATGACGATTTCATGCACTGCCCGCCCGTGCTCGCGGTGCAAGATCTTGAGCTCTTCTTCCGCCGTGAGCCCAACCCCACTGGCCTTGTCTTCCTTGCTCGTAGCCACCACTTGAAAACAACCGTGCAGCCGCGCCACGAGAGCTTGGTTGGCGGCATCCTTGTCCGAAGCTAAGGTTTTCCACGCGCTCGGGTGGTGCAGCCGCTTGAAGAAATGCACGAAGTCCACGCTCGACACACTCCTCGACTGGCTGGTGTCGGCAAGGGCGAAAGCACGGGCCGCTTCGTCACTGGTGAAGTTGGCAAGGAAGTTGAGCCCTTTCTTGAACACGTCCGGCCCCACCCGCACACTGTCCATCGAGTCACCAGGCGAACCCGACACTTCCACAAATTTCTGCAGAAAGAGTTCTTGCGCTACCGTGGTCAGAAAGTCCGAACTGGCACTCTCCGAGCCCTTCGACTCTTCCGTACCCTTCCCAGCGCTTTTCACTTTGGCTGACGCCTTTTTGCTTCGAGAATCCGCCACGAGGCGCTGCATGTTGGTGAGAAGCATAAGGCCTTTCACGCTTTTCTCAGTCTTCATCATCCGAAGCACTTCTTTGATCACCTTTTGGTCTTGCAAAATCCCTGCGTAGCCGATCTCTGTCACCACCCTCGTCAACGGCGACAGCACATAGCCCATGGTGTAAATCAAGTGAGGCAAAGGCGCGCAAAGGTACCCAATGTACGCCTTCAAACCGAAGTGCTCCTTCACCAAAGGCGCAAACGCCAATATCAGCAGAGTGACTTGAATGCTCAAGTACACCAAGTGCAGCCGCAGCACGCGAATGTGGAAATCGGGGCCGTTGCCTTCGTGCCAATACAAGTACAACTGCCGAAATGGCGCCCGTCCCCCCATCCACTGGCGCCACTTGCTGCGAGACGCCACGTCCGTGACCACCGAAGCCCACGGAGGCGAGCCACGGTCAGAGCCTTCCAATTGCTCGGCTTCCAAATTTGCGTCGGACAAGGACTCGGCTGCAGCTATCGACATGCCTTTCGCGCGGAAACCAGCTGCTAGCGCCGTCTTAGTTGCCTTCTTGGCTTCTTCTTCGTCCTCAGGGCTCTTCTTCATCGAAGTCATTTCCAAGCTGGAAGAGTTCCGATCCAGGACTGGAGACTTGGTACCGTCAGCCCCATTCAGAGCCTCGTAGCCTCCTGCCACTGTCTTTCGGTTGCCATTGAGCATGATGACGCTGTCGTTCAAACCACCGGTCAACAGGTGCGGCTGAGGCTCAAACACACGGCGCGCGCGGGGGATGCCAGTGGCTGGATTGGGAACATGAAAGGCGACGTGAGGCAGTTCTTCCGGCAAGCACAAGCACCACTTCACTTCCAGGCAATGGCGGTAAAAGTACACGATAAACGCTGCTTCCAGATAACCCAAACCCAGCCACACGGCGCACACCACCACGGAATTCTTCCCCTTGGGTGGGTACGCCAGCAAGAGCAAGTACATGGCAAGGTTCAAGCCCCAGAGTTGGAACCAGGTCCAAGAATCAACTCCAATCGTCTCGGCGACGGTGCGGCCGAGGTTGATCGACACGTACCTGAAGAGATGATAATATTCAACAAAAAATGTCAGATGTTCAATCAATATTACAAATTGAACGAGCAAATGACCACAAGATTATTGAAATTATAAAAAAAAAACGAACTGAAAAGGAAAGAGCAAAAGAGCGACGGATTTAGTTCCTCGGTAGAATGAGTTCACAGACACCGCGACAAAGTTCTCATCACCTTGCGTAGTGGAAGTCGAGAGGGAGCCATTGGTCCTCGGGCTGCTGCGCGTGGGGGTGTTGGGAGCGGCGGCCGTGGATCACTTCCCGCCGCATCGCCAAGTACTCGAAGAACAGACACGCGTTGTGGTACAGCTTCCGCTCCCCCCACTGCCACCACGCTGGGCGCCCTTTAGCAACTTTCAAGAGCTCACCCTGGAGGTACTCTGGCCGGAGCACCTATTGTTGGGAAAGGAGAGAAAGGGAGGAAGAAGGCACATGAGTTAAATTTTAAAACAAAGACCATATACGGAGAGATAGAATGAAGAAGACAAGAGAAAAGGAGAGGAACGAAAGAGGTGGATCTTACGTCTTCGCGAAGCGCCATGAGAAGGTCGATGGTTTCGCTGTTTTGGTGCAAGATGAAAATGGCTATGAAGAAAAACACCGCCATCACCAGAAACAGCGTATAGTGGGCCTAAAAGAAAAGGGCACACAACGAAAACAATGCAAAAACGGTTGGTGTTCACGTTTGTCTAGGAAACGAAGCACTCTAGAGGACCGTCTTTTTCCCGTGTCGGCAACAAGAAGACAACTGGCTCCGAACTGCAAACACTCCATCGATCGTGCTCGTTTCAGAATTAAACCACTCACTCGTTCGAACAGCTCTTTTAGAAATTCTTCGCCTTCGGCCGAAGGGCCATAGATTCGGACGGAAAGGTCGTCGATGAATCCAGCGGAGGACACAATGAAGGTTACCATGGACAGGAAGCCGAGCACTGTCATTTCAGAGAAGAGCGCGTCGACAATTGGGAGCGAGGGCTTCGGAGTGCGCTCGTAAATCCCGTCTTTGATGTTCTCGAAGAGGCACTGCACCAGGGAAACAACCGCATCAAAATAATACGTATCATGCAGAGATTACGTTTTGAAAATGCACGTGTAGATGACATCCTTCGAGGTGTTTGGACATCAGTACATCACGCACACGAGAGGTTAAGTCTCCTATATCGCGCGGGCTCTTACCGTGACTGCAATGAGCACAGTCATGATGCCAATGATGCAGAGCGCGATCGAGGTTCCGTCCGTCTTGGAGCCTACTTCCTCGGGCAGTTCTTCTTCCCCAGGTTCCTCCGAGGTTGGATCCTCCTCCTAAAAGTATCATTCAGCGTGCAACCACAACGCAGCACTCAGTAGAGGACAATTTATCAACAGTTGATAACCGATCGCAGGAGATTACTAGGACAAGCAATGCGTCGAAATGTTATCAGGATGCAAGAACTTCCGGAGTTGGCACCCTACCTCTTTCTCGGCTACGACCCACGCTCCAAGAAGAATGAGCTGAACGAACAGTCGTATCATTGAACGAGGTATCGATGCAATCATCAGTTTGGGCTTTTCGTTCAACTGATTAAGGGAGTCGACTCAGCAAGCGTTCAAGCCCGGCCGGCTGTTGTTGAACGAGTGGATGGATGATACCGTTAGGCCTTACAAAAATACGTCAAATATGTGACCCAAATACGTCAAT
>Ga0307930_1002734_pt1 | contig 13316 bp, 19 predicted proteins | sample OrgLakmetageno46_FD_203161 | JGI IMG/M metagenome (GOLD analysis project Ga0307930, IMG submission 203161) | Saline water microbial communities from Organic Lake, Antarctica - #46 | ecosystem: Environmental > Aquatic > Non-marine Saline and Alkaline > Saline | place: Antarctica: Organic Lake... | reverse complement strand
CGTAGGCACATATGAAACTACCGCGCAGAGAACGCTTAGTATTTGACATAGAGTCTGATAATCTCCTGGATAAAATAACCAGGGTGTGGCTCATAAGAACAAAGAACATAGACACCGGCGAGAGGCGGGCATACTTAGAGGGCGATTTATCTTGGGCCCCTGTGTTTAATAATGCAGAACTCCTAATAGGTCATAATATCTTGGGGTTTGATCTTCCGGCACTAGATAAAGTATTGGGATTCAAGTTATCTGGCGAAGTCAAAGTTGTAGACACTCTACTATATAGCCAAATACTAGACTATAAGAGATTTGGCATGAGAGGTCATAGTCTCGCCCTTTGGGGACAATATCTCAGGTTCCCAAAAATAGAATTTAGCGACTACTCTAAATATAGCAAAGAGATGGATGTATACTGTGAGCAAGATGTGGATTTGAACGAAAGAGTTTACATTGAGCTAATGGAGGAGAGGACTCTATTAGCCAAGCGTAAGCCGGAGGTAATCATATATTTGGCTGCAGAGCATTCAGCTGCTCGCTGGAACGCTTCAGCTAATTTGTATGGCTGGCCTTTTGCAAAAGAGGAAGGGTATAAAGTACTGGAAAGATTAACAGAAGTCGTAGAGCGCGTACAAAATGCTCTACAGGTAAAGATGGGCCATAAAGCTGTTATACCACCAGCAGATAAGAAAGGTGGCGAAATACTCCCTAAGCGTATGAGTCGTAATTCAAATGGCGATTTACCACAAAAGGTTAAAAGTTGGTTTGGTCTGGAGGAGTTCGACTTTTGCGATTTTCCAGAAGAAGAACTACCTATAGCGGGAGACTACTGCAGGGTATCTTTTGAGCCTTTAAAGCTCGGCTATGCCGCCGATGTAAAAGGTTTCTTATTCAAACAAGGGTGGGTGCCCGACGAATGGAACACAAAATTTAATCCAGAGACCAAAAGGAAGGAAGTCACTTCCCCTAAAATAACAGAAACTAGCCTTGAAGTGCTGGGAGGAGACGGCCCACTTTATAGAGAGTACTCGGTAGCTTCTTCCCGAAGAAATAACTTGATAACCTGGCTAAGTGATATAGACGAAAAAGATAGAGTACATGGTAGTGCTATGCTAATAGGCACGCCAAGTATGAGATCAACACATAAAGCCATTGCAAATATCCCCAAAGGCAGCTCGGCGTGGGGCTCCGAGATAAGAAGCTTATTTCGGGTAAATGAGGGATGGACGCTAATCGGTTGCGACTCCAAAGGCAATCAAGCAAGGGGACTTGGGCATTACTTAAAAGACGAAGAGTTCATCAGAGTTTTACTCTACTCAGATATACACGATTACAATAGAAAGAATATGACTAGTGCCCTCAGAAAAATGGATGTTGGCCTGACAGTAGAACGAGAAGCTTCAAAGCGTATATTCTACGCTCTTTTGTTTGGTGCCTCTGGCGGGAAGCTCTGGTCTTACTTGTTTGGCAAAATAGACGACAAGCAAGGCAACAAATTCAAAAAGCTATTCTTCAAAGAAGTACCTGGCTTTGAACATTTGATTGGCAAACTTGAATCTATTTATTCTAAAACAAAAGATTCTAGTGTTAACGGAGGCCACATCCCGTCTCTGGCAGGTAACAAAATATACGTAGACAGCTATCACAAACTTCTCGTCTACCTGCTACAATCAGCAGAAAAGATAACATGCTCTGCAGCTTGTTACTTTTTGACAGAGTCTCTTAAATCTGAGAAAATACCGTACATCCCTCTCATTTACTACCATGACGAGCTTGACTTCATGGTACCTGATGCTTATACGGAGAGGGCAAAAGAGTTAGGTAAGCTGGCATTTAAGGAAGGGCCAAAACTATTCAACGTAAATATAATGGATGGCGACGGTCTGTCAGGTAAATCATGGTTGGAGGCTCACTAGTGAAGTTTGTAATTTTTGACTTAGACATGTACTGCTATTTAAGCGCTCCGTATGGGCTTAAAATAGAGCCTCCACAAGAGATATTCGACATAGACGATGATGGGCCTGAGACGGTTGCTTTCGTTATGGAAGAAACAGAGATGTTCCTGGAGTTACTGGCCAAAGCAAAGATCAAAATGACTAATTTAATGCAATTGACTATGGAAAAGTGCTGGGGTACTCACATGCTGGCTGCTGTAGACGGCAAGTTTAACTACCGCGCAGATATCTTTCCTGGGTACAAAGGAGAGCGTACTAAGCAACCTGTACAATATGCAATAGTCAAAGAACTAAGACACTGGCTAGTATCTGAAGACATCGCTATTTACGCCGACGGCAAAGAAGCAGACGACTTTCTAAGAATTTGGTCAGAAGAATGCAAGTCACTAGATATCCCCTTTACCGTTTCTTCTTATGACAAAGATCTCTTTTGTATAGAAGGCGAGCACTACGATGTAAGAAAAGATAAAAAGAGAATTATAGGAAAGGAAGAAGCACTGAAGAACTACTATGTCCAGTTAATAATGGGGGATAGCGTAGATAAGATTCCAGGGGTAGCGGGTATGGGGCCTAAGAAGGCCGAAGAGCTCATAAGCTACTGTGACAACGAGGAAGACATGAAATCTATTATAAAGATTGTCTACCAAGATGTATACGGAGATGACTGGAAAAACCAGTTGTTGGCAAATGGCAAACTAATTCATATTCAAAGACACTGGAATGATTGGTTTACGCTGGAGGATTGGGATGCTTAGAGTTCCCGACAAAGATAGCACATACACACCACCTCTCGATAATGGACACTGGGAGTTCCCAGAAGAAGTTGGAGGTAAGAAGAAAGTAGGATTCGTTTATGCCATATTAGATGAGCGCCTGGGCTTTGCGTACATAGGTAGAAAGTCCCTTAAATCTTATAGTGGGCTGTCAAGCGACTGGCGCAACTACGTAAGTAGTAACAAGGACCTGAGTGACGCAATAGCGGAAGAAGGTAAGGGCAGCTTCAGATTCTTTGTATTGGAGCACTATAGTACTAAGGGCGCTGTAGGATTTGGCGAAACATGGAGTCTTTGCCATGTAATGGCTCCAACGCACCTCTGTTGGCTTAACACGAGAGTAGAGAGAGTAACTTGGAATGTCACAGAGCATATAACGGACAGACACAAAGAGAGGCTAGAGTATGTCAGAAAAATTATCAAAGCTCCCTGAAGTTCTTACAGTACTCAGTGGGTTGTTCCTTATACTCTCAATATTCTACTCAATGTGGTTGTGGGGTACACAGGAGTACTTGCTTACACCCGCTGACATCGCATTGATCTCAATAGGGGTCTTGTTAATATCTAATGGGAAAGATAGTAAAGGCAAATAACCCCTGTCCTGAATGTGGTGGTAGTGACCCTCTTCAGATATACGAAGATGGATCTGCTTATTGCTTCTCCTGTACACAATCTTATTCTAAAACTGCGGTAAGCAAAATGGATATAAGTGGGACTTCTTTCAACCCTTACACTATGAACTTAAAGAAGAAGTCAGAAGCGTACGCGCCTAAGTTCACTATGGAACAAATGCTGGCTTGCGAAGTAAGAGGCATAAAAGACCGTTTTATATCTAAACCAGTATGCGAGTTTTACAACGTAAGATCTATCGTGGATGAGGAAGGAGAGTTTCTGTGGCACCATTACATTTATGGTGCTAACTCAGCTAAAAGTAGAGATGTCCCTGTAAAGAAATTCAAATGGCTAAATAAGATAGACAGGCCGTATGGGATTAATCTATTCGCTGCAGGACAAAAGAGACTGGTTATATGTGAAGGCGAGATGGATACGCTATCGGTAGCCATGGCATATTGGATGCGCTACAAAAAAATATATCCCACTATAGGTGTTTCGGCTAGCTCGATGATACACGATCTGGCTGAATCTCTCCCGTGGATACGCTCTCATAAAGAAATTGTGATAGCTATGGACAATGACTCTGCGGGTAAGAAGGGAGTCAAAGCAGTAATTAAGATGATAGGCGTTGGTAAGTGTAAATTAGTACACTTTGATGAAGGTGTTGATTGCAATGATGTCTTGGTAAAAGAAGGTTACAAAGCACTTCTGAGCAAGATATATGAGGCACAAATATACAATCCGCCGGGCATTCTAGGTCGTGACGAAATAAGACAAAGAATGAAAGAGATAAGTAATCTACCTGTATTGCCATACCCCGGTGTACTTGAAGACCTAGGTAAACATCTGGATGGTCAGCGACTACATGAGATGAATATGTATATCTCGGGTACTGGTGCGGGTAAAACAACGCTTGTAAAAGAAATAATGATAGAGCTAATAGAAAATACGGAGCACACTGTTGGCATACTATCTTTGGAAGAGATGCCTGGCACGACAGCAAGAAAGTTATCCTTAATGGCAGTTAGTAAGAATCCAGGTAATAAAGAGTCTTGGACTGAAAAAGATGAAGACGAAGGCTTCGAAATACTGTTTAGTGAGGATAGACTAAAAATAATAGATCATGGCGGCGACAAACGGGACGACAGTATCGTCGATAAGATAGAGTATTTGGCAGCTATAGGCTGCTCTCTCATAGTCGTTGACCACATAACACTATTAGTCTCTGAAGGTGTGGATGACAAGACAGGCAATGAAGCACAAGACCTTATGATGAACAAACTTAGTAGTATCCTGATGAACTATCCTGTTCATATAGCTCTTATAGCGCATCTGCGTAAGACATCCAATGACTCAAAGAGCTTCGAAGAAGGCGCAATGCCTTCATTGGATGATATAAAAGGTTCTGGTTCTCTGAAGCAAGTCCCTTGTGACATTGTAGCCTTCACGCGTAACATGTCCTCAGACGACGTAAACATACGTAACAAAATAATGATGAGAGTACTAAAAGCACGGGAGACCGGCAATACAGGTAATTGTGCTCCAACCTTTTTTAACAAAGAAACTGGGCGTATTATTAAGTATGTTAAACCAGAAGACAGATTTGAGCAACAAGAAGATGATATCTAGTAACTCTTGGCTGCTTTGCGTGGCTATTGCATCTTTCTCGCACAAAGACAGAGACAAAGCAATAATAGACTGCATGGATAACATGGCTATTTATGATACATTGCAAAATGATAAGCTACTCCACATAGAGGTAGCTTTAAGGGCTCACAGAGAGCCGTCTCGACTTATAGACTCTATATGGAGCCACGTATGACATCTGACGATATAGCTGGGGCCATTAAACTTATTTCAGAAGAGCGAGGGACTAAAGTAAAGACGGATCTTTTGTCTGAATTCATAGCGGATCCCCTAATGGAAAGAGTGTTGGTGGCCGCCTATGATCCTATGATTTCCTATTACCATAAAAGAGTAGAACAGCCTTTTGTAAATGGTTCAGGGGTGTTCGACTCCGTGACATGGGGACTCCTTGAATCACTAAGCAAGCGTCTACTCTCAGGTAATTCAGCGAAAGATGCAATAAACGCTGAGTGTGAGCGTCTAACTGCGGAAAGCGCGTCCTTGTTCATAAAGATATTAAAGAAAGATCTAAGGATGGGGCTAGCTGAGAAGTCTATAAATGAAGCTTCCAAGATGGGTATTGGCTATAGCGTTATAAAGATAATGCCATACATGCGATGTAAGCTATTAAGAGACGTAACTATAACAAAGTCTGAGTGGGAGGAGGGCCTTCTACTGCAACTTAAAGAAGATGGGATGTTCTCTAATAATAGAGTGGCGGAAGACACTTCCTGCTTCACCAGGAACGGCTTTGCTATGGACTCCTCTAAGATAAGGGGTTATAAAGAAAGTCTTAAACTGCTTGAAAAGGGCTATGTCTATCACGGTGAACTAGTTGGCTATCGTAACGATGTTCTTTTACATAGGAAGATATCGAACGGTTTACTGAATGGCATCTCCAGGGGTACGCTGGCTCCTGAAAACGTTATATTCAAACTAGTGCTGTGGGACGCAATTAAAGTCAAAAACTTTGATAACGCAATATCAGAGATAACCCCGTATGAAGAGCGAATAAAGCGAATCCCTCCCGAGCTTCTCGTGGAAACCAACATTGTACACAGCTTAGAGGAGGCAATGGAAGTAACAGATAAGTATATGAATGTAGACATGCTGGAAGGTAGCGTATTAAAGAGAAAAAAGGGAACATGGCAACCTTACGCAGATAGTCCAGATCAAATAAAGATAAAAGCAGAAAAAGAATGCGATATGCGCATCGTTGGTTTCAAAAAAGGAACAGGTAAGAATTCGCAGAGATATGGCTCTGTGTTAGCCTTGTCCGGTGATGACAAAGTCAGGTGTAGCGTAGGCGGATTCACGGATGCCGAATTAGAGGATATCTACGCTAAGCCAGAGGAGTGGCTTAATCAAACAATAAATGTAAATTTTAATTCTTTGATACAGGACAAATTTGGAGAATACTCGCTTTACTTGGTTAATTTTAAAGAGCCGAGATTTGACAAACTTTCAGCTGATATTCTGGAAGACATTCAAAAGAAATGAATTGAGGGTTTCGCCGTGAAAAGCGAAGTATTGGATAAACTCAAAAGAGAAATAGATAAAGATGCTAGAGCTTTCTCTGAAAGGCCAATAGTACCTCCGCCTGGATTACCTTTCGTTAGCAGGAAAGCATTACAGAGAATTGTGGCTCCTTTGCCTACCTTCCCCATTTGCAATTGCGGGAAAGTATCCGTCATCGCGAATAATAGTATAATCTATGATACTCCCAGGGGGAAGTGGCCCTACGTTTATTACTGTAATAGCTGCGGAGATTCCGTGGGACTTCACCCGAGCACCGACATACCTTTAGGTACTCTTGCAAACGCTGAACTTTTAAAAATGAGAAATAGTTGCAAGTCAAAGTTTTTGCAAGTTTGCAATATCGTCTTCCCTCGAAGGCGACAGCATGCCTACAGATGGTTAGCCAAGGAACTATGCATAGACGAGGTAGCTTGTCATTGGGCTCTGTTTGACTCAGAAATGTGCAAGAGAGCTAGAATGGCGTGCGTTATTAAGTTATCAGACTACAGCCTAAAACACCCTGATAAGTCCTAACTCCACCTGGCGTTGATATGCACAGGTTGGCCGCCACTGTAAAACTGAGAGGTACGCCTCGCACCCATGGAAACTATAAGGGCACCACCAAAAAACGGCACTGTGTGCAACTCGCTTGCCTTCCCGCGAACACCGCAACGAAAAATGCGGTCCAGTTACGTGAGTTTGTGCTTGTTAGCGAAATGCACCATCAAGGTGTACACCCCAGGAGGCCATGCCATGCATGCATCTCTTGGCCGTTATTTTAACCCACAAAGTTTTTCAAGAACCGGGATTCCCCCGACTCTAAACCAAAAGGTATAATTACATGTCAGAAGTTAAACAGCAATGGCTATCAGACGACAAAACTCCCTTCAACACTAAAGCAGAAGCCGAGCAGCATAATCGTCTCCCAGTAATAATGAACGACCTTATCGTTGTTGCAGACGGTCAAGAGAAATTAGCAAAATGGATCTTGGACTGTCAGAAGCATATTAAAGAGCTATTTGCTTTAGGGAAAGTCAAGCGTGTTACAAAGTCTGATCGAAATCGGCTTCAGCGTGGCCTGAAGAAGCTTTCGGAAATTCACGAAGATCGCGGTATGGGCGTTGATGTTGCCTGGATCGTAGAAAATTCCGAAGCTCTAGTGAAAGGCTTTAAATGGCCTGGCCAGAAGCGTCTAAAAGACGAAGAACTACAAGAAGCCCTGCAAGAGAAAGCTTCTGAGTTGACCAATGGCGACCAAGAACTCGCTACTTGGATTATTGCGTCTAAGGACGCCATTTTGAAGGCCTACGAGGCCGGTAAACCAAAGCGTGAAATAAGTGAGAAAGCGGTACAAGGTCTGGCCGCATATCGCGCTAAGATGGCACAACAAAAGGCAGCTGCACAAGAGTCAGCGCCTGAAAATTCTTAAGCTGAATTGATCATAGCCGAATAGGAAGTTCGGATGTCCCTGTTTGGCTTAGTCTAATTCCTGCCCCTCTTCGGAGGGGCATTTAGTTGAAATTAGGAATTTTAATATGGAACATTATATACTAACAAAAGAGAAGTTTAATCTTAGAGTATGTAACCCCTCAGGTTTCCTGAAAAGGTCAACTCTCATTTCTCAGGGTATCGCGAATGGTGCCTTCCTTGTCTTTAACGTAGACACTGCTTATACCACAATATGGAGATTCGACACAAATTCAGTGTGGCAAGTCCACAGGTCAGGCCATGATTATCATTACTTTGAGCTACCCAAGGGACGGGAGAAGGCCATCTTCGAAGTATTGAGCCGAGAAGTAAATTCAAATTTCAGTGTTTCACAAAGCTTTTTTAGGAGTAAGCATAAAACTACTACAGGATGCCTAGAAGATCTTTCATATGTACTTACGCCACACTACGACAGTTCAGATAGTAAGCCCGAAAAATTAATAAACAAAGGAAAATCTTTAATATGAATACTTATGAAAGTGAAATCGTCGAAGGAAATAGGGTAGTCACACGAGCTGGCCGTGTATTCAAGAATTACGGTGAAGACGGCGGTACTGTAGCCCGAGTGGCGAATGCTTTTGCTGCTACCATGAACAATAGAGAAGCCGTAGTCATCTCGCGTGATGAATATACGTCCAAAGACGATGTCAGTGCAGTCGATTTGACCGAAGCTGACACCGACTCAACTGAAGCCAACACTAATGAAGGTGACAAATAATGGTAATGCCTCCTCCCCCGCCCAAGTTCAAGAACCCTACACCTCCTCCTGTATCGCCTGCTCCTGCTGAAGTAGAGCCAACTCCTGGCGCTGGTATACCTACAGTGGGTGACGTTAAGTGGAAAGAGATACATCTAAACACACCGAAAGGCCCCCAAGTCAGGCATTACTCTACTCTGCAAGTAATCCACGCCACAGATCCTAACAAGGCCTATACTTATAAGGTTTTACGAGCAGACTTTGAGGCACTGTCAGAGCACGATTTAGTATTAACATTAAACAATGGCGGTGTAGCTATAGGAGAAGTATTCGCTAAAGACTTCGAGCCACAAGATAATGGAGACTTTAAGTATCGCTGGGTTTTCCAGAAAGTAGACCTGAACCGGGCGACTGCGCTGGACAAGATGTAACTAAAAGGCCTCCCAGGAGGCCACATGAAGGGATGTAGTTGATATGTTTAGACAAGTTGCAATTCTACTAATATTAGTTCTTGTAAGCTTTCACATTCTGGCAACAGAGCCAAGACTGTGCGTAAGCTATTCAGAGAAGGTCTGAAAATATTATGAGAAAGAATAGAGCAACACTGAAGTCTGTTGTAAAAAAGATTTTCAATAGAGAGAAAGATACTAAAGAAATAACTATTGACGGTATACGGTGCAGTATCCATTACTTCATTGAAAAAGGTTCTGCTAATTATGAGCTGAGATACTACAAGGGGGTTGCTGCAGGTAATTGGCTGCTCAGGAAAGTGTCTCCTGAAATGCACCTAGAACTATTGCTGGATGCCAAGAATTTTTTAGATAATGAGCGCTAACTGGCGGAAAGTCAGGCAAGAAGGTGTAGGCAACGCTATCTATAGTGGCGAAGTACCTATAGCCGCCTACGTGAGAGATGAGGCTGCTCTTAGCTTGTTTTACGCAGCGCCCAGAATGCTAAAGTTCTTGAGGGAAATGAAGAAAGCTTACGAAAGAGGTGATGACGTTTTACTTACTTATGGTAAACTAAAATCACTTAATATGATAATAAACTCAGCCGTTGGAGAATACAGAGACCCTTATGAGATACCGGAACAAGCTCGGTATTTAGACCCCGAGAGGTCTGTGTGGATCGAGAGAATGTTCAGGGAGGTACTGGCTAGTACTGGGGAAGACCATCATGCGAAAAAGATGTTCTTCAAGAGACAACTCAATAACGAAGGGTTTAAGAAACCTATGGATAGATTTCATTTCAAAATAGGCGAGCAATATCGCAACTTGAGAGATGCATTCACTATTACAATAATAGGACTGACTGCAAATGGGGGTGCCAGGTTTATATCAGAGCCTTCTTTTGCGTCTAAAGTACATATGCATGTCGGAAAAATTTCAGTAACTGGCTCGATAGTGGGCAAAACAAAAAATAAGGAGAAAGAGGTAATAACTTACTATAGAGATCACTGGAAATCTATAAGAGCCGCAGTTTACGAAGTAGAGTACCTGAATTTCGACCTAGAAGAGCCCAAAGTCCGACTAATGAATTCTCGAGAAGCTGTCGTAGAGTTTTGCGAAAGAGTTGAGGCAGAGGGCGGTTGGACCTGGATATTAGATCCTTTTCGAAATTCCGTTAAGCTGGATTCTTTGAGGAGATGAGTATGGACAGTGTTTACGAATGTCTGGAAAAGCCTCCAGCCAGCGTAGTCAACCTGACAAAAGAGCCTCATGACATTTATTGTGGACGACGGTCAAGTTGGGGCAATCCTTTCGTGATAGGATCTGACGGTGACAGAGAAGAAGTCATAAGTAAATCCAAAAGATACATACTTAACCGACTCAATAGATGCTCCGGCGTATCAATATTATCTAAGATGAAAGGTAAAAAACTGGGCTGCTTCTGCGCTCCTCTTACCTGTCATGTAGATTTCATTGCAGAGCTAGTAAATGCAAAACTTAGAAAGGTGATTTCAATGACAATGCCTGTACTTACAGAAGGGCATCACTTCAAGATAACGGCCTCCGGTCTACATATACAGGATACCCCTGATAACCACGGGCCATTGTTGGGTGACGCTATATTTGAGCCAGGTCATTACGACTTGCTTACCTACCACAGGACAAAAGACAATCCTGAATGGGAAATAATGTCTTTTGAGTTTACGTTAGAAGATCGCATGCTCGTAATGGCTGAGCCTGATCACAGTGGTGACGACTACTTTGTCACGATGTCTATTGTGTACCACAGGAAAGCCATACAGAAGGTAAATATCCCATTACCTCCATTGGGCCCCGATTCTGAGAAGGTGGTCGAGGAAGAAGAAGAGAGCACAGTGACAGTGTCAACTGGGCCTACTTCCTTGTTTATCAGGGCTACTGATCATGAGGCAATAGAGCCTCCTGGCGTAAATATCCCAAAGAATGTAATTGAGAGGTTTTACCGATGAACATAGTAGTAGGCCGAGACGTAAGGGTTCCTGTAGAAGAACACGTTATAGGATTAGTTTCTGCTATAACTGGGAAGCCTATAAATGAGCTCCGCCCCTATAGCGAGTATATAAGTGCAGGTAATACTCTGAATCTAATGATGCTGCTTAGCTCTTTTGGATACTTTTGTAATGCCTTTGGAACCACTACGGAAGGGATCCCCGCAAACAGTACTGTAGTCTGCTGGTCACCAGATCCATCCAACCCACCTCTTGCTAGACTGGTTATCGTTCAGACTGGGGTGGATAGTCACCGGATAATAGACGTAGTCCAGGAAGATATACCCAATAATAGTTTCAGTTACGATTCTAGCAGTGAGCAAGTGGTGCCCTTGCTATCTTTCATACCTCTGTTTAAGCTGTATGATATGCGGGGTAAATACGGATTTTTTCTTCATTAGGAGCAGCGCATGAGAGCTTTACATGAAATCATGTCAAACAAAATATCGAAACATAAGTTATCAATTATGATAACTATGCTGGTGGCTGATTCAGAAGATGATACTCTTAAAGCCAAGATAGAAGGACTCTTTACCGCTAGGGTAGTCAAGGCAAGGCTTGAACCACTGGGTATTACAGTGAAAAGTAACGCCTTGGCTTACCTGCTGCTAGGTGTAGAAACACCTGGGGAGGCCGTGCTTATTGCCTACTCTATTTTCAGGATTTCTAAAGATCTAGGAAAGAGTGATTTGGCAATAGACGATTTCACGCACCCTCAGTATTACGGAACCTTTTACTACACCAAAGACGAACTGAGGCATGCTTGGGCGGCACAAAAAGACGGTGGCGCAAACAAACTAGACTACATTGAGACTTGGGAGTAATCCCACAGGCCTGCTCATCCCTTCGGGGGTGGGTGGGCCTTTCAACTTTTTTTTTTTTTTTTCATTTCAAAAAATAATAACAAGAAGCCCCGCTCACGGCTCCAATCCTGAGTGTTCCCAGGTGGGGCGCGTGAGCGGGGCATTGGTGCAGGGTCAGCTACGTAAGGCATTGCCGAGAGACGTATGCTCTCGGTGCCTCCGCAGGTTTTTCAGGGCTATGTGCCCGCGCCGAGTCCATCCTTGCTTTTCAAGTATTCTAGAGAACACGTTAGTTTCATCCATGTGAGAGCCCGGCGACACAACAGTAGATAAATTCCTACTCCGTGCATATACTTCAAGCTCATTATGAAGTAGCACTACAGCCTTCACAGCCTTGGTTCCTGTTGTGTATTTAGAAGCATAGTAAAGCTGATGTAGCTGAGGCTCACTGGCAAAATCTTGATGTGCATCGCAGCCAATTATAAATGCGAACACCTCCCCATCTTCCTTTAGTAACCTGATGAAGGCACCAGATCTCAACCTCTGCATTATCCTGGAGGCGGCCAAATCGGCATCTACGTCGGGGAGAAACTCTGGGTCATTCATAGATATATATAAATCAACGCAATCCAGCAAATCTCTCTTCCCAACCAAATGACTTATCTCCATCATATACTCAAACCCTGAGCAACAATAAAGAGGTCGTCTACTTCGGTTTCCGACAGACCTAGTTGGGCTCCGAGTGATGCCACCAAATCGCTACTCCTGTCAAAACCGGCTTCCTGCCATGCCAACTGAGTAAGAGGGTCTGCTTCCGAAATGAGAGCCTCTACTTGACTCAGTAAACCTGCTTGCAGCATAGCAGCCTTTGCCTGGAATCTTGTCACGGCGACATTGGCCCTCCACGCTGCAAGCTCTTCTGCAGCTATTACCGCAGGATCAGGTGCGACTTCGGAAGGTATATTATCAAGCCCTCCAGCAGTATCTACGATTGTGTCGTAAACAATCTTACCTATTGGTTCAGAATCCCCGAGGTTTGCGGTGAAAGGTATCCATCCAAAATCAGGATGGTCTATCTCGCAGTCAATTCCACCCACTAGGTTGCGTATTGCATTTTTATAGTTCATCATGATATCCTTAGAAATAATGTGCCGAACCACCAATTAGAGTTAGCGTCTTGGGCTACGCTTGTGGAGTGACCCATGGCTTTCCACGTACCACTAGGGATGCCGCCATTACCATAATCTTGGTAATAGCCATTGTTAGTGTTGATGTTTCTTCGTATTATACCGGCGTAACGTAATCCGCTTCCTGAGTAATTACCACCAGCGCTAACCCCAGATCCCTTGTTTCTTCTGGCCAGTAGTG